>Ga0123335_1000279_pt1 | contig 84990 bp, 64 predicted proteins | sample BiotimSIPDNA_2_FD_89707 | JGI IMG/M metagenome (GOLD analysis project Ga0123335, IMG submission 89707) | Anaerobic biogas reactor microbial communites from Washington, USA - Biogas_R2 time_0 SIP DNA | ecosystem: Engineered > Bioreactor > Anaerobic > Unclassified | place: Washington, USA... | reverse complement strand
TGATCGTAGGCGACGGCCTGGTAGTCCTTTCGCGCCGTGTACCGGAAGGCATGGAGCGAGGTCTGCATGGCGGACAACACCCGCGCGGCATTGCCAAGCAGGGGTAGATTCACATCCTTTTTCCAGGCAAAAAAGCCCCTTCCATCCTTTTCAGCGAAACAGGCCAGGCCAAAGGGATTGTTCGCCCGGGGTATGACCTGGTCCATCATCTCCGTGAAGGTGTGCTGCAGGGGGATGGTGATCAAAGTCGAGGTAATGGCCTCGTACTCCAGCAAGGATTCCACCCGTTCCAGCGTGAGCCCCGGATAAATCTCCTGGGCATACACCAGCCAGGTCTCCTCCCCCGTGGCGGCATAAAGATCCAGGGCCGCGAAAAATACCCACGGGCCGTCTCTCTTTTCTGCCATCAGCAGGGACAAGACCTGGCGAGCGGCCTCGAGCATTTCATCACCGCTTTGTTTATAGTTTGCAATGCAGCTGAGGGCGTTAAGATAGCGCTCGCATTCCTCGTGGCGGGCCAGTTTCTCCGCGTTCCCCTGCAGAATCCACCGGGCAACGCGATCAGCGCCGTAGAATGCTTCCTGCTCAAGGAGCGTGAGCGGGGGCTCACCCGCGAAGCGCATGCGCAACAGGCTCCACGAATACACGAGCGACCACAGCAGTAACGCATCGGGCGCGCCGTTCAACCCCGGATCGTTCCACAGACGCGGCACCCCGTCGCCGGACCTGTTGTCGGCCCGGTGGCGCTGAAAAGCCTGGACCGCAGGCAAAAAAGCCTTCTCCCAAAGCAGGTTGAAGCCGATCTGGATCTCGGCGGCAAGGGGCTCGGATGCGTCCAGGGTTATGGCCAGTGTATACGCGCCCTCCTCCTCAAAATTCGTGAAATCCCCCCGGTAATAATACCCCTCCCACATCGCGCCGTCGGCGCCTAAAATGCGTTCCCCGTCGCCCAGCGGCGCCTGAAAAACAACTTCCCCGGTCAAGTCCGCAAGCGTGAGGCGACCGGTTTGTGCCGGGAAATTCGACCAGACCGTGAACCGCTTGGGCGCCACCTGTTCGTAGCCAACGCGGTTGTACAGCAGTTTGATTTCCGGCACATACTTGAACAGGGCGCTGACCCGCGCCGTTTGCCAGCAGAAACCGTTACCGGCTTCCGGGGTATGCATCAGCGCCAGCCGCAGCGTGTCCGCCCCCGCCGGACGGATGGATTCGGAAAGATTGAAACGGCGCCGCCCGTCGGGTGCGGGAGGTGATTCACGAAAGGTTACCTGTTCAAGTGTATTGCCCGCGGCCATCCAGGCCAGAATCACCAGGGAGGAACCGGCGCCCGTGGCCATGACGCTTGCAGAGAGCGACTCCAGACCCTCCTCCAGCGGTATCGGCGGGGAGACGAGGGAAAGCGGTCCCGACGCGCCGGGGCAAAAAGCGCCATCGCTGTTGAGCGTCCATGCGTCGGCCGGCGCTTCCTGTCCAGCCTCCGGCCAGGTGTCGCCGGTGAAGACTTTCCATCCGTCCAAGAGGCCGCCGTTTTCTTTGTCCGCGAAAGCGGCCCTATCCATCACTGACCGGTACTCCTCAAGGAGAGTTCCCTCATCGCTGCCATAGCCCGTAGCCGACAGTAAAAGCAACGCACCAAGGGAAAACACTAAACCGGGCAAATAATATGCTTTCAACGAAGCTTCTTTTGCCCGGTGTATTTTCAGGATATTCGTTAGGGCCATTACGCGCATTCAATTCCTTTCGTTATTTCCCGCACTGTCAATATTAGCGGCGTACAAGGCTTTCCGGCCGGATGTTCAACATGGTATACTATTTTCATGCGGAGTCTTAGGATACTATTTCTGAGATACCACCATCAAAAACAAGAAGTTGAATCATCGTATCGACGCTGTTTTGGGCTACGCCCGCGGTGGCAGCTTAAGGAATTTTTTCTGTCACCAAAAACAGGAAGTCTGGTATGTTGTTCACGCTTTAGCGTGCTATGTTGTTCAAGGTTCTTATGTTAACACGCACACTAACGTGTGAACAACATACTCCGAATATTTTTTTTAGTATAGCAACATGAAAACCCTACCGAATATGAGTGCCGGAACAACTATCCATTTGAGAAGCATGACGATCTTCTCCATTACCGCAGTCGCCTGCCTGGCGGCCGCGGCCGCCCCCCGCGTGCAACTGGGTTCGGTTTCCGTGGCGCCTGGAAGCACGTTCCTGGTACCCGTTTCATGCGAAGATACGACCGCGGCGCAAGTGACCGTTCTCGTTGCGCGCATCTCCCTGCCCGAAACCCAAGTCGAGGTGCTGGAGGTGCTTCCCGACCCCACCCTGGTTGACGCGGGCAAATCGTTTGATTATGAAATCACCGGGGATATCCTGTCCCTGTGTGTTTTCGGGGGCAGTACCGCCATCCCGTCCGGGCAACTTGGCCTTCTGCTGTTGCGGCTTCGCCCGGAAAGCACGCTAACCGGCACGATTACGCTGGCTGCGGCAGAAACCCATGGCGCGGATAAAAATGCCGGGGCCGTCACGGTAACCGGAACCGGCGGCCTGATCACCGTCCTGGACGGGGCCCTGCCGCATAAGGCGGATCCCGACGGGGACTGGCATATTTCGCTTGGGGAACTGCTGCGGATCATCCAGCTGTACAACATGGGCGCCTATCATTGCGAAGCCCTCACCGAAGATGGTTTCGCGCCCGGCCCCGGCGATACGGACTGTGAGGGCCATGACGCCGATTACAACCCCCGGGACTGGAAGATAGCCTTTGAAGAACTGCTGCGCTTGATCCAGTTTTATAATGCGCCCTATGGCGTCTATCATCGGGAAGCGGCTACAGAAGACGGATTTGCCCCGGGCCCTTATGGCATTCTTTACGGCCGCTGATCCCCCGCGGATCGCAGGACCAGCGTGGCGTTCCGGCACAACCCGGCATGCCGGGCGCGCATTAGGGGGGTACCAGCGTACAGACGGTTAAATTCCTCCTCGCTCAGCGCGAGCAGGGCCTTTGCCGTAAGCGACGGGAAGGTTCTTTCCCGTTCGTCCATCTCTGCCGCCGCCATACCCGTCCGCTTATTCCAGGGACAGGCCTCCTGGCAGCGGTCGCAACCAAAGACCCAGCCCCCGAGCCGGTCCGCGATCTCATCGGGAATCGGCCCCTTGTTTTCGATAGTGTGGTAGGCGATGCAGCGACGGGAATCCACCAGGCGGCCCGTGACAATGGCATTTGTGGGACAGGCATGGACACAAGCGGTACAGTTACCGCAGCGGTCGGGTATAGGTTCATCAGGAACCAGGGGCACCGTGGTTAGTATCGTTGCGAGGTGAAACCAGGTTCCGAAGCGGGGATGAATCACCAGCCCATGCCGGCCGATCCATCCCAGCCCTGCCCGGGCGGCCCAGGCCCGCTCGCGCACAGGACCGCTGTCCGTGGACGCGTAACAGGCCTCGTCCGGCGCGCATTCGCGGATATAGGAGGCCAGATGTTTGAGCGGTTTGAGCAGGGAGCGATGGTAATCCCGGCGGCGCGCGTACCGCGCGATTTTTCCGGTTTCGGGAAGGGGAGGCGTGTCGGGATGATAATAGTTCCAGGCAAGGACCACCACGGACCGCACACCCGGAAGCTTCAGTGCCGCCTGCTGCCGGACATCCCGCGTGCGCGCCATCCAGTCCATGTCCGCGTGATACCCCTGCGCCAGCCAGCGGTCAAAGCCGTCATCCGCCTCCACGTCCGCGGATGCGATGCGGCAATCAGCGAAGCCCAGTTCAAGGGCTTTTTTTTTGACCGATGTAGTTAATGTATCCATGCTCTCTTTACAAGCCCAGCGATCTTGAAACCGTGCATGCTTTTTGTGCGTCTATTCCGCCCGGTCCGGGTGCTCAAAGAGGCCGATCTTTTCCACGGGAATCGCCTCAAAGCCGATGGCAAAAGCGGGCGAGTCTTCCTTCAGCCGGAAATCCAACTTCTCGCGGTCCACGAAAAGGGGATCCACGTCGGCCAGATTATTTTCAAGGGTCAGGTATTCCCGGGCCTTGTCCTCTATCTCATCCCATTTCCCCCCCAAACAGATATTTCGGGCGATATAATTGCCTTCTGGTGCCTTGGGTTCGTGTTCCAATATATCCGCGAGATTCGCGTAGGTATCGCTATAGGGTGGTTCCTTGTATCGGATGCCGGACAGGGTGCCTTTTGTTTCCGCTTCAGTGATCCAGTCGTCGGCATGCTGATGGGCCCAGCCCAGGGCACGCGCGTCCACGTGCAGCGCCGGGTTGCAGTCCACGAAAATATTGTTGGTCACGCTGCAGTCCCGTCCTCCGCCGATGAACGCCGCACGGGTTACCTTGTAAAACACGTTGCCCCTGATGTGGGTGCCGCAGTACATGTCGTCGAGATACACGCCCACGCAGCCCTTGTCGAGATAGCCCTGGATGTCATGGAGGTAGTTGTATTCGATGCCCGTGCCGCGCATGGTCCAGTTACGGCCGGCGTAGATGGCGCCGGCATCGTTGGATTCCAGGCAGACATGATGGATTTCGTTGAACTGGATCGCGTGGTTGTTGCCCCCGAAGATAATCCCAATATGGGGCGCGTCGTGGATCAGGTTATAGGCGGCGCGGATGCCCACGCCGCTCATGCGGATGCCGGCCTGGTACATGCGGTACCACCGGCCATAATCGTGGATGTGATTGTTTTCGGCGAGGTGCCCGGCGCCCGTCAGGGTTTCCCGGTTGCCGCCGCTGAGGCTGATGCCGCCCCCGCCCATCTGGTAAATATGGCAGCCGAACACCGTATGCGCTTTGTCGCCGGACACGCTAACCGCGTTACCGCCGCCGTTGCGGAAGGTGCACGCCGCCACGCGCACGCCCGCGCCGCCGGTGACATCCAGCATGAGGCCCCGGGAACAATCCAGCACCAGGCCGTGCAGGGTGAGGTGTTCGAGATCGGTGGCGGTGACCATCTGGGGCAATACGGACACCAGGACATCGCCCGGCTGCACAGGCTCCGGCGGCCAGAAGTACAGCACGCCCGCCTCGCGGTCCACATACCATTCACCTGGCTGGTCAATCTCGCTTAACATGTTATACGCGTAGTACCATTGCTTCGGCCGGTAACCGTAATTATGGTAGGGCTCTTCAAGACGAATCTGTGATTTCTCCGGACTGATTTCGGCGATTTTCTGGCGCTGGTCCGACCAGTCCCAGAACCAGTAGCCGTGCAGCCATCCGTCCTTCTCGCGGACCCACCGCGACGGACGGTCGCCCTCGTAGGTGAAGATGCCCGTCTTGCTGCCCTTGATACCGTGAATCTTATGGCCGTCCTCTACGACCACGGTTTGAATGGCGGTAAACCCCTCATTGGGCCACCGGGACAGGATCATGGGCTTGCCACGGAAATAGAGTTCCATGCCGCCGCCCGCAGGCGAACCAAAGTCCGCAATGCCCAGCGCCTTTAAGTCCGCTTGGATTACATTAGGCCGTGCGCCCTCATCCAGCCGGTCCAGCACGGCAGCATCGGTGACCGGCGTAAACGTGTCCACCACCGCGCCACCGCAGAGAACCGCCGTGCCCTTTTCGGAAGCGGCATAGACCACGGGCTTATCCGGCGCGCCGCCGTCTTCCGCCGCCAGTACGAAGGGCTCCTTCAGGAAATACGTGCCCGGCGCCAGTTCCACGCGGATACCGCCTTCCGGCAGCCCGCCCGCCGCCTTGAGTTCGCGCACCCGGCCGCGCGCCCCGGCCGGTGTGGCCAGGGGACCGTCTGTGCCGGAAGCGTCCGGCGTCTGCAGTCGACCCGACCAGGCGTCATTGCCTTCGGGAGAAACATACAGCGTGGTGACGGCCGCTGTGGGCAGGGTGAACACCAGCAGCGCTACTGTCAACAGGGCGAACGTGGCTTTACGGGACATGGGCAGATTCCTTTCTGCGAAAAGGTTATAGGTCGCCTGACGTGGCCAGGGCCGTTTATGCCGGGAAACATGTTTGTAGGCCGGGCGGAGCGGACCCTTATATCACAGTTCAGCAACCTAAACAGGACTTGATACAACAGGTCAGATTCCACAAAATACATCCATCAAAGCGAAACCCGCCTTTGCCAAAGAACGTTCGAAGGGATAGGGAGGCGTGTTTCGCTCCACCGCAAATTCATTTCGGACGTTCTCATGCCTGCAGGGCAAAAAATACATGTTCCGGCACAGGATGCATGATTTCGCTTCGCCCGGCCTACAATCCTGAGTTATATGGGCGTCTTGAGATCTGATTTTCCCATGAACCCCGGAACACCGGTTTGTTCAACAATACGAACTTAATTCCGTTTCATAGAGGCGCTTATAACATTCATACTCTTCCCGGGTAATGGGCACGCTGTCGCTCATGTAGGGGTTGCTGCTCTGAGACCGGTTATACAGCGGCACATCAAAGCCTTGTTCGGTGGCGTACATCTTGAAAAAGTCCACCGGCTTGCCGATTCCCAGGACCAGCCTGTTAATCGCGTCCTCGGCGGCCAGCACGCCGTCCCAGTCGCCGGCACGGTAACAGTCCAGGGCGGCCTTGAAGAGTTGCGGATTCAGCATGGTGCCCTGGCCAATGACCGCTTTCGCGCCCAGGGTCAGGCCCGCATAATACACGCATTCATGGCCCATGATATACGCGAATTCCTGACCCCGTATCGCCCGGATCATTTCATACATATAGAATCCGTCCGCGGTGGAAAACTTGCCCGCCACGAAATTATCCAATGCCGCGATGCGTACCAGGGTGTCGGGCGTGGCCTCATATTCCTTCAGCGTGCCTGGCGGCTGGTACACGAATACCGGGCCTGGCACCTGCGCGCAAATCGTCTGAAAATACCGCTCAATCAACTGTTGATGGGTTTCGCCCTCCGCCGGGAGCAGCGCCTCGGGCATGGTATACACCACCCCGTCCGCGCCGCATTCCAGGGCGAAGTTGCCCAGTTCCACGCCCTGTGCGATATAGACATCCGGATCAGGGCGTTTGTCATAGTTCCGGTCCCAGATACCACTGCAGCCGACCAGCACCGGCGCGACGCCCTTGAGGTGGGCGCAGGCAGTACGCGCCAGCTGGCGCGTGTCGTCCATGCTGAAGGTATACATGAGGCCCATGCCGGAGCGCACGAAAAACGCGCTGATCGCCCCGCGCTGCAGCAGAAAGTCCAGAAGCCGCCGCTGGCCGGCATCGTCAAGGCTGCCGTCTTCCCGGAACACGGTAAAGGTCGGGGCAATAGGCCCCTCCACAAATTTTGGTACTTCCATTACATTTTCTCCTGTGTCATAAGCAAAACGGACAAGGCAGATACTGCCCGCCTTCCAGTTACGCTTCCCTGGTGATGATCAGAACGGCCTTCAAAAACAAGCCGAATACAGGAACAAGCCTGTGATCCGCCTAGTTCAAGGCATATCATGCCACAATAGGGCCAAAATCTGTCAACGACTTATATATGCGCTTTCCCCTTCAGTTGCTTATAGAAAATTTTTCTCGTTCTCAAGTGCAGATCTTGTCATTACCCACAAGCACTGGCTAATGGATTCATTATCGCCCGATAAGGTTTGCATTGGAATCTCGGACAGGGATTCGAGAAATTATCCTGTGGTTGAGCGAAGCAACACCGCAGGTTAGGCTGTTTTACGTATAAGCAACCAAGAGGGGTGTCATGTTTTGATTTAGCTCAAATTTTATCCCTCTTCATAGATGGACCTGAGAGGCATCAGCGCGGATATCCGTAACCCGCGCGGGGACGTGACACAGCCACGGGACCCCGGGGCGCGGGTGGACTGCATGGTTGGCGGTGCAGCAAGGGCGCCTGATTCTGCATCATCCGGTTCTGAAGCGCGGCCTGGCCGGGAGAGCGGTACGCGCCGTACATGGAGGTGCGGGCGGTACCGGTGATTGGCGAATAGGTTGTGGTGGAAGACGCCCCGTTGTTGTAATTGGTTCGCCAGGTGTTTGTCACGGGGGAATACTGGCTGGTAACCGCCGGACCATGGTTGTAGCGCGTACGCGCCGTATGGGTCATGGGCGAATAGGTGGTGACGGCGGTGGCGCCGTCACTGTAGCGGGTGCGTGCCGTGCGGGTCACCGGCGAATAGGTGGTCGTCGCGGTACGCCCGTCACTATACCGGGTGCGCGTGGTGTTGGTCACCGGCGAACAGGTGGTGGTGGCCGTGGTGCCATCGCTGAAACGGGTGCGCGTGGTATTGGTCACCGGCGAGTGGGTGGAATAGGCCGTCTGCGCCGAGGCGGCGCCCGCCAGCAGCGCCATCACAAAAACCCCTGTTAAGCATCGCATACTATGTTCCCCTTTAGTTGCGTCCAAACATGTATAGGAACAGGGTATCATGAATCCATAACGGCTTTCCAAGCGTAATCGCCGGATATTACTGGCATCGTGTCCGTTTTATCCTTTATACTTTTTTCTTGTCTCTGGATACGCTATGCGAAGAAAAGGAGGTTGATTGCGTATTGACAGTGCAGGCTATGGAACGAATGATCCGTTTTCTCGGCTGAATACCCTGCGTGTTGGTGTTTCGTCTTCCTTACAGGGATATCCGTCATGCCGCTGAAGAAAGACTTGCTGCTGATTGATGTTTTTGCCATCGCCGCGGGAGCGATGATCAGTTCGGGCCTGTTCGTGCTGCCGGGCATCGCCTTTGAGATGGCGGGGCCGTCCATAATCCTGTCCTATCTGCTGGCGGGGCTGTTGATGCTTCCTTCGGCGCTGTCGCAGTCTGAATTGGCGTCGGCCATGCCCCAGTCCGGCGGCGGTTATTTCTTTATCGTCCGCACGCTGGGCCCCTATGCCGGTATTTTTGCCGGCATCGCGGACTGGGTGTCCCTGGGATTGAAATCGGCCTTCGCGCTGGTCGGCCTGGGCACGCTGGTGCAGATGGCGCTGCCCAATGCGGATGAATGGACGATAAAAGCCGTGGCCATTCTGGCCTGCGCGTTTTTTACCACCTTGAACCTGGTATCCGTCAAGGGCACGGGCCGGTTGCAGTTCTTCCTGGTTTTGGGCCTGCTCGGCATTTTGGGGTCCTACGTAATCTTCAGTATTTCCGAGGTGCGCACCGTCCATTTCGCCCCCTTTATGCCGAACGGCGCGGCCAGTCTTTTCGCGGTAACGGGCATGGTCTTTGTCTCCTATGGCGGACTGACCAAGGTTGCCAATGTCTCCGGCGAGATACGCCACCCGGGCCGGAATATCCCCCTGGGCATCTTTATCGCGTTCGGCGTGGTAAATGCCTTTTATGTCCTGGTGGTTTTTGTCACTGTCGGAGTCTTGCCGCCCGGCCTGTTGGCGGGCAGCCTGGCCCCGCTCGCCGAAGGAGCGCGCTTCACCCTGGGTTCTCTAGGCTTTATCGCCATTGAGATTGCGGCTTTTCTGGCCTTTGTGACCACGGCCAACGCGGGCATTCTTGCCGCGGCCCGGTCGCCCATGGCCATGGCGCGGGACGGCCTGCTTCCGGAGCGCATCGGCAGAACAAGCAACCGCTTCCACACGCCCCATGTCTCGATTCTTATCACGGGCATCATCATCTCCCTTGCCATCGCCTTTTTGTCCATCGAAAACCTCATAAAGTCGGCTTCGGCGGTGCTCATGCTCATGTTTGTGCTGGTGAACCTGTCCGTCATTATTATGAGGCACAGCGGCATTCACAATTACCGGCCCACCTTCAAAGCGCCCCTGATGCCCTGGCTGCAGCTGGCCGCGGTTATCGCCTATATCTTCATCCTGATCGAAATGGGACACATCCCGCTGCTCATGAGCGGCGCCATTGCGGCCGTCGCCCTGATCTGGTATTTCGTGTATGTCCGCAGCAGGATAGACCGGGAGTATGCGTTCATCCTGCTTGTGCAGCGCATGATTTCCCGGGAGTTTTTCGGCCGCGGCCTGGAAGACGAACTCAAGCAAATCGCCCTGGAACGCGACGAGGTGGAACAGGACCATTTTGACCAGGTGGTCAAGGAATGCATCGTATTGGATCTGGACCAGCCCCTGGATGCGGAGTCGCTGTTCCGAAAAATCGCCGAAACCGTTATGGCTAGGCAGGGGTTGCCGGCGGACACGCTTTTCAGGCGCTTTATGACGCGTGAAGAAGAAAGCAGCACCGTTCTGAAGCCGGGACTGGCCGTTCCGCACATCATTATCGAGGGGGAGCATTTATTTAACATGGTGCTCGTGCGTTGCGTGCCGGGCATTATGTTCCCCGGCCATGAAGAGCCGGTGACCTCCGCCTTCGTGCTGGCCGGATCCCGGGACGAACGCAATTTCCACCTGAAAGCCCTGATGGCCATCGCCCATATCGTCGAAGAGCCGGGATTCAACGAGCGGTGGCTGAAGGCACGGGATGAAGAAGATCTCAGGGATATCCTGTTGCTGTCAAAACGCGCCCGGGTCGCCCATTCCGAGAACAAAGCTGAACGGCCATAAGGATTTAACCTAAAAATGGCTGTTGGATTCTGAAGCGGTTTTCAAACCAAAGGACTTAAAGGACATAAACGACCAAAAGGACAGTAAAACGTTCTCCCGGTTGGTGCGTCCTTTATGTCCTTTCGGTCCCTTCTTTTAAGAAGGTTTCCCGGCGTCAACAGCCGTTTTTAGCATGAATACTTTTGGGCGTTGGATTGCAGGCGAAATCCACATTGTTATGTATCGCGGGACACGGGGGCGTATCCGCCGGCCGAACGGGCGTCAGGGATTATGTAGAAGCCTGCCGTGATGCACGCTTACGAAATGCGCACCTTTGCGGTAATTTCACGCAGGCTCCGGGCAATATCGTCCGCGGAACTTCCGTCCTGAATATTCCGGGAAAGGCTGCCCTCCCGAAATGCGCGGGCCAGTTGTGACAAGGCTGCCAGGTGATGTTCCGGCGATTTTTCCACGGGGCTTATAAGCGACAGGATGACCCGTGCGGGAAGGTCTATCCCCGGAAAACGCCAGCCCGCGTCGCCCACCCCTATGAGAAGTGTCGTTTCATCCACGCTTTCGCTGTGGGTATGCAGCAATACCGTGCCCGGCGCCATTTCCACCGGGTAGGCGCCCGCAGCGCCTTGCAGCAGCCTATACGCGCGTTTTTGCTGCGTTTCCGTCCAGCCCGGCACACGGCCGGTCATCGTTTTCAAGGCCTCGTCCCGTGTGGCCTCATTGGCCAGCGCAACGGGAATGATCCTGGCCAGGTCGGGGCTTTCTTCAACTTCATAATCGATTGATATCCCTTCTTCCAGCAGGGCGGGATAAGCGACCAACAGGTTCATCCGGGGATAGCGATGGGCCATGAGATCCGGAAGCCGGTCCATACTTGGCGTCCAAAAGGCCGTCATGGGACGTTCCATGGGCAGGATTACCATGTCATCGGGCTGTATTTCATTAAACATCCGGTTTCGAGCCGCAAACCAGTCCGCCACCGTCACGAGCGTCAGCGGCACTTCGGGTTTCGCGTTTTCCGTCAGGCCACTCAAGTGTTCGGCTTCCGAGGGTTCGCATAGGTAGAGCTGCAGTTCCGCACCCAGTTTTTGGGCCAGGCGTTTGGATTCACAAAGGACATCTTCAATATCCGTGCGGCGCCCGGCAAGCGGCGGCAGCAGGAGCAGCAGTCTGCGGGTGGTATTCAACGGCATGACAATCCGGCAAAACAACAACCTTGAGGGACAGTCTTGCAGCATCCGTGTGCGCACGGTGCCGAAGATACGGCTGGCCACGGTTTTGTTAGTTCCCCAGCCGAACATGGCGAGTCCCACGCGCATTTCTTGGACGGCCCGGATAATGCCGTCGGAAACGTTGTTGCTGATCCGCACCCGGGGTTCCAGGGGGATTTCCGCGGAAGCGGCATGCGCCAGACAGCGTGCCATCAGTTTTTCCCCTTCCGCCAGTGATGTCGAGGTGTCACTCGCATCTGGAATGACGGTAAGGGGATGAAGCATGCTTTCCCGGGTATCATCGCGCAGGACAAAGGCAAGATCCAACAGGCGCGTCGCACCCACGAGATTCACCACCGGGATGAGCAGGCGCTGGCCGGCCTGACTGGGCGCCGCCCGTTTCACGGGTTCCGCCGGCACATAGCGACCGTAGCGTTCCACAGCCCAGGAGCCCAGGGGACAGGTGACCATAATCATGGCCACGGCGCCGTTCAACACGGATACGTCAAAAATCTTGAGTTCAAAGCCCACCAGCGCCGCGGCGAGCGTCGCCGCCGCCTGCACCACACTCAAGCCGAACATGACCTGCCCCTCCGCTTTGCCGTACCCGAAGAGGCGGCGCGCCGCCTGCGCGGCAAGATATTTCGTCACAATGACGCCGCAAACCATGGTTGCCGCAACCAGCCAACTGCGTGTGTCCCGCGCAAGATCCCCAAGATTCACCAGCATACCCACCGAAATCAGGAAGAAGGGAATGAACACCGTGTGTCCGACGAATTCCACCCGGTTCATCAGGGTGCCGTGCCGGGGTATCAGGCGGTTGAAAGCGATGCCCGCCAGGAACGCCCCGATAATGGGCTCCATGCGCGCGTAATGGGACGCGTACGCGAAGGCGCAGACCGTGCCGAGGACAAACAGAAACTGGGCGCCGCCGTTTTCGCTGTTGTTGCGGAAGAACCACCGGCTCAACCAGGGGATACCCCACCATCCCACGGCAACAAGCACACCCAGGCTGGCCAGGATCTCTATCCAGAAAAGCGGGGTAAGCGCGATCCCCTTGGCCGCGTCGGCAATCACCGCCAGAACCATCAGCGCCATAATGTCCGTAATGATGGTGGCGCCGATGGTCACGGCAACCGACTCGCTGCGCGCGATGCCCAGCCGGCTCGCCACCGGGTAGGCCAGCAGCGTATGGGAGGCAAACATGCTCGCCAGCAAGATGGCTTCCGGCCAGTCCATGGAAAGCACATAGCGGCCAAGCAGCGTGCCCAGGCCCTGGGGAATGGAAAAAGTCAACAGACCGAAGACCAGGCTGCGATTGCGGGACTGGATAAACTGGTGCAGGTCGATTTCCAGGCCGGCAAGAAACATGATGTACAACAGGCCCACCGAACTAAACAGCATGATGGCGGAATTGCGTTCAAGCAGGCCCAAGCCGTGGGGGCCTAAAAGGGCCCCTGACAATAACAACAGCACCATGTCTGGAATGCGCAATTTCTCTGCAAGAAGAGGCATCACCAGGGTCGTTACTACCATGACCGTAAATATGAGGGTTGGATCGGTAATCAGCGCCACGCACGTGACTCCAGCTTGGGTTTGTATTGAAAGCTGATAATACCATAGTTGTCGCGATCCGGCGCAAAAAGCGCTGATATCTTTGAAAAGGATTTCCGCCTCCTTCAAGGAGGACGGAAGTGACTACGAATAATTCCCAAAACGGGCACAGGTGGCTTTACTCCAACACGGCCTGATATATCCAGAACGGGTGACTTTTTCAGCCCACAATCGATCCTTTCAGCCTGCCGGACGCATGTTCCCTGCGGATTTGCGAACGCCCTGTGCTCTTGGTATACTGTTTCCCAGGCTGTGCCGCCTTTCAGCATTGGATAATTCAGGATCTGCCGGAGGCCGCGCGCCGCAAGATTGGGCCAAGCTCGGGGCGTGACCGCTTTGTCAGGTTTCCCCGGTGCTGTCTTTCGATGTGGGTATTCTTTGCGAAGAAATATTTTTTATTCGGGCGGAAAAAGGACTGTTTGAATGCCGTATGATCTGGTATCGGTAGGTGTGGTATGCGCTGACGTCATGGTGCGGCCCGTCGACGAAGTGCCGCGGCGCGGTACGCTCGGACTGGTGCCGAAGCTGGAAATGCACCTGGGCGGCCTGGCCGCGGTCACCGCAAGCGCTTTCTGCCAGTTGGGCGGCAAAGCGGCCTTTCTTGGCCGCGTGGGCACGGATGGTTTCGGCGACTATCTGCTTTCCGCGATGCGGCACAACGGCGTGGACGTAAGCGGAGTGAAACGCGCTGAAACCTCGCGTTCTTCGGCCACGGTCGTGCTGATCGACGGCGCCGGTGAACGCACCTTTCTGCACCATGTGGGCGCCAACGCGGATACCTGCGAAGAGGACATGGATTTTGACATGATCGGCAAGGCCCGCGTGTTTCACTGGGGCGGCCCGGCGATCATGCCGCGCCTGGACGGCGCTCCCATGGGCCGTGTTTTCGAACGCGCCCGGGCACTGGGCGTTGCCACCAGCATGGACACCTGCTATGACGGCAAAGGGGTCTGGCTGCCGCTTATCGAGCCGTCGTTGCCGCATCTCGATATTATTTTTTCAAGTTTTGAAGAAGCCTGCCAGTATACCGGCCGCGATACGCCGGAAGGCATCGCAGCATTTTACCTCGACCGGGGGGTCAAAATCGCCGTGATCAAACTGGGCGCTGAAGGCGTTTATGTCAGACAGGGCGAACAGGCCTGCCGCCTGCCCGCCCACCGGGTCGAGGTCGTGGATACCACCGGCGCCGGGGACGCCTCCTGCGGCGGCTTCCTCTATGCGTGGCTGCAGGGCTGGGAGATGGAAAAGTGCGCCCGCCTTGCCAACGCGGTCGGCGGCCTTACCGTCCAGCACATGGGCGGCGCGGAGGCCGTGACCAGCCTGGATCAGGCGTTGGCATTCATGGAGACCTTGTCATGAGCATGTTGGCCATCTGTATCGTACTGGCAATCACGGGACAAAACATGGGTGCACCGGTTATCCAGGAAGCGGAATTGGCGCCGCCAGCGGGTATGAGCGATGGCGCTTCCGCGGGCCAGGCAACGCCCCGGATGCCGTCCTCGGACCTGGAAACCGTGGAATCCACGGCCCCGGCGCCGTCCACAACCACGACTGTGCAGGAACTTCAATGGGAATATGACGAGGAAGGCAAACCGGTGGCGCGCCCCGCCGCCGCCCCCGCCCCCGAGCCGGTCAAGACACCGGAACCCGCGCCGGCGCCGCCCCTCACTACACAGCAGACCGAACAACAGCAGACGCGTCCAAAGTCCGGCGGGTCCCAGCACGTGGCGACCTTCTGGTTTGTATTGCCGAAATAGAACCTCAACCATGGTGGTAGGCCGATGAAGCTTAACTCCAGACGTGACATACTTTTAATGGCTGCGGTCATTCTTGGCGCCATGTTCCCCGCAGTGGCCGTGCAACGGCAGCATCCCGCCGTGCGGGATGCGGAGGCGAACCGGCACAACTTCAACCAGGCCCTTGCAACCCTGGCCAAATTGCGCGACGGGCAAGAGGCCGCCGAGACGATCGAGGAACAGCCATTAATAATCGTCGAAGCGGATCCTGCCGAGAAGGCTGTCCCGGCGGAAGACGGCGCTTCATCCGCCGCTACGGAATCTCCGAAGGGGGACGATGTGCCCCCGGCGGAACCTGTTGAAGGCGAATCGGCCCCCGTCACCACCTATCGGCGTGTCCCTTTAAATACCGGCGGCATTCGCGCGCCCAGGCCCAGCCGGCCTTCAGCGAACCCCCTGGAACAGCTGGACAAGCGCACCCTTCAGGATGCGCTCCTGCGCCCCCTTGAATTCGGTGAAACCAGCCTGGGCTTCGAGCCGCCCGACTGGACGGAACCACTGCGGGATATCGAAGCCGATTCTATGGTTACCGACCTGAATACCAACGAGACGGTGCTGAACGATAATGTGCATTTACGATTGGGCGCCATGCTGTTCGAGTCGGACGCATTCCGGTATTCCGAGGCCGAAGGCCACTACCAGGCCGTCGGAAACGTGCGCGTCCGGCAACACGAATCGACGCTGACCGCGGACAAACTGACGTATACCGCCCCCGACCCCGAAATCGTCGAGCGCACCTTTATCCTCGAACCCGGACCCGATGAGCAACGCTTTGCGAAACGGCGCCTGAGCATGGGAAGACTGCTAGCGGAAAACCTCCATGTCGTGGAACCCACCCGGGAAATGCGTGCCGAATACGTGGACTATGATTTTGCCAAAGAAAGTGGTGAGATTCGCAACGCCCAGGGGGTCGCCACCATTTTTCATTATGATGCCGCCCAGATTCAGATTAACGGTCCCGATGACGCCGTCATCAAGGACGCGTGGCTGACCACGTGTCCGAGGCCCAATCCCCATTACCGCATTCATGTGGATGAATTGACCTTGAAAGGCAAGGAAGATATCACCGTCCGCAAGGCGCGCCTGTACCTGGGCCGTGTAAAAACGCCCTTTTATATCCCCTTTTATCGCGGCGGTGAAAACCGGCCGTACATGCTGGACTACGAAAGCGGACGCCGCGCCGAAATCGGCTATTTCGCTAACGTCGGCACCCAGTTCGAGATCAGTCCCGAGGTAACCGCCGGACCGCGTATCATGCCGACAGAGAAAGAGGGCGTGGGACTGGGAGGCGATCTTTATTATGATTTCATGCGCAAGCCCTCCTCCTATCTATACCGCACCAAGGGGGAAGCACACGTGCTGCACACCACGGAGGACCGGGGATACGGCATGCTGCGCCACCGCTGGGAATACGATGACAACCTGGTCCTGCGCATGGAAGCGGAACATTGGTCGGATGAGGATTTTTACAAAGATTTCTTCTATGACGACTATCGGAACCGCACCACGCCGCGTACCTTTGCCAATATCACCTATCGGCACCCGGATTTTATCGCTTCCGGCACAGCGCGGGTCAATACCCATTCTTGGATCAGTGAAACGGAAAGCCTGCCCGAAGCGGCCTTCCACCTCATCGAACGGCCGCTGGCGCATAATTTCTTCGTGTCTTATGACACCATTTCCGGTTACAACCGCCAGAAATGGATGGATATGGAAGGGGCCCGAAGCATCCACATCGCTCGATTAACCTACGACTGGGAACCCGTAAAAAGCCTGAATATTACCCCCTTCTACGAAGCCGAAGGGGCTTGGTATCAGCGCACCGCAGACTGGGACGATAGCGCCACCCGCTTCTCGAACACCTTCGGCGTCACTGCTCAGACCCGCCTCCATAAAGTGTACCCCGGTTTCTTGGGATTTTCCGGGTTCAAGCATGTGATCGAACCCTCCATCACCTATTCCTATCGGCCCAGCTCCACCCTGGCCGCGGAAAAGGCGCCCCGTTTTGACAGTCTGGACAATGTATACGGGCGCAGCCGTATTGAAACGAAAATCAACAATGTCTTTTACGGGAAGGACGCGGAAACCAACGAAGTCTGGCAGGCCGCGCGTCTTACCCTCTACCAGGGCAACGATTTCTGGAACGAGGTTCGGAAGGCCGATGACTACGAATTTGAAATCGATGTGCGTCCCCGGCCGTGGTGGGGTGTGCAGGTAGTCGGTGAAAAACACAATATCGATGAGGATTTTTATCTGGGAGATACGCCACCCCTCTACAAGCGCTGGTTCTACGATGCCTATGAGGAACTCTTCAACGATTATTACAATGAAGAGGCTGAAAACTACAGATCCGCCACTGCGGACTTTGCCAGGTTACTGACCCAGGTCTATTACGACAACACGCTTCTGGGCGGAAAAATCACCAGTCGCCTGGGATTCGCTTATACCGACACCCGGGGCGAAATTTTCAACCGTGAAATCCTTTACGGAATGGGATACCGGCTCAATGAAAAATGGGCGGTCGGGTTCGAACATATCTATAACCTGAAGGGCGGCTACATGCGCAGCCAGACCTATGAACTTCGGCACAAATTTGACTGCTGGGAAACGGCGCTGCGTTTCCGCGACCGGGAATCAGGCTTCGATGTCAATGTCGAATTCAGCCTGGTCGCCTTCCCCGGCAGCGCCATCCGATTCTAAGGCGGGTGGTTCCAGGATTAGGGCATCTGGCTGCGGTATATTGACCCGGCGCGGGGTAATCCTTATACTTTTGCATAACAGGGGAAGGTTTTCTTGCGTGCTTGTTCCCGCGGGTTGAAAAGAGAAAACAACACACAGGAGCTTCGATGGAGAAAAGGAGATGAATATACGGCGGCCGGACGGATGGGCAACGCGTTTCGGCCTGATTATGGCGATGGCGGGCAACGCCATCGGCCTGGGGAACTTTCTCCGTTTCCCCGGGAAGGCCGCGCAGTTCGGTGGCGCCTTCATGGTGCCGTATCTCCTCGCGATGGTACTGCTGGGCATTCCCTTGATGTGGATGGAATGGACCATCGGCCGACATGGCGGCGGCTTCGGACATGGCAGCACGCCGGGCATGTTTCATCGTCTTTGGCGCCATCCGGTTGCCAAATACCTGGGCATTTTCGGGGTGCTCCTGCCGGCCATGGTGGGCGTATATTACATCTATATCGAGTCGTGGTCACTGGGCTACGCGTGGCAGACCATGACAGGCGCCTACTGGGGACAAACCAGCAATGAAGAGATGGAAGCCGTATTCTCAAACTACCTGGGCATGAATGGCGGCCTGTTTTCCTTCAATCCGCACTCCTATCTGTTCTTCCTGGCAACCTTCGCCATCAATATTTTCGTGTTCGGACGGGGCATTTCCAAGGGCATTGAAATTGTCGCCAAATACTGCATGCCCACCCTGCTTGTCATCGGCATCGTGCTGGCGGTGCGGGTGCTGACGCTTCCGCCCATGGACGGGCGCACCATCGGGGACGGCCTCGCACAAATCTGGCGCGTCAGCGACTGGGGCGCCCTGCTCAAGTCGGATGTCTGGATTGCCGCCACAGGCCAGGTGTTTTTTACGCTCAGCGTCGGACTGGGCATGATTCACACCTATGCGAGTTATTTGAAAAAACGCCATGACATCACGTTGAGCGGGCTGGCCTCCTGTGGCACCAATGAGTTTGCCGAGGTTATCCTGGGCGGCACCATCGCCATACCAGCCGCCGTGTTGTTTTTCGGAGCGGCCCAGGCGCAGACCATAGCGAAGGGCGGCACGTTTTCGCTGGGTTTTTTCGCGCTTCCGGTGATTTTCCAGCAGATGCCGGCAGGACAGATTTTCGGCACCTTATGGTTCCTGCTGTTGTTTCTCGCGGGATTGACATCGTCCATGGCCATGTTCACGCCCCTGCTCGTGTTTCTTGAAGATGAACTGCGGCTCACGCGCAGGCAGGGCGTGACGCTTGTCGGCGTGAGCGTGTTCTTGATGATGCAGCCCATTATTCTGTTCATGCATCACGGCATGGTGGATGAAATTGATTACTGGGTGGGCGATTTCGGCCTGGTCCTTTTCGCCGCTATCGAAACGGTCGTTTTTGCCTGGATATTCGGCATGGCCCGGGGGTGGAAAGAAATGCACCTTGGCGCGGATTTACAGGTGCCTCGCATTTTTTACTACATCATGAAATATGTGACCCCGACATTCATGATCCTGCTGCTGGCATGGTATGCCTATGACGGGCTGGTGGCCCGCGTGCTTATGCGCGGAGTCGCCGCGGAATCACAGCCTTACCGCTGGCTGGCGCGGCTTATCATAGCGGGCATGGCGGGCTTTCTCGTTTGGGGTGTCCGGTTCGCCTGGAAAACCCACCCCAAGTTCTTCGAAGAAGCGTCACGCGCCCGGGAGGAGGAAGAGCCATGACCGTGTTGTCCTGGATATTCATGGGCTTGGTGTGGGCGTGTATTCTCGCCTTAAACGTGTTTTGCTTTTACCAGATGTTCTGGAAAGAACAGGACACGACCCGCACGGATATGAAACGCTAAACGCCGGACCGGTAACTTGTTTTTTCCCGTTTAGTTGACGGTTGCCGCTTCAGCGGCGGCCTTGTCATCGTCGGAAACCGGGGCCGCAGGCGCCTCTTCCAGATCCACGGAACCTTCCTCCGGCAAAGGCTGTGTCTCCAGGAGCGGGGCGGCGGGCACTTCCACTACCGGTGTTTCAGGCGCTTCAGGCGTTTCACTTTCCAGGTCTTCGTTCTCCACACCCTCGGCAAGTTTAGCCTGAATACCTTCCAGTAGCGCCTGGGAAGGAGCCGGATCCGACTGCTTCCTGTCATGCCAGTTCGGATGGGTCAACAGGGTTACCCCGTAGATCTGGCGGATGCTCTCAATGGAGATCGCTGTTTCTTCGGGGGATTTTTGCGCCAATTCAATCGTGAATTTGCTCCGGCGGGGCTGGGTCCAAAGGATGCGTTTCATGGGCGTATAAATGACAAAAGTACCACGCTTATCACGGGTATAAACCTCATAGCCCTGTTCGCGCGCCACCCGTTTTACGGCATGCCACACGTCTTCAAAGGGGGCGTTCAACACGGTTTCCTCGCGAAGGGCGAATCCCGTGGTATCACGCGCCGCCCGAGCGCATCCCAAACCGCCCAAACTGGTAACCAGGACCACGCATGCCAGCACCACAAAAGATCGCTTCATAATTAAGTCTCCCTTGACGTTTGGAGCATTGTACCTGTTTATAATATTGCCAATCAAAATATTCCAATCAGGTGGCTAATCGCTGGAAAGATTATATTTTTCCAGCCGGTAGCGCAGGGTTCTGGGAGTCAGTCCCAGGAGTTTCGCGGTTTTCTGCTGGGAATAATGGCTTCGTTCCAGAGCCTGTCGGATATAGTCCATCTCGAATTCCGCCACCAGCGCTTCCAGGTCAATGCCGCTTTCATGGAGAACAGTCGCTTCCGGGCGGTCCAGAGGCGGGCCACTCAGCAGGTAGGACGGCAGGTCTTCCAGGCGAATGTCAGCCTGCTCGCTGAGCCCCAGAGCGCGTTCGAGGACATTGCTCATTTCACGCACGTTTCCGGGCCAGGAATACTGGGTAAGCGCCTCGAGCGCTTCCGGGGAGAGCGCCTTTTCTTCGCAGCCGATGTTCTTTGCATGACGCGCTATCAGGTGGCGGGCAAGCAGGGGAATATCCTCGATTCTTTCCCGCAGAGGCGGCACGGTAATGGGAATCACATTCAGCCGGTAATACAGGTCTTTGCGGAAACCGCCGCTGTCCACCATTTCGGCCAGGTCCCGGTTGGTCGCGGAAAGCACACGCACATCCACGCGCGTCGAGGAAAGCCCGCCCACGGGCGTAACGCAACCGTCGTCAAGAACACGAAGCAATTTAACCTGCAGGGAAGCCGGCATTTCGCCGATTTCGTCCAGGAAAAGGGTACCGCCGTCCGCCGCGACAAAGAGGCCTTCTTTGTCCTGGTTGGCGCCGGTGAACGCGCCTTTTTTATAGCCGAAAAGTTCGCTTTCCAGCAGGGTTTCCGGGATACCGCCGCAATTGATGGCGACAAAGGGCTTCCCTGACCTCGGGCTGAGGGTGTGCAAGGCCCGGGCGATCAACTCCTTGCCCACTCCGCTTTCCCCGTTGATTGCCACGGTGCTGGGCAACGCGGCGACGCGGCGGACCATGTCAAGTACCTTGCTGAATTTGGGACTGTTGCCCACAATCGCATCCAGGCGGGCCTTACGCGACTGGTCGAGACGAAACGCCTCGTTTTCCCGCAGCAGGACACGTTTTTCCACGGCCCGGGCAACACGGAGCAGCACTTCCTCATTGCTCTTGAACGGTTTTTGCAGGTAGTCGAGCGCGCCAAGGCGCATGGCTTCCACAGCGGATTCGATGCTCCCGTGTCCCGTGATCATAAGGGCGGGCGTTTCCGGCTGGTTTTCCTTCAGGTATTGAAGCAGGCGCAGTCCCGCCAGGCGATCCTTGCCCATGTATAAGTCCGTCAATATAACGTCAATCAGCAGGTTTTCCAGGATCTTGACGGCTTCCTCGACGGATTTCGCGGAAGACACATCGTAACCGGCATTGGCCAGTACGATTTCAAGTACTTCCCGCAGCCCCGGATCGTCATCCACGACCAGGACCCTGAATTGTCGTGCTGTCATAATACTTCCCAATGTTTCTTGTTACGCGGCAAGGCGCGGCAGTCGGACAATCATGGACAGGCCCCCGCCTGGCCGCGCCGCCGCGCGAATGTCGCCGTTATACGCCGTGACAATCCGCATGCACACGGCCAGTCCCATGCCGATGCCGTTTTCCTTTTCCGTATAGAAGGGTTCAAAAATCCTCATGGCCTTGTCCGGTGAAATGCCCTTGCCCGTATCGTCAAATCGGATTTCGACATGGTTCCCTATGACCCGCGAGGCAACAACGATTTCTCCCTTCCCGCTCATGGCCTCCGCACTGTTACGCAGGATGTTGTCGCACATCTGCCGAAGCCGAGTCGTATCGCCCGGAGTGGTCGGGTGGGATTCGTCACAGTTCAACGTAATGGTTATTTCCGGGTGGGTCTGTTCAAAAGCGGCGGCCGTGGCCGCTAACAGGCTGTTGATATCCACGGGGTTTTGGTCAGGCTCCGGGTTGCGGGCAAATTCAAGGAACCCGCTCACAATGTTGTTCAAGTGTTCCGATTCTCGCAGCGCAATGCCGCACAAGCGTTTTGTCAGGTCCGGCGAGGCGATGCCCCGCTGCATTTCGTCCACGGCGCTGCGCAGCGCTGCCAGGGGATTGCGGATTTCATGGGCGAATTCCGCGGCTGACTCACCCACGGCGGCCATGCGGTCCTGCTGCCGCAAGGCCTGGCGCAGGGCAACGGTTTCCGTCAGGTCCTGAAAGACGGCGATCAACGACATCAGCCCGCCCCGGAAATCACAAATACGGTTGGTGGTCAGTCCGAGCATTTTCGGACCGCCCTGTTCGGGCTGCCACAGGAATTCATAACGCACATAATCACGCCCGTCGCGTATGGCGGTTACCACGGGACATTCGGTTCCCGAAGCGCAAGGTAGAATTTCAGCCACAGGACGGTTCAGGATTTTGCTTTCATCCATATCCAGAATGGCGCACGCGGCCCTGTTCACCAGGATAACGGTTCCATTTTTGTCACAGATCAGGAACCCGCTCACCATATTGTCGAGTATTTCCCGTTGGAAACTTTTGAGGCGGCCTATGCGCTGATTCCAGTATCCGCTGATGAATGCCGCCGCTACCATAACAATCCATTGTATAAGCAGGTTGTACCAGTAAGGGAGCAGGCTGGCGGCATTGTAGGAACCGGGCAGCCCCGAAAGAAACAGGAACAGCAAGGACACCATCGCGAAAGAGAAGGCATGAATGATACCCAGCAGAATGCCCGCCTCCAGGATCACGATTACGAGGAGAAAGGTGTAGTAGCTTGACTCGCCTCCCGTCAGGCTTACGGTAAAGGCAACGACACAAAAATCCAGAAGCACCTGGGTCCAGGTCAGGGTCGCATTGACAATCTGTTCCCTGTATAGGGTGAGCAGGTACCAGGAGCTGCACCCCAGCGCCGCACAGAAAATCAGAAAGAGGGCGGCGAGCCCTTCCTGGGCATTGCTGGATTTGGGAATGCCGATGAAGACCACCAGCAGCACCGCCACGCGCCCCAGACCGAAATACCAGAGCCAGATTACCGACCCGTCGTAAACGGGTTGAAACAGGTCCACCACCCGTTTTCCCAAACGAAGGTGGAAAGGAAAATTGTCCTCCCCGCCGCCGGCAGGCGTCCGGCCGGACAGGGACGACCCCGTTTTGGCGTCGTACTGCATGCGAGTTCCGTCTGTTTATTTTCCGGCGCGCGTTATCCGAAGAATGGTTATTCCGCATTCGCCTTGTTGATGAGGTTCTGGAGACCTTCCGGATTCATGCTGCGCTTGAAGGCCGTATCGGTGGAGATTATGCCCCGGCGCAGCAAACGGTACAGGGATTGGTTCATGGTGATCATGCCTTCTCCCTTGCCGATTTCAATCATGCTGGGTATCTGCTCCAGTTTCTGCGTGCGGATCAGGGAGCGTATTGCCGGGTTGGGTATCATGATTTCCATGCCCAGCACGCGCCCCTTGCCGTCAGCTCGCGGAATGAGCTGCTGCACGGCGACACCTTCAAGAACAAAAGACAGCTGCGTGCGCACCTGGGCCTGCTGAGCCATGGGAAAGACGTCCACGATGCGGTTAATCGTTTGCAGGGCATCATTGGTGTGCAGTGTGGCGAAGGCGAGATGGCCCGTTTCAGCCACAGTCAGGGCTGCCTGGATGGTTTCCGTGTCGCGCATCTCGCCGATGAGGATCACGTCCGGATCCTGGCGCAAAACGTGTTTCAGCGCCGCGCCAAAGGATTTCGTGTCCGCGTACACCTCGCGCTGGTTGATGATGGCCATGCGGTGATGGTGCAGGTATTCAATGGGATCTTCCACGGTTATGATGTGGCATTTGCGTTCGTTGTTAATTTTGTTGATGATGGTGGCCAGCGTGGTCGATTTGCCGCAGCCGGTGGGGCCGCATATCAGCACCAGCCCCGAGGGCCGGTTGGCGAATTCCGCGATGACCCGGGGAAGCCCGAGTTCTTCAAAGGAAAGAATACTGAACGGTATGGCACGAAATGCCCCGACAACCGAGCCCCGGTCCCGGTACACGTGGAGGCGGAACCGGCTGAATCCCTCAAGGCCGAAGGACATGTCGCATTCTTTTTCCGTTTCAAATTCCGCGATCTGTTCCTCATTCATTACGCTGTAGACCAGGTCCTGGGTCTCTTCCGCGGTCAGGCGTTTGTAGCCTTCCAGGGGGTCAACACTTCCATTGACGCGAATCATGGGCGGAATACCGGCGCAGATATGCAGGTCGCTGGCGCCTTCCTGGACCGTTTTTATCAGGAGATCCCTAATGTCCAACTTCTTCATAACGATTTCCTTTGACCGAACCTTGGCCGAACCGCGTTAAACAGTACCTGTCCGAGATTTCATGGAGGCGCCCAAAAGGATGCCGGGTTCCGTTCAACATCCTTTGGCAACATGCCCGCTTACATGCCGGCAGGCAATTTAAAAAAATTAAACTGTTTCTTCCTGAACGTGTTCCCGCCCCTCCCGGGGAAACAGGCGGTTGCCTTGCTGTGCCGGCCTGCCGATCAAACACGGGAACCCTTAGTCCGCTATGGTGTGTTCCAGCACCTGGTCAATCGTGGTAATGCCCTTGGCGGCTTTTGCCAGCGAGTTTTGGCGGAGCGTTTTCATGCCGCATTGAATCGCCTGCGTTTTAATTTCATGCCCTGAGGCCCGGCGCAGCACCAGTGGCTGGATCTCCGGCCAGTTCAGCATGACTTCCACCACGGCGACGCGGCCCTTGTATCCCGTTTCCTTGCATTTTGAGCAGCCGCCGCCGCGTACGAAGTTCGTTTTCTCAATATAGTTGAACGGCTTGTACTGTATGCGCTCCAGCACGTCCTGGGGCACCTTGATACTTTGCCGGCACTCGGAGCATACCCGCTTGAGCAAGCGCTGCGCGGCGGCAAGGGCCACGGAGGACTGCACCAGGAAGGGTTCAACACCCATGTCAATCAGTCGGGGGAAAACGCCGGAGGCGTCATTCGTATGGAGGGTGCTTAAGACCAGATGGCCGGTCAGGGCTGCCTTGACTGCCACGTCGGCGGTCTCACTGTCTCGAATCTCGCCCACCATCACGATGTCCGGGTCCTGGCGCAGAATCTGACGCAGGGCCTCGGCAAAAGTGAAACCGATCTTCTGCCTTATCTGGACCTGGTTGACCCCGTACATTTCATACTCGATGGGATCTTCAACGGTAACGATATTGGTGGTGACTTTGTTGAGCCGGTGCAGGGCGCTGTATAGGGTGGTTGTTTTGCCGCTGCCCGTCGGGCCGGTCATCAGAATCATGCCGTGCGGCATTTTAAGGGCTTCCCGAAACGCTTCCATGGGCTGCGGTTCAAATCCCAGGTTGTCCAGGTCAAGGCTGAGCGAGCCCTGGTCCAATACGCGTAGCACCACTTTTTCTCCATACTTGGTGGGCAGAAAAGCAACGCGGAAATCCACGTCACGGTCATTGTAGCGCATGCGGCTGCGGCCGTCCTGGGGAAGACGGTGTTCGTCAATGCGGCATCCGGCAAGTATTTTCAGGCGGGCAACCAGGTTGGGATGCAGGGTCTTGGGCGGTGACATGGCCTCTTCCAGGGCGCCGTCTATGCGGTAACGGATGCGCACCGCTTTTTCAAATGGTTCAATGTGAATGTCGCTGGCGGCCCGCTCCAAGCCTGTATACAGAATCAGCCTCACTAGTCGCCTGATCGGCTCATCATCCGCGCCCGCTTCAAGCTCCGAAAGGTTCTCCACCTCTTCCTTGCCGATTTCAAAGGCGTCCAGGTCGGCCTCACGATTTTCGGTCGTGCTCATAATCGTCTTATACAGGTCCGCCGCCTTGCCGCCGCCATATAGACGATCAATGGCGTCGCGCAGTTCCGATATCATGGCCACTACCGGTTCAATTTCATAGCGCGTGACCATCCGGACATCGTCTATCGCCATAATATTCAGCGGATCGGCCATCGCCAGTGTCAACGTGTTACCCGTAATCGACACGGGAAGCATCAGGTACTGGCGCGCAAGCGTTTCCGGCACTTGGGCAAGCACTTCTTTGGAGATGCTGCAGTTGGCGACACGTATGTGGGGAACGCTCAGGTTTTCAGAGTAGGCGACAACCATTTCCGCTTCGCTGAGGTAGCCCATGCCCACAAGGAGCAAGGGAAGGCTCTGGCCGCTGCTTCGATGCAGTTCCATACATTCTTCCAGCTGGGCCTTGGTTACCAGACCTTCTTCCAGCAACATTTCGGGCAGCCGTTTCTTGTGCATCTTTATGGCCATGTAGTATCCTCCTGACAGCGTTGCCCCTGGCAATCGAGACCAAGGCAACTTATTCAGAATTTGGGTTACATTATATCCTATTTCCCGCGCAAAAAGTTATGCCGCTTCATGTGCATTGAGATGACTGAGGATATTTTGCGCTTCTTCCATAGTTATAGTATCGCCCTGCAATCGCGCGTAAGCGATAATTTTACGCAAAGCTCCTATCATTTTGCGAATATCGTTATCCACACGCAACGCAATCAGGGACAGAATGTCGTCCGTGACTTTTGTTTTCGCACCTTGCGTGATATGGCGAAGTATTTTCATCCGGGTTTCCCATTCCGGCGCTTTCACTTCTACCACAATGCCGCTGGCGAAACGGGAGATCAGGCGCTGTTCGAGCATGCCGAGTTTGTCCGGGGGCTTGTCCCCCGCAATAATAATCTGCCGTCCGGACTGCAGCAGTACGTTGAAGATATGAAAAAATTCCTCCTGGGCATCAACGCGTCCGCCGAGAAATTGAATATCGTCCAGGATCAGGACATCCCAGTGGCAGTAGTTGTCCCGGAAGAGTTCCAGGGAATTGTCTGCGGCCGCGGCGGCGAGCCGCCGCGCGAAATGGCTTGCCGACAGATAGCCGACCCGCGCGGGGGGGTGTTTTTTGTCTTGGGCGGTTCGGGCGAGAATATCATTGCCAATGGCGCTGACAAGGTGTGTTTTCCCCAGGCCGACCGCACCGTACAGGAACAAAGGGTTGTATTCGCCGCCCGGCGCGGCGGCTGCCGCTTTGGCAAGATTTACAACGAACGCATTGGATTCGCCGGAAAAGAAATTCTGAAAAGTCAGGGTATGAAGGGGCCGCTCCGAATCCAGTTCCTCACGAACGCGGCTGTCGGACTCGGCGTAATATTCCGGCGCGGGATCGGCTCCCGGGTTAAACGGGGTGACCGACGCGTGCAGGCGCTCCCGTTGCCGCATCATGTCATTGCGGTTGTTTTCCGCCACCGTGTGCGCCTCAATCAGCTGGGCGGTCTGCCGGACGGATTCCAGCGCGGCCTGGGCGATTTGCGCGAGCTGATCCTGTTTTTCCGATTGGGAAATTTTATCATGCTCAATGGAACTCAGGATGGCCTCGGCGACACGCGCCAGCTCGCCCTGCCCGGCATCCTTGTTTCCGGCGATGGCGGACAGGCTTGACTCCACAATTTTAGCGAGCCGGCTCTCCTGTTGCGCCTGGGCTTTTTCGCTGGAAGCCACAGCGGTCAGAATGCTTTCCCGCATGGCACGTGCCAGTTGTTCAATGTGCCCGTCGTGGGCGGCCCCATTCTGTTCCAGAAAAGACTTTACACCCTGGGACAGCAGTTCCAGCCGGGCATCCAGTCCCGCGGCCAATTCATCCCGCAGGCTTTTCGCCACCCCTTCGAAATCCGGGGGCGGCGGCAGGGCGGCGAGATGTTGCTGGTGGCGTTCCGCCTGGTCTTGAATCTGCCTGGACATGGCTTCCAGCGCATCGCTCAACACGGCGCTGACTCCGTCGCGAATGGCTTCCGCCATTCGCATGGGGTCGGGTGTTCCGCTGGATGCGGATTCTTCCTTCGCTTCAAGGAACTGACGCAGGGTTTCCGTCAGGGCGGCCGCGGATTGCCGCGCGGCATCCGCCACCGCTTCCTTCAAAGTGTTGCCCAGCTCGGCAGCAGGATGCGCGTCTGTCCGCGCGCGGCTCAGTTCCTGGAGGGCCTCGCCCACCTGCCGGGTTTGCCCGGAAACCGCTTCCAGCATCTGCCGCAGAGAGTCGTTCAGGCGGTCGCCGACAATTTCCGCCACTTCCGCAACCGATGGTCCTGTCTCCGCGGGCGTTCCGGCTTGTGTCGACGTCAGGTGTACCACCAGCGCTTCCCGCTCAAGGCGCAATTCGTCCGCGAAAACGTTCACGGTATTCTGCAGGGCCTGTTGTATCGCGGCCGTCACCTGTTCCGGGGAACTTTCAGCGCCGGACGCCTGTTTGGTCCTGGAAGCGGCCAGGGAGCCCAGGGCATCATCAATACTGTGCTGCACCGCCCGTGCCAGTTCCCGGATGCCCGCGGAAAAATCCTCGCTCGAAAGCGGCATGCCGTACAACGCGCGGGGCGGCCTGTCGGCAACTGCCGCCTCCGCTTCAAAATCGGGGGTTTCAAAAACGCCGCTTTCACCGGGCGTCCCCGCGCTTCGCCCGGGAAGGGGAAGGACGTCCAGTTCGGCATTCAACTTCGTGTCCTCGTTAAGCGCGTCGGGAGCCGTGGACGTCTCGGAGCCGGTCGCCTGTCCGGTCAACGCGGCCACGTCCAGATGGGCATACCGATTTTCCAGGCCCTTGGGTTTTTGAGGCACCCTGCCATAGATGCGTTTAAATACCTCCTGAAAATCCTGCCAGCTGCATAGCAGGGGTTTCAGGCGCACATCGGGACAATAGGATTGTGCTTGCTCCAGCGCTTGCGTGTCCAGGGGATCTACCATGGCCATGGTAAGGATGCGCCCCAGTTTGTCAATGGGCAGCAGACAATGTTTCTCGCAAACCTGTTCGGGAATCTGGCTGACCGCCTGTTCGTCGACATTGTAGTCAGACAAGCTTACCGCGCTCGATTCATGCAGCTTCATGAGAAATGCAAGAAGCGCGTCCTGTTCCAGCAGATTGGATTGTACCAGTATCTCGCCCAGCAATCCCCCGTTGCGATTCTGTTGTGCCAGGGCCTGCTTCAAGTCCTCCGGGCGCAGGCGGCCTTCTTCCAGCAAGAGCTCGCCCAATCGTTTTCGGGATTGGGTACGCGTATTTTTTGAACCGAAACCCAACATAACTTTTCCTGACACATCTGTAAACTATTTTTGCAGAACACCAGTTCCAAAACAAAGGCACAACATATTGTAACACGACGTGCCATTTTCGTCAATATAATGTGTTTTCTGAATAAAAATTGAGTTGCTATAGTTTCACATCGATATTCGCGCCATTTATGTTCCCCTTAGAACCGCTGGCAACAGACAGGGTTTTGCCGGAAACGCGCCTACTTATTTACGGTATTTAAAAATGTGATCCGGATGTAAGGCTTAATGCGCGAACCGCGTAACGCCCGCCATCCCTGCTTGTAAACTGAATGTGAACCGATAACGCGGGCCCGGGTTCCTGTGAAAGTACTTTCCGCGTTTGCCGGTCTTCACAACAAGCGAAATGAACTGGCGCGCTCCACAGGCGCCGGGGTGGCTGTGAAGCCTGAGCGCAAACACAGCGGCGACTGCCGCTGAAGGAGAGCAACAATGAACGGGAAGATACTGTTGATAGTAGTGTCGTGTTTGAGTGCCATTGTCTTGCAGGGGTGTCCGCCGGAAGGCGGCTGGCCTTTGCCGCCTTATGATGCCACCGGCTCCTATGAAGGAACCTGGCAGGGTAGAAGCTACGAAGCAGAGGGTGAAGGCGAAGCGGAAGGTGAAAGTGAAGAAGCGCAGGTAGTGGTCGCGTGTCCGTTAACGATCGAACTGACCCAGGACCTGACAAAACCTTATCCAGGCGATCATGGCGTCAGCGGTGTGGTTACCGTGGATTATAGCTGTATCGAGCTTCCGGAATGGGCACAGTCCCAGGAAAACCCGGCGCCCAGCGAAGTGCTTGTAACCGGCCTGCTCGCCGATGACGGGAAACTTACCCTCGCTTCCGGTGCCTGCGGCACGGGACTTTGTGTTCTGCTCACGCTTGCCGGTGACGGCGTTGACGCGGACGAGGACGGCCTGATGGACACGTACTCGGGTGCCTGGTCCTATATCATCCTGTTGGCCGGTGTCCAACCGTTCGGGTTCGGCGGCACCTTCAATGTGGCGGTAGCCGCGCCTGAACCTGTTCTTGCGGAATAACAACACAGCACCCCGGATCCGGGTGGCCTGGGCCGCCCGGTTTGTGAACAAGCCCGGGCCGGGCAACAAAAGGTTGCTTACGGCCCGGGCTTCCCTGTCCGGTGCGTTGCCGCGTATTTTTACCTTCATTCCTTGACCCCTTATTTCGGTCTTTGCTAGTGTAGTGAGTCATGCTAATGACAACTTATGCTGAGTCAATTTCTTATTGCTTTTTGTGGTGAAGGCATCTTGCCTGCTCCGGCGGGCAGGCTGGAAGCCCGCACCACAATCACTTACAACAATGTTGCTTAAGTTGCCTTGGTTATGAGTTACTACGCTAGGGTATACACCGTTGCCGGTTTTACGTTGTTTTTCTTCAGCTAACCGGCGGAAAAGGATGGCGCGCTGTGTACTGTGCCGGGACCGGGAAAGGGTATGCGAATGAACACCAGCAGACGGGAATTTCTAAAGACCGCAGGCGCCTGCGTCGCGGGGGCCTCCTTGTCAGGCTATGCCTCCGCGGGTCCGGAGCGGCCCAATATCCTGCTGATCATGTCCGATGAGCACAATGCGTCCGTGATGGGATGCGCCCCCAACAACATCGCCCACACCCCGGCGTTGGACCACCTCGCGGAAAAGGGAATTGTTTTCGATACTTGCTATTGCAATTCCCCGTTGTGTGTGCCGTCGCGGCTCTCCTTCACCTCGGGCAAATATGTGTCGCGGGTGGGCGCCTGGAACAACGAATGCTGGCTGCCTTCCGACGACTATCCCTCCGTGGCACGGCTCGCCAATGACTCCGGCTACGAATCCTTTTTATGCGGCAAGATGCACTATGACCGTACCCGGCGGTACGGATTTAAGGAAATCGGCGGCAAGATGAACGAGGGCGACAAAACCGGACTGGGTGGCCGCAGAAAGACGGAGGATCTGAAGGCAACCGGCAAGACCAGCGAACGTTTCAAAGATTTTTATACGGCGGAAGACTCCAAGGTACTCAGCCATGACCGCGCGGTTACGGCCGGCGTGGGGGCATTCCTGTCCAAACGGGAGGCGAACGCAAAGCCCTTCTTTTTAATCGCGGGCTACCTGGCCCCTCATTTCCCGCTCATCGTTCCCGAAAGTTTCTGGAAAAAGTACGAGGGCCGGGTGTCGCCGCCGGAGATTCCGGAGGGATACCTGGACCGCCTGCCGCTGAACTATAAGCATCTCCGGAACGGGTTCAACATGGAGGAGGTGCCTGAGGCCGTTGTACGCCGGGGACGGGAACTGTATTATGCCCTGACGGAGTGGGTGGACGCGGAGATCGGTAAAACCCTGGCCGCCCTGGACAACAGCCCCCATGCAGACAATACCATTGTCATTTATACCTCAGATCACGGGGAGAATATGGGCGAGCATGGTTTATGGTGGAAGAACTGTCTCTTCGACAGTGCAGCGCGGGTGCCGCTCATTGTGAGCTGGCCGGCCCGCTGGCCGGGAGGACAACGGCGCACGGAGGCCTGCTCCCTGGTGGATGTGGCCAGCACCATTGCCGCGTTGGCCGGGACACCGGCGCAGGCGGACTGGGACGGCGATTCCATGCTGGGATGGATGGACGGCAAGGAGGGCTGGAAGGATCGTGCCGTCAGCGAATATTATGCCCATAATATCGCTTCCGGCTATGTCATGCTTCGCGCGGGCGACTATAAGTACGTGTATCATTGTCCGCCAGATGAGGGGCGCGGCCCGGAACGTGAACTGTATTGCCTGAAGGAAGATCCGGGCGAACTGCGCAACCTGGCCGCCCTGCCCGAACACCGACAACGAATGGATGCCATGCATGCTTCTTTGCTCAAGGAACTGGGCGAGCATCCCGATGAGACGGAAAAACGCTGCCGTACGGATTATGCAAAGGGGTACGGCAGGAAACGTCGCGGTTAAGTTTTTCCTTGCCTTCAGGGTTTCTGCGGCAGAAAGCGCATCTCGTGTTCTTTGGCCGCCTTGATTTCATCCCAGTTGTACAGGGCGGTGCGGTAGTCGCCCCGGACGAACAGAGCCGCCTGGTCGTCATAATGGCGGTGGCCCACATGCCCGGAGTTGCCTGTGGGCAGGATGGTCAGGGACTGGTCCGGCCGGGCAAAATCAATCAGCCGACGCGTGGAAGGTCCGGCGATGACATCATATTGGTGTGCCGATGCCACCGGCATGTTGTTGACCGTCTCCCTGGCGCCCGGGCAGGGGAACGGCCCTATGTTGAGCAGGCGCCCGAGCCCCGGCAAATAACCGAAGGGATGTGTGAAGGTGATCGTGTGCGTTTTCCCCCATTGCCACGCATCAACATTGTCCCCCAGGTCGCCCGCGATTTTTTCGCAGGCTTGTTTCAACGCGCGTGCCGTGATGCGGGCCGCAGTCTCCCGTTCCGGGGTGGTGACATCATCCCACCAGGGACATTCCGTTTCCACGAGCAGATCCTGAATGACGATCCAGCTGTCGTCGAGGGACGCATACATGGCAAGCTGACGCGAAGTCATCTCGTCTCCGAAAATCACCTGCAGCAGGCTGTCCATCCAATAATTGAACACGGTGGCCCCGACGCTTGAAATTTCATTCCGAAAATCCCAGTCCTCGACGTGTTCCAGCGCTTGCCGCTCCAGGGGACCCAGTAATGCTTCGTCCGCCCGGGCCAGCCGCGCCAGTACGGGCGCTGTGGCGCGCGGGGAATATCCCAAAACATCATTCTGCACCGCCCGCAGACCTTCGATGGTCCAGTCGTTGCGCGGCTCGAGCAGTTCCTCTATTCGGCCCGCCCGGTCGCTGGGCTTGAAATAGCCCTGCAGAAATGGAACCTGTAGCGGCGGCGTGCCCAGGGGCTTTACCGTACACAGGTTGTTGGCCGTCACAATCATGCCTCCGGGCGGGTTCTTGAGATGCGGTGAAGATTCAAAGGGCAGGTATTGGGTGAATTCATCGCGTCCGGTCCAGCCTTCGAGCAACGCCTTATGATCCACATGCGCCGGACGCACGGGCAGCAGGCCCGCCGCCCACCACGCGATGTTGCCGGCGGCGTCGGCGTAGCTGATGTTAAGGCCTGGTGAAGTGATCTTCCGCACCGCGGCCTCGAAACGATCGTAGTCACGGGCGTGGCTCATGTCATAAAAGGCGTCCACATCGGTGTATTGGACATGCTGCCACACCCAGCACATGGATATGGGCGGTCCTTCATACTCCAACAGAAAACCGAGCAGGTCGTTCGCGATCGGTCCGTGCGGCGTGATCCGTACGTCACAGACCACATCCCGGCCGAATCGCACCCGGATGACCTCGCGGATGATTTCGCATTCCACCCATTTCCCCTGGTACATGACCTGGTTGGGATTGTCCGGGTTCACCTTCTCAAGGTACATGTCAACATCGTCATTGGAAAACATGGTGAGGCCCCAGCCGCGGTCCTCGTTGTGGCCCAGCAGCGCCATGGGAATCGGGGGCAGATGGTAGCCGTAATTCTCCACGTCGCCGTATTTCAGGTGCGCCTCATACCAGATGCACGGATTGGTAAAGCCGATGTGCGGATCATTCCCCAGAATGGGTTTGCCGCTCGCGGTCTTGTCTCCGGAAAGGACCCATGAATTACTACCCAGGTGCGTTCCCGCGAAGCGCGCGTATTCCGCGATAGCGTCGAGCCAGCGGGCCGCGCTTTCTAAGCCTCCTGCGGCTTGCGGCGTTTCGCCTTCCAGCGTCGCCGATTCCCGCTGGAACGCGGCCGCTTCTTCAAGGCTTTCCATGATGGTCACGGGCGTTTTCTCAATACCCCTGAAAATCATGTCCACGTCCGCCTCGGGAAGCCGTTCTTTCAGCACGCTTTTGAGCGGGTCGCAGCGCAGCCCGTCCGCGAAGGTAATGGGCAGAATGGCGGCCACCGACACAAAGTCGGCCACGGTGAAGGGGCGGCAGGAGATCATGAGGGCCGCGAATTCCCAGGGAAGCGTGTTGTTTTCCACATAGTCGTTTACCCCGGCAATGAATGCGTCCATGGCGGCATTCATTTCGGGTGTGGAGCGTTCGCGGGATTGCGCCACGAATTCATCCGCCTTCGCGCGCAGGCGGAAGGCGCGCATGATGCGGTCAATTTTGACGACGGGCGGCCCCAGCAGCTCCGCCAGCTCGCCGCACGCAAGGCGGCGCATCACCTCCATCTGGAAGAGGCGGTCCTGGGCCATGCAGTAGCCCAACGCGAAATAGGCGTCCGGCTCGGATTCGGCCTGGATATGGGGCACGCCCCAGGTGTCGCGCACCACGCGCACTTCGCTGTTGATCTTTGCGGAACGTACGGCCGTGTCATGGTCGGGCAGGCCGCTGTGGGAGCGCCATACAACCCGCCCAAGGAACAGGGACACGATGACAAGCAAGGCCAGGAACGCCCGGTTGAAGAGTTTCCAGGACACACGCAATACGGTTCTGCTTTTACTCATGAATTCCTCCCCGCGCCTGTACGGACGCGCATTGACTCCGCCCGCATTTTACATCAAAGCCCGGTGAAACAACACCCTTTCCCCGCCCTTGTATCCACAAACATCAAACTGTGGCCGGGGAAAGCAGGTGGGGGAATCGGGGGACATGTTTGAATGGCGCTACTTTTAGCCCGCAAAGAAGGGACACCGAAAGAGCCAATAACAATAAAGGGCCTCGATCCTTTGTTAGTCATGGCTATTTCGTCATCAGTCCCTTTTTGTTCCGTCTTTATGTTTGTTTACGAGTGCCATAGGCATTTCCGCAAACTTTTCGCTGCCATGAACAGGAACAGGGGTGAGAACCTTTGGTGTATCGTGTGCGTAGGTGGCCCCAGCGCCCCCGTAATGGTGGTATTTTGACAATAGACGCTTTTGTAAAACCCCGCGCCGCTGTGGTACATTTATACCGCATTTTGATGCGATTCATGGATCAAAAACGCCTGACACCCTATACGCGGCCGGAGATGGGTTATTTTTCTTTTTTTGAAACGCCGGCCGTCTTTTTCCCGCAGGCAATAAGGATAAAAAATGACGCAAGAGAAAAAACCATTGACATACAGTGACGCCGGCGTTGATATTGACGCCGCGACCACAGCGTTGTCCGGGATCAAGGACCTGGTGCGGCGCACCTATACGGAACACGTTTTGCGCGACATCGGCACTTTCGGCGCCATGTTCCAGCTGGACCTGCAGAATTACAGCGAGCCCGTGCTGGTTTCCAGCGTGGACGGGGTGGGCACGAAGCTCAAACTCGCCTTCATGACGGGCAAGCATGACACGGTGGGCGTGGACCTGGTTTCCCATTGCGTGAACGATATTCTTGTTCAGGGCGCGCGGCCCCTGTTTTTCCTGGATTACTTCGCGGTGGGCAAGCTCAAGCCGGAGGTGGTGATCGAGGTGGTCCGCGGCCTTTCCGCCGGATGCCGGTACGCGGGCTGCGCCCTCATCGGCGGAGAGACGGCTGAGATGCCCGACATGTACCGCGAGGATGAATACGACCTTGCCGGGACCATTGTGGGTATTGTGGACCGCTCCAAAATCATAGACGGCAGCGCCATTCGGGAAGGCGACATCATTGTCGGCCTGCCGAGCACCGGGCTGCATACCAACGGCTACAGCCTGGCCCGGAAAATCTGCTTTGAGGTGGCCGGGCTCAATCCCTATGACGCCATGCCGGGCGTCGGCCGGACCGTGGCCGAAGCCCTTATGGAACCCCACGTCAGCTATGCGAAGCTGATGCAGCTGGTGATGCGCGTGGTTGAAGTGCGCGGCATGGCGCACATCACAGGCGGCGGCATTACGGACAACCTGCCACGCATACTCCCCGAGGGACTTACCGCCGAAATCGATTTGAACGCGTGGGCGGCGCCCCCCCTGTTCCGTTTCCTCCAGGAAACAGGGAATGTAGAGGATAAGGAGATGTTGCGGACCTTTAACATGGGTCAGGGCTTCCTGTTCGTCATCCCCGAGGACCAGACCGGGCGCGTCCAGGAAACGATCGGCCTTGCCGGCCAGCAGTGCGCTTTCGTGGGAAAAATCGTGCCCGGCGACGGCAAAGTCCATTACACAGGAAAACTGAATTATGCCGACACATCGAATTGAAGTGGCCATGAAACGGGATCTGCCGGATCCCGCGGGCGAGGCGTTGTGCGCGCGGGTGCAGGAAGATCTGGAAATCCGCGTTGAAAGCGCGCGCGTGATCGATGTCTACACCCTGAACGCGGCGCTCAGCGAGGAGGAACTGGAGCGGGTCCGGGCGGAATTGTTCACCGACCCGATTATCCAGGATTCCGCCGTGGACCGTTCGCTGGCCTTTGATTATGACTGCCTGGTTGAAGTGGGCTTCCTGCCCGGCGTGACGGACAATGTGGGCCGCAGCGCGCTCGAGGGCGTACAGGACACGCTCGGCCGGAACCTCGCCCCGGGCGAGGGGGTATACAAGAGCACGGCCTATGCCCTGTCCGGGGTGGACCGTGAAACGGCATCGCGCGTCGCTTCAGGCCTGCTGGCCAACGAACTCATCGAGCAGTTCGTTGTCAAGACCGAAGCGGAAATGAAAACACTGGACGGCACGCCGCTTTTGGCCCTGCCCGTCGTGACCCAGCAGAGTGATGCCACGGTTGGTGAAATTGCCCTGGATCTTTCCGATGCCGAACTGGTTGCACTGAGTCGCGACCGGATGCTGGCGCTTGACTTGGAGGAAATGCGGGTTATTCGTGACTATTACGCCCGGCCGGAGATGCGGGCATCCCGCGAAAAGGCCGGCCTGCCCGCAGCGCCGACGGACATCGAACTTGAGATTCTCGCCCAGACCTGGTCGGAACACTGCAAGCACAAGATTTTCAATGCGCTTATTGCTTATGAAGATGAAACGGGCCACCGTCAAATCGACAGCCTGTTCAAGACCTATATCAAAGGGGTTACCGATGAAGTGGCCAAGCGGGTGCCCTGGCTGGTCAGCGTTTTCGAAGACAATGCCGGCATCATCCAGTTCGACGGCGCCCATGTGTTCGCGCTAAAAGCGGAAACACACAATAGTCCTTCCGCCCTCGACCCGTACGGCGGGGCCATGACCGGCATCGTCGGGGTGAACCGCGATGTGCTGGGCGCGGGCCTCGGTTTTCAGTGTATCTTCAACACCGATGTGTTCTGCGTGGGCTCGCCTTTTTACACGGGAGAGATTCCACCACGCCTGCAGCACCCGAAACGGGTGCTGCGCGGCGTTCACAGCGGCGTGCGCGACGGCGGCAACCAGAGCGGCATTCCCGACCTGAACGGCGCCATCGTGTTTCACGAGCGTTTCCTCGGTAAACCGCTTGTTTTCTGCGGCACCGGCGGCATCAGCCCGGCGGTGGTGGGCGGCAAGCCCGTTTCCGAGAAGGCGGCCCGGCCCGGCGATGTGATCGTCATGACGGGCGGCCGCATCGGCAAGGACGGCATCCACGGCGCCACATTTTCTTCAGAGGCGCTTCATGAAGGCTCGCCCGCCACGGCGGTGCAGATCGGCGATCCCATCACACAAAAGAAAATGGCCGACTTTCTGCTTGAAGCGCGTGATCTCGGCCTGTACACCTGCATTACCGACGACGGCGCGGGCGGCCTCTCTTCCAGTATCGGCGAGATGGCCCGCAAACCCGGAGGCGCCGCCGTCCATCTCGACAAGGCGCCCCTCAAGTATGCCGGGCTGGCCCCGTGGGAGATTTTCCTTTCCGAGGCGCAAGAGCGCATGACCCTCGCCGTGCCGCCGGACTGCCTGGACGGGTTTATGGACCTGGCCCGCCGCCGCGAGGTGGAGGCTACCGCCCTCGGTGAGTTCACGAACACAGGTAGGCTGGAGTGTTATTTCGAAGGCAGCCTGATCGCCGCGCTCGACATGGATTTCCTGCATGACGGGCTTCCCCGTATGCACCTGGAAGCGCGCCTTGAATCCGTGCAGGCCGCACCGGAGCTGTTGCTGCCCGGGGATGCAAATGATCTGACCAGCGACCTGCTGGCCGTGCTGGGCTCCCTGAACGTATGCAGCAAGGAAAGCTTCGTGCGCATGTATGACCACGAAGTGCTTGGCCAGAGTGTGCTCAAGCAGTTCCAGGGCATCCGCCATGAGGGACCGGGCGATGCGGGCGTGATCAAGCCGGTGTCCGGCAGCGAACGGGGCCTCGCGGTTTCCTGCGGCATCTGCCCGAAATACAGCGACTTGGACGCCTATGCCATGGCCGCCTGCGCGGTGGACGAAGCGGTCCGCAACCTGGTGGCCGTGGGCGCCGGCCTCGGCAACATCGCGGGACTGGATAATTTCTGCTGGCCCGACCCCGTGCAGAGCGCATCGACGCCGGACGGCAGGCACAAACTCGCCCAGCTGGTCCGTTCCTGCGAAGCGCTGTATGACGTGTGCCTCGCCTATGACATCCCCCTGATCAGCGGCAAGGACAGCATGAAGAACGATTACCGCATTGGCGACACGAAGATCAGCATTCCGCCGACCCTCCTGTTTACGGCGGTGGCCATGCTCGAGGACGTGCGCAAGGTGGTCAGCATGGACGTCAAGGGCGCGGGCCACGCCGTCTATGTGCTCGGTGAAACAGGGGACGAAATGGGCGGAAGCGAATACCTCGCCCTGCGCGGCCAGTCCGGCGCGAACGCGCCGCAGGTGAGCCCCCTTTCCGCGCGCGCCCTGTATGAACGCCTGCACCGGGCCGTTAACGCGGGGCTGGTGGCCTCCTGCCATGACGTTTCAGACGGCGGGTTGGGGGTTGCGCTGGCGGAGAGCGCCTTTGCCGGAGGATACGGCATGACCGTCACTCTGTCGCCCCTGGGCGTGGAAAACGGGGTTATCGCGGTGTTCAGCGAATCTCAAAGCCGTTTTGTGGTGACCGTGCGCCCGGAGCATACGGCGGCGTTTGAAGCCACCTTGGACGGCAGCCCGTGGTACCGCGTTGGTGAAACCAGCCTGGAACCGGTGCTGCGCGTGATCTGCGGCGACGGAAAAATGCTTAACGCGGAACTCTCCGTCCTTCGCGACGCATGGAAAAATACGCTTGATTGGTGACAAGGCGATAAGGATGCTTTTACAATGACTGTTAAAGCCGTGGTACTGACCGGGTTCGGCATCAATTGTGACAATGAAACCCACCGGGCCTTCTGCCGGGCGGGCGCGGATGCCTCCCGCGTGCATCTCAATGATTTGATTGAACATCTTGAACTGCTGGACCAGGCGCATATCCTGGCCATTCCCGGCGGCTTCTCTTTCGGCGATCATATCGCGTCGGGCAAGGTGCTGGCCAACCGCCTGCGCCATAAACTGGGCGGGCCGCTGGAGCGTTTCGTGGCCGGGGGTAAGCTGGTCATCGGCATCTGTAACGGATTTCAGGTCATGGTGAAAATGGGCCTGCTTCCGCTGTTTGACGGCGCGTTTACGCAGGAAGTGACCCTCGCCTGGAACAACACCTGCCGCTTTGAGAACCGCTGGGTGCACTTGGGAACAGCGCCGGACACGGCCTGTGTCTGGCTCAAAGATATTGAACAGCTGCCGCTGCCCGTGCGCCATGGTGAAGGGAAGTTCATTGCCCGGGACGGCGCCGTCCTGCAGCGGCTGCTCGACAATCACCAGGTCGCGCTGCGATATATCCGGCCCGACGGGACAGCGGCCGCGGGCGAGTTTCCCTACAATCCCAACGGCGCCGCGGATGACATCGCCGGTATTTGCGATCCGAGCGGGCGTATTTTCGGGTTGATGCCCCATCCCGAAGGCTTCCAGGACCGGGAAAACCATCCGGAATGGACCCGGCTGCCTCTGCAGGCTGAAGGGGCCGGACTGCAAGTGTTCAGGAATGCCGTGGAATTTGCCCGGAAAGAACTGTGATGACAAGGGCATGAATCGCGGCGGCGGTTTCTGCGCGCGGTTCATGATGCAGGCGTGCCATGTCCCATCCACATCGTTTCTTCGCGCCCTATGACGAAATCACTGTCGCCAGGGTTCCGCTCCCCCCGGAGGAGGCCCACCATGCCCTGCGCGTGGCGCGGCTCAAACAGGGTGACCGGGTTTCTGTGATCAATGGCAGGGGGGATGAGATATCGGGGACGCTAATGGCCCCGGGCAGACGCGACGCGTTTGTGGAAGTGCTGGAACGCAGGCACTGTTCGCCGCCCCGTGTCGCCGTGACGCTGGCGCCGGGGGGGCTGCACCAGGACAAGCTGCAACAGGAAATCATTCGGCGCGCCGTTGAAACAGGCGTTTCCCGCGTGTGTTTCTGGCAGGCGGATCATTCACAAAAGAGCATCGCATTCCAGGAGCGCTGGCTCAGAACCGCCGTGGAAAGCTGCAAGCAATGCGGGCGCTTTTACCTTCCCGTAATTGACACGGCGCCCTCACTGGAGGCCTTTCTGGAGCAATATTCCGGCCCGGGTATCATCGGTCTTCCCGAGGCCGATCCCACCGCTCCCGTAACCGTCGAACTAACGGACCGGCTGGCGGTGCTGGTCGGCCCCGAGGGGGATTTCTCGACGCGGGAGAAAGCGATAGCCGCAGACTTCGGCATGGCGCCCGTCAGCCTGGGCGGCTATGTTTACCGCAGTGAAACAGCGGCGGCGTTCCTGATGACCCTTGTCGCCGATCGGCTGGGCGAACTGGGGCCGGCATTGACGGTCACGTCCAAGGTGTGTTCCGGGGAGGGCATGGAATGAAGATTCTTTTTTTGTGCCAATATTTCCCGCCGGAACCGGGCGCGCCTGCGGCACGCACCCACGAACACGCCAAAGAATGGGTCCGTTCCGGCCATGAAGTGACCGTGGTCTGCGGCGTTCCCAACCATCCCGACGGCGAAGTGCCGCTACATTACCGGCACCACTTTTTGTATGAAGAGTCCCTGGACGGCATCCGGGTGTTGCGCTGCTGGTTTCTGACTGCCCCAAACGCCGGCCGGGTGCGGCGCAGTGTCGCCTTTGTCAGCTTCATGGTGGCCGCCTTGTTCTGGGGGGCGGTGAAAGGCGGCAAGGCGGACGTGGTGCTGGCTACGTCTCCCCAACTTCTCTGTGGTTTGGCCGGGTATGTGTTGTCCGTACTTAAACGAAGCCCTTTTGTTTTCGAAGTGCGCGACTTGTGGCCGCAGCAGATTATTGATCTGGGCGTCCTGCGCGACGCGCGCCTGATCTGGCTGCTGCGCCGCCTGGAAGAATTCCTGTATCGCAAGGCGGCGGCCATTGTCACAGTGGCGGAAGCGGCGCGCCGTGAACTTGTCGGCCGGGGCGTCCGGCATGAAAAGATTCACACCATTACCAACGCCATCGCGCTCGATGTGTTTACCCCCCGGGAACGCATGGGCGCCATGCGCTTCCGTTATGGCTGGGGCGACAGGACGCTGGTGATGTATATCGGCACCCACGGCCTTTCGCAGGGCCTGGAAACCGTGCTGGAGGCGGCCCGCCACATTCAGGACCACAGTGACATTCACTTCGTATTTGTGGGTGCCGGGGCGGAACGGGAAAGCCTGATGGAAAAAGCGGAACAAGCGAACCTGACACATATTGAATTCATCCCAAGCCAGCCGCGACAGGATATGCCGGAGTTTTATGCCGCCGCCGATATTTGCCTGGTTCCCCTGAAGCGGCGCGACATATTCCTGACCAATATCCCGAGCAAGATGTTCGAGATCATGGCCTGCGCAAGGCCGATTATTCTGGGCGTGGAAGGACAGGCCTTGGAGGTGCTGGAGCAGGCGGGCGCCGGTGTCGCCGTGCCCCCTGAAGACGCGGGAGCCCTGGCCGAGGCCATTCTTCAACTCGCCGGGGACGCGCAGGCGCGGCAACAGTACGGGGAAAACGGGCGTGCCTACGTGGAAGTGCACTGCAACCGTGCCCGGAAAGCGCAGGAACTTCTTGAAGTACTTATGGGATTACGGAAGTAATTCGCGGTGGCGGGCATTTTTGAATTTCAACCTCCCATTGACTAGTATGTATCCATGACCGACCCGTTACCCACAACGGCGCGGAGTGTGGCCCGCGCTTCCCGGATGCATCCGCTTGCCAAAGTCGCCTTTCTTTGGACGATGCTGGCCGTCCTGTTCGCGGCCTTTAACCTGGTGTATTGGCCCAGATACCAGCGGCAGACCCTCAAACAGCCCGAGTCTTTTATGGCCTATGCCGATACGCTGCCGGAGGAAGAGGCGCGCCGGGTATTGCAGCAGGGCATCAGCCGATTCAATCCCCCGTGGGAAGAACCCTACGCAAGACTGGCCGCGTTGGAGACGCGTACCGGAAATGCGGCAGCGGCGAAATATTATAGAGGCCGCGCTGATTTTTATCGGGCTTTGCATGGAAAGACAACGGCTATTGATATGCTGTCGGCCCTGGCGCTGGCCTTTTCGGAACCTTACGCGAATATCGGCCCGTCAGCCGCTCGGGCGGTGGGCGCGGCGGCCACCTCCTTTTGTGAGGCCATGGGCATGCGGGGGCTGGGGGATCACTGTACGCTGCCGCAGCAAATCGCATTGTTCGACCTGGGTGGCGGGATGATTTCGCCCGACGGCCGCATCGGCGGCGCCGAGGTAAAAGCGCCCCTCCCCTTGCTGGCCTACAGCGGAGGCGGCAGGGATAAACGGCGCGGTGCGCATCTCTTTGTCGGGGACACGGATTACGCTTCAGAGCTACGGGGCATGCATATTGTCCTGCTGGACGGCGATAGGGGCGCCGTGATTCAGGCTGAACGCTTCGACCTCTGGGACAGCACAGAGGAAGCGTCGCGCATGGCGCTCTTTCTGGACAAGGCTCCACAAGGATGCATCGGCCTTTTCGCGGTGTGTGATGAAGGTTCGGCATTTATGACCAATGCGATAGAAGCGGGATTTCTCCACTTCGGCATCGAACAAAGCACCTTCGTGGGCGGGGAGCCCCGGATCCTCGGGCTGCGCTACAGTTTCGCCGCCATAGGCGTGAAGGGCGCTCCCCCGGGAAGCGCGTTGCAGGCCTGGTCACCCGACCGCTTCCAGAAACGACGCGGCCATCCGGTGGTATGCGCCGCATTTCCGGCGGGAGTCGGGCCATGAAAGCGCTGATGTTATATGCCGCCGTCGGCGGCGGCGCGTTCATGGTCGTTGCGGCGCTGGTGCCCCTGTTCCGTTGGCTGGCCCTGCGCCTTGACGTCGTGGACAAACCCGCGAGCGTGCGGAAGGTACATTCCCGTGAGGTGCCCTATCTGGGCGGCCTGCCATTTTTTATCGCCTTCCTCTGCCTGATTTTGGGCCTGGAGTTTTTCGCTCCCCGCTACGCACAACCCGAGTTTTATCCCATGGCCGTATTCGGATTCCTGGTGATGCTGCTGGGGGTGTTTGACGATATCTGCGATCTGTCCAGCAAGATCAAGCTACCGCTGGAACTGCTGCTCTGCGGCGCACTGTACTTTTTTGGCTTCGGAAGCACCATCATCATGCGCCCCTTTGGCGGGGCCTTGTACATCGGCGGTTTCGCCATCGTTATTACCGCCTTGTGGATTGCGGGGGTAATGAATGCGGTGAATTTCTCGGACGGCCTTGACGGGCTCGCCGCGGGGCTGGTATGCATTTGCTCCCTGTCCATATTCGCCGTCGCCTTTCAGGGGAATCGCGTTTCCTCCTGCATCCTTATGGCTTTCCTCACCGGCGCCACCTTGGCCTTTCTATGTTACAACTTCCACCCCGCCTCCGTGTTCATGGGCGACGCGGGCGCCCTGTTCCTTGGCTTTATCCTCGGCTCCTCCACACTGATAGAACAGCAGAAGGGCGTGGCCGTTATCGCGCTGACCATTCCCATGATGGTGATGGCGGTGCCCCTGGCGGACACAGCGCTCAGTTTTCTCCGACGCCTGCGGCGCGCGTCCGAAGGTGGTTTCTTCGAAGCGGACCGCAATCACCTGCATCACCGGTTGCTCGCGCTGGGATTGAGCCAGCGGCAGGCGGTCCTGTCCTTGTATTATATTTCCGCGTGTATGGGGCTGCTGGCCTTTATCCTTTCGGGCGTATCCAGCATCTACCGCTTTTTCATCCTGGCACTCGCGGCGGGAATCATCCTCTTCGGCGTCCTGGTGCTTCAGTACCTGGAATCCGTTGCGCGGCGCGGACGGGAGTGAAGGTAAGCGCTCTTTTCACAAAATCCCCGGCCTGGGAAAAGTAACAGCGGGGATCGCGCCATGACACGCCCCGCCGGACTCAAGTTTCAAACAGGCCTACTTCCGGCACATATGCATCACCGCGAGGCCGGCCACCGCCATGCCTACCAGGAACAGGTCGCCTAGTGTGCGTTCTTGTTCTCCGCAGCAACCGCATCCTTCACAGGAAACGGGACAGGGCGGCGTGTTCCCGCAATCTTTGACAACGACTTCGCCAGCGCCGTCCGCATAAGCGGGCAGCATGACGGCCGTGACCGCCAGCACAAGCATTACCGCGAACAAGCATTTCCAGGTTTTCATAAGGCAATCTCCTTTCTTTCCGGTATCATCGGAGTGACGGAATACCGGGACCGATTTGCCACACCTTACTACATTTCGCTATCAGGACGGCTTGCGCGGAATCTGGCGCATAAATAACAGACAATCTCATCAGTGATAGTACCGTTAAGTGCGCGTTTCTGTTACAAAATCGGAGGAAATCCTGAAGTTGCGGAACCGGGCATAGCCGCTCCTTCCGGGGACTTCGTCGACAAGATGACCGTATTGACAAGCCGACTCCTTATTCGTCAGTTTGGTCAATAAGGTTAATCCGGGCAGGTATTTTCCGACGCGTGCCGCAGGATGGCCGTACGGAAGATGTTTTTTAAGCGCTCAAGCATGTACAATTAGAGAGTGTATTTGGAAGCGAACTCTAAGACTGTTTGTTGACCGGCTGCGGTAACAACCCATAAGGAATAGCACCAATGAAAACAACCCTCTTTACAGGTTTCCTGGCGCTTGGTTTCGGCATGATTGCGGCGAGCGCGTCGGGAGGAGCGCCGGTAGGCGTCATTACGGACGGTTCTTCGGACTTCTGGAAGGGCATGCAGGAAGCAGCCCTGGCCCAAGCGGCGGAACTGGGTCTTGACCTTGATTTCCAGACGCCTGCGCCGGCCACCGTGGAGCAGCAGCAGATGCTTGCAAACCAGATGGCGGCAAAAGGGATGAAGGCGCTGGCGATATGCCCTTTAAAGCCCGCGGAACAGGCTGCATTCTTGAAAGAATTATCGGGTAAGACGGTGTTGCTGACCCTGCTTGTTGACGCGCCTGATTCCGGCAGGCGCGCGTTTCTTGGCCGGGACGAAAAACAGGTCGGCCGGCTACTGGGTGAAATCATGAAGCAATCCGTTCCCGAGGGTTGCAAAGTAATGCCCTTCTGCAAGGATCCGGCCGAAGCGGAAACGAAACAGCGCCTGGCCGGATTGAATGAAACGGCGGGAGAATTGTTTTTTATGGAGGCGCCTAAATCAGACCAGGGCGACAAGATGCTGTCCATAGCGCATATCGAGGACACGCTGACGAAACGCCCGGAGATCGCCGCGCTCATTGGGTTGGAGCAGTATCATGCCGGTTTGATGATGCGTTCCGTTGTGGAAAAAGGCCGGGCGCGCATGGTGCGCGTCATTGGCACGGGCGTGGGCGCGGGATTGCTCAAGGGCCTTCAGGAAGGCATTGTGCACGGTCTGGTCGTTGATGACGCGCAGGGCGCCGCGAAAGTTGTCGTGGGCGCTTTGAAAGCGCTGGCGGAGGGGGATGCCGCCTACGCAATACCGGAAGACGGCCATATCGTAACGCCTTCTATTATGCTTAACACGGAAAAGACACTTAGCACACAGGAAACAATGGATGCACTCAAAGTACAGGTACCATGGATATCTGAAGCAACTGTCGGGAAGCCCTGACCCGGAACAGCTCAAACATATCAACCAGGTTGTTTTTTCCGCTGACAGCATCGAACATTGGAAATGTACGGATGACCCGACGGAAAAAGAATGGTTGAATGTGCCGGTCCGGGTCAACCGGATTGAAGAGGGCGTCGCGTTGCGGGGCCATTTCGAAGACATCCGCCGCATCGACAATCTTGATCACAAGCAACCCCGGTTTTGGGCCCCTCTTTCGATTGCATCGGAAGAAGACCCCCGGTTTCCGCTGGACTGCCTCCAGCATCCTTTGGTGGAGATCACTTACCGATGCGCCACGTCACATGCCGGACCCGCCTGCCAGTGGAGCTATCCGGGCGGTGCGCACCTGGTTCACCTGGAACCTTCACGAGATTGGGTCACGGCGTGCGTACCAATGCAGCACAGAGGTTTCCCCAAGTCCATCTCGCGCTTTACCCTGCGCCTCTACGGATCCTGGCGCAGCACCGAAATTCTGGAAATCGCCGAAGTGCGGTTCCGTGCGCTTTTGCCCGAAGAGGCCGACGCGCTTACCTCGCTTTATGCGGAACTGGAGAACACCTCCGCTCCGCCGCGGTATCCGCTGCTGGAAGAGTTTCTTCCCTTCGGGGTGTACATGAATGGCGCCGTGGTGGAGCAGCTTGCCGACTTGATGGATATTTCCTATTTTGATTACCTGCGGCTCGCTTTTGAAGATATTGTCCGGCATCACCACAATTGTGTCGTCATGGAGGGAATGCAGGCATTGGACCTGGAAGACCGCAACGTGCTGGTGGAGCTTGCCGAGAATTTTGGATTACGCCTGGTGCCCACCTTTGAATGGCCGATGGAGGAGTTTGACAAAACGGGGGATGAACTGGTCGACTCTTACATCAAGCCACATGCCGATTCCAACGGCATACTGGCCTGGAATGTGCTGGATGCGCCGTCCGAGCAGCATCTTCAACATTTTATCAAGGCGCGCGATAAAATCGCAGCGGTGGATCACAACCATCCCATGGCGGTTCACATGCACCAGGCGGATACCTTTCCCCTTTTCTCCCCCTTCTTTGCCACATCGGGCTTTTCCCATTTTCACTCCGGGGAGCCTTGGTCCATCAGGCAGGCACTACGCACCCATTTACCCTTGTCGGGCGGAAGTCAGTTCTGGCTGACCGCGCCCACCTTTGTGTATGCTTCCGATGCGCCGGAATGGTGTTCCAGCCCGCAGTTGCGGATGATGCTGAATACAACACTGGCGAACGGGGGCCGCGGTTGGCTGTCCTACACCTATCACAACACGCCCGTCTGGGTGGACGGCCATTATGAGCGGTCGCTGACCGGGCCGTTCTTGACGTTCAGCGATTTGTGGGCCGAACTGGGCAACCGCATAGAGCGGCTGGCGGGCTTGTCACCCCTGTTTCTAAGCGCCGTCCCGGTCGATCCACCGTCGCACCTGCCACTCACGGTAACTTTCAAAATAAATCCCAAAACACAGCTGCGCGACAGCGTGGATGCCATTTCGGTATCCTGGCTGGAGGGACCGGAGTATTTCCTTTTTTATGTGATCAACAACGACACGGACCAGGTGACCTCGGTGAACCTGTCCTTGCCCGCGTCCTTACCGGATGGCCAGGAAGTTTATGAAATCACCGCACTGGTCCGCAACCGGGCCTGGGAAGCTTCTCCTCATGACCTCCACTTTGAGATGTTTCCGGGGCAGGGCCGGCTGTTTCTGGTCGCCCAACCCCCCGTATGCAACCACTGGCGCGAAGTCATCGGTCACAGAATACTGCAGTCGGACCGGCGCCAGGCGCAGGTGGACCTGGAACTGGCGCGCCACTACCGACTGGACCTGGGCGACATCGAGGCGGCCCTGAATAACGCTGAAAAACATGCGTCCATCGCGGAATTAAACCGCGTCAGGAATGCGCGGGAGCAGTTGTTCAATCTCATTTATACCACACCGGAAATTTGTGAGCCCCACGCGCTGCTCGTGAAGGCCAGTTCCATCGTATGCGGATGTGACGAGGCGCTCGCTTCCTTGTACGGACGGGGAAAGACGGAACAAGCCCGGGAACTGGGCGTGAAAGTACTGCCCCTGGCGCGGGCGCTGACGGTGCTGCGCTTACAGTTTCGCCGAGGCCAGGGCCGGCGTATTTCCACCGAGATTGCCACCCTGGTGCAGTCCGGCACGGATCTTTTATCGGAAATCTGGAGCCGCAGGTAAGGGCTGTTTTTTCCCGGCGCGCAAAGAGGCTTGCTGTCCGAACAGTCAGGTCCTGAGACCATGCCAAAAGAGAAAGAAGTACGAACGACATCCAAACACGCACAGCTGCTTGATGCGGCCTGCGGACTTTTTCTAACACACGGTTTTTATGCCGTAAACATGGATGCGATCGCCCAGGCGTCAGGCCTTTCCAAGAGGACCATTTACCGCCTGCATAAGAGCCGGGAAGCGTTGACCGCCGCCGTTATCAGGCATGATTTTGACAGTTGGCGGGAATGGTTTTTTGACGCCGTGCGCGCACAGCCCGGCGTAACAGGCGCCGGCCTGAAAGGGTTTTACGCGGTCTTGCGTCTTTGGGTGGAAACACCCGATTTCACGGGCTGCCTCTTCGCGCGCGTGACCCTCGCCGGAGATACGATGCCGGAAGAGACGCGCCAGGCGGCACAGGCCTGCGCCGACACGCTGCATCAATATTTTTCAAGCCAGGCGCGTAAACTCGGCATGAACGACCGGGAAACATTCGCCCGCGCACAGATGTTGCACCTGTTGGTCCTGCTCGGCCGTCCCGGTTCAGCGTCCGACAGTCGTCAACACCTGATTGGAGACATGCTGCGTATTTTTGAAAAGTGGTGCAAATGATTCACAAGTATTACCTGTTTCATCCCGTGATGTTTTTGGCGCGACATCATTTGCGGCATGTGATTCTGCATGTCACCGACAGGTGCAACCTGCGCTGCAGGACCTGTTTCGTCAGGAAACAGACTCATGACATGGCCCTGGCGGACGCGAAAGCGATTGCTTCCAAATTGGGAAAGGTGCGCTGGCTGGATATTGGCGGCGGAGAACCCTTTCTGCACCCCGAACTGACCGCGATCTGCGGCCTGTTTCCCGGCAGCGAGATTACCATCCCCACAAATGGACAGATGCCGGAACACATCCACAGGACCGTGCTGGAACTGGCGTCGGCTTTCAAAAACCGGTTGACCCTGGCTGTTTCGCTGGACGGCTTTGAGGCGACCAATGACAGCCTGCGCGGTGAGGGCTCCTACGGGAAGGCACTGCGCACACTGGAACTACTGCGCGCCGTTCCCTGCATCACCGTAAAGGTCAATACCGTGGTTTGCGCAGCGAATTTTTCGGAACTGACTTCGTTTATGCGGTTTGTGCGCGGCCTGGCGCCTGATTATCATTCCCTGCTGCTGCTGCGGGGCGCCCCGGAAGACTCGGCCCTCGCTCTTCCCCCACTGGACGCACTTGAAGCGGCCACAGAGGAAGTGTTGAACATCCTCGGTTCCTATGACTATGGGGACAAAGGCAATCCGCTGTTGCGCGTGCTGAAAAAACGCTACCAGCGATACCTGTGGCTGTTAAACTTGAAAACGCTGCGCACGCAGCAATGCTGGGTTCCCTGCAAGGCGCCCTGCCTGCACCGGGCTGTCTACCCAGACGGCGCCGTGTCGCTCTGCGAGTTGATGCCGCCCGTGGGCAACCTGCTGGAGGAGCCGATGGACCTGCTGGAAGAAAAAATGATTGACACGCTGGCGCGTTATGAGCGTTCCCATGGGCCTTGTTTTTGCACTCACAACTGCAACCTGGGTGAAAACATACAGACCCATTTCCGTTCCATACTGTCCGTACTGCTGGGAATGGATCCATGACCCGGCCCGCGGCTTCCATTATCATTCCGGTATATAACCGGCCCGAGGGACTAAGCCATGTGCTGGGGCAGCTGGCGGTGCAAAGCAGGCTGGACTTCGAGGTCGTGGTGGTTGATGACGGCTCATCGCCGCCCATGACACCTCCCGCGGCGCCGCTCCCCTACAACCTCCGGGTCGTGCGGAATAAACAGCGCGGCGGTATCGGAAAGGCGCGGAATACGGGTATCGCATCCGCCGGGGCGGAACTCCTGGTATTTGTCGACAGTGACGGCGATATCGCGGATACGCGATGGTTTGAAAAGCACCTGGCCCTGTACCCGCAGGCGGTGGAAATGGCGCGCCAGGCGGGCAAAACGGGATGCGTGCTGCACAGTGAAGTTGTGGGCATCAGCCGGAACTACTGGGGACGCACGGACACCTATTCAAATTGGTTTGGCAGCGCCATGACACGGCCGTGCATGGTTACGGACCGGCATGTACCCACGCATAATACAAGCGTTTATCGCGAAGTGTTCGACCATACCGGCCCCTTCGATGAATCGCTGGAGGTGTGCGAAGACGTGGAATGGTCCTTTCGCTGTCTTGACTCAGGAATAGGTCTGATTTTCATTCCCGGCGCGCCGGTGGGCCATTTTGACAGGAACGGTTTCTCCGGCATGTGGAATCATTATTACCGCTTTGGCAGGTACGCGTTGAAGGCAAGGAGCAAGGTCAAACGCACACCCTATGCATGGCTTTTCCCCCGCGGGCCGCTCTCGGGGGTCGTGTTGTTCTTTCCCGTGCCCATGCTGATGACAGGATATGTCATCTGGCAATGGCTGCGCCGGGATTTCAAAGTGCTGCTGTATTTACCCGGGCTCTACCTCGCGAATCTCGCCTCTTACATCGGCATTTGCCGCAGTCTTCTGGACAAAAAAGATCTCTGATCCCCATTGACACGTGCACCCGACGCCATTGCTGGCGCCGGGCGTACGTTTTTCAGTCAATAGTAAGAATTGCCTCATTCCTCCGGCGGCAACGCCGGTTCGGTCCAGAACGCGTAAGCGCTACTGCTGCCGGTCATCAGCATGCGTCCCTGGCCGCTATGGACCAGGGGCACCTGTATAGCCTTGCTGTTGTTCATGCTGAAATTCATCCAGACCATCAGCGTCGTATCAGGCCCGTCCTCGGGCAGTTGCAGCATCAGGTCCTGGGGAATGGTGTAGGCGCCGTTGTCCTCCACATTACAAATAATCATTGTGGTGGCGAATTCGCCGGTGTCCTCGTTTATGCTGTTGGCGCCCAGCTGGATGCGGACATAATCGCTGCCGCCGGGTGTCCAAACCACGGCCAGGGCCTGGTTAAGGGCGAAGGGAAAACCGACATAGGCTTCTTCGAAAGACGGATTTGTCGGGGTGGGATCCCCCGGCAGTTCTATGCTTTCGGAAAACTCGCCGATGTCAAAGCCGCCCGGCCAGGAAAAAGTGAGCAGGTCGCCCGGTTCATACAGGAACGAGGCGGTATAGTCAACGCCGTAATCCGCGATAAACATACCGTAGTCCTGAACGTCAGAATCGGGATATATATCTGACATGCGGCGCATGGGGGTGGTCAAGGGTCCATTGGTCATGTCCCCGGGGGAGCCCGGATCGAGTATGGGCAGGTTCATGGTATCGTCCCAGACTTCCGCCTCCCCTTCCCCCTCTTCCGCTTCCCCTTCATTAGGTGTGCCGGAATTAAATGTATATACTTGGCAGCCCAGGGGCGGATCGGCGTTAAATTCATTTTCCAGGGGACCGAAACCAACAAACATGGCATTTGCGTGCAAGGAATGTGTGTCCTGGGAGAAATTCAGGTTGGCGGTGATGGTGCCCACAAAGTCATTGTCATCCGGATATTCCACGGTCAGGGCGATCTCCACACAACCGCCGTCGTCGCAGGAGCCCTGGTCCATCGGTACGGTTACGCTGATGGGGGGACGCCCAAGAACAAAGAAGGTGGCCGTGAGGTCCGAGGGCACATTCATGCAGAAATACCCGGTACTGTCGGTCACTGCTGTAATACCGAGGCTCGAACGGACGGTCACCCCGACGACAGGCGCACCCAGTTCATCCTTGACCACGCCGCTGACGCAGGCGTCCAGGTGGGGGGACAGCGGCCGGGCCACCGGGGTGCAATTGCCCGAAGCGCATTGTGCCGGACTGTCGGGCACGGTGACCACCAAACTGTCCATCACCATGTTGCCGCCGGGTAGGTACAGGTTGAGACGAATCTGTGAGTTCCGCTTTACGTCGATGCAGAAACTGCCATCAGCGGCCGTATAGGCATAGCTGGAGCCGCTGTAGTCCACCCCTTCAGCCGACACGCGGGCGTTCGCGATGGGCACGCCATTTTCATCCACCACCGTACCGGTCAGGCAATGCGTTTCTTCGATGGGCTTGTCGCAGTTCCACCAGGACAGGTGGCCGATTGTTGCGCGGTAGACAAGGTCGCCCGCCTTGTTTTGCACCACCTCTCCGCTGCCCTGCTCGAGCCATAATCCCTGTTCCTCGTCAAAATACCACAGGGGAACTGTTTCTCCCGGGCTCAGGGAGGTGCTGTCGGGAAGCACCAGTTCGATGGTCGCGCCGTCGCCCTTATTCGGCGCCAGGTCCAGTTCGGCGTCATCCTGCATGATCGTAAAATCGGCGAGCGCGAAGGTTTCGAGCTGTACGGTTCCTTCGGATTTCGCCGCCATGATTGCGCGGAACTCGCCGGGGAAGGCCGACAGATCGTCAGCGCTGGTGACATCAAGGGGCGTAATATGCACGTCCACTTCCCCCGTGACCGCCTTGCTGCCATCTTTCCGGATCAGCGCGCCGGGGGGAAGAATCAATTTGTTGCCTTGTCCGTCATCGGCTTCGCCGCCCACATCTGAATCCAGCGGTACCGGATCGGCCATCGCCACCAGCACGGCATTGACGGTTGTGTAGGAGTTCGGCAGCAAATCCACGGCAACGCTGGACGTGACATAGCCTTCCTTTTCAAACTTGACGGTTACGGACGGTCCCGTGAGCGCCTCTTCAATGGCGTATAAACCATGCGCGTCCGTATAGGTGCTGATCTCCGTGCCGGCGACACTTACCTTCACGCCGCCCAGCGCGCTGCCCGAGGTGGTGCGTGTCCAACCCAGTATGGAGAAGGCGCTTTCCTCGCCGGCAGGAACCGTGATGGCCATGGAGGCCGTATTGGATCGGTCCCATGCGTTTGTTATGGTCAGGGACACGTTGTAGGTGCCTGCCGCCGTGTAGGTGTGTACCGGATTTTGCAGCGCGCTGGTTTGTCCGTCATCAAAATTCCATAGCCATGCGGCCAAGTCCGACCCGTTGCCGGAAGAAGCGTCGGTAAACGTCACGGTATATCCCTGAACAGTTGCCGTGAAACTCACGGTGGGGAGTTTGATACATCCTGTCAAAAGAAACGCCAGGCTTATTCCTGCGAGCACCAGAATTTTTTGCTTCATCTCATTTCCCTTTCCGATTGTTGTGTGAAACACATTTGTTGCATAATTATATTATAAGTACTGACAATTATAAAGAAATTATTTATACGACTGAGTTTACCCGCACTTCAATCGGGCACTCCCCTTTTCAACCGCCATTTTCAAAATCTACCGTTCCGGCTTCATTCGCCTGAGAATATTGCACACAAAAAATTAAAACTTAGTGAATATAAATACTTGTAATTTTGTTATCATGATGGTAACATAGAAAGAACAACCCGATAGTGTGAGACACGAAGAACCATGATACATCGCACATACATAGTTACGGTCCTGGTGGCCGTTTCACTTACTTCGCTGCCGCTGGCGGGTTTATTAGATTGCCACTGTCCCTCGGACTGCGGTACCTGCGTCAAGGTTAAGGAAGTGCCTTCCACCAGGGAAAGCGAAGCCTACGAAATTATGGCATCATCCCGCGCGCACGATTGTTGCGCTGCCCCGGCGCACACAACGGAGCCGGTCCATTCCGCGTGTTCGCTGGATTTGCCGGGCTCCATGATTTGCCTGTGCAAGGCTGACACCCTCTATTACATTTACCACCCGCGCGACACTTGGAATCGTGGCGCGGCGGGGGGGACGGAGAGCCTGGCGTTACCCCCCAATCTACTGGTTGCTTTTGCTTCAGACACCCACGCGGTTTCTGCATCCGGCTCATTCCGGCCGGATCAAATCTCCCCCCATCTTCTTCACTGCGTTTTCCTGTGTTGATGCTGTTCCAGGGAAGTGTTTGTTGTGCAGTAAATTAAGAACCATCAACTACAAAGGAAAAGAACCATGATTAAAAAGACCTCCATTTTTGCGATACTACTGGTGATGACGGCGGCTGCATCGATGACCTTCTGGCCGCTGGAAAGCGTTGCCGCGCCTGAACAAGCCTGCGTTTGCGGCGATAAGTGCGCCTGCCCGGAAGGCAAGTGCGAATGCGGTGAAGAATGCACCTGCACGGAAGCGTGCCGGAAGGCCTGTGCCGACTCCTGCGCTTGTCCGGCCGGCAAGTGTGCCTGCACCTCCGGCAGTTGCGCGTCGAAGGCGGGCAAAGCCTGCCCCGCTCCCGGCAAATCCTGCGCGGTGACATCACCACGGGCGGCCTGTTGCGCGCGTTAACGCGTGTGCGCCCGTAATTTTCCCCCTCACACCCATGATTGGGCGGGCCCGGAGACGGCGCCCGCCCTTTCCCCATTTATTCCGCCTTTTGTTTTTCCAGCACGGTGCATAATTCCCGATGCACTTGTTCCACGGTGATCCGCTGCATGCACTGGTTGTCCGTGCAGGGGGAGAGGCGGTAATTCATGGGAGAAAAACAGGGGCTGCAGGCGAGCCTCAGGTAGACCACGTGCAGCCGGTCGGTGAGCGGGCTGTACAGCAGGGGCGTTTCAGGGCCGAACAACACCACCCCGCCGATGTCGGTCATGGCAGCGAAATGGGCCGGGCCGCTGTCGGAAGAAACCAGCGCGTCCGTCAGGGTCATCAGGGTGATGAGGCCGCGCAGGGAAAGTTTGCCGGCAAGGTTAATACAGCGCGCCGGGTCGATGGCCTTGACCATGGACTCGCATGCCTCCTGTTCATAGGGCAGGCCGGTGATCAGGATGCGCGCCTCCGGATGGGACCGGAGCATCTCCCTGCCCACGCCGACAAAACATGCGTCCGCCCATTTGCGCGCGGGCAGTTCATCCACGCACTTGGGATTAAGTATAACCAGGGGCCAGGGCGCGTCGTCACACCGGGGCAATGGCGGCAGGAATCCCGCCAGCGCCCGGTTGACCGCTTCCAGATCGGCATCATCCGGCACAAAGGCGGGCGGTGGACATAACGGCGACAGGGGCGCCTCCTTCAACAGCGGAGGCGTGATATCCTCGGCAAAGGCGGAACGGACAAAGATGTCGAAGGCCTGGGCCGTGTGCAGGTAAGGATTGTACTGCACCCGGTGCGTGACCAGCGCGCCCCGGTAGGGACCCTCGCTGTTGAAACGGTGCAGACCGACACGACGGCGCGCGCCGCTCAGCCAGCAGATAATGATGGAGACGCGGGCGAAAATTTCCAGGTCGATGGCGGTGTCAATCCGGAGACGATGCATGCGCAGGATGGCACGAACCATGTCCAGCGCCAGCGTGACCGGGGAGTCATCCCGGGCGGTAATCACATTGTCCCGCGGAATGACGTTCAAGATATCGAGAATCTCGCGGTTCTTGGCGAAGGCGAAGACGAACACATTGTCCCGGCCCACCCGGTCCACGGCGTCCTTGATGGCGCCGTAGGCCAGCACCAGCGCGCCCTGTTCGACGGGTTTCACGAAGAGGATGCGGCGGACGGGAGGGATGCGGCGCGCCCCGGGGATCAGCAGCAGGCGGGCTTTCTCCAGCAGGGTAAGGAAAAAGCACAAAACAACGCCCAGGCGGCGGTCCATGAATTGTTCGAGCCAGTTGTTCACCGTCAGTCTCCGATAGCCGGGGCGGCGCCCGATGCAGGTAGGTTTTTAAAGACTTCGATGTTGTAATACGCCGGGTTCGACAGGTCGCCGTAATCGTCCAGATGCCTGAAAAGCGAATCCACCATGGCGGTCACGCCGTACTTGGGACGGAATCCAAGACAGGTTTGCGCCCTGGCACAGCTTACTTTGTAGTTGCGGAAATCCTTCATGTTCCGCAGTTCGACCTGAATCTTTTTCCCGGTACGTTCCTCCACAGCATCCTTGACCAGGTCGGCCACCTGTCCCACGGTGAAATTATCATAGGCCACATTATAGACGCCGCTGATGGCCGGGTCCGCCTGTACGGCGCGCACGAAGGCAGAGGCGGTGTCGCGCACATCGATCAGGGGCCGCCAGATGGCGGGATTGTTGACAATAATGCGGCCCGAAGCCACAGCGCTCTTGAACATGGCGTTTACGATAAGATCAAAACGCATGCGGGGGCTATACCCGTTCACCGTGCCCTGGCGCAGGGCGACGACGGAGAAGTCGCCTTCCTGCTGCTGCAGGACGCCGTGTTCGCCGGCCAGCTTGGAAATGCCGTAGGGATAAGCGCAGGTCACCGGCGAGTCTTCGTCGTACAGTTTGTTCACCGTGTAGCCGTAAACCGAACAAGAAGACGCGTAGATAAAGCGACGCACGCCGGCCTGCCGCGCCCGGTAGGCCAGGTACGCGGGCAGCGCGCCGTTCTGGATAAAATTCAGCGCCGGGTTGAATTCCGCCATGGGATCGTTGCTGAGCCCGGCGAGAAACAATACCTGGTCGTACCCTTCCATGTCCCGGTTATCCAGGGAAAAGAGATCACACTGGCGGACCCGGATATCCCCGGGCAGGTGGTTGCCGAACCACAGCAAGTCCGCCACGTCCACTTCGTACCCGTATTCACGCAGCATGGGCACCAGCACCGAGCCGATGTATCCCGCACCGCCAGCCACCAGGAGTTTCACAGCATGTTTCCTTCGTGTTGTAACCCGGCATCCGGGCAGAGGACGTCCGGGCTGCATGGTGTTGCGAGGGGTAAGTACCCCGGTCAAGCTTGATAGATGAAATTGTGTTCGCTGTCCTTGAAAAACGGCGCAGCCCCGTCCTTCTCCGAGATAATCTCCACGGGGACAGGCCATTCGATGCCCAGATCAGGATCGTCATGGCGGATGGCCCGCTCTGCGTTTCCGTGGTAAACACCCGTGCATTTGTAGTACACGCGCGTGTCGTCCCGCAGCGCCACGAAGCCGTGGGCGAAGCCGACAGGAATCCAAAGCCACATGGGGGTCTCGGCGTCAAGGGTTCGTCCCACCCAGTGCCCGAAAGTGGATGATCCCCGCCGCAAGTCCACTGCGACATCGAATACCGCGCCGGTTATCGCCCGGACCAGTTTTCCCATGCCGTAGGGGTTCAGCTGGTAATGCAGTCCACGAAGCACGCCTCTCGCGGAGAGGCTGACATTGTCCTGCACAAAATGTTCCTGAAAACCCGCCTCCGCCCAGGTATCCCGGTTGTAACTTTCCGAAAAAAAACCGCGCGCGTCGGCAAAGGCCGGCGTATGAATTGCCAGCACCGCCGGAATTTCAGTTTCACGGATTTCAGGAAGTGGCGACACGTAAACGGCTCCTTTAAAAAGGGAAACCAAGGGAATCCCGCTGGAAGTCATTATAGAGAAGATGCCGTTATTCGGGCAAGGCGAGCAGGCTCAGACTAAATCAGGCTTGCAGATTCACTGAACCGTGCTATACTGGTCGCTGCAAAAAATGAGGATTTCTTATGGGCCACAACACGATTCCCCACCGCGAGCATGTGCTGCTGCAAAAACGGTATGACCGGATGGTGACCGGCGCGCCGGACTCGCCCCACCTGATGCGCATTCTCGCCCTGTTGTTCACGCCGGAAGAGGCGGAACTCGCCCGCCAGTTGCCCGCGCGGCCGCGGCCATTGGAAGTATTAGCGAAACGGGCGGGCATGGAAGCCGATGCCCTCGACGCAAAACTGACGGATATGGCGCACCGGGGCCTGGTGCTGGATTTCAATTACAAGGGGAAGCGGTATTTCATGCTACCCCCCGTGGTTGTCGGCTTTTTTGAGTTCCTCTTCATGCGCACCCGCGAAGACCTGCCCATGAAGGAACTGGCGGAACTCTTCGAAGCGTACATGTACGACGACAACCGTTTTTCGGGCACCCTGTTCGCCGGTCAAACCCAGATCGGGCGCGCGCTGACCCATGAAGAGGCCCTTGCCGGACAGGACTTTTCCGAAATCCTGGACTGGGAACGTGCCACCCGGGTCATTGAAAACGCTTCCGCGGTCGGCGTGTCCATGTGCGCCTGCCGTCACAAAAAATTGCACCTGGGCAAGGCCTGTGACGCGCCCATGGACGTATGCTTTTCGCTGAACCAGGGCGCCGAAACGCTGGCGCGCAACGGCATTGCGCGCATAGTGGACACCCGCGAGGCCATGGCGCTGCTGGAGAAGAGTAAGGCGGCCGGGCTGGTGCAGGTCGGCGACAATGTCCAGCGCAATATGACCTACATGTGCAATTGTTGCGGCTGCTGCTGCGGCATGCTCAGCGCCATCCGGAAGTTCGACATGCCCAATGCCGTCGTGGCGGCCAACTGGGTCATGCGCCCGGATACGGTGGCGTGCCGGGGGTGTGGAAAGTGTGTTGCCGCGTGTCCCATTGAGGCTATTTCCCTGAAGGAGGAAACGCTGCCCGACGGCCGGACCAGGCGCATTGCCGTGTGTGATGAGGCCCTCTGCCTGGGTTGCGGGGTCTGTTTCAACGCCTGCAAGTTTGGCGCAGTCGTCATGCATCACCGCGAAGAACGCATCCTGCCGCCGGAGACGACCTTTGACCGGGTGGTACAGATGGCGATTGAGCGCGGCAAACTCGCCGACCTGCTCTTCGACGAGCCGGAATCACTGGGTTTCAAGGCGCTGGGCCGGATGCTCGCCGTGCTCGAACGCACCCCGCCGGTACAAGCCCTGCTGGCGGTCAAGCCGCTACGCTCTGTATTTCTGAATGCCATCGTGTCAAAAGCAAAGAAACTGTAAGCGGCGGCCCAACGATTTCTCACTTCTCCGAAAGATCCTGGGCATCCTCCATGGCCTCGAGCATGTCGCTGTGTTTACCCGCAACGGGCGTTTTGTCTGCGGGCCACTCCGTGTCCAGGGGATGCGCGTCCAGCGCCTCGAGCTGACTGCCGCTTCCGGTGACCACGGAGTCTCTATCACGCTTTCTTCCATCCAGTTGCTCGAGCAGCAGCGGCGATGCCTCAAAATCGGGAAAACGATGGATGAATTCATACACGGCCTCCCGCGCTCGCGCATGGTCGCCCAGGGAGAGATACGTGTCCCAAAGACGGCGAAGCAGCACCAGCGCATCTTCAGGCTGGTCCGTGTGTTTCAGGGAACGTTCCAGCCATCTCACGGCTTCCCCGGGACGCTCCAGTTTCATCAGGTTTCGGGCAATGCGTCCATAGATCAGGGGGTTCCCGGGATAGATCTGGGCGAGCACATAGTATTCATTCAGCGCCCCTTCCCAATCTTCCGCATGTTCCAGAATTTCCGCGGGGCCCAGCCGGGGCACATCCCGCTTTCCGGGGTTGTTCGGCACCACCAGTTCCACCAGCATCCGGGAAAGCAGCGACACCAGGATGTGACCGTACAGGGCAAAGCCCGCAGCAAGCAGCCCCAGCAAGGAAAAGAGAAAGTAGACCGGTTCTTTTACCAGGAGCAGGCGGAGTGTTGTGATTTCCAGGATGTAGAACAACAACACCATAAATAGGATCAACGCCTGGGTGCGGATTGCCCATTCCTCATATTTGATGAAACGTTGCTGCAGCGACCAGACGCCGAAACAGACAAAGGTAGCCATGGCCGTACCTGTTGCCAGGTACAGGAAGGGTGAGGCAATGTTAAAAACGGTATTCATTTGATGTACATGAATCAACGCAGTTTCCCCGGCCGTCTCGGGAAGAACCCTGTTCCTTTTAAGAGTACTCCAAGGTATTACTTTGGTTCCAGTTGATGCACAAACCGTGATTGTCTCAATAGCCGTACTATGCTATCATGTGTATATATGCTACGGAAGCAAGGAGAAACGTTATGACAGTGGACAACGATCGCTTGTTTAAATGGGGAATTGTGTTGTTGCTCGCTTATCCCTTTCTTTCTCTGGCGCTGTCACTTTTTTTTCTTCTTCCTTTATCTATCTTGAATATTTTCCTTCCTATTGAACAAGGTGTGATGTATTTGTTCACGCCCGCGCGGTACGCTTGTATTGCCGGGATTCTTCTGCTTGTGGCGCATTACTTCCGTACTGCCGGACGGGACGAGAAAGGAAATCGCTGCGTATATGGCGTGCTTGTATTGGCATTGTTATTGGGGGGCATCGGCAGTCTATTGGTCTTTTTGAAATTTTCTGTTACCGAAATGTCCCCTTTTTATGAAGGCTTTGTTCGCTATCTTTATCTGGGACGGTTCCTTTGTCTCGGCGCCTGTGCGTTTGGGTGGGCCTACGGCCTATGGCGCCTTCGTATCCGCTGGGTGCTGTTCTGTTCCGTTCTAGTACTGGTGGTGAGATTTTTGCCCCAGATTCCTTACAATTCTCCAGCGTATTTTGAATCTTTTGGACTGCCCTTGGATAATGCACCCACCCAGTCGTCTTCTTTGGAAACCTCTGAAGAACAGCCCATTCCGGACAATGAGGTGATTGAGAAGGAGGAAGATACTGTAGACACAGTCACTACACACACGGTAGTTGACTTCGCGCCCACCATGATTTTTCTTTTTGTGCTTGTATATACCTGGATGCGCTGGGGCGGCACGCTTCTGAAGGGCGGCTCGTCCGGCGACGGTGGGAATCCCGACGAGATCCCGCATCATGCTGGTGGATGGCTCTATGTACTTGGGAAAACCTATCTTCTTCTGGCCTTGCCTCTGGTCATTGTGGCCGCAATCGGGTTGAGCTTTCTGCAAACACGGGTGCCGCTTTTCAACTACAATACGGCTGCCCTGCTGGAGGCGGGACTGGTCATAGTGACCGCGGGGATACTGCTGCTTGTAATACCCCGCCTGGGCCGTCTTTCTCCCGAACGGCTGGATAAAACTGACCGAAGATTACGCCAGGTGTTGTTGTTTCTGCTCCTGTTTCCTCTTGGCAGCGGCCTGGCAATCGTGTATGAACGGATGGTGGGGGGAACCCTGAACCCCTATGCTGCAACGGGGTTCGGTAGCCTGATTCGTGTCGCCCTCCAAAATGTGTTCCTGTTTGCGGCTCTGATGCTATGGCTTTGGGGAGTACAAAAGAAGCATGCCCTTTACGCTGTATGCGGTGGCATCGTGTTCGTTTCCTTTCTGATTCCACAGGCCGTATTGTCCTCCCTGTATCCGCAGGTGCCCTTTTCATTGAAAGTGGATGCGTTCGGGTATGTTGAAGATTCTGTATGGGAAGAGAGCGGAGCGGATTTACTGCCCGGTGATGCAGAGACATCGAAATCGGTTGCGGCACGCAATTGTGAGAGAATAGACATGCCCTGTGGAACCAATCCGGTGCGCTTACTCTTTTTCCCCCAATATATCCGCATGCATGTCACGGCGCTGTTGCTCTTTACGCTGATGCGTTTTTGGGGTGATGTCTTTTCGAGGGGAAAGGCATCACCGGAAGAAGAACCCGCGCTTACCTGAAGGGCCATACGCCACATCGATATTAACGCGGGCATTGTCCGCAATCTTATATAGGAGGAGCTTAAAACAGCACTACGATTGTTAACGATAGTGCTTTGATACTATTTTTAAGGAGTCCGTCTCTTATTTGCCGTTCTTTACGTTAATATACAAAGTGCCACGTGCAATTTCATCGAGATCAGGATGTCTGAAGCGAACGCCATTCCCTACGGCCCCTGTGTTCGCAAATCTTCAGGACGGTTACATATGTCAAGGCACATACGGTTATGCCAGAAAAGACGCTTCTAATTTATGACGGGGACTGCGCCCTGTGCCGAGCCTCGTTGGACTGGGTTCTGCAACGGGACACGAGAGGCGTTTTCACACCGGTGCCGTGCCGTGCCGCCGCGGAAAGACGCCTGCTGGCGGAAGGGCAGAACCTACAGTGCCAACGCGCCCTCTGTGTGTTGTTGCCGGACCAGCGCCTCTTCACCGGCGTGGATGCCGTTGCCCATATCCTGCGGCACCTGGATGGATGGGCTCGGACGGGAACGTTTCTAATGATTCCGGGGATTCACGGGATCGCGCGTATTATCTATGCACTGGTCAGTCACAACCGCCGCCTGATTTCTCTGCTCTTCGGGATTCACGCCCAAGACACGTGCGGCGGGGATTCCTGCGGGAAATAGGGTTCTCCGCGGGATTGTGATATTCCGCCTGCTGCTTTTATAATACGGGCAAATATTCATGCCAACCCGCCAGGCCCGGAAGCCCGGCGCCGGACATCAAGGAAACCGTTGCGTTGAAAACCCAGCCTCGTAAAACATTGCCCCTTTCTCCCAGTTGTTTTGTCTGCGGTACCGGCAATCCCGCCGGATTGCAGAGCCGTTTTTTCGTGGAAGGCGACACGGTCTGCATGCCGCTGACGATAAAAGACCATCATTGCGGTTACCCCGATGTCGCCCACGGCGGCATCGTAGCCAGCGCGCTGGACGAGTGCATGGCCTGGGCGGCTACACGCGCCCTGGGCCTGATGTGCGTGACCGGCAAACTGACCATCCGCTACCTGCAGCCCACCCCGCCCAAGAACGGGCTGGAGGTGCGCGCCAGGGTGACCAAAGCCAACAAGCGCCTGGCGTACGCGGAAGCGGTCCTGGTAGACAGGGAAGGGGTGGCCTATGCCCGTGGCGAGGGCAGTTTCATGCCTTTAACGCGGGAACAAACACTGCACATCGACAACCACATGATCTATTCCGGGGATGAGGAACGGCTCTTCGATTATCTTCGTGAGAACCGGGGCTGATTATTTATGCCACGGAAACCGGGGCGCCCTTTCATGACTGCGACGGGATGATCGTCGCCGGAGTGCGATAGACGCGCACCCGGTCCACCAGGAATGCTGCGGGAAAGGGCGTTTCCTCATTCGGGTCGCCATCCATGCCTCCAATGCCCAGCGTAAGAATGACGTGCATATCCACGTCCGGAATGTGGCGTCCCCGGATATACCGCGTCCAAGCCGACTGGAACACCCGTTCCCCGTTCAGGTACCAGTCCAGCCGGTCCGGCTCCCACAGGACGCCGAAGGTGTGCCAGTCCTCCGAAAAAGAAGGGGCCTCGCGCCGCACATGTTTGGGCCATTGGCGGGTGCCCACCAGCCAGTCCCGCTCTTTCCAGTGCAGGGTCATCTGCGCGTCCGTTGTATCGCTGCCCAATATCTCGAACACGTCTATCTCGCACGCCTTCTCGCCATAGAGCCAGAAGGCGGCGTTGAAGGACTTGCCTTCCGGGACCTTGAAGGTGCATTCAAAATAGCCGTAGCGAAAGGGCTCCCGTCCGTACAGCATGCCCGAGCTATAAGCAAAATCTTCGTAATAGGGCGTGAAATTGCCTTCGGCGTCCCAGTCGAAACAGAAGCCCGTGACGGGTTCCCGTCGCGCGATCAGGCGCAGCGCGCCCCCCTGGATCTCATAATTCCCGTTGTCGGTGTAATACGCGGGCGGCCAGCAGCGGCCCCAAAGATAGCCCGTGTCCCACAGGCTCTGGTCAAGTTCCGGGCTTTCAAAGTCATCCTGTAATACCAATTCCCAACCCGGTTCCGTGTCCGGATTGATGTGAAGCGGACCCGTTTCGCAATGACAACCCGCAACGCAAGCCGCCAGCACGAAGAAGGACAGCATCAGATAACGGTATTTGTCTTTGCCTGGCATGTTTAAAAGATCCTGGCGGCTACGTTCCTGAAACCATTATAACGGAACTCGACCCGTTTCAAACCCTTTTGCGCTGCGTTGTTGCAGGCATGCGGGAATATCCGGTCCCCGGGCTTCGTTCTTATTGACACTGGATCCGTTGCCTCAGGGATGAAGTTAAACGGGCATTCATGCTATACTGCCCCTGTAGTATAAGTTTTAGTGTAGTGTATTCGGCTTGTGACAGGAAAAACCCAAATGAAACAGAACATGGAAATACAGGTAAATGCATCTCCTGACAGGAGTGTAGCGCCTCGTTGTTTTGTTTCGGGTCCGGAGGTGCCAGCGCCCGGCGGTTACGCGGCCAGTTCGCGTAGTTATCGCCCGGGCCGACGACTGCTTTGACCCGGCAGGGCGGGAAATGCCGGAGTCAGCCGTGTAACGGCCGTCTCGCATCGCTTTTCTTGCGTCAAGCCCTTGACGCGTCTTCTTTGAACCAATGGCTTCCGCCGTTTCCTCCTGCCGGTATCGTTCAACCCATCCGTAGTAGTTTCAGGAGTTGGCCTGATTCAGCGTCGGGCCTGGTTTACTTAACCATGAAATGGAGAACATGCAGTCATGTCAAACCGTATTTACATATTCGACACCACGCTGCGGGACGGAGAACAATCCCCGGGCGCCAGCATGGATGTTAACGCAAAAATCCAAATGGCCCAGCAGTTGGACCGCCTGGGCGTGGATATTATTGAAGCGGGCTTCCCGATCGCGTCGCAGGATGAATTTGAAAGCGTAATCCGCGTGGCAAAAGCCGTCAAGAACGCCCGGGTCGCCGGGCTGGCCCGGGCCCTGAACAAGGACATTGAACGGGCGGCTGCGGCCCTTGAACATGCCAAAAACCCCGTGCTCCACACTTTCATCGCCACCTCGGAAATCCACATGGAACACAAGCTGCGCATGAGCCGGGCCCAGGTATTGGACGCGGCCGCGGCAGCGGTGCGCCTGGCGAAATTGCTGATCCCGAGAGTGGAATTTTCCGCGGAAGACGCCACCCGATCCGATTGGGACTTTCTGGTGGAAGTGGCCTCCGTGGCCATTGAAGCCGGCGCCGATGTCATCAACCTGCCCGACACGGTGGGCTATACCACACCCGATGAGATTCGGGACATGTTCCGGCATGTCATCTCAAAGGCGAAGGGCGCGGACAAGGTGGTGTTTTCTTCCCACAACCACAACGACCTTGGGTTGGCGGTGGCCAACGCGCTGGCCGCCGTTGAGGGTGGCGCGCGCCAGATCGAATGCACCGTGAATGGTATCGGCGAGCGCGCGGGCAACACCTCCCTGGAGGAGGTGGTCATGGCCATGCACACGCGCGGTGATCGCTATCCCTACGAATGCGGCATCAAAACCACGGAGATCGTGCCGTCTAGCACAATGCTGGGCATGATCACCGGCCTGACCATCCCCTTCAACAAACCCGTTGTGGGACGCAACGCTTTTGCCCATGAGTCGGGCATTCATCAGCACGGCATGATAGCCCATGCCCTGACCTATGAAATCATGACGCCGGAATCGGTGGGCCGCGAGCGCAGCGACCTGGTGCTGGGCAAACATTCCGGTCGCGCGGGACTGGCACGCCGCAGCACGGACCTTGGATTTGAGCTGTCCGAAGCGGAAATTGACCAGTTGTATGAACTGTTCATCGCCCTGGCGGACAAAAAGAAAGAAGTGTATGCCGACGACCTGCGCATGCTTATCGTGGGCATGTACGACAAGGGCTTTGAAACCTATCACCTGGAACAATTGCGCGCGTCCGGCGTGGATCCGACCGTGGCCCTGGTGAAACTGAGCCACGGCGACCAGGTAACCACCGAAACGGCCACAGGCGATGGCCCGGTGGATGCGGCCTGTGTGGCCATCGAAAAGATCGTAGGCATCACCGGCAGACTGGAGCAGTTTGACATTCGCGCCACCACCCCGGGCAAGGATGCCCTGGGCGAGGCCTATGTGACCGTGCGCTTCGGCGACCGCGTGTATCGCGGCAACGGCGTCAGCACGGACATCGTGGAAGCGGCCATTCACGCCTACCTCAATGCCATGAACAAACATGTCGCCTATCTTGGAACCGACAGGGCGGCGAAAGCATGCGCTGATGCAGCCAAATAAGGATAATAACGTTCGCTAAAAAAGCGGAACCGTTGTCGTGAAGACGGCGGTTCCGCTTCTCTTTTGGGAAGACAGCTGCTATTGTCGGGGTAAACAGGCATCATTCGAACAGGAGCATGTCCGGTGTGGCACATTTCTTATTCTGGCCGCATCAGGTCCTGTAGGATGCTCTCGACTTCTGGTAACAACACCGGTAAGTCCTCGGTGGCTGTTTTGAAAACAAGATCACTATCGATATCGAAATAAGCGTGAATGATGCGGTTGCGCATACCGATCATAGCCGCCCAAGGGATATGGGGATTGGCATCACGCAATGATTGGGACAGACGTGCCGATGCTTCTCCGATGACCTCAATACAACGAACAAGACCACGCTGCAAGAGCCGGTTCCCCTCAAATGCGGAACGGTCAATATTTTCCATGTATTCCAACGCTTCCCGCGTGGAATCAATAATGTGTTGCAGGCGAACCTGATCATCGTTAAGCAGCATACTGTACCACCGCGTTTTTTACGATCTCATCGCGAAAATAGCGGCTCAAGTCATTTCTCGTGCGCATGTCCGCTTTACGCCCGATGATCTCTGAAAGTTCAATTTCCATACCAGACAATCGGATCAGACCCGGGATATGATCCGGGTGAAACTCCACAAGAAAATCCACATCGCTGTCTGGACTGAATCTATCGGTAAGGACCGAACCGAAGAGAGAGAGTTTAACTATGTGGTGTTGTCGACAGAAAGCGGCAATCGCGTCTTTATCCAGTTGAATTCGCAACTCCATGGGGTTGGCTCCTTTTCTGCTGTCAATTATAGCACGGGTATGGAAAAGTCTTCACGGGGCCTCGCGATAGTATGATTTAGTGATACTACCGAGTTTCCGTTTGCATCGGATGACGCCCTCGGTTCGAGTTTGAAATGTTTCGTCAAGGATTTCGTTGTTCATGCCGATGCCCCTATAGGACCTTTCCATAGTATAACGACGTCCCATGTCGTTACAATACACGCAAGCTGACCCAGACCAAAGCATACAAAGTTATGGAGACATGCGCGTTTACACCCCTCGACCCAATTCGCGGTAAATGCGTTTGCTTTCGGGACTTTGATTGGTATTCGGATGCATCTCACGTACCGCTGTTCTTACCAGAAGTTGCGAAATTTCCTGGTAAGTTTTGTGTTGCACCCCTGGTTTCCAAACTCCTATCTGGGAACCAGAACGGAAACCGACGCGAATATCCGGATAAACAATATCGGTATGCACCTGCATATACCACGTTAACACAAAGCGACGGTCAAAACGTCACCCGGTTAATCAGGGCATTACCGCCAGAGGAATGCAAGAAAGGCATTAATCCCTTCCTTCGCGTTTTACCGTAAAGTATCCCTCCCTGCATCTGTATTTTCCTGCCGGACTGCGTACATTCATACAAGGTTAATGTATATCAGGACACTGCATATTCCTACAAGCACGCCATAGGTGATCCCGGATTCACACTGCAAATGTGCCCGGTACGTTCCTCCAGTTCTATTCGATTTCATGTCCCATCAAGCCGGCAAATTGAAAGAAGGTTTGACAAAAATAGTATCACTATAGTATCATTTTTTCATGAAGACGGAACTGGTCACAACACTGAAACGGCAAGCGACACGGCTCATAGCCGACCTGCGGGATTCGGGAGAGCCCGTTCTTATCACGGAACACGGCAGGCCCGCCGCGTACTTGGTTGATGTGGATGCTTACGAGTTCCTGCAACACAGGGTGCAGATTCTTGAAGGCATTGCTCGCGGTGAACGCGCCATACTTGAGAATCGCACGTTCTCCGGCGGCGAAGCCAGAAAGAGGATGAAGAAGTGGCTCGCCTGAACTGGACCGAGCCCGCCCTGACCGACCTGGATGCAATCACCGAATACATTGCTCTTGACAACACACAGGCGGCGACTCGTTTGGTCGAGAAGGTATTGAGCAGGGCCGAGCGACTCGAGGCCTATCCGAGGTCAGGAAAGCACCCCCCCGAATTAACAGGCACACCGTACCGGGAGGTCGTGGTCGGCCCTTCCCGGATCTTCTACAAGGTCGAAAACGATGACGTGTATATCCTGTGCGTTATGCGTTCGGAACGATTGCTACAGCCCTATTTGCTTCAACAGCGTGAAGACGGCCGATGACCATTTTCATCGCATGTAACGCGCAGTACCAAATTTCATTCTTGTCAATTACGCACACCTGCTCTAAACGCGCGTTCATACGTAGCCCAAGAGACGATGCTTCTTCCGGGACTTCGCCCGGAAGAAATGGTGTTTTCGGCGCAATAAAAATGCATCCTCCTCTTTCATTCCAATCAACTCTAACCACTGTCATTCCGGTTTTTTCGCGAAGGTTGACTTGGGTCGAAGCACGGTGCTGCACAACGCGAAAAAGACCGGAATCCAGTTTCGACCCGCTGTAATGAATACCCAGTTCCCTTCTTGAAATAGAGCGAACGCGGGTTGTCCCTCCCCCACGGCTTGAGGAACTAGATTCCGGTCTTTTCGCGGCCTGGCCCTCATTTCGATATATTTCCTTTTTCCACCGCGAAAAACCGGAATGACGCGTGGTTTTGGAATACTTGAACGAAGCCAGCTCACACCGCTCTTCTTGGTAGTACACAGAACTCTTAACTAATTGTCAGCGAAATGGCCTTAAGCGCCTATTTTGCCCGTCATTTCAGCACGGGAGCGCCCAGCTCGATGAATTGCGCGGCAGCGTTCAGGAAGTGGGCCGTTATCCAGAACACGGTCCAGTCCTCCACATACCCACCGCGCAGGGCGTCCACGTCTTCCACCTCGCCCCGCTGGGCGTAGTTGGTGTGCTGGGGCTGTTCGCCCTGGCTGCCCCAGGCGTCCATTAGCTGACCGCAACTGCGGTACATGAGCAGGGCGAGGTCTTTCAGCCTGTCATCCTCCTTCAGCTGGCCCATACGGTACACCTGCGGTGCGATCAATATGCCGAACACGTCGATGTGTTGGTTTTGTACCGACACTGCGGTCCAGCCCCGGGTCTTAAACCCGTGATTTCTCAGTCGTCCGGCCGGCAGGTCAATGTCCCACACCACCACATAACTCAACACCACGTCGAGGGCGTGGCTAGCCCACTCCAGATAGCGCGTCTCCCCGGTGGATTCATACAGGGCGAGAAAGCCCTGTAGCGCCGCAAAGGCCCCTTCCTTGTCTTCACAACTCGCGTCCAGCGTGCCGCCCCAGTAGGGCTCGTGCATGGAAAGCGACCGATCTGCATACACCTCGCCCGCCTTGACGGCTGCCGCCTGCCAGGCAGGCTCATCAAACAAGTCTGCGGCCTGACTCAGGGGAGCAATAAAAAAGGCTTCATCCGTGGACCGGGGCGACCAGTCCGGCTGCGCAATACGTTCGGCATGGAAGGCGCACGCCCATCGTAGAAACGCCTCCCACCGGCCGGTATCCATACCCGATTCACGGCCGGTGCGAATGGCATTGGCGAAGCAGAGCATGGCCTGTCCCTGGGAAAGCGGTTCATTTCGTTCCCACCGGTCCTTATCCGGCAGATACCAGGTATGGAATCCCCTTCAAAAAATGCCGCCTGCGACAGAAAATCCAGCGACCGTTGTGCGCGCTCCCCCGCATAGGGAATGTTCATGTGTTGCGCCAAAAGGGGCAGCGCATACCCCAGCGCTTCCGCCTGGCCGCACCAGCCCATGACCAGGGTGTCCTTGTCCGTATACTTTCGAAACCCGGCCACCTCGCCCTTGTCCAGCCAGCGGGTTTCCGCATAACGCAGCTTTCCTTCGATAATCTCGCGAAAGGAAGGCAGATCCGGAGTAACCAGCGGGGGATAGAGGTCCAGGGCGGTCTGTACCGCGTGCTGAAACCCGGCGCCTTCCCGGGGCACTGTCCACGTATCCAGGTAAAAGGTTTTTTCAATAACAGCGCCCGGCGGCACGTTCAACCACGCATCCGGGTATTCCAAAAATCCGGGTTGTACCGCCTTGATAACGCTATGCCGCCCGTTCGAGGCACACGGCCCCGACAGCAGGGCCAGTTCCGTGCCGCCGCCGTGCGCGCTCAGACCAAGAGACCACCACTGGTCGCGTCGGTTGGAGAACGGCGAGGGACAAGGCAGCGCATGCAGCGCCGCGCAGCGTATTTCTTCCTTTTCCGCCCACTCAAAACTGACAAACGGCATGGGGAACCGGTGCTCTTCAAAATAGGCGTCCTCGCCTGTTGCGCCGCTGAATACCGGTGTCCGCCCGCTTTTAGCGCCCGAGGGGTTTCCGTAATACAGGATGCCGGGCAGCATCACGCCCTGCCCTGTCCCCGAAACACAAAAACGCACACTCAAGGTGCAATGCTCAAGCACGGTATCGCCGTGCCACTCAAAACGCCGGGTACAGCGGATACATCCCTTCTCCGGCCGATAGGCATCGGAAAGAATCCACGTGCCCCCGGCCATGGGCAACTGTCCGCGTACAATGGTCCATTCTCCCTGTTTTTCCACAGACTCCGGATGGGCATGGCGCCAATCCACGGGCCAATCCCCCTCCCAGCCGGCGGCAATGGACCACAGCCCCTCTTCCGGCGACACCAAAGTTGATTCACCGCCGCGCATACAAACACGAATTGGTGCGTGTTCCGTATTGATTTCCAAAAGGGGCGCCGGAACAGCCTGAAAGACAAAGGGGGTGCAAAGAAGCAGACAGGCAAGGTGCATCATAGGTGTTTTCCCTTCTTCAGCAGTAAATACCTTCTTTCCGGCCAGAATGGTAAATCCAAAAAGCCACATCGCCCAAGTTGCTCAGCCATTACCGGTAATGACGATTTTGTTGACTGCCTCTTACGGTACTGATCTTTCCAAAGTGCCAGGCGGGGTTCCAAATCCACAGGAAGACCTACGCCGCGATAAAGGCATCTGATCTTCCATGACGCTGTAGTTATGGACCCTGTTTTTTATGTATTGATTTTTGTAATAACCTTTGCTAGAATGCCGAGAGGAAGGAGGTGAACCATTCTATTCACAATAGAATCTTTTTATTTACAGGTGTATGCATCAATATCTTTCATAGTATGGGTTTGCTATAAAATCCCCGATATTGGTGTGATTCACTGCAGAATGGGTACTTGTGGGTTTGAGTCTGTAAAACAGGAGGAAGTAACCATGAAACATCTGAAAAGTACATCCAAAATTACATGCCGCACTATCCCTATGACAGCCGAGAGCAATCTTCCCTTTGTAAAATGTTGTTTGATGTCAGGAGGAACCTTGGATGAGGGCGGAGAGGTCTGCCACACCGCTTCCGAAGCGAGCCAATCCTTGTTTGAGTTTTTCGCCGCTATTAAAGGCGTCTCGTACTACACCTATTAAGCCGTGAAATTGGCTTGGGGGCCCTTCAGCCGGTCATAAGGTTCTTTATCGCGTCACGGAACAGGATTTCAGCGCCCGGGGCGCTATGAGACGCGGTGGCTTCATAGCCGCCTTCGGGGTAGACCCGGTCCGGACAGATGTAAGCCGGGCCGCAGTCGCCGTAAGCGGCTACAGCCACAAAAGCATCCGGCAACAACTTTTGGGCGTGCAGCTGAAACTCGATCATGGGTTCACCGGGCAGGTGGACAAAGGCAATGTCTCCAAGGCGCATCATGGTCAGGTCAATGGGTTTTTCAACACGCTGCGCCCAGGACAGGAACATGGCGGCGATAAGGCGTTCCAGCGGACTTTTCCCGCTGTCGCGCATAATGAGGTCTGAATCCGCGACGTTAAACCGGGCGTCATTACGCGGCTCGAAACGGAGCGGGACCGAGCGCCAGTTCGCGTCCTGCGCGGGCTTGTATTGCGTTGATTCCACGGAGGTCTTCATGGCGGCGTACAGGCGTTCGTAGAGTCCTTCCCGGGCTTCTTTGGATGCGTCATTATATTTGCCGCAGGCGACATCTCCGGAACAGCCTGTGAAATAAACCTGGAACACGCCCTCTTCCTTTTCGAGGCGTTCACGCGCCATGCCAACAAAGTCATAACTGGCACGGGGATCCCCGTAGAAACTCTGGGGATGGGTGGCGTAATAATGGAGACGGACGAGGGGCCGATCGCCCTGCGCGAAAGTAACGGTTTTGAGGAAGGGGTCGATCAACCCTTCGGGCTTGGCGATAAAATCAGGATCCTTGCAGGAACTCGCGCGGAAACCCACTTTGCCGTCACCAATGGACACGCGCCGGTTCGAAGCGACCCGTTCGACTCGCGCCTGGCTAGTGCCGACGCGGTCAAAAGGCTGCAAGCGGCCGAGCGCATCCTGTACCGAAGCCGCGATAACCGCCGCCGGGTCTTCGAAGGAAGCGATGGACGGATGCACCGGCGGCTGGTCCAAATGTTCCAGCAGGCGGATGGCATCCGAATCAACCAGGGGGGCGGTGTGCTGATGCACCGTCTGTACGGCGACCCGGTCCAGTGTGGTTCCGGCGGCTTCAGCGACGCGCCGCCGGTAGAGGTCGTACACGCCGTTGCAGAACTCACAATAGTCCACGGCGCACAGCACCGACCGGCCGCCGGCGTCTTCGATGATGACACCCTTGGCCAGCAGGGGGTGTTCAATGTCAGCGAGAGGTTTGAGGCTGGAGTAAATGGGCGTGCCCAGGGGCGGTGTCACATCGCATGCGAAGGTGGCGATGCGGCGGTTGTTTTCTTCAGCCCGGGTGAGTGTCGCGGCGCATACGCCTGCCGCCAGGGCGCCCATAAAGCCGCGCCGGTTTACGGTTGTAGGTGTCATGGCATGGAATTCCTTTGTTGGTGTTTGATCGGACAGATCAGTCGGGGATTGGTTCTTTATTAGAGGTCATCCTCAGTCACCTTGTACTGTTCCCGCAGCCGCGCCAGTTCCTCTTTCAGTTCTTTGACCTGTGCCGCGTAGTCCGGGTTGGCATATTCATTCCGCATTTCCTGCGGGTCCTTTTCCAGGTCGTAAAACTCCCACTCGTTTAGCGTGTAGAAGAACGCCAGTTTGTACCGTTCCGTGCGCACGCCGTAATGTTTATACACGTTGTGCACCTTCCCCTCGCCCTCGTAGTAGTGATAGTAGATGGAACTGCGCCAATCATCCGGCGTTTCCCCCCGCATCAGGGGGAGCATGCTGAGCCCCTGCATCCTGTCGGGAACGGGTAGTCCAGCGATGTCCAGAAAAGTTTCCGCGCAGTCAAGGTTCTGCACCATGGGGGTAACTTCCGTGCCGGGCCGGATAACGCCGGGCCAGCGCGCCACCAGGGGGGTGCGCAAAGATTCCTCATAAATAAAGCGCTTGTCGAACCAGCCGTGTTCGCCAAGATAGAAACTCTGATCGGAGGAATAGAACACCACCGTATTCTTGTCCAGGCCGGTTTCTTCAAGGTAATCCAGTACGCGCCCCACGTTGTCATCCACGGAAGCGATACAGCGCAGGTAGTCTTTCATGTAACACTGGTATTTGAAGCGGACAAGATCTTCACCCTGCAGGTTGGCCGACTGGTAGGTGTCGATGCGCGCTTTGTAAGCCGCCTCCCAAGCGGCGCGCTGTTCATCGTTCATTCTACCAAAGAAGTTTTTCCAGGGCTTTGTGTCCCGATCCTCTTCCTTCCACAGTTTCAGGTCGAACCCCGGGCGCATCGTTTTGGCGATGGTCATATCCTGTTCCCGCGCCGCCGTGCCGCGGTTCGCATAGTCGTCGAACAAGGTGTCCGGTTCCGGGAACACCACATCCTCATACATGGACAAATGTTTGGGGCCTGGCAGCCACTCCCGGTGAGGTGCCTTGTGCTGGACCATCAGCATGAAGGGCTGCTCGCTGTTTCTGCCATGCTGCAGCCAGTGCAGCGCCTTGTCGGTGATAATGTCGGTAACGTAGCCTTCGATGCGTTCCTTGCCGTCCGGTGTAATAAAATCAGGGTTGTAGTAGTCGCCCTGCCCGGGCAGTACGGCCCAGGCATCGAAGCCGGTCGGGTCGGTGACAAGATGCCACTTGCCGAAGATAGCGGTTTGGTAGCCGGACTGGCGCAGCAGTTTTGGAAAGGTTTCCTGGCTGCCATCGAAGCGGCTGCTATTGTCCCGGAACCCGTTGAGATGACTGTGGAGGCCTGTGAGCACCACGGCCCGGCAGGGACCGCAGATGGAATTGGTAACAAAACTGTTTCTGAAAATAACGCCTTCCCGGGCGATGCGGTCGATATTGGGGGTCGGCGCCAGTTCGGCCAGCCGGCCGCCATAGGCGCTGACGGCGTTCTGGGCGTGGTCATCACTGTAGATCCAGAGGATATTGGGGCGCTGTTGGGCGGTTGCCGGCCGCGGCCATCCTACCAAGGCGGCTGTGGCCGCCGCGGCGCCGGTATGCTTCAGGAAACTACGTCGTGTAAACATGGCGATTCCCTTCTTTACGGGTGCGTTATTGTTCAATAAATTATAACACAGCATCATACACAGCGGAGGAACGGAAACGTGATCACCGGGGACCGGCATGCTTTCCTTCTTCAACACCCGTTTTTGGAAAAGCAAAAAAACGGCGCCCCAAGGTTGCGTTCTGAGACGCCAGGAAAAAACGCGCGTATGGGTTATTCCGGCAGGGGCTTCCCCTTCGTTTCTGGGGCAAAGGGCAACACCATTATGCCGAGGACGAAGAAGGAAGACACGAACAGGGCGGCCATCTGGATTCCGTAGGTGGCGCTAAGCTGGCCGAAGAAGAAGGGCGCCGCGGCGGCGAGGTAGCGGGACACGTTGTAACAGAAGCCGGTGCCCGTGGCGCGCAGGCGCGTGGGGAACAGTTCCGGGAAGTAAATGGCATAGCCGCCGAAGATGGTCAGCAGGCAAAAGCCCATGAGGGGAAAGAGAACAATAGCCGTGAGGAAAGAATTGGTGAAATGGAAGGTTGCCGGCACTACAACCACGCAGGCGATCAGGGACACCAGGAAGGCGTGTCGGCGGCCGAAACGCTGCGCCACATAGGAAAAACCCATGACCCCGAAGAAGCCCCCCAGGTTTTGCGCCATGATACACAGGCTCATTTTGCGGTCCGTGGCCGTCATGAGTTCAGGCAGGTTGTCTGGGTTCAGCACACCCCGTATCAATTCCGCTGACCAGGTGCCGATGCCCCAGAACCCGATCACGCCGACCATACCCAGCAACAGGCCGATGATAGTGTTTCTGCGCAGTTCTGGAGTGGAAAATAAACCGAAAATGCTTCCCAGCTGGGCGTGGCCCGATTTGGCTTTCGCACGGCTTTCCTTCCACGCGTCCGGTTCATGAATGAACAGAAAAATAACCGCAATAAGAAATATAGGTGCAAAGCCGACGAACATCACCCACCGCCAGCCGAGATCGGGATTGGCGCCGATGACAAAATAGATAATGCCGGCGAGCACATTGCCCAGCGCCGACACCGCCTGCACAATGCCCAGCGCGGTGGCGCGCGCGTGGGCCGGAAAGGTTTCCGCGACCAGGGCGGCGCCGGCCGCGAATTCGCCGCCGATACCGAGGCCGGTGAGAAAACGCAGCGCCACGAACTGGAACGGGGTTCGGGTCAAGCCGCTCAGCCCCGTGAACGCCGCATACAGGAAAATGGTGACCATCATGGTTTTCGTGCGTCCAAGTCGGTCCCCGATCATGCCGAAGAAGAGGCCACCTGTCGCCCAGCCGATGATCATCCACATCTGCGCCATGCCCACCCACCACCGCACCAGGCCCGCCTGATCCTCACTCAATGGGCTGATACCCTTGAAGCCCAGGAGTTCAATCATGGCGGGCTGCTTTGCCTGAACGTACAGCCACTGGTCCATAGTGTCAAAAAACCAGCCGAAACAGGCCACGGCAAGCACAAGAAAATGATAGCCGGTCAGCCCGGACGTCCAACGTTGGTTTTGAGCGTCTGCTGTGAGCATGATTTATCCTCTACAGAATGAATCTTGTAATAACGGAGATATTTTCTTCCTGTCAGGAACTGCAGGCCGTCCCGGACGCCATTTGCGTGATTGAATACGCGTGAATTGTAGCACACGATGTAATACCGTTCCATCAGTGGCGTCGAGAGGCTATTCGGGGATTGGGCAGCCGCCGCTGATGTCGCGTTTTTGTGAAACTTGATTTTTCGCGATTTTCTGCGGTAGAATATTTTTAAATGGGAGTGTATTTTGTTTAATAGTAGTCCCGCAGGGCTGTATACGCGTTTGTGGAGTGTTTTTAGGTGTTTTGGCTGTTTCTGGAGGTTTGAGGTGAACCTCTTCCCCTGTCATTTATGGTCCGGCACACACCGGGCATAACTGTTTCCATAGGTGTTTTTCTGGGATGCGTGCGTATTTTCCGGCATGTGACCGGTGAAGCGTTGCGCTGGGGATTGACGGGGCTTGTGCCCCGTACTATTGAAAGGGTGAACCGAATGAAGACGGTGTTAACAAAGACTTTTAACGAAATTGCGCTGGGAGAAGCACAGACGTACCGAAACCTGGCCGTATTTCCACTCCTTGCGGGCGGTGACGGGGGGCCCGAATACATGACGCTTGCGGGGGCGTTGAAAGAAGGGTTGCTGCTGGTAGCAGAAGTGTCGGAGTCCGGTTCCGTTCCGGAAATCCTGATCACCAACAAGGCGCCAAAACCGGTGCTGATACTCGATGGCGAGGAATTGCGGGGCGCAAAACAGAACCGTGCTTCCAACACAACGGTGCTGGTGCCGGCAAACAGCGAGATGAAACTTAATGTCAGCTGCACGGAGCGCGGCCGCTGGCATTATGACTCCGAGCGCTTTGCCGATTCGGGAGTGGTGATGGCGCACGGGGTGCGCCGCGCAAAGTCCGCCTCCGTGTCGGAAGGCTTCCGGATGCGCCGATGCGCCTTGTCCGACCAGGCTGAAGTATGGGATGAGATCGAACGTCTGCATGAAACGACGGGGACCGTGTCGCCCACACGGGCCATGCGGGACGCCTTTGAAAGCCAAGAGACAACGATGGAGGCCTGCCTCGCCGCCTTTACCCTTGTGGAGGGCCAGCACGGGTTTGTTTTTGTCGCGAACGGCGCCGCTATGGGATTGGATTTCCTTTCCCGCGAGGAGGCTTATGGCGACGTTCACAAACGGTTACTCGGCAGTTATGTCATGGAAATGTTGTCCGAATCCGGGGAAACGAATGGGGCGCCCGACGGGGCCGTCGTGCGGCAGTTTATGGAACGGGCCCTTTCCGGCGCGGTGGAAGCCTATCCCTCAGCGGGGCTTGGCGAAGACGCGCGGATCCAGGGCGACCATGTGTGCGGTTCCGCGCTGGTGCATGAACAGACATGCGTTCACGCGGCGCTGTTTGCCATGGATGCACACCGCCCCGACGAGGATGAGGGGCCGAGAATGCACGGCTTCCGGCAGCGGCGACGGCGGCACCTGTAGCCGCAACCCCGATTGCGACGCAGCCGGTCTTTATGCCTGACATGGCCGTCGAAAAGCAGACGCAACCTATAATGCCGCCCCGGACCGGATTTACCTCACAGGAATCCGGTTCGGGGCATAAATTCCATTTGCAGTATTCCCTACTTCGCTTCTGCATTTTCCGTGTTGCAGCCGCAGCAACATCCGCCCAGCATGCTGCTCAAGCCCGGTTGCCGCGCGCCTGCGGCAGTCACGGCCAGCAGCCCACCCATGATGGTGAGATTTTTCATAAACTGTATCTGCTGCATGGCTGCTTCGGATCCTTCCAGGCCCCAGAACTTATGAAAAATTACCGTAGTGGGGATCATAAAGAGAAACAGCAGCAATGCGCCCCAGCGCGCCTTCACGCCAAGGAGCAAGGACAATCCGCCCGCAATCTCCACAGCAATGGCGCCCACGAGAAAGAGGGAAACCAGAGGCATGCCTTTCGCCGCCATATACGTGGTCGTGCCCTCAAAATCCATAATCTTCCCGTAGCCGCTTTTCAGGAAGATAATGCTCATCAAAATACGGGCCATGACAAGCAGGCTGTTGTTAACCCATGTTGCGTTCATATGTAGTTCCTTACATTGAAGTGGTTCGGGACACAGTATGGAGTAAACATTTCCTGGGGTTGGTTTTGTTCCCCTTCGGCGGGTCCAAATGAAAAACCTGTGAGGGTTTCAAAGCCTCACAGGTTCTGTTATAAGTTGGTTTGTCCCGGTTATGAGCAGGTGGAACTTCAGACCTTGTCGCCGCACCACATTGCCCGATATCCCAAGTGCTGCATGTAAAGGTCAAGCAATATCAGCGCCGTAAAGGCCTCTGCGACGGGCCAGACCCGCGCGACAATGGTCGGGTCGCGGCGTGTTACGGCGCTTAGCTCGGCATTTTCCACGGACACTTTGTCTATAGTCCGCTGGTCCTTGGCGATAGTCGGCGTCGGCTTGACCGCAAGGCGCACGATCAGCGGCTGGGCGGTGGCCAGGCCGCCGGTGACCCCACCAGCATTGTTGGATTCAAAGTAGACCCTGCCGTCCTTCGCGCGGATCTGGTCGTTGTCCTCGGAGCCGCGCATGTCTTTAACGGCGTAGCCGGCGCCGATCTCAACCGCCTTGATGGTGCCGATGCTCATCAAGCGGCCCAGTTCGCCATCCAGTTTTCGGAAGACCGGTTCGCCCAGACCGACGGGCAGGCCGGTGGCGACCACTTCCACCAGGCCGCCGCTCGAATCCCCTTCGTCCCGGATTTCCAGGATGCGCTTCTCCATCGCAAAGGCCGCGTCCACGTCCGGACAGTTCATGGTCGGGTGAATCCCGTGCTCCTTGCGGATTTCCTCCGCGTCCATGATCCGGGCGCCGGATTGTATTTTGATCAGGTCCCGTTCGAGTTCAGCAAGCACTGCCGCCTTCTGCAAAAACCGCATGTCTTCAGTAAACCGGCCTTCGTTGAACAACCAGTTATAAATCGGGTCATAATCACGGCGCACTTCCCGGAACTTGTCCACCAGCGCCCTGGCTGCGTTCAGCGGCAACTCACCCGCTTTCACGCCCGCGGCTTCCTTGACATAAGCGAAAACCTCGATACCGTGCCGCTTGAGAATATGGCGGGCGACCGCGCCGGCCGCCACGATGGTCGAGGTATACCGGCCGCTAAAGAAACCCGCGCCGATACTGTCATCCCACTCGCCGTATTTGAGATACGAGGCATAGGACGCGTGCCCGGGACGGGGCGTCCGGTTGGTGGACTGGTATTGCTCGATGTGTTCGAAGTGGCGGTCCAGGTTCGGGATCAAGATGACCATCGGCGTGCCGTTGGTATACCCTTTGTTCGAGAATCCCGGCATGGTGTCCGCCGCATTGACCCCACTGTAGATGATGGGCACGTCCGGTTCCCGGCGCGGAGAGGCCAGTTCACTCTGGCCGGGCTTACGCGTCAGAAGTGCCGCGTAAATTTCCGCCTCCGTGACGTACAGTCCGGGCGGAACACCCTGCAGATGAACCGTCAAGCCTTCCTGGTAACTGCCTCCCGCCACTGTGGTTTGGAACATTGTTCCGTAAGTGCAGCCGAGCATGGTATGTTCTCCTTGATTGTTAAGAGGCCGGTCCCGGCCGGATAAAGGCGGGCATTTCGCACAGATCCTCCCTGGCGCAACAAGGTTTCTCCCGCATCGTCAGGCTGAAAAATCTGTACCGGCGCACCGTTTCATTTCAAATGCGGGGGGATAATAGTATGTTTTTGCCTGTTCAGTCAAGATAAATGCTCCCAGCACGGCTTCCGCCCCGCTTGAAACCCGCGCCGGATAAAGGCTATACTTTTACTGCAAGTTTTTGCCGGGGTAGCTCAGTTGGTCAGAGCGCTGGATTGTGGATCCAGAGGTCCTGGGTTCGAGCCCCAGCCCCGGTACCAGTTTAAGATTTGGAGAAAGCCCTGCACGGTATTACCGTGGCGGGGTTTTTTCTTTTTCCTGCCAGGCAGCATATTTTTGTTTCGGTCCGGGCATCCCGTTTGAGATGGCATGGATGCACCGGACATAATAGACAGGCGCATACGGCCCATCACGAACGCCTTTTTAGGAAACAACGCGGCCGGTATGCATAAGGAGCGGCAGCTTTCATCCATGAAATTTGTTTTCTTCGCCTGCGAAACACGCAAAATCGCCGCCATACGGTATCGTGTGGAATCGTTCGCACGCCTGCTGGAACAGGAAGGCCACAGCTGTGTGGTATGCGTTCCGGCGTCCGTGAACCAGAAAGAGCGGTTCTATGAGTCGCGGGGCAGGCTGGGCAAACTGCTGTATCTGTTGCTGGTCCTGGCGCGCCGAATAACCCAATTGCGGCATGTCATCGGCGCGGATGCGGTCTTTTTCCGGGGACCCGTGTTCCCCTACGGCCCGCCGTTATTCGAGCGTATCATTCATTGCTTAAACAAGCGTCTCGTTATGGACTTGGACGATGCCATCTGGGAACGGCCCGCGTTCGTGGAAAGTCCCTTCGTCCGTTTCATGGATTTTGGCTGGACCGCGAAACTGGCACGATGGTGCCGTCACGCTGTCGCGGGCAATGAAGTGATCAAAGCCTACGTGGAACAGGCGGGCTGCCCGGCGACAATCATTCCCACCTGCATCGACATGGACCTGCACCGGCAGAAACCATACCCTCCGGCGGACCGTGACAGGCCGGTCGTGCTGGGCTGGACAGGCCTGAGCGACAATCTCGGCTACCTGGACCGTATCGCGCCCATCATCAAAACGCTGTCCGAACGTTATCCCCTCGAACTGATGGTGTCCACATCAAAGCCCTATACTTTCCCCGGCATCACCGTCCGGAACCGTACCTGGACCATGAGTGAAGAGATCGACTACTTGTCTGAAGCGGATATCGGCCTGATGCCGCTGGAGGATACCCCGCGCGCCCGGGGCAAGTGCGCCTTCAAGGCGCTGCAGTATATGGGCGTGGGCACGCCGGTGGTGTTGTCGCCTGTGGGCATGAACAAGACGGTGGTCGAAGACGGGGTAACCGGTTTCCTCGCGGAATCGCCGGAAGAATGGCAAGACAAACTTGAGCGCTTGATAACGGACCCCGGCTTGCGTGAACGCATGGGGCGGGCGGCACGGCGTTATATCGAAGCGCAGTATTCGATTGCCGCCTATTACCCGGTGTTTAAAAACGTGCTTCAACGTGCGGCGCGTGATGGAGGCGCGAAGTGACATGCCGTTGCGCCTGACCAACGACAGGGACATTCACCTGGCCCAGGAATGGATCCTCCAGTTGCACACCTGGCTGCGGCGGCACGGCCTGGCCGGGTACGATCCCTTCGACATCAAGGCGCATCCATGGATAAGCGGCATACAACACCGTCCGTTGCTGCGCAAGGGTTCCACAGCCCTGTGTGATATCTTTCCGACACTGTCCCGACGGCTGCTCCGGATTCAACCCGCCATCAATCCCAAGGCGCTCGCCCTGACAGCGCTGGGCCATCTTCGGTTGCACCAGATTACCGGTGACGCGGTCCATCTCGAGAACGGACTCAATACGCTGGAACAGTTGTCACATCTGGCCGTTCCGGGCCACGCGGGTCCGTGCTGGGGATATCCCTTTCCCGTGCGGGCGACAGGTCTGGACTGCCCCGCCTATACGCCCGTCAGTGTGGTGTGCGCCATTGCGGGTGAGGCCTTCCTGCTCGCTCATGAAATCACCCGCGACCAAAGCCACCTTGACACGGCGCTCGGCATCGCCGCTTTCTTCCTGGAAGAACTGCCGCGCATTCCCTGTGAGAACGGCGCCTGGTGTTTCGCGTACACCCCCGTGGACCGCCGGCGCGTGCACAACGCCAACCTGCTTGCGGCGGAACACATCGTGAAAACGGCGGAACGCGCGGGAAATGCCGCCATGAAGGAGGAAGCCGGGCCCGCCATTGCGTTCAGCCTGTCCGCGCAGCGCGAAGACGGCGCGTGGCCCTATGGCGCGAGCGGCGCAGGGGAACCGTACGAGCCGAAGCTGATGGGACTCGTGGACCATCACCACACCGGTTTCGTGCTGCGCGCCCTGCATGGCATCAACAGCGTGTTACCTTCGCCGGAGCTTTCCGGGGCGCTTAAAAAAGGGTACAGATTCTACAGGACGCTCATCCGCCCGGATGGCACGCCCATCAACGCGTACGGTACGTGGCCGGTGGATATTCACGCCTGCGCCGAAGGCATCCTGTGCAACAGCGTGCTGGCGGAGTTGCGGCCCGGCGCAATTGACGCCGCCCTGCTGGTGATGCGCTGGACCCACTACGCCATGCGCGATCCCCGGGATGGCGCACCCCGGTACCGCGCCTATCCCTTCTTTACATCGCGCATTGTGTTCCCGCGCTGGGGCGTAGCCTGGATGTACCGCGCCCTTGCGGAATATCTCTTCGTAACACGTAAGCGCTATTGACTCATTTACACCAGCGCGCGCTGCTCAAGCGTGTCATAAAGGCGGGGACGCGACGCGTCAAAGGCTTCCAGATCCGGACGGATACTTTCCACGATGTCCTGCGCGGAGCGGCCTGACACGATCTGTTCACGAATCCAGGGCCCGCCCGCCAGTGTGTCAAAAAACGGATCCCATTGCAGTTCAGGGTGGCACTGGAATATGGCGCTGATGACGGCAACGGCCGCCGTGAACGGCCGGGCTGTGCGGCGGTCCGTAACATGAAAGGTGATCCCCTGACATAATTGGTCCCGGTACTTGGGATTGGACGCCTTACCGGGTATGGATTCCGGAATATACATGACACCCTTTATCGAGATGCCCGGATGATCCGATTCCTTTACTTTCTTCAGCACACGCACGGGACGCAGCCAGGGCGCGCCGCACACCAGGAAGGGGGTTTTGGTGCCCCGCCCTTCATTCAGGTTCAAGCCTTCAAAGAGGCAGGTGCCGACATACATGAGCGCCGATTCACTGGCGGGTATGTTCGGCGACGGCGCCACCCAGGGAAGACTACAACTGTCAAACTGCAGCTCACGCCACCAGTTGTCGGCCAGGCAAACCTTCACGTCCAGACTTGTCCGTGAGAAGAAGCTTTGCTTGAAATAAAGGGCAAGCTCGCCCAGGGTCATGCCATGCCGTATGGGAATGGGTGCGCAGCAGACGGGAGAACCGTATTTCGCGGCTATAGGTCCTTCGAGAATGGCGCCGCCTACGGGATTCGGCCGGTCAAGAATCAGCATGGGCACCTTGTACGCGGCACAGGCTTCCATGCAGTCCTTCATGGTGGCCATATAGGTGTAGTATCGGGCGCCAATGTCAGGAAGGTCCACCACAAACAAATCAACGTTTTTAAGCTCTTCCCGCGAAGGCTGTTTACGATCCCCATATAAACTGATGAACGGGACGGATTCCTGACTGGATGCCACCTTCTCCCCGGCTTCGGCGCTTCCCGTAAAGCCATGCTCAGGACTGTAGACATAACGCAGCTGCAGCAGTTTCTCCAAACCGAGTGTTTCCAGGATCGGCCGGCCGGTCTGGTCCACGGCGGCCGTATTGGCCAGCAGCGCCAGACGCTTGCCGCGCAGATCATCAAAGGCGTTACGCACCAACCTGTCCAAACCGGTATGCGCATTTGTGGTTTCCGGGTAAAAAGCGGCGGCAATCGGTGTATAAAAACGTCGGCGCAGTTCCCGGTTGTTGCGCCTGGTCTTGTCGGGGTGGCACGTGTTGGAAAGTAGAATCGCATATAGCCGGGTCGCGCGGTCCATCCAGATACAGGTGCCCGTCCAGCCCGTATGTCCCATGGCCGTTCGCGCTGGAAGAAATCCATTCGCACCTGATACGCACGGATCGAGCCACCAGCCCAACCCCTGCCAAGGATAACAGCGCACCTGGCCAATGCGCGTCATTTCATCCAGAGTTTCCATCGGCAGTACGCGGCCATCCATCAGGGCACGGCAGAAACGCTCCAGATCTTCCGCTGTACTGAACAAACCGGCATGTCCGGAAACGCCGCCTTGGGAAAATGCATTGTCGTCATGCACCTCGCCGCGAATCAGACGGCCCCGTTCAATACTATCTTCCGTAGGCGCGCACCGTTCGCGAAGCGCCGCAGACGGTGTGAAACAAGTATCCTTCATCTGAAGGGGCTCGAAAATGTGTTTCATGCAAAAACCGTCGAAGGTATCCTGGGCCGCCTGTTCCACCACCCGCGCAAGCAAAATGAATCCAAAGTCCGAATATTCACGCCGGATGCCGGGCTGCGCGCCGCCCGCTTCAGCGGCAATGCGCTCCACATACTGAAGCCTTCCGGATAATTCCGTATACCAGGGGCGCCACGCCTCCAGCCCCGAGGTGTGGGTGATCAGGTGGCGCAGGGTAAACCGGTTCAGGTTTGGAAGGGGGATGAAGTCCGACACCGGCTGGTTTAGATCGAGTATGCCGCGATTACGCAACAACATGACGGCTGTCGTCGTCGCAACAACTTTCGTCAGAGAAGCAAGATCATACACCGTGTCCGCCGTGGCCGGCTCCTCGCCGGGTGTCAGCGCGCGATGCCCCGAGCCGCCCAGGAAAAGCCGTTCTTCACCTTTCCCCACACATGCCACAGCGCCCGGCGCCTGCGCGTATGTAACGGCACGCTGAAGCGCTGCGCGGATATGCTCATGGTTCACTTGGATGCTCCCGTGGTAGTTGGCTCCGTAATTTTCAATGTCATTCACAATAAAGAACGCCGCACAAGACCCTGTACGGGAAAACCCGGACAGCCTGTGCGGCGTTGCTTCATTCTCAACAAGAATGCCTGCCGACGGCAGGATTACTTCTTCGCGGCGGCTTTCTTCGCGGCCGGTTTCTTCGCAGCCGGTTTCTTCGCAGCCGGTTTCTTCGCGGCCGGTTTCTTCGCAGCCGGCTTCTTCGCGGCGGCTTTCTTCGCGGCCGGTTTCTTCACGGCGGCTTTCTTCGCGGCCGGCTTCTTCGCGGCGGCTTTCTTCGCGGCCGGCTTCTTCGCGGCGGCTTTCTTCGCGGCCGGCTTCTTCGCGGCGGCTTTCTTCACTGCAGGTTTC
>Ga0123335_1000271_pt1 | contig 85515 bp, 82 predicted proteins | sample BiotimSIPDNA_2_FD_89707 | JGI IMG/M metagenome (GOLD analysis project Ga0123335, IMG submission 89707) | Anaerobic biogas reactor microbial communites from Washington, USA - Biogas_R2 time_0 SIP DNA | ecosystem: Engineered > Bioreactor > Anaerobic > Unclassified | place: Washington, USA... | reverse complement strand
TCACCGTCCCGGGGAGCCGCTGTATCTCCGGCGTGTCAATTCGCATCTTTTTTACGGCCTCTCGCGGCCGTGCCGATCTCCAGTCCTCTGTAAAATGCCGCCTCGTTGAGCGCGTTCAGCTCCGGGCGCTTTGAACCGACTTTCTTAAAGGCGGTGGCAAGTACTTTCTCCGGCGGGAGCACCTGCGTATATCCTATGAACGCGCCGATCATGCAGAGGTTCGCCACCCGAGCGTCGCCGAGTTCCCGCGCTATCTCGCCCGCCGGCACCTCGACGACGTCGACGTCGGTGCGGTGCGTCTTTTTTGTGCAGACCGAGCTGTCAACAAACATCGTTCCGCCCGGCAGGAGAGTGTTCTGAAACTTGTCCATCGCGGGGTCTGCCAGAACTACAACGTAACTGGCCTTTTCCGCCTTGGGCGCGCCTACGGGATCGTCGGAGATCGTCACGTAGCAGTTTGAGGTCCCTCCCCGTTTCTCCATGCCGTATGAGGGGAAATACGTAACGTATTTATCAGTGGTCTCGACCGCGGTATAGCACAGCAGCTGACCGAACACCATGACGCCCTGGCCGCCGATGCCTCCGATTAGAATTGTGTTTTCCATAAGGTCCTCCTCATCGTCCGATTCGTGCAAAGACAGGACTGCCTTCTGCCGGCCCCGGGCGCGGCCGGGCCTTAGCGAGGCAGAGCGTGAACACCCGGCTCGGCGGGTTCACCGGTTGCGGAACTCACCGAGCGGAAACTCGGGCAGCATCTTCTCTTTGATGAACTTCAGTGACTCCAAAGGAGATACACCCCAGTTTGTGGGGCAGTTTGAAACAAACTCCACCATTGAAAAGCCCTTTCCGTCCAGCTGGTGCTGGATGGCCTGCTTTACGGCCGCTCTGGCTTTGCGCATGTTCGGCGCGTCGATGCAGGTGACGCGGGCTATGTAGGAAGGAGCCGTGAGAGTATTGAGCACTTCGCACATATGCATCGGATAGCCGTGCTCGTCCGCATGACGCCCGTAGGGAGTGGTGGAAGTCTTCATATCCATCAAGGTGGTGGGCGCCATCTGGCCGCCGGTCATGCCGTAGTTTGCGTTGTTTATGAAGAAAACGGAGATATTGTCGCCGCGGTTCGCGGCCATCATGGTCTCGGCGAGGCCGATGGAGGCCAGGTCGCCGTCGCCCTGATATGTCACGACAATGGTCTCCGGACTGCAGCGCTTGATGGCGGAAGCGACGGCGCCGGGGCGTCCGTGGGGCGACCCGCAGGCGTCTATGTCTATATAGGAGTGATTGCTGGCGCAGCAGCCGACGCCGTCGACCATCACTGTCTTCTCGAGCAGGTCGAGCTCCTCAAGTACAGACATTATCAGCTTCCCCGCTGCGGAGTGGAGGCAGCCGGGGCAGTAGCCGTTGATCATCTTTTTCAGCCCGGCAGGTCTTGAGTAGATCTTTTCCATATTATCCTCCCTTATTTATCGCCGTACAACCTCTTGGCGGCGTCAATTATGGCCGACCGCTCTATGATCTCGCCGCCGGAGCGGAGGCAGGTAGCAATAGGCGTGCGCTTGCGCACGACTGCTTCGACGTCGTACGCGAATTGCGGCGGGATCGACATTTCCGCGCACAAAATACCCCGCAGTTTGTCGTAATCCAGCTGCTCGTAAGCAATTTCCGGGAACGGATGAACCTTTATGGGGCGGATAAGTCCCACTTTATAACCTTCGTTTCTGAGGATGTCTACCGCGGAGCGCGAGATGCGCGCCGATACGCCGTACGCCGTTATGATAAGCTCGGCGTCCTCGGTCTTATAGCACTCATATTCGACCTCGTCAATCTTCCACTGCTCGTACATCTTCCAGTCGGCTATGTTTTTCTCCTCAAGAGTGGATGGTATCCCGTGCCTTGTGCCGCAGTGGATCCTCTTGCCCTTCGCCGCGCCCTTTCTGCCCGTCACGGCCCAGGACTCGTTCTTCTTTTTCTCGGCCGCGATGGCCTCGTCGGACATCATTTCGGGAAGCACCACCGGTTCCATCATCGCTCCGGTGAATCCGTCGCAGAGGATATAGACGGGGTACATATATTTCTGGGCAAGGTCAAACGCCCTGTACGTCATGTCGACGGCCTCCTGTACGGTGGACGGGGCCAGGACGAGCATGCGGAAACCGCCGTTGCCGGAAGCTTTCGTCGCCTGGAAATAGTCCTGCTGGGCGGGCTGGATGGAACCGATCCCGGGGCCGCCTCTTACGACATTGCAGATGACGACCGGCAGGCAGGACCCCGCCATCCACCCTATGGCTTCGCTCATCAGGGATATCCCGCAGCTGGAAGAGGACGTCATACTGCGGGTGCCCGTCGCGCCCGCGCCGAACAGCATGGCCGCCGATGCGGTCTCGCTCTCCCCCTGCAGATACACCCCTCTGACGTCAGGCTGCGGCATCCTTCTCGAAAAGTATTCCGGGATCTCGTTTTGCGGCGTGATGGGATAGCCCGCAAAAAAACGACAACCGGCGCGTATGGCCGCTTCGGCGATAGCCTCACAGCCTTTCATGAACACTTTCTCCATTGTATGTACACTCCTTACTTGTATACCTCGATGGCCGCATCGGGGCACACGGTCGCGCAGATGGCACAGCCGATGCAGTCGTCGGGGTTCAGTGCCGCGGCATACTGATAGCCCTTGGCGTTTGCCGACCCGGAGCTGCCTATCACTTTTTTTGGGCAGGCTTCGGCGCAAAACATACAGCCTTTACAATATTCCGATAAAACAACGATTTTCGGCATATATCTTTCTCCTTTAGAATAATACGGCCGGGTATCGGATCATACGCGGCAGGCACGGAAGCCCGCTACCGGAGCCAGGGGTAGAGGATGTAAATCTTCACAGGGAACAAGGGTTTTTTTATCCTGTCTTTCAGCTCGGGGCAAAGGTGCTCCAGGGCGCACACGAATGAGATCTCGCACGCCCCGCCGAGCATGCTCTCCAGTTTTTCATTGCCCGAAACCACGTCCTCCGCCGTAGTTTCCGGGCCGCAGTTCGGATTGCTGATAACGCGGATGTTCGCGGTCCTTGACGCCCCTGTGATCCTTCTGAACGTTTCAGCGATCGAGGGCAGATCTTTTGACCAGGGGCGATACGGGTTTATCGGGAAAAATGCGATGCTGTCAGGTCTGTTCAGGTATTCGGAAAACTGCCCGATCATCCGTGCGCCGTGTTCGTTTCCTCCGATATCCATGATAACGAAGCTGTCCGGTTCGTTTACGGCCTCGATGACTCCGGGGGCGATCGCGGCCTGGTCCTCCACGGACAGGTCGAAGTTGCTGTGAAAGACTATCCCTTCGCTCCTGATCTTGTCCGCGACGTCGCGGGAGCGGAAGAGGGGCTTCGTCTGGTCCATGTCAAAGAAATGGACCGGGCGGTCTGTCTCTTTTTTCAGCCTTACCGCGAGATTGATGGAGAGCTCGGATTTTCCGCAGCCGGCCTCGCCCATAAATATGACGGTCCTTCTGCCGCCTGTCAGATCGGTAATACGCTCGGACAATGTGCAGTCCTCCTTGAAGTCCGCTGTTTTTACTCTGCGCCCGGCGGCCGAAAATAATCGGTTTTCATATAAAACCCGTGCGCTGCCGCCCGAATTTTCCGAAAAACTGCCTCTTTGACGACCGAAAAGACAACAAAACAACCTGCCGACCGCGATATGCCGTCAGCAAAGATCCGATTATCAGGCCTGAGGCGCCAGCTGTCTGCTATCTGCCGGAAATGAGGTGCGGCTGCTCCTGCAGTATATTCATTCCGGGTTTAATACAGTGGCAGGCCACGAGATGGTTCGGCTCGACCTCAAGCAGCGGCGGGGTGCCGGCGCTGCAGGCCTTGCAGAGGTAATTGCAGCGTTTCGCGAAACGGCATTCGTCGGGCGGGTCGATGGGCGACGTCACCTCGCCGCGCAACTGTATCCTTTCGGAGTTGCCGTTGACTTTGGGCAGGAGTATGGCGCTCAAAAGAGCTTTTGTGTACGGGTGCATCGGATTACGGAACAGTTCGGCTGCAGGGGCCATTTCCACTACGTGCCCCAGGTACATCACCATGATGTCGTTTGAGAAATAATTGACCACGGAAAGATCGTGCGTGATGAATATGTAGGTGAGGCCCAGTTCCTTCTGGAGCTTTTTCAGAAGGTTGAGGATCTGCGCCTGTATCGAAACGTCGAGCGCGGACACCGGCTCGTCGCACACGATAAATTTCGGGTTCAGCGAAAGGGCCCTCGCTATGCCTATGCGCTGGCGGCGCCCGCCGTCAAGTTCGTGGGGATACGTGTTGATGAGGCGTTCGGCGATGCCCACGGTCTCCATCAGCTCGAGGACACGGTTCTCGATATCCGCCTTGGAGGCGTTGGGGATTAGTTTGTTGAACTTTATCGGCTCGGCGATGAGGTCGAGGACGGTCTTTCTCGGATTGAGGGAGGAGAAGGGGTCCTGGAAAATTATCTGCATCTCCTTGCGGAGGTCTTTCAGTTCGCGCTTGTTCAGTTTACAGATATCCCTGCCCTCATAGAGCACTTCTCCGTCTGTCGGCTCTATAAGCCTGAGGACGCACCGGCCGAGCGTCGACTTCCCGCAGCCGGATTCCCCCACCACGCCCAGCGTCTTGCCCTTGTCGATGGTAAAATTCACTCCGTCGACGGCGTGGACGTTTCCTCTCGTCCTTTTAAAGTATTTTTTCAGGTTCCGGACTTCTAAAAAATGACTGTCCATTATTGCCACCCCTCAATATGAAAAGCCGGGTCCTCATACGCCGTGCAGACCACCATATGCGTATCGCTGACATACCGGTCCTCCGGGCGTCTCGCGCGGCAGGCGTCCGTGGCATAGCTGCAGCGGGGCGCGAAGGAACATCCGACGGGCAGCTTTGTTGGATCCGCCATAAGGCCGGGTATCGGCTTAAGTTCTGTATCTCTGTTGTCGATCTTCGGCAGTGAGTTGAAGAGTCCCTCGGTGTACGGGTGCATGGTGTTGTTGAAGACATCCTCAAGCGTCCCCTTCTCAACGATCCTGCCCGCGTACATGACGGCCACCTCGTCGCACATCTTTGCGACGACGCCGAGGTCGTGGGTTATCATCAGCAGTGCGGTATTCATTTTTGTTTTCAGCTCGCTCATCATGCCGAGGACCTGCGCCTGAATGGTGACGTCCAGCGCGGTGGTAGGTTCGTCGGCTATCAGGACGCGGGGGTTGCAGGCCAGCGCTATCGCGATAACAACGCGCTGCTGCATGCCTCCTGAGAACTCGTGCGGATACTCGCTGGCCCGGGCGCCGGGGATGCCCACAAGTTCCAGCATTTCCACCGCGCGGTCAAACGCCTGGGAATGCGAGCAGTCTTCGTGTAGTTTGACGCTCTCGGCTATCTGATTTCCGACGGTCATGACCGGGTTCAGGGAGGTCATCGGATCCTGGAATATCATCGAGATATCCGCACCGCGTATTTTTGCGAGTTCGATCGGCTTCAGCTTCAGCATCTCGTGCCCGCATACGTTTACCGTCCCGCTTTTGATGACGCCGGGAGGATTCGGAACGAGGTTCATGATCGCGAGGGCCGTAGTCGTCTTGCCGGCGCCCGTCTCACCGACAAGGCCCAGCGAACGGCCGCTTTTCAAGGTGAAGCTTACGTCGTTGACGGCTTCGACAGTCTCCTTCTTAAGGACGTAATGCACGACAAGGTTCTTGACTTCCAGAACGTTTTCGCCGGTTTCCGCAGCGCCGCCCGTCATACTCTTTGTCAGGCTTTCGTTACTCATAGTCTTCCTCCTACTTATTCAGTTTCGGATCAAGCGCGTCACGAAGCCCGTCACCCAGAAGCGCGCACGAGAAAGCCATCAGCATGATGAATATACCCGGGAAGAGAGTGAGGTGCGGAGCCGTGGTCAGGTAGTTGCGCCCCGCGGAAATGAGCGCGCCCCATTCCGGAAGCGGGACCGGAACACCGAAACCGAGAAAACTCAGGCCCGCTGCGGCCAGAACGGAAGTGGCCATCCTGGCTGTGAATGTCACTATCAGCGGGGAGATGCTGTTTGGCAGGACCTGAGAGAACACGATCCTGAATTCGGACATGCCGATAGCCCTTGCGGACTCGACAAATTCGCTGGTCTTGACGGACAGCACGGAAGCCCTTGCCATGCGTACGAAGCCTGAGATAACGGTGAAACCGATAGCTATCATAAGGGTCTGGAGACCCGCTCCAAGTATGGTGACGATGACCATACCGAGCAGTATCCCGGGCAGCGAGTGCAGAACGTCGGTTATGCGCATTATGATCTGATCGGTCCAGCCGCCGTAATATCCGGCGATCGAGCCGAAAAACGTGCCTATGACCGCCCCGATCCCGACTGCGCCAAACGCTATCGCAAGTGAATACCTGGTGCCGTAGAGTACTCTTACGAACAGGTCGCGCCCCATGTCGTCCGTGCCGAACGGGTGCGCCGAGCTGGGGGGCAGATAGCGGCTCTTCGAGTCGATCTTCGACACGTCGGCGGGAGTCATGAAAATGAATGTGTAGACCATGATCAATATGAATAAAGCGAGCACAGCAAGACCGAAAACGGCGCCGCGGTTCGTGCGCAGTCTCAGCCAGACCTCAATAAGAAAGCCTTTTCTCCTGTACTGTTTGGAGATGAGCGTCGCTGATTTGCTCTTTCTCATCAGGCCGTCCTCCTCTTTCTCTTTCCGGATGTGTACTGAGCCCTTATCCTCGGGTCGACGACCGCATAGATGATATCAACAACAAGAAGGATAAGAACGTACAAGGTCGCGGTAAGTATAACGGTGCCGCACGCCATCGTCACGTCGCGCCGGGAGATGGCGTCCACCAGCATATACCCCACGCCCGGCCAGGAATAGACCGCCTCGATAACGGCCGAACCGGCCAGGGTCATGGCTGTCATCAGGCCGATCTGCGTAATGATGGGTATCCAGGCGTTTGCAAGAACGTGCTTTCTTGTGACCTGCCGCTCCGGTACCCCTTTGGCGCGGGCGGTCCTGAGGTAATCCTTCCGGTTGACTTCAAGGATCGCCGACCTCGTCTGTCTCGTGATCGTCGCCGACATGGAGAACCCGTTTGCGATGACCGGCATGACGAAGCACTTCCACGTGCCGTCGTACCCCGCGGGAAATATCCTTATACGGTATGCAAACCAGATCAGAAGCAGGAGGCCCAGCCAGAAAGCGGGCATCGACAGGCCCAGCATCGTAAACCCCGTCGTAAGATTGTCCCAGATGGTCCCCGCGTACTTCGCGGCGAATATCCCCAGCGGTATGGCGATCAATACCCCGACTACCAGCGACGACAGGGACAACATAAGCGTGTTGGGCCATCTTGACATATACATTTCAAATATCGGCAATCCGGTCACCTGTGAAGTGCCCAGATCCCCGTGGAGCAGGTTCCACATGTACAGGCCGTAGCGGTAGATCATCGGCTTGTCCATGCCGTATTTTTCTTTCAGTATCTCTATATCCTCGGTAGTCATCTCTTCGGTTATCATCGTGTCAATGATGGAGCCGGGAGCCAATTCCAGCAGTCCGAATATGATGAAGGAAACACATATCAAAATCGGGATGAGCCAGAGGATACGATTGATCGTGTAACGTATCATATACGCATGACCCTTTCATAATCTGTTCGTACGGAGCCGCGGCGGGCTATGGTCAGGACCGTTCCGCCGCAGCTCCGTACGGGAGGCTGTTGCCCCGAAACTAAGAATCGTGTGCCGTCAATCGATTATCCTGTACGCCAGACTGTAGTCGTGGTTATTGTTGGCAAAGAAGAGGATGCCGCCGGTGCCCGCCTGGCCTCCGATGAACAGTTCCATGTTGAATATCGGCAGGTAGGGGAGCTCCTCGTGAACGATCGCCTGGACCTGTTTGTAGAGCTGTTCGCGCTTCGCTTCGTCGGTCTCGACGGACGCCTGGTCGAGCAGAGCGGAGACTTCCGGATTGCTGTAGTTGGCCTTATTCGCGTTATTGTTCGGATAGACGTAGTTTCTGATCGAGTTGGCGAGGCCCGACCACGCTCCGGAGTTGACGACGATCTGCGCGTCTGTATTGCCCCACATCGTGTTGGCCGACAGTGTGGCGCCGTCTGTTTCGAAGATCTCGATGTTGATGCCGATCAGCGCCATCTGCGACTGGAACACCTGCGCGTTCTTGATGGTGTGCGGCATTGCGCAGATGACCTCTATGGGTTCTCCGTTGTAGCTTGTCTTTGCCAGATATTCCTTGGCCAGCTCAAGGTCATATGTATAGGGCTGCAGATCCGTGTTCTTATACTGGGTCCTGTACCCCCAGTAGGTCGGCGCAGCCACGCCGTAGCCGTTCAGGGTAATGTCGACGCATTCCTGGTTGTTGAACGCGTGGGCGCAGGCCAGCCTGAAGTTGATATCGGAAAGAAGCGGGTCGTTCATGTTGAACGCGACGAAGTTCGTGTTGTTCATAACGTATGAGTTCAGAATAAAGCGGTCATCGTTTCTGTAGATATCCACTTTGTCGGAGCTCACACCGGTGAAATCCAGCTCGTCGTTTTCAAACATGATCATTCTGGCGGTCTCTTCGGCGACATACTTCATGGTGAACGTCTTTGCCTTGGGCAGTTCTTTGAAGTAATTGTCGTTGCGGACAAACTTGATATAGTCGTTGGATGAGAAATCCGTGACGATCCAGGGCCCCGTCCCGACCCACGCGCCTTTGTCGGGATCGTTCTCATAAGCTTCCCTGTTCACGATGGGGTAGGTGGGGTAAGAGATGTCATAGATGAAATCGACATTTGCCTGTTTAAGCGTAAGTATGATCTCGTAGTCGTTGACGATCTCGTATTTTTCTATCTGCGAGAATTTGTCGTTTATCATGGTGCCGACGGATTCTCTCGCTTTGTCGATGGTGAAGGCCACGTCGTCGGCTGTAAACGGCTCCCCGTTGTGGAATTTGACGTCGTCGCGGAGCTTGAACGTGAACGTCTTGTAGTCGTCCGTTTCCCATGAAGTGGCAAGTTCCGGCTCGTACGTGGTATCCATCGTACAGTAGACCAGGTTGTCATAGATCATGTTTGTCACAAGAGCCGCCTGGCTCGACTGGAACGCGGGGTTGAATATGTCGATCACGGCGACCTTATCGCCCAGGGTGACGACTATATCTTCTTTATACTTCACATCCTCGGGAGGGGGTGGGGGCTGGGTCGGCGCGGGAGGGGGTGAAGCCGTGGGAGTTGATGACGCCGGGGGCGGTGTCGCTGTCTGTGTTGTGTCTTCAGGTTCCGCTTTGCCGCAGCCGACAAGCGCAGACATGACGAGAACGACACAGAAGATGATACAAAGAGCGATTTTTGCCTTCTTCAAAGTATGTTCCTCCTTAATGCAGTTTGATAATAACTGTTTTCTTACACATGTGCTTGCGTTTTGGGATGCGATTCTCCGCGTTGCCGGAGGTTCCGATTTGCTGCGTACAATTGATGGAATACCTGAATGAGCTGCTGATACAGGACGCTGATCTATCCCCCCTTGTTTCATTGACATTTGCCGTTTTCACTCAACCGCCAGGACCTGAGATTGGGACATAGATGACTTTCTGAGTTTTCTCAGGTGATATACGAGCATAGGCAGCGTTATGACGAACGAGATGGAATCTGCGATGGGCCCGGCATAGAGCACGCCGTCAAGCCCGAAAAACCTCGGCAGTATAACGAGCGCCGGTACGAATACTATCGCCTGCCTCGACAGACTGAGGAGGATCGAATGCATCGGCTTGCGGATGGCCTGAAAGAAGCCGGCGCCCTGCACCTGCGTCGGGATAAGGGGCAGCATGAACAAAAATGTTACGAGAGCCCGGGCGCTGAACGCCGTCAGTTCTTTATCTTCTGAGCCGAAAAGGGAAACGATCCTGACGGTGAACACTCTCATAATGACGTATTCGACAATCAGGATCGCTGTAGTTACCGCGATGCCGTACAGCACAAGATCCCTGATCCTGTCATGCTTTTTCGAGCCGTAATTATAGCCGATAAGCGCCTGAGAGCCCATATTCACCGCCTGGATAGGCGTGAGTATGAAGACCTGAAGCGTTGTGACTATGCCCATACCGGAGATCGCGATATCGCCGCCGTATTTTCTTGTTACGACGTTAAGAAATATGGAGACCATCCCCTGGGCGAACTGGACCGCAAACGGCGAGAGCCCCAGGTATATGATCTCCAGCGACAGTTTGTATTCAAATTTCAGTATGCTCCCGTTCAGGCGGAAAAAGCCCTTGTTCGTGACGTAGTGGAACGCAATGATCGCGGCGCAGCCGAACTGCCCCAGCACGTTCGCGAGCGCGGCCCCTTTCAGGCCCAGGCGCAGCCAAAGGATGAGAACGCAGGCGGAAATGATATTGATCACCGGGCCGATGATGACCGACAGCATCGCGAGCCCCGTCCTGCCTTCCACCCTCATGTAATTCGTTATTCCGATGGCGATCATCTGGAACAGGCAGCCGAACAGAAGTATCCTGCCGTACTCCATAGCATACGGGAGCACGTCCCTGCTTGCGCCGAACGTGAGCAGGATCCGGTCAAGGAAGATATTCCCGAACACGGTAAACGCTATGCCCAGTACCACGATCATCTGGAAAGAGAGGTTCAGTATCCTGTTGGCGCCCGTTTTATCGCCCTCGCCGACTTTGATCGCGGCCAGAGTGGAACCGCCCATCCCCAAAAGGAAGGCGAACGACATCTGGATCAACGTGATGGGGAACGCGACGCTGATCGCGGCGATACCGAGAGTGCCGGTGTCGTTTCCGATGAAAGCCCTGGATATTATGTTGTAGACCGCATTGGCCGTGTAGGACATGTATACCGGCAGCGAATAAGCGGCCAGCAGCTTGGGGATCTTCTCTTCGCCCATTTTAAGAGTGGTATCGGTTGCTTTCCCCATAGTTATTCCTTCGTTTAAACGGCGGGATCGGCCCGGGCTGTCGCTGCGCCGCAGGGAGTGCCGTCGCAGCCGGTGGCTCTGCCGCCGTTCGGTCGGTCTTATCTTCGGGTACGCCGGCCGGCACGGGCCGTGAAGAGCGGGTGCCGGCGGCTCATCGTCTTTCAGGAAAAATGATCCGGGCTGTGGCGCTTACCAGTCGAGGCCCGCCTGTTCGCGGATCTTTTTGGCAGCCGGCGTCATCGTGCCGTATTTGAACTCTTCAAGCTCGCGCACGAGCTCGGGGTCCGTGTTCTCCTGGCGCGGCAGAGGCACGTCCTGCTCGGTGCACAGTATCTTCTGCACCCGGGCAATATTCACGTTGTGGGTAGTCGTGCCCTCCCGCACGCACACGGCGGCAGCCACGCCGGCCGCCTGGCCCGTGCCCACGCACTGGGGGATCAGGGAGACGCCGTCGATAGTCGACTCGTCGGCCGACAGGTGGCGGCCCGGGCAGAGCAGATTCTCTGTCTTCTTCGGCAGTATGGAGGCGTAGGGGATCTCTATCGGAGCGCCCTCGTTCACCATGCCTACAACGCTGTGCCACGCGATAACGTCGTCGAACTTCCTCGCCGTTGCGATATCGAGCCTCGTCAGGGTGTGTTCGCCGTCCAGGCGGCGCGAGCAGCGCGAGCCGAGCTGGGGAGCGATGTCGAAAAGATAGGCGTTTCTCATCGTCGCCGGCATATACTCGCGGCAGAACCTGATTATCCTGCGGATTGAGTTCCTGACGAGGAATTCCGAATACTTGATGTCCTCGAGGTCGATGCAGTTCAGGTTCGGCAGCCAGTTGTTGAACCACACAACGTCGTTCCGGTCTGTCGGGAAGAACATCGTCGGGTAGCCGGCAACTTTTATCATCTCCTGACGGAACGAAGCGGACTCTTCGGGATGATCCTTCGACCAGCGCGCGAACATCTCGAAGTCCACGCCGCCCATTCTCCACACGAGCGCGGTCTTGCTGCCGCGTGTATTCTTGTCGCTGTGCAGGAAGCACGGGGCGCCGGCCTGCGAATAGATGTCGCCGTCGCCCGTCGCGTCGATGACGATCTTTGCCATGATCGCCTTGCGGCCTTCCTTGCTCTCGTATATGACCCCCTTTATGGTGTCGTTGTCCATAATGGGCTTCGTGCCCCAGCAGTGGAGCAGGACCTTGATATTCGGCTCCTCCTGTATCATCAGGTCCATCTCGATCTTCAGCTGGTTGGGGTCGTAATAGGGCGCGCGCACCAGGTACTGCTCGGATGAGGTAGCGGGCGTCACGCAGCCGTGGACCATCGACCAGCGGTCGATCTTGATAGGGGATTTCTCGCCGATCTCGTCGAGGGAAGGGCATATGTAGGATTCCGGAGCCGTCTTGTCGAGCCGCGTGAACCACTCCTCCTGGATGCCGCGGACCATGGAGTATTTGCGCCAGCTCAGCGCGGGGATCATCAGCACGAAGCCTCCGGTCACGTCTCCGCCGAAGTAACCGAAGCGCTCCATAATGACGACTTTTTCACAGCCCGCGCGGGCCGCCGCGATCGCTGCCGAGTGACCGGCGCTGCCGCCGCCGATGACCAGCACGTCGCACTCGTCGGATACAGGCAGGGTATTTGGTTGTTCAACGTACGTTTTTCCCATAATTCCACCGTCTTTCAATATATATTTACCGCCGGGATCCGCCTGCTCATAAACGGATGCGATAATGTCCGGCAGCATACCGGTCTCACAAAAGGCCCGCAGAGCGATGTATATTGACATGTTTGTCGCATGTATGATACTTTCTGGGAAGGATCAGGTGCGGAAAGGGTGTGCCGGTGATATGAAGGACAATTTGGAAGACTATCTGGTGAAGCTCAACGACACGGACAGGAAGCTGATCTCATCTTATTGCACAATGTGCGATTGTCTCAGCTCATATCTCGGCGGCGCGTATGAGATCGTCGTTCACAGCCTCGGGTCGGGCGAGCAGTTCATACAGAAGATCGTCAACGGCAGTCATTCCGGCCGCTCCGAAACGGACAGCCCGGACAGCGGTTTCAGGACACTGCTCGAACAGCTGCGCGCCAGGATACGGCACCGGGACCTGCCTGTCGTCTATTACTATAACAAGGACAGGAACGGAGGCATGGTAAAGTCCGCGTCTATCGGCATCGTCGGGACGGGGAATAAGCTGATAGGCATCATCTGCCTGAACTGTTATCTGAGCACACCGTTTGCCGAAGTCCTCGAAAGTTTTACGGTACCCGCAAATATCGTCGACGTGAAGTCCAGGTATTTAGCCGTAAACAACAACGGGTATGACACGATCCTCTCGGAAACCATTAACAGCGCGAAAGACGACGTGATGAGCGACCCCGACATTCCTTACAAGCTCAAGAAAAAAGAGATAATCCGAAGGCTGCACGATTCGGGTGTTTTTCAGATAAAAGGCGGGGTCGCGATGTGCGCCGAGATACTGGGGGTCACTATAACGACGATATATATGCATATCCGGAATCTCAACGCGGCAAACGGCAGCACTCAGCACACAGATAAACAGGAAGAACCGATCAAACAGGATAAATAACAGACGGGGGAATGTCCGGTAAAAAGGGATGTTCTCCCGATTCTTTTCGAACCGTTTTTGGATTTCCGTAAAATTAAATAAATTGAATTATTAAATTTCAGCAATATTCACATTGTTTTCCATTCTCTTAAAAATATAACATGATAATTGTATAATTTCAATGATTAATTGTAACAGATATCAGCTTATTTTGTTGACACTTCTATTTAGCCTATATATACTGAATTTGCCCTGAGCCCTTCATAATATAAAAATTTGCAGTATTAATAGTCGGTATGCGTACCGGGAGCAGCGCCCGCATCCTGCGGCAAAGTCACCCGCCCGAAGCGCCCGCGCGGCCCCGGACAGGGCGCGGGTCCAAAGGCGCGCTGCGCGGGAGAACGCCGTACCTTCAGGGAGGTATAATGGAAAGAGAGTGGAACATACTGGTCATCAATCTGGGATCCACGTCGTCAAAGGTGGCATACTGCCGCAACGATAAGATCATTGAGCAGATCGAGCTGACCCACGACACAAAAGAACTGAGGGAGCTCAGGACCCACGAGAGCATCGTGGCTTTCTACAGGAAGATAGTGGAGGATTTCCTGTCAGGCATAGGCTGTTCGGTGGCGGATATGGATGCGATCGCCGCCAGAGGTATAGGAAAGTGGGGGAGTTACCGGCACGGAGCCTATTTACTGACACCGCAGGTGGGGGACGATTGCCGAAAAGGCACGATGGGGCACCAGGGGCTTTACGCATCGACGGTGATAAGCGACGAGTTCTCGAGAGAGTACGGAGTCCCCGCGTACCTGTATGACGTGGTCCCCACAGACGAGCTGCCCGAGATAGCCTGTATCGGCGGCATAGCGAATTACAGAAGGAGGGTGGCCTCCCATACGCTCAACTGCAGAGCGACAGCCAGAAAAGCCGCCGAGATGCTGGAAAGGGACCCGCAGGACTCAACGTTCGTTGTCACTCACATGGGAGGCGGCTTCTGCACGCTGCTATATAAGGACGGGGTCATTATCGAGACGTACTCCGCGGACGAGGGGAGTTTCACGCCGGAGAGAGCCGGACGGATACCCCCGAGCTACGTTATCGACGTATGTACAAACCCGAAATATTCGGAGCATGACATCCGCCGGATCCTGAAGCAGGACGTGGGCCTGTTCGGACATCTGGGGACAAGTAATTGTGTCGAGGTCGAAAGGCGCATAAACGACGGCGACAAAAAAGCCGAGCTCGTATATCAGGCGATGGCGTATCAGGTCAGCAAGGATATCTGCTCCCTTGGCGCCGTCGTGTGCGGCGACGTCGACGCCATTATCCTTACTGGAGGCATCGCGCGCTCGGCCATGTTTACGTCGTGGATAAAAAAGAGGGTGGAGTTCATGGCGCCCGTGATGATCATTCCGGGCTCCATGGAGACGGAAGCGCTGGCGGGCGGAGTCACGCGGGTGCTGAGGGGCGAAGAGCCCGTCAACAGCTATGAAGACGTCCGCGAACACTTCCTTTTTGAGGATCTGGAGAATCAATAGAAACGGCGCTCCGAATAATTCCCATATACGCGGGGAAGACGGAAAGGACAGATACTGATAATGAATCTTGAAAACGGATGCGAGAAATTCCGGGTGACTGTTTCGGCGCGGCATCTTCATCTGACCCAGGAAACTGTGGATATCCTCTTCGGAAAAGGGCACGTTATCGAGCCGGAGGTCCCCGAGGGAAAGGGCCAGTTTCTCTCGACGACCAGGGCGACGGTAGTCGGGCCGAGGTGCGCTTTCGAAAGAGTCGCCGTTATGGGCCCCTGCAGAGACTTCAATCAGTTTGAGATCTCGATGACGGAGGCCAGGATGCTCGGCGTACCCGCCGTTCTGCGCATGTCGGGAGATATCGAGGGCACGCCCGGAATAAAGATAATCGGTACGGTCGGAGAGGTGGTGCTTGAAAGAGGGGTCATAGTCGCAAAACGCCACGTACATATGAGCGTCGCGATGGCGGACAGGCACGGTGTCCGGGACGGGGACCGTCTGCTGATGCGCGTTGAAAGCGAAGAGCGCTCGCTGATCTTTGACGACACTATTGCCCGGGTGGAGACAAAAGGGCCGGGCGGCGCCATAGCGCATATCGATACCGACGAGGGAAACGCCGCCGGAGCCGGTAAACTGACGTATGGTTTTATCGTAGGTAAATCGGACGATTTTCAGAAGATATTTCAGCAAGGCTGAGCATTTTTCGCTCCGGAACTATTATTTTGAAAGTTGGTGCAAAAATGGGAAAAACGTACGTTGAAGCAGCAAATACCCTGCCTGTATCCGACGAGTGCGACGTGCTGGTCGTCGGCGGAGGCAGCGCCGGGCACTCGGCAGCGATCGCGGCCGCCCGCGCGGGCTGTGAAAAGGTCGTCCTTATGGAGCGCTTCGGTTACTTCGGCGGAGACGTGACCGGAGGCTACGTGCTGATGATCCCCGCGCTGAGCTGGCACAAATACTCAATGGTCCGCGGCCTCCAGGAGGAGTGGTTCACGCGGCTCGATAAGTCGGCGCCCGAATCATACATCTCTCCGTCGCTCGACGAGATCGGTGAGAAGGCTCCCGTCAAGCTCGATCGCTGGTCGCTGATACACGGCTGCGTGACGCCCGCGACCTCATCCGAGCAGTACCTGGTGCGCGCGCCCTATTACGACCCCAACCAGCTGAAGATCGAGATGGATCTTATGATACAGGAGGAGCCGAATATCAAGGTCCTGCTCCACTGCTGGGGCACGAAGCCCATTATGGACAACGACACGATAAAGGGAGTCATATACGAGAGCAAGGAAGGCCGCAAGGCCATCATGGCAAAGATCGTCATCGACGCGACGGGCGACGGCGACATCTATTCGCAGGCCGGCGCCCCGTGCTTTATACATAATGCGTCCGAGACCCGCTGCAACAAGACCGCGCTCGTATGGAGGATGGGCGGCGTGGACTTCGAGCTGTTTGCGCGCTGGGGACAGGACCACCCGGAGGAGCTGGCGTCGTTCCGTCAGGAGATGAACAAGGTCGCAGGATATCCCACGTTTTTCCTCCCGACAGAGCGCAACGACGTGGTATGGTTCAATAACTGGCTGCCGAACCTGAACTGCATCGACCTCGAGGACATCAAGTACACGGAGTTCACCGTCAGGAACTCTATCCGCAGGCTGATCAAGTTCTGCCGCGAATATATGCCGGCGGCCCTGAGGAACGCCTATCTCCTTGATATCGCTCCCCAGCTCGGCTCGCGCTGCTCGCGCCGCCTGGACGGCGAGCACACCATAACGAGGCTCGATTTCGCAACGGCGAGGAAGTTCGACGACGTTATCGCGTGGCACAGCGTTGTGGGCATGGTGAACGAGGGCGCTCCTGTCGAGCTGCCGTACGGCTGCATACTGCCGAAGAAAACAGAGAACCTGCTCTGCCCGGGCCGCCACTTCTCGGCAGACGAGATGACGATAGACGGCGTCTCCCTGATCCCCCAGTGCGTGGGCACGGGCCAGGCGGCCGGCGTGGCTGCCGCCGTGTGCGTGCGGGAGGGCACGACTACCCACAACGTCAATATTGCCCGTGTGCAGAAGATCCTGTGCACGGAGCAGGACGTGCCTCTGCCGCGCCAGGAGAACACGGACCCCGAGCTCGTGCGCGAGCTTGAAGAGTACAAATACGGCACGATGACCAAGGCTGCCAAAAAGATCCGCGAAATGGCGGGCCTCGACTGGTAGATCCTAACATATAAACCGCCGTGTGCGTGACGGCCGGCCCGTACCGCGAGAGGGCCGTTTTCCGGGATTGCTCTTGAATTTTCCTTTTTTTCCGTTATAATCTTTCTGTGCAAGATACATTGCCCGGATCCCGGGCGGCAGAAGTCCGTCGCCCGGGATCCGGGATGCCGTTGACTAGTCCCGTATCGGGGGGATAGTGATTTCGCTATTCCCCCGTTTTGCTGAGGGCAATTACAAAGTGCCGCGCTTTCGCGCCCGGCGGCGCGGGCGGCACGAGTGAAAGGAATGACACGAACAATGGCAAAAATCATAACGGCGGCCGAAGCGGCCGCGCTGATCCCGGACGGCGCGACGGTCGGACTTGCGGGCATGGGCCTGTCCGGCTGGCCCGAGGAGGTCGCATGCGCCATCCGCGACAGTTTCAAACAGACGGGCCACCCCCGCGACCTGAACCTGAAGCAGGGCAGCGCGATGGGCGACTGGAAAGACCGCGGCGCGACAAGGCTCGGAGAGGCCGGGCCGGGGCTCGTGACGCGCTGGTCGGGCGCGCACGTCGGTTCCGCATATGCCCTGAGGGACCTGGCGGTCAAGAACCAGCTGCAGTGCCACTGCCTGCCGCAGGGCGTCATCGTCAACCTCTGGCGGGAGATCGCGGCCGGGCGGCCCGGCCTGCTCACAAAGGTGGGGCTGGGGACGTTTGTCGACCCGCGAATCGAGGGCGGCAGAATGAACGAGTGCACGACGGACACGCTTGTGGAGCTCGTGGAATTCATGGGCGAGGAATACCTGTTCTACAAGAGCTTTCCGCTCCACGTGGCGCTGCTGAGGGGCACGACGGCGGACGAGAACGGCAATATCACGTTCGAACACGAGAGCATTATCAACGAAGGCCTCTCAGTCGCGGCCGCGGCGAAAAACAGCGGAGGCATCGTCATAGTCCAGGTCGAGTATCTGGCAAAGAAGGGCACGCTGAACCCCAAGGACGTGAAGATCCCCGGGATCCTGGTGGACTACGTCGTGGTGGCGACGAGCAAGGACGCCTGCTGGCAGACCGAGGGAGTATATTACGAGCCCTCGTTCTCGGGGCAGATAAAAAAGCCGCTGGCCGCTATCGAGCCGCTGCCCTTCGACGAGAGAAAGGTCATCTGCAGGCGCTGTGCCATGGAGATACGAAAGGGAGATATAATAAACCTCGGCGTCGGCATGCCCGCCGATACGGCCAAGGTCGTCGCCGAAGAGGGGTATATAGACGAGGTCACCATGTCGACGGAGAGCGGCATGGTCGGAGGGGTGCCCTCCGCTCTCCCGAACTTCGGCAGCGCTTACAACCCCGAAGCGACGATAGAGCACGGCGCGATGTTCGATATAATCGACGGCGGAGGCCTCGACATGACCTGCCTCGGTATCGGCGAGGCGGACCAGTACGGCAACATCAACGTCAGCAAATTCGGCCCGCGCCTCACGGGGCCCGGAGGGTTCATAGACATAACGGGCGCCACGCCCAAGGTGGTCTTCTGCGGGACGTTTATGGGAAAAGCCCGACTTGAAGTCGGAGACGGGAAACTGGTCATCCGCAAGGAAGGCACTATCCGGAAGTTTCTTAAGAATGTCGAGCAGATCACGTTCAGCGGCAAATACGCGAAACCGGATCAGACTATCCTCTACGTGACGGAGAGGGGAGTATTCAGGCTGATAGACGGGAAGATGACGCTCGAGGAGATCGCCCCGGGCATCGACCTTGAAAAAGATATACTCGCCCAAATGGATTTCATGCCCGAGATCTCGAAGGATCTGAAGACGATGGATCCCGGCATATTCTGCGAGACCTGGGGAGGCCTCGGTAAATATATCGAATAATGCCAAAGGCAGCAATATACCGCTTTACGAAAAACTCAGGCGGCCCGGCAAACAAGCCGGGCCGCCTGGACATGTACTCTGATCGATTTAACGGTATTTCAGCGCAGGCTCTCGCAGAACGCCTCGACGGCAGTGCGGGTCTGCTCGTTCTCCGTAGTCTGAAGGTCGATCTCGACCATAAGGTTCCTTATGCCGGCTTCCTCAAGCATCCGCCTGAGCGGCACGTAGTCGTATTCCTCGGGGTCGCAGAACTTGGTCTGGACAAGAAGCACGCCGTCGGCGCCGCTTTTTTTTGCAAGATCGATGAGCATCCTGCCGCGGTTCTTCCCGGGGTCGTAAAGGACGGAGCAGCCCTCGATCTCGCCGAGCAGCAGGGCCATGCCCTTGAACGGATCCTCCGTAACGGGTATATCCGTGCGGTAGCGTAGGGACTCGTTTGTGACCTCGTCGTCGACGACGGCGACGCCGCAGTCGTCCAGAATGCCGAGCAGCCCGGAGTTGTCGGCCATGATCCCGCTCGTGACGAGTTTCGGGCCGCGATACTCGGCGGCAGGCTGCTCCTCCATAAGTGCCGTCAGTTCCCTGAGCGCGGCCGCGTGCTCATTGACGTCCATGAAGAATGCGCTCTTGAAGACCGCGCTGCGCTGGGACGGTTTCAGGAGCCCGGGCCGGGCCGCGGATGCGGCCATGAAACCGCGCATCGCGGCTCGCCTGTCGTTATAGACCGAAACGGCCCCGGCGACCGCTGCGTCCGTAACTTCACGGCCCGCGAGTTCCGCAAGGCGCGACCTGATCTTTCTGTACTGCGATGCCGTAAACTCCAGGCCGGCCTCCGTCTTCCTGTTCTGGGCCTGGACCACGGGTATTGCGGGGATCTTTTTCACGCCCCGGCGCCAGTTGCCGTCCATCCCTTTCAGGGCGTCGCACAGAGCCGGGATCATTACGGCTGTCAGGCCGTCGTATCTGCCGCGCAGCCCGAGCTCCAGCACGGTCTGCATCACGGAGCAGATAAAAGCGGGCCAGTAGCGCTTCGCCTCGGACGCCTGCATTTCCTCGCCCGTAAGCCCGAACGGGACCATTCCCGAGGCGTATACGAGCTCCTCGGGACAGAAATACGGCATGCAGCCCACTACTTTCCTCCCCTCGGAGAGGAATTTTTCAAGCTGCGCAGCGGGGTTCCCGGCGATAGCCTGAAGCGCCGCCAGCTTCTCCCGGAGATTATCCATGCGAGGCCTCCTTCCTGCGCTTGTTTTCCGCCATTATTTCCACAAGGCCCTGTATGCGCGTGAGGTACTGGGCCTCGGAGAACGCGCGGGGGTCGGACTGGTCGCCGTCAAAAACCACGGTCGGGATACCCAGTTCTTCGCGGAGCACCCTCTCCATCTCGTAGAGGTTGCCGCTCCAGCGCTTACAGCTGCGGTTCATGTGGAAAATAGCCCCGTCCACGCCGTTCTTGACAGCCTCCCGTACCCTCATCTCCACCTCGCGCTCGAAGACGTTGCAGTTGGGGACATATGAATACGCGGCCATCAGTTCGTCGACGTTGTCGTAAAGGAAGCTGAAGGCCGGCCCGTAAACGGACGCCGTAACGTTTACGCCGAAGTTTTTGAGGGTCTTGAACGTGTAGCTGAGGTTTGCCCAGCAGGCGATGCCCTCGAACAGCACGCGGTACTCCTCGGTCGCCTTGAACGTCGAAGTGCCGTTCTTTACGTTTTCCTCGTATTCCTGCGCCAGAAGCTCGAACGCCTCGGCGCCCTCCGGTACGCCCCGCGCGACGCAGGCCACGGCCATATTGTTGAATATATCGAAGCCGCTGAAGGGGGACGGGGTGTACTTCGCGTAATCCACCGCCTTGAGCCAGGCCTTGGAGCTCCTCTGGGAGTTTGCCATGACTTCCCTGAACTTCTCCTCGCTCCACTTTTTGCCCGTCAGCGCCTCAAGGCCCGCGATGCAGTCGTCGAATTGCGCCCTGATATAGCGGATGCGGTCTGAGTCGCACTCGTACGCGTCAAGCCGCGGGATATCTATCAGGAACAGGGGGATGTCCATCTGCAGCGCCAGGTTCTCATACCACTTTATCATGCAGTTGCAGATGTTGTTGCAGCAAAGGAGAAAATCAGGCTGCGGGATGTTCAGCTCCGGGCACTCCTTGAGCTCGGCATAGGAAAAATTGATGCGGGAATACGAGCACAGGTCCGGAGAGTAGCCCATGCCCTCCGCGTACTCGCACATCCTCCTGCCGCCGCCCTTGGCGCTGATAGCCGCACCCTGGTTCTCGGGATAGACGACGGGGATCCCAAGGGTAGTCGTAATCTCCTGCGGGAAATTCGAGGCGCTCCAGCCGATCTTTTCGCCTCTGTTCTTCGCGTCCCAGGCGTCCTGCGTAGCTTTGTCCGCTATCTCCCTGAGCAGGACTTTCGCCGGTTTGCGTTCCGGGGCCGTTGATTGTGTCACTGCCGCTCTCCTTTCAACCTGTTATTTATATGCTCGTAAGCGCATATCGCCGCGCCGATCGCGCCCGCGAGCTGTGCTTTTTCATGTGTGATCACTTCAAGTCCGAGTTCTTCGCCGAGGGCCCTGAGGACGCCGCCGTTGCGCGAGACGCCGCCCGTCATGAACACGGGCTCGACAACACCGAGGCGCCTCGCGAGGGAAGCCGCCCGGACGGCCACGGACCTGTGTATCCCCGCAAGAAGATCGCTGATATTGACGCCCTGCGACAGGCGCGAGATGACCTCCGACTCGGCGAACACGGTGCAGGTGGAGGCTATGTCGACGCGCCCCTCCGCCAGAGCGTCCAGGCGCCCCATCTCGTCCAGCCCGAGTTCGAGTATCCTTGCCATGACCTCAAGAAAACGCCCCGTGCCCGCGGCGCACTTGTCGTTCATCACAAAGTTCACGAGCCGGCCGTCTTTGGACAGCGAAAGCACCTTGCTGTCCTGGCCGCCGATATCGATGACGGTACGTACTCCCGGGCACAGGAAAGCCGCACCTTTTGAGTGGCAGGTCAGTTCGCTGAAAGTCAGCGCGGCCTCGTCCGGTACTGAATTCCTGCCGTAGCCCGTGGCAGCCGAGGCGCAGATATCGGTCCGGGTGAGACCGGAGCCCCTGAAAACAGCCTCCAGTGCCCTCGCGGGGCCGCTGGTGCCGGTCCCCGACGGTATCATAGCCTCGGACAGGAGCTCGGAGCCGTTTTTCATCACGGCGCATTTGGAGGTCGAGGAACCGATATCTATACCGAGAGTCAGTACGCGCCCGCCAAAATCGTTAAACATTATATTTCTCCGTTATCCGACATATCATTAAACAATTATATACCACCTTCGTGATGCCGTGCAATACCGATTTGCCCGGCCCTGTGCCGGACCGCCCGGAAAGTAAAAATAAGCCGGTGTTGACAATATGGACCCCCGCGGATTATGGTATAATTGACATATACCTGTGCGGAGGCTCTGAAATATTTCGTGAGGGGAAGTTAAGATGAAAATTGCTGTCTTGGTCAACAAGGATAATCTTGAGCGCTATACCGCTGCGGGCGCGATCCCGGACGACTGGGAACTGATCCACTTCGGCAACGGCACGCCCGACGAGGACAGGATTATCGCCTCGGACGCGGACGCCATTCTGGCCGACGCCATGTGCCCTGTATCGGCCCGGGTAATAAACGGTATGAAGCGGCTGAAGCTCGTGCAGTCCCAGGGCGTGGGCTACAATCTCATCGATACGGAAGCCGCGAAGGCCGCGGGTGTCTATGTCGCAAACTGCGCCGGGGCTAACGCCTCCGCCGTGGCGGAGCAGGCTGTCCTGCTCATGCTGGCGCTGCTGCGCCGTTTCAAGGAGAACGACGCCATGGTCTTCGAGGGCCGGCAGATGGAGGCAAAGACGCGCTGCTTTGAGAGCGGCCTCACCGAGCTCGGCGATTGCCACGTGGGCATTGTAGGGCTTGGAGCCATCGGGCGGGAGCTCGCGAAGAGGCTTGCCGCCTTCGGCAGCAGGATAAGCTATTTCGATACATACAGGCCTCAGACCTGTGAGATCCCGTTCCTGGAGCTTGAGGACCTATACTCGTCCTGCGATATAATCTCGCTGCACGTGCCGGTGACGCCCGAGACGACAAATATGATAAACGACGACACGCTGGGCAAATTTAAACAGGGGGCGATACTCATCAACACCGCGAGGGGCGAGATAGTGGACCAGGAGGCTCTTTGCCGGGCGCTGGAGAGCGGGCGGCTGGGCGGGGCCGGGCTCGACGTTCTGACGCCCGAGCCGGTGACGCCCGACAACCCCGTGCTCAGGCTGCCCCCCGATCTGAAGCGGAAAGTCGCGCTGTCGCCCCATATCGGAGGCATCACCTCGGGGAGCTTTTACAGATATTACGGCATCGTCTGGGCAAATATGAAAAGGCTGAGCGAGGGGGCGCGGCCCGTCAACGTAGTGAACGGCCTCTGAGGCCGCTCAAGCGCGGGCGGCGGGGGCCGCCCCGGCTGATACAAATCAAACCTGGAGGAAAAAAATGATAAATTCCCGCATATTCGGCAGCGTCGGAGAAAAAGAGATCCGCGCGATAGAACTGAGCAATGAAAAAGGCATGCGTGCCGTCGTGCTGACGCTGGGCGCCGCGCTGCAATCGATAACGGTCCCCGACAAAAACGGAAAAGAGGTCGACGTGTGCCTCGGGTATGACACGCCTGAGGAGTATCTCGCCAACACGGGATACTTCGGCGCCTGCATAGGCAGGCACGCAAACCGCATCGGCGGCGCCGCGTTTACGCTGAACGGCGTAAAATACACGCTTGACGCGAACGAAGGCAGGAACCAGCTCCACGGCGGAGCGAACGGTTTTGACAGGAAGATCTGGGATTGTGACATTACGCCCGACGCCGCGGAATTCCGCTGTACGGCCGAGCACCTCGAGGGCGGCTTTCCCGGGAGGATCGAGACGCGGGTGAGATACTCTCTCGACGACGATAACGGGCTCACGATAGAATATACGGCGTCCTGCGACGAGGACACCGTCGTGAATCTGACGAACCACTGCTATTTCAACCTCTCAGGCCACGACAGCGGGGACGTTCTGGACCACGTTATAACCATTCACGCGGGCGCCTACACGCCTGCCGACGAAGAGAGCATCCCCACCGGCGAGATCCTGAGCGTCGAGGGGACACCCCTGGATTTCAGGTCGGGCCGCGTCCTGCGCGACGGGATAGATTCCCCGGAATTTGCACCCTTCGCAGGATACGACCACAACTTTGTCACCGACGGCTCGGGGTTCAGAGAAGTCGCCTGCGCTTTCAGCCCCGTGACCGGTATCGGCATGCGGGTAATAACGACGCTCGAGGGCATGCAGCTGTACACCGGAAACCACATAACCCCGAGAGCCGGAAAGCGCGGCGCCGGGTATGCGGAGCGCGGAGGCTTCTGCATGGAGACGCAGCACTTCCCGGACGCCGTGAACAAGCCCGCGTTTCCTTCGCCAATATTAAAAAAAGGCGAGATCTTCAGCGAAAAGACGTGTTACCGCTTTTTCCGGTGAGCGCACGGCGGGAGACCGGGGCCCGCGCCGGAGCGGGCAGTTGAGCCGGATGAAAAATATACCGGATCACACAAAAGTATAATAAAGCGGAACTTCCGGCTCTCCCGGGGGCCGGAATAAGCGGCGCGTCCCGCGACGGGACCCGCCGCTTGCCAAAGCCGGCGCCGGCCGCCATGAACGGAGAGCGCCGGACAGGCCGCGAAAGTTCGGAGAATTTGATGACAAGAGTTTATTTCATACGCCACGCGGAGGCGGAAGGAAATCTGTACAGGCGCATGCAGGGGCATTATGACGGGCACCTGACCGACAACGGCCGGCGTCAGCTTGAATTTCTGGAGAAGCGCTTTAAAAACATCCGTATCGATGCCGTATATTCGAGCGATCTCAGGCGCGCGATAGAGACAGCGGCAGCTATCCACGTCCCGAAAGGGCTGCCGCTGCATACGGACCCCAGGCTGAGGGAGTTCTATTTCGGCATCGTCGAGGACATGCCCTGGGGGAACGCGGGATACGAGTTTCCCGACCAGATCAGATATTTCAACGAGCAGCCCCATCTGTTCAGACTTGACGGGGCGGAGACCATTTTCAGCGTCCAGCGGAGGATGCGCGAGGCTGTCGACGAGATAGTCGCCGCAAATCCGGGAAAGACCGCGGCCGTAGTGACGCACGGCTCCGCTCTCCGCGCGCTGCTTGCGGATCTTCTGGGGGTCCCGGCGGAAAAATCGGGCAGCCTGGGACACAGCGAGAACACGGCCGTGAGCTGCGTGGAACTTGACGGCGGCAGCATAAACCTTATATATAAAAACGACGCGGGGCATCTGCCCGAGGATATGCGGACTCTGGCGAAACAGTCCTGGTGGAAGCCGGGACAGCTGGAGAAGGAGCTCAATATAAGGTTCACGCCCATGGATCCCGACGAGTGCCGCAGGCTCTATATCGAGTGGCGGCTCGACGCATGGCGGCATATATACAACACCGAAGACGGCTGCGACCCGGAAGCGTTCTGGGAGGAGGCGGTCCACCTTTCCCGCAGGAGGCCCGAGAGGCTGCAGCTCTGCTCGTTCATGGACGAGCCTGCGGGGGTGCTTCAGCTGGACGAGGACAGGTACGGCGGCGTGACTGCGGGGCATATCTCTTTTTGCTACCTGACGCCCAAATACCGCTTCAGGCATCTGGGGGTCCAGCTCATCGGCGAGGCGGTCAGCCGCTTCAGAAGAGAAGGAAGAAAAGCGCTCAGGCTCTGCGTCGCGTACGAGAACCTGTCCGCCATCCGGTTTTATGAGAAGAACGGCTTCAGGCAGGTCGGGGAGCGCAGCGGCTGTTTCGGCATGCTGAAGCTGATGGAGAAAGAGATTTGACCAGGGAGGATTTTCTGCCCGTCTCCAAAGAGGATATGGAGCGCCGAGGCTGGTACTATTACGATTTTCTCATAGTGACCGGCGACGCGTACGTCGATCACCCGAGCTTCGGCCCCGCCGTCATCGGCCGCGTGCTGGAAGCCGAGGGTTACCGCGTGGCCGTCCTGGCCCAACCCGACTGGCGCAGCCCCGCGGACTTCGAAGCGATGGGCAGGCCCAGGTACGGAGCGATGGTGTCGTCGGGGAATCTCGATTCCATGGTCGCCCACTACACATCCTCAAAGAAGCGGCGCAGCGAAGATTTTTACAGCCCGGCAAAGAAGGCCGGGCTCCGCCCCGACAGGGCGGTGATAGTCTACTCAAACAGGCTCCGGGAAGCGTTCGGAGATCTGCCTGTCGTTATCGGTGGGCTTGAGGCCTCGCTGCGCAGGTTTGCCCACTACGACTACTGGGAGGACGCCGTAAGGCGCAGCGTTCTGTTCGACGCCAAAGCCGACCTTCTGATCTACGGTATGGGAGAAAGAGCGTCCCGGGAGGCCGCCGCGCTCCTGAAGCGGGGGAGCAGGGACTTCTCCGGCATCCGGGGAGCTGCTTTCAGGGCGTCGGGTCCCGACGAGTGCAAATTTGAATACGTCGTATGCCCCTCCTGCGAGGAGGTCGCCGCGGACAAGGCGGCGTTCGCCCGGGCCGTGATGCAGCAGTACGCGGAACATGACCCGGTCAGGGGAAGAGCCGTACTTCAGAAGCACTCCGACAAGTGGCTCGTCGTGAACCCTCCCGCCAGGCCCCTCGGCACGGCCGAGCTTGACGAGGTTGCCGGGCTGCCCTATACGCGCAGGTGGCACCCTATGTACGACGAGGTCGGCGGGGTCCCGGCACTCGAGGAGGTCAGGTTCTCGATAATCCACAACCGGGGCTGCTTCGGCGCGTGCAATTTCTGCGCCCTCGCGTTCCATCAGGGCAGGATGGTCACGGCCCGCAGCGAGGACTCCGTCGTCGCGGAAGCCGCCGATCTTACGCGCGAGCCCGATTTTAAAGGTTATATCCACGACGTCGGCGGCCCCACGGCAAACTTCAACCATCCCTCGTGCGCACTTCAGCTGAAAAACGGCATGTGCCGGGATAAAAACTGCCTGTTCCCCGAACCCTGCGCCAATCTTGACGCCGACCACTCGGACTATCTAAAACTGCTCAGGCGCCTCCGGCAGCTGCCCGGGGTCAAAAAAGTGTTCGTCCGCTCGGGTATCCGGTACGACTATATGCTCTGCGACAGGAGCGGGGAGTTTTTTTCCGAGCTGACAAAACACCACGTGAGCGGCATGCTGAAGGTGGCGCCCGAGCACTGTTCGGACAGGGCGCTCTATTATATGGGAAAACCCGGGCTCGGGGTGTACGAGCGGTTCCTCGAGAAATACCGCAGGCTGAACCAGCGCTGGAACAAAGAGCAGTACGTGGTGCCCTATCTGATGTCGTCCCATCCCGGCTGCACATTGAGCGACGCCGTGGACCTCGCCGTCTACTTAAAGCGAACGGGGAAGTATCCCGAGCAGGTCCAGGACTTTTATCCGACGCCCGGTACTCTCTCCACGTGCATGTACTACACGGGCATTGACCCGCGCACGATGGAGAGCATCTACGTCGCGAGGTCGCCGCGGGAGAAAGCCATGCAGCGGGCCCTCCTCCAGTGGAGCCGGCCCGAAAACCGCGCCCTGGTGCTCAGGGCGCTGCGCGAGTGCGGCAGGGAGGACCTGATAGGTTTTTCGGCAAACTGCCTTGTCAGGCCGGAGGCCCGCCCGAGAAGCGGTCGCGCCCGCGGCGGAGCGGGGGACAAGAAAAAGACTGCCGGCGGGCAGCCGCAGAAAAAGAAAAAGCGCGGCTAGGTCCCGTTAAAGACAAAAAGTGTCCCCGCGGCCTCCCGGCTGCGGGGACACAAGCATCTCAAAGAACGATTGTTCTTTTAAACGGGCCGGGGAAAGGCTCTGCCGCCCGGGCAGCAAGCCTGCCCCGAGTCCGGCGGGCCGTCAGCCTTTCTGTCGGGACCTGAAGAAAAAGGCGAACAGCGCACCGAAGAATACGGCCGCCGTAATGCCCGCCGCGGCGGCGGACAGCCCGCCCGAGAGTATGCCCAGCATATCCTTGCGCGGCATGTCGGCGACACCCTGGGCGAGGATATATCCGAAGCCGGTCAGCGGCACGGTCGCGCCCGCTCCGCCCCACCGGGCGAGGGGTTCGTAGACCCCTGTCGCCCCTAGGATGACCCCGGCGACGACGTAGCCCGTCAGGACCCTCGCGGGTGTGAGTCGGGTTTTGTCGATGATGATCTGCCCGACGGCGCACAGCGCGCCGCCCAGCAAAAACGCTTTTACGAACTGCAAGAATACTTCCATGTCGGTTACCGCTCCTGCTGTATTTTCTATGCCTCTATCAGTATCGCGTGGCATATGGCGGGGATAGTTTCACCCTGCTGAGAGGATATCGGCGACATCAAAGCGCCCGTAGCCGCAAAGAGGACCTTGCTCCATCTGCCGCCGCGCATGCCGTTGAGGATGTGGCCTGTCAGCACGCAGGCCGAGCAGCCGCAGCCCGAGCCTCCCGCGTGCACGTCCTGCTTTTCGGTATCGTAGAGCATCAGGCCGCAGTCGTTGTAGTTGTTGCCCAGCGTTACGCCGTCCTGACTGAAGAGGTCTCTGAGCACCTGCGAGCCGACCTTGGCGAGGTCCCCCGTCAGGATGAGGTCATAATCCTCCGGTGCGGTGTCCGTGTCGGTAAAAAAGGCGCTCAGCGTGTCGTACGCCGCGGGCGCCATTGCGCCCCCCATATTGTTCGTGTCGTTGATGCCCATATCAAGGATCTTTCCGGTGGTATGCATCGTCACGCGCGGTCCCTGCCCGCCTGAGGATAGTACGGCCGCGCCGGCTGCCGTCGCGGTCCACTGCGCCGTGGGTGTGCGCTGCGCTCCGTATGCCAGAGGCTGGCGGTACTGCCTCTCCGCGGTACAGAAGTGCGAGGAGGTGACGGCTGCGGCCTTCTCCGCGAAACCCCCGTCGACGTAGGCAGCGCACAGCGCCAGGCTCTCGGCCATTGTCGAGCAGGCCCCGTAAAGCCCGAAGAACGGGATGTCGAAACCGCGCATGTTGAAAGAGGTCCCTATGCACTGGTTCAGAAGGTCGCCGCCGAAGACGCACTGGATGTCGCGCTCCGCCAGGCCGGATTTCCGCACGGCGAGCGAGAGAGCCTGTCGCTGCAGCTCGCTCTCGGCCTTCTCCCAGGATTTTTGGGCAAAATAGGGGTCGTCGCAAACGATATCGAAGCTGTCGCCGAGAGGGCCCTGCCCCTCTTTTTTTCCGGCAACGGCGGCATGGCCTATGATATAAATCGGCCGGCCAAACTTTACGGTCCTCGCGCCGACTCTCTTGTTTTGCGTTTTTATCCCTCCCCCTGTAATGTTTTGCAGATAGTTTTCCACCCGGGCGGCTTGTTATCCAACAAAAAAAACAGTAAAATGCCGTCATGGAGATTAAATTTTTCGATGACCGCGTGATCGTGAGCGGTACGGACGATTTTTCGGCCGGTAAGATATTCGACTGCGGGCAGTGTTTCAGATGGGTCCGCTCCCCGGACGGCTCGTGGACCGGTTCGGCCCTCGGACGGGTCCTGCGGCTGCGTGAAGAGGAGGGCTCCGTCATATTTGAGTGCGGCAAAGAGGAGTTCCTCGGCGTCTGGCACGACTATTTTGACCTGGGGCGGGACTACGCCGCCCTGCGGAAGCGGCTGTCTGTGAGCGAATATATGGAGCGCGCCTGCGGCTTCGGCGCGGGCATAAGGATCCTGCGCCAGGACGCCTGGGAGGCGCTGTGCACATTTATTATCTCGCAGTGCAACAACATCGCGCGCATAACCGGCATTGTTGACAGGCTGTGCAGGATATTCGGGGACGAGCAGGAGGGGGGATTCTGTTCCTTCCCGGGCCCTGAGCGCCTTTGCGGCCTGAGCGAGCGCGATCTTGAGCCGCTGAGGGCGGGGTACAGGGCCTCATACATAATCTCGGCGGCGCGCTCCGTTGCGAGCGGCGCTCTCGAGCTCGAAGCTCTCCGCTCCTGCGACGCGGAGACCGCCGAGGCGGCGCTGACGGCGCTGCCCGGCGTCGGGAGAAAGGTCGCCTCGTGCGTGATGCTCTTCGGCCTGGGTCACACGGAGGCATTTCCGGTGGACACCTGGATGCGAAGGGCACTTCGGGACAACTTCGGGCCCGGGTTCGACCCGTCGGTCTTCGGCCCCGACGCGGGCTTCGCGCAGCAGTACATATTCTATTATTCCCGCTGGGGACGGGGCGGTGAGCGGTATGTATGTGATTGACGCTCCCCTCCGCGGTGATATGAGCGCTCCGTGCAAAAAAACGCCCCGTCTCCCGAAATGGGAGGCGGGGCTGTGAGCAATGAGGGGAAAAACTAAATAAAGAATCTTTTGTGCAGCGATTCGCGCAGGACGGGCACCAAGGCGATAACTATGAGCATGATGCCGAGCAGAACTCCTGCCGTCAGCGGGTAGAGCGACCAGGTCAGGATGTCGCCGACGCCGAACGCCCGGTTGACCAGATATTCTATCAGGACGCAGTACCCTCCCGCGGAGATGAGAGCGCCTCCTGCGATGAACAGATAGCCGCGCCGGACGTATCTGACAAGAGCCACGATCGCGGTCGAGGCGGCCGCGGCCCACAGCACGACCCAGAAAGCGAAACTCATGAACCATCCGCCTCCGGTCGCTTCGCTTATATACAGGAGGTACAGGGCGGCCGCCGCGAAGCTCGTGGGAACGAATATCACTGGGTTCGGGCGGTGGAACCATATGGGGAGCACTATCACGGCGTAGCAGAAGATAAGAGCGCCCACCGCGTAGCCCGACCAGGTGATGCCGCCGTTGAAATTATAGTCGCACAGGAACAAAATGATCACCGGTATGGCGAAGCAGAACGTCAGGATAAACAGGATGCCCTTGTGGCTGACCTTCGCGTGAGGTTGAGGTGTAGACGGCGGAAAAACGGCGGCGGCCTCCGCCGCAGCCGGGTCGACAGGTATATCGGGGTGGTACACGGCCGTTTTGCACAGGGGGCACTTTGTCTCGCTCTCCCGGAGCTCTACCCCGCATTTGACGCAGTACATGCTGATTTCCTTTCACATGGTTGCATAGGGCGATATTCGGGCCCCTTCCGGGCCTTTGAAGCGCGGCTCAGCGCTGGTTGCTCTCTACCGCGGCTCTGATCCCAAGCTTCAGCAGGTACGTGAAAAACTTGAGCTCGAGCGTCGGCTCTTTCGTGTTTCGGATAAAATTGATATAAACCTTGTCCTTGTATGACAAAACGCCGCAGTTGTTGGGGTAGGTGGCCTGGACGCCGAGCACGAAATCGAGCCGCTCGACGTGGGCTTCCATCTCCGCCGGGAGCGTGACGACGCCCAGATTTGAGAGCGTTATGCAGGAGTGGCGCTCTCCGACGGTATTGTAGACGAGCTTCATCGCGATATTCTTGATAAACAGCGGCATGATCTTGAGCGCCCACACCCTTTCGGCGTTGACGTTCGCGGCGATCTTTGCCGACATCTGCTTTGATGTAAGCTCCACGCCGAGCTGATGGTGGACCGATTTGAGTATCTCCTCAAACGTATAGTCCCCCAGCCGGGGATCTACTCCCGGCGTAATTGTGAGAACGTAGTTGCGCAGGGATTCGCTGGTGAACATTTTCCTCAGGTTGACGGGCACGCAGATCTTGACCGCCCTGTGCCTTTTCCTGTGGGGCACTCTCTCGTTCTGGATCCCGATGAAGCACTCTATCAGCACGGCGCACAATAACGTTGTGACGCTCACCCCGTACTTCCGGGCAAGGCCGATAATATCGCCCGAGGGCAGGATGCCCGTCGTGACGTTAAGATACCCGTCGGGCTCTTTCTCGCCCGTAAGACGGAACGCGGGCGCCTCCTTGCGGCCCGCGCTGACAAGGCTCTCGTTCTTTTGGAAACTGTCCTCGAGCTCCGATTGCGTCGGCTGGGCGAGACGGCACAGCACCCCGTTGTCGTTGGGTATATCCACACCCTTTTGCGTCAGATACTCGGCGGTGAGCGTCTTCAGAAAAACGAGGCCGCCGTTCCCGTCCGTCAGAGCGTGAAAAAACTCGACCGCAATACGTTTCTTATAATACAGCACGCGAAACGCGCATTTTTGTATATCGGCAAAAGACATCGGTGTGAGGGGATAGCTGTTCTCCCGCTGGACCGGCGGCGCCTTTGGCACCTCTTCGAGAAAATACCAGAACAGGCCGGTCCTCAGGCGCACGGCGATGGAGGGAAAACGCTTGACTGTAACGTCCAGCGCGGACTGCAGCGTGGCGGGGTCTATATTTTCCGTAAGCGTCGCCGAGAGGCGGAACACGTTGTTCCAGTTTCGCCGCCGTGCCGCGGGGAATATCTTAGCGGCGTTGTCAAGGCGCATCCAGCGGAGTTTACGGCCGCCCTCCGAGGGTGTCCGTGAGGAATCTGCGGATCTTTTCATAGTCCTTTTTTGTTTCCTTAACCTGGTAGAGTATATATGCGTGCCACATTCCGTCGGCGATAACGAGCTCGCTCCGGCAGCCCTGCGACAGCAGCTTCTCGTGGAGCGACCGGGCGTCCGAGAGCATTACCTCGTCGCCTCCGACAAATATGAGCGATCTCGGCAGCCCGGACAGGTCGCCGAAGAGCGGCGATACGAGGGGGTCGAGGGGGTCGCTTGCGTAGCATTCCGAATAGAACTGCAGCTGCTCTCTGGTGATATACGGGTCGACGTCCTTGTTCTCCTCGTAAGAACTCCCCGAACACGTCAGGTCGGTCCAGGGGGAGATGCTCACGATGCCCCCGGGCTGCCCGAGGCCGAGCTCCTTGAGTTTCAGACACAGCGAATACTCCAGACCGCCGCCGGCCGATTCCCCGGCAAGGATGATCTTTTCGGGGCTGTATCCGCTCTCGAGAAGGAACCGATAGGCGGAAAGAGCGTCCTCAAGCGCTGCGGGGTAGGGGTGTTCGGGGGCGAGGCGGTAAGCGGGGCAGCATACTTTGATCCTGTATTCCGAAGCCAGAACCGAGCCGAATCCCTTTGCGTACCCGATACTCCCGCCGATGTAGCCCCCGCCGTGCAGATAGAGTATGACGCCGTCATACTCGAAAGAACGGGGATTGATCATCGCGGCGTCGAAATCCCCCAGCGAGAATTCGGTGGGCACGGTGTCGGCGCGGTGCGAGCGCGACATCAGTGTGCCGATTGTCTCCTGCCTCTTTCTGTGGGTCTCGATCCCGCCGCTCGTCAGGAGCGGTTTGAGGAGCCTGAGCTGGAGCCTGACGATTTTTGAAGTCAGTATCATATTTCCACCTTTTGTTATTAACGGCCGCGAGAATGAATCTGCGCGTCCGGCGATAACAATATACCAATAACCGAGGAGATTTTCAAGAAAACGGATGATATTCACAAAAAGTTCACACGGCCGATGTCGGCCGGGAAAAGACCCGTGCGGCGCCGCAGCGGCGCGAGGCAATAATTATCGCTTGCTTTCGACCCGCCGATACGGTATAATCTATATCACCCTATTTGGAAAATCAGACAATTTTTCAATTCGGTATTGTGTAAAAGGCCTTGATCCGGTGGATCCGGCGCGATGAAAGGATGCACTAGTTGGGGAGTCAGCGGTGCCCTGTAACCTGCAAACCGCTACAGCAGGGATGAAGTCCCTCCCCAGGGTTGGCCGTGTATCGTCTGACCCGAATAAGCGGCGATGAGAAAGCGGTCCTGCGCAACGGAAGCCTGCGAACCATGTCAGGCGGGGGACCGAGCAGCATTAAGCGGAACCTTTCGTGTGCCGCGGGGGTGCCGCTTTCGAGCCGGCTGTTCGGGTAACGGGTGGACGACCATATTCAAAGGAGGGTGTGCATCCTTTCAGCGCGCCGGATCTTTGTCCGCCCGCGTTTTCATTCGCGCCGCAGCGCGGCACGGAAGTTCGTGTGAGGTGATCGCTAATTGTATCAGGCGCTGTACCGCAAATGGAGACCGCGTACGTTTGACGACGTGATCGGGCAGAATCATATAACGGATATACTCCTCACGCAGGTAAAGACCGGGCGCTTGTCCCATGCGTACCTTTTCACGGGCACACGGGGGACAGGCAAGACAACCTGCGCGAGGATCCTCTCGCGGGCCGTCAACTGCCTCGAGCCCAGGAACGGCAGTCCGTGCAACGCCTGCCCGTCATGCCTCGGGATCGAGAACGGCAGCATTACTGACATAGTCGAGATAGACGCCGCCTCCAACAACGGGGTGGACAACGTCAGGGATCTGCGCGAGGAGGCGATCTTTACACCGGCGTTCGTGCGGATGCGCGTCTATATAATAGACGAGGTCCACATGCTCTCCCCCTCGGCTTTTAACGCGCTGCTCAAGCTTCTGGAGGAGCCGCCGCGGCACGTGCTCTTTATACTGGCGACCACGGAGGTCCATAAGGTCCCCGCCACGATCCTCTCGCGCTGCCAGCGGTTCGCGTTCAGGCGCATCATGCCGGACGACATCTCAAAGGCCCTGCTGCGCATCGCGGCGGCGGAGGGCATTGCCCTCTCGGAGGAGGCCTCGCAGATCCTCGCGGGGCTTTCGGACGGCGCCATGCGGGACGCCATATCGCTGCTCGACCAGTGCGCCGCGCCGGGGGGCGAGGTGGGAGCCGACCGCGTGAAAGAAGTGGTCGGCCTCGCGGGGTATGAGACCGCGGCCGAAATACTCGGCCATGCCGCGCGCCGCGACGCGTCCGCGGCGCTGGCTTTGTTTGACCGGCTCTGGTCCGCGGGCGCCGAGGTGTCGGCGGTGATGGACGAGCTCTCCGTTTTATGCAGGGATCTGCTCATACTTAACATAACGAAAAACAGCGGGCCTCGAAGCGCTTCGCTCCTGAATCCGGGCCGCGCCGCAGAGCTTGCCGGGGCTTTCGGCCGGGAGCGCCTGCTGGAGATGCTGACCGTGATCAGGGAGTACCAGTCGCGCTCCCGATACAGCACGGACAGGCGCGTCGACGCGGAGCTTTGCCTGATGCGGATGTGTTTCGGCTCGCAGAACGATCTGCTAGGGCGTATCAGCCGTATAGAGGAGCTCCTGAAGGGCGGCCGCACCGCTCTCCCGGACTGCAGCGATAACGGGCCTCCGCGGACAGCCGCGGAGGAAAAGACCGCCGGAAAAACGGCGGAGGCACAGAAAAACGCCGGACCCGGTGATGCGGAGCGCCCTGTCGGCATTGTCCGGCCCGGGGATACGGAGAGCGATGCCGAAAATGCACGGACGAAGCAGGCGCAGCCCCAAGGATCCGGAGGGAACGGGAGCTTTGACTGGTCTGCCGTCGCAGAAAAAGTGAAAGACAGCATCGCGTTCGCCGACTATCAGAGTCTGGTGAACCCGGCTCTCACGGCGGCAAAACTTTCTCAGGGGACGCTCACGGTCTTTGCCGCGAACAATTTCGTCGAGATGCGGCTCAAAGACAGGAAGCTGCAGAGCATCCTGAAAGAGGCGGCCGGAGCATCCGATATAGTTATAGCGGCCGGGCTCCCGCAGGGGGGCGAGGACAGGCTGGATAAGCTGCTCTCACTTAAGGGCAGGTTTGACAATATTACGGTTGAGTAAGGAGAACTGAAATGGCAAAAGGTGGTTTTCGCGGCGGCGGAGCGATGGGCGGCTTCAACAACGCCAATATGATCAGACAGGCGCAGAAAATGCAGCAGGATATGCTCCGCACCCAGGATGAGATCGGTGCTCAGGAATTTGAGGCCGGGGCCGGAGGGGGCGTAGTCAGGGCGAAAGTCAGCGGAAAGAGGGAACTCCTGGAGCTGCAGATCGATCCGCAGGCCGTCGATCCCGATGACGTGGAGATGCTGCAGGATCTTATAATCGCGGCCGTGAACGAGGCCCTACGCAACGCCGAGCAGACGATGGAGCAGGCGATGGCGAAATTCACGGGCGGTTTCGGTGGTCTGTTTTGAAATACTATCCCGACGCCCTTGAAAGACTGGTCGAAAAATTTGCACGGCTCCCCGGTATCGGCACGAAATCCGCTCAGAGGCTCGCTTTTCACATACTGTCCCTGCCGGAATCGCAGGCTGAGGAGTTTGCCGACGCGATCCTGGCGGCTAAACGCGAGATCAGGCTCTGCCCGATCTGCCAGAACCTGACGGATTCCAGTGTCTGCTCTTTCTGCTCGGACGAGAAGCGCGACCCCGGCGTCGTGTGCGTCGTCGCCGAACCGCGGGACGTTGTCGCTCTTGAAAAGACCAGGGAGTACAAAGGGAAATACCACGTTCTCCACGGCTGCATATCCCCTATGAACCACATAGGGCCGGACGACGTCCGCATAAAGGAACTGGTCGCGCGCGTCGCGGAAGGCGGGATAAACGAGGTCATTATGGCCACAAACCCCGACACGGAAGGCGACGCGACAGCCATGTATATCTCGCGTCTGCTGCGCCCCTTCGGTGTTCGCGTGACGAGGCTGGCCTACGGCATCCCGGTGGGGAGCCAGCTCGAGTTCGCGGACGGGGTCACGCTGTCGCGGGCCCTCGAAGGCCGGCGGGAGATGTGAAGGAGGTCGGAAATGTGCAATAAAACACGCCCGGGCCTTTTCCGCGCCGGGAAAAGAGCTGTCAGAGCGCTATTTGTATTGTGGCTCGCCGTAACCGCGCTGATTCAGTTCGCGCCGGCCCTGGCCGCGCAGTACCCGGCGCTCGGCGGATACAGGGACGTGGTCCAGAGATACTGGTACGCGCCCTACGTGGACGCGGTCGTGAGCAACGGCATCATGGTCGGAGTCAGCGAGGATTCCTTCGGCATAGATGACGATGTCACTCTGGCCCAGGCCGTGACGATAGGGGCCAGGCTGCACAGGCTGTACTACGTCGGCAGGGACGATATTAAATTCGGAAATGACGTATGGTACAGCACGTATTCGGAGTACGCCGTAAAAAACAGGATAATCTCGGACATTTACAAGGACTACAACGCCCCTGTCTCAAAGGGGCTTTTCGCGCAGATACTTTCTGCCGCGTACCCGGACGAGGCCCTCGGGGCGATGAACAAGGTGGAGTACATTCCCGACATGGCCGAGGATTCGCCTTATTACTCCGCGGTGCTCCGCCTCTACAGGGCCGGCGTCTGCGTGGGCAACACGGCTAACGATTACGAGCCTGAAAAAAAGATCACCCGCGTTGAGGCGGCAGCGATAATCGCGAGGGTGCTCGACAGTTCCATGCGGCAGGAAGTGACGCTCAGGCTGACGCACGACGTGGCTTTCTTTGCAGAGACATACAGGGTACAGACGGGGAAGACCGTCACGATGTTCGTCTACTCCGACACGGGAGGCTCGGACTTTACCTTTTCCTGCGACGGCGATGAAGCTGTCATAACCGGTACGACCGCCCGGAGCGTGACGCTCAGGGGCGTACAACTCGGTACGTGCTCCGTCACCGTAACGGACAGCCGCGGCAACAGCGCCCGGTGCAGGCTGTTCGTGCACAGGAGAGCGCCAGAGGGGAAGCCGCTGCTCGACCTTGTGACGAGCGGCGCGGTAAACGTGAGCGTAAACATAAAATCCATACAGCAGGCTGTACTGACGGTCCACAACACCTCGGAGAAAAAAGTCTCGTTCTATCTGCCGGCGGGGAGCTATCTGAGCCCCGTGCTCAGGACGAACCAGAGGATGCTCATAACGACGCTCGGAGCCGGGATGCTCGAGCCCGGGCAGACGGTGCAGATCACGGTCGGAACAGCGTGTATCGACTTTATCCTTGCGCTGCCGGAGGTCACGTCGACGTACACCCTGCGCTCCGGGCTTGAGGGCACTCTTGCTCTCCTTGCTGACTATTTCACGGACAACACCGAGCCGTTTGCCGTGCAGCAGGCCGCCGTATGGATTGCAGACGGCGTCTCGTTCGCCGAGTGCGGGACCCTGGTATCGACAGTCTATTCTCCGTCGGGGCAGGCCGAGAGCACCCGCACCATAACCCGGAAGGACTATGACAGGGCCGCGGGTATCCTCGAGTCGCTCGGGGTCAACTGAGAGAAAGATCAGGGCGGCGCCCGGTTTACCCGGTACGCCGCCCTTGTACTGACATCCCTCCCGCCGCTGCGGCGGGACGGACGCTATAGTTTGTTCATCACCGTCTCCCAAACAAGCTCGAGTATGGCGAACATATTGCGCCACTCTTCCGAAACGATGGTGATCACGGCGCCGTAATCGGGCAGCATGAGAACGAATTTGCCGCCCGCGCCGTCCATGCGGTATGAGTTCGGCCAGGTGTTCCTCCACATCTGATAGCCGTAGCCGGCGCGCTGGTCGGGGTGGTCCATCCTGTTGTCCGAGTTGTCTATCTGCTTCTTCGAGGCCTCTTCAATGTACCCGGCGGGGATGAGCTGCCTGCCGCCCGCCGCTCCGCCGTCAAACACGAGCTGCCCGAATTCGGACAGTTCCGCAGCGTTCATATGCAGGCCGATGAAACCCTGGGTGTAGCCGCCCGTGGTGTCCCACCGGGGTTTTTGTATGCCGAGGTATTTGAGCGCTCTGTCGTATATGTAGTCGCTCAGCAGTTCGCCCGTCGTCGAGGAAACGATCCTCGAGAGCATATACGTAGCCGAACTGTTGTACAAAAACCGTGTTCCGGGCCTGTAGACGACGGGTTCGGCGAAAAACAGGCCCGGTATATCGAGCTCGCACTCCCCACCGACAGTCCAGCCCGCCTTCTGCAGCGGGCACTCTGCGTGGCCGGTCCCCATGACGAGAAGGTCCCGCACGGTCATCAGTTCCAGGTATTCTCCGCGGTCTTGCGGCGCCTCCGGGAAGAAATCGACCACCTTGTCCTCTAGGTTGAAGCGGCCTTCGCCCATGGCTATGCCGACCGCCATCGAAACGAAGGTCTTGCTGACGGAGAACAGGTTCACGGCCCGCTCCTTCTCAAAGTCGTGCCTTGCCGTTATCCGGCCGCCCTGCCTCACTACCGCCGTTATGACCCTGAGGTTCTTTTCCTTTACGCGGCATGCAAATTCGTCGAGCATACCGTTTTTCATCGCCGTCATGTTGTTTTCCCCCTGTCGGTCTCAGGGCTCCGCCGCGTGCCCGCCGCGCTCGATCGCCTTGATCCGTTTTTCGATCTTTGACCTGGGCGTCATAATCTCGCGGGAACAGCCCAGGCACTTGAGTTTGATATCCATGCCTACCCTGGTGACGGTCCAGCGAAGGCTGCCGCAGGGGTGGGTCTTTTTCAAAGTTATGACGTCGCCCAACCTGAGATCCATAGCTGCCTCCTGTATCACTTATTGCTGTCTTTGCCGGAACGCCTGGATTTTATCTCGTCCCAGTACTTCTTCGCGGCCGCTTCCGCGCGGTTATCCCCGAATTCGTAATAATGCGCGTCCCGGAGGGCGTCGGGGAGGTACTGCTGCTCCACGTAATGGTCCGGGTAGCTGTGGGCATATTTGTAGCCGCCGCGCCCCAGTTTCGCCGCGCCCGAATAGTGCGTGTCCTGCAGCGTGGGCGGTATCTCGCCCGATTTTCCGCTGCGCACGTCGCTGAGCGCCGAGTCGATGGCGACAACGCCGGAGTTTGATTTGGGGGCCGTGCACAGAAGTATGACGGCGTCCGCCAGGGGGATCCTCGCTTCAGGTATACCGAGCTGCAGCGCGGAGTCCACGCAGGCCTTCACTATCGGGATGGCCTGCGGGTAAGCAAGGCCGATGTCCTCCGCCGCCGTGACGAGCAGCCTGCGGCATATCGAAGGCAGATCGTCGGCCTCCAGCAGCCGCGCAAGGTAGTGCAGCCCCGCGTCGGGGTCGGAGCCCCGGATAGACTTCTGAAACGCCGAGAGGATGTCGTAGTGGGAGTCGCCGTCCCTGTCATAGCGCATCGAAGAGCGCTGAGTGACCTGGCGGGCGTCCTCCTCCGTGACGTGCGCGGTTCCGTTTTCGGGTATGCAGCTCCCGACGAGCAGTTCCACGGCGTTGATAGCTTTGCGCACGTCGCCTCCGCAGGCGCGGGAGATATGGTCCGCCGCGGCGTCCGAATAGATGACCTCAAAGCCGGCCTTCCCGGCTGCCGCCCTGAACGCCCGCTCGACCGCCGGTCTCACTTCCTCCGGACTCACCGCTTTGAACTCAAAGACGGTGGAGCGGCTCAGGATCGCGTTGTATACATAGAAATACGGGTTCTCGGTCGTTGACGCGATGAGCGTTATCTTTCCGTTTTCAATGAAATCAAGCAGTATCTGCTGCTGCTTTTTGCTGAAATATTGTATCTCGTCCAGATACAGCAATATGCCGTTCGAGGCGAGGAGCGTGTCGATATCCGCTATTATGTCCTTTATGTCGGCGACGGAAGCGGTCGTCGCGTTCAGGCGGCGCATGGCCCTCCCGGATGAGGCGGCTATGATGCCCGCCAGCGTCGTCTTCCCGGTCCCGGACGGGCCGTAGAAGATCATGTTCGGGGCCTGCCCGTTATCGATAAGGCGGCGCAGCAGACGCCCTTCGCCGAGCAGATGTTTCTGCCCGACGATCTGGTCGATCGAGGTCGGCCTGAGCTCGTCTGCGAGCGGCCTGTACATTTTAGCTCCCCCTCAAAAAATACTCGGAACCTGTCGCAGGACATATGAACGGCGCACGCCGGGCGGCAGATCCGTTATACCGGAGGTCACGGAAGTGACGGCAAAAGAAAAGATACCCCATATAATTAAGACTCTGAAGGATTCGTACCCGGACGCGCTGTGCCAGCTGCGATATGAAAAAGACTACGAACTGCTGTTTGCGGTGCGGCTGTCCGCGCAGTGTACGGACGAGCGGGTCAACATGGTCGCCCCCGTGCTGTTTGCGGCATACCCGTCGCTCGAAGCCCTCGCCGGGGCGGACACGGAGGATCTGGAGAGGATCGTGCATTCGTGCGGCTTTTACAGGGCAAAGGCGCGGGACATACAAGCCGCTTCGGCTATGCTGCTCGAGTCGTACGGCGGAAAGGTGCCGGATACGATGGAGGAGCTTCTGAAACTGCCCGGCGTCGGGCGCAAGACGGCGAACCTGATCCTCGGAGACCTGTACAACAAGCCGGGCGCGATAGTCGTAGACACCCACTGTATAAGGATAACGAATCTTCTCGGGCTGGTTCATACGAAGATACCCGAAAAGATCGAAGCGGAACTGAGGGAACTCCTCCCGCCCGAGGAATCAAACGATTTCTGCCACCGCATCGTGCTGCACGGCCGGGCGGTCTGCGTCGCGAACAGGCCGGCCTGCGGCAGCTGTTCTCTCGCGCCTTTCTGCGCACACCACACGGGAGCCTGAGCCGCCCTGAGGAGCTGACCGCTATTCGTTGATTCGGATATTGTAGCACAGGATCCCGCCCGATTCAAGCGACACGATCCCCGCCGAAGCCGTGCCCGACCTGTCGCAGGAGCCCGGATTCAGCACCCACAGATCTCCGACACGCCTGCATTCGGGCCGGTGCGTGTGCCCGTACAGCAGCACCTGAGCGCCCGTGCGCTCGGCGGCCGCCCTCGCTTCCGAGGTGCCGCTTTTGACGCCGTAGGTGTGCCCGTGGCAGATAAAGAGTCTTGTGCCCTGCAGCTCGATAAGCCGCTCCGCAGGTTCCTGCGCGCCGAGATCGCAGTTTCCCCTGACAACGAAGGCGGGAAAATCCCCCCTGTGTTCAAGGACAGACCGGATATCCCTGAGCCCGTCGCCCAGAAAAATAAGGGCGTCGGGCGATGTTTTGTTTAGAGCCGTCAGGATGCTGCCGGACGACCCGTGAGAATCCGAAAGTACGAGCAGTTTCATGTAGAGTTTACCCCCCGACGGGAATAGTATATCGTACGGGACCGGGCTCAAGTCACAAAAGCGGGATGCCCTGAATAAGATGTAAGGTGATCACGGCGAAAGCCGGTGAGCAGAGGCGGGCAAATGGCCGCCTGAGGCCTTAATGGGGTCTCACAAGGAACAGGAGGGCATATCATGGGAAAAATGAGCGAAGAAGAGGCCGCCCGTCTGGCGAAAACACTTCAGCAGAGCGACGGCAATAAGCTTGTCATGTCTGTTCTGTCCTCGCGGGAGGGGCAGGAGCTCCTTAAACTGCTTTCAAAAGACCGCAGCAAGCTTGAGGACCTGAAAAACGCGCTGCTGAAGAATGACACCGAGAGCGCCAAAGCCGGATTCAGGGACATTCTTTCGGGTACGGGCGGGGAGCAGGCCGTAATTTCGCTGATCGAAAAACTGAAAAATGAGCGAGCTTGACGACGCGCTCTCGGCACTGCTCGGTTCTCCCGAGAACATGCAGAAAATAGCCGCGCTTGCGTCCACTCTGTCCGGTACCCGTCCGTCCGGGGAACAAGCTTCCGCACAGGGGGGCGCCCCGCCGCCCGCGGAAAGCGATATCCCGGGGGTCGATATAGCGCAGATGATGAAACTGTTCTCCGCCGCTATCGACGACAAGAGCGCTGCGCTGCTGAAGGCGCTGAAACCCTTTTTGAGCCCGGAGCGCGCCGAGAAGGTCGACAGGGCGATGAACGCCGCCAGGCTTGCCCGCATAGCTCAGGCGGCGCTGATGAAAGAAAAGGATTAGATCCGGCCCGTACGCGGTACAGCCCGTTTTCGCCGTCGGGAGCCAGGCGGGAAGTATAAGAAAAGGCGGGGGAGTGATCTTGATTGTATAGCCGCTACATACCGGATGCCAGGCAGGAGCTCTGCTCCGGCCCGGGCAGACAGCCGGGTGAAATAAAGTTCGCCCCCGCAGCTTTTTTTTCGAAACTGGACAGAGGCGACGTAATACTATTGTTGATCGCGGCGCTGCTGATCACGCAGGGTGAGAGCGACGACGCGCTCATCCTCGCCCTTATTCTGCTTTTCTCCCTCTTATAGCCGCCCGGTCCCGCTACGCGGCGGAGCGTCCGCCCGGGAGAGTGAACGCCGACGCAAAAGCCTCATCCGAGGTGACCGGGGACTCGATGAACGTCTGCAGCATCGAGTACGTCACGTTTCCGTCCTCCTCAGCTTCGTATTTCACGAGCAGGCCCGTAGCGCAGGATATCCAGAAACGCTCCCGCGCCCCGTCTTCATTGCGGGCTTCGACGTATATACAGTATTCCCCGAGCTCTTCGAGCGACAAATACCGGGCGTCTTCTATACGGAAGCCGTCCGACGCGAGCAGATCTTCGTAAGTGGGGATGTTCAGCTCGTCATCGGGCGTGAAATCCTCCCCGAGAGGGCCGGAATAACAGGTATCGTCGCCGTCGTACCAGATATAGATGTCCCCGCCGCTTATTATGACGTTCTTTGTCTCGAACGGCCTGTTGAACACGGCCTTGATCTTCCCGTCGAGGTACCACACCTCGGCGGTCTCGGCGCGGTCCGAGCCGATGCTGATGATGAACTTCTGGTTGTAGTTGTCGGACCGTTTCATAACGGAGATGACCTGCAGCACGTTCTGGGGGGTTATACCGCCGATCGGCGTCTCGTCGGGCAGTTCGGGGCTTGCGCCGGTGGGATATTCGTCCGTGTCGGACCCGGGGGGTGAAGAGGGCAGCACGATCTTGTCGTCCGCTCCCCCGAGGCCGGGAAAGAGCGCGTATGCGGTTATCAGAAGGAAGACGGCGGCAGCCAGGATGACTATGGATACCGAGGTCTTTCTCTTCATCGGGGCTCCTCCCACAGGTAGTCCGCGGGCCGCCCGGAATCGAGACCGAACCGCCAGGTGATGGCCTGTGCTATCCTTTCGCAGGCTTTGCCGTCGCCGTACGGGTTGACGGACCTTGCCATAGCGTCGTACAGTTCCCGGTCTGTCAGCAGCCGCTCTCCGAGCGAAACGATATCCTCCCGTTCGGTGCCGGCGAGGCGCACCGTTCCGGCGGCGACAGCCTCACCGCGCTCGGTCTCCCGGCGCAGTACGAGCACGGGTTTACCCAGCGAGGGCGCCTCCTCCTGCAGCCCGCCCGAATCGGTCATAACGAAGCTGCACCTCGAGAGCAGGTTGTGCATCTCGTCGACGGGCACGGGGTCGATGAGCATCACTCCCGGGTGGCCGGACAGGATAGAGGAGGCCGTGTCCCGCACCTCCGGGCTCAGATGTACCGGATATATAAAGAGGCAGTCGTCGAACCTGTCGGCGAGGTCGCGGACGGCCCCCATAATGTTCCTCAGTGGTTCGCCGTAGTTTTCACGGCGGTGGGCTGTGAGCACCACGACGCGGCGGGAGCGAAAATCGACCGAGGCCAGGTCGGGGTTTGAGAATATGTAGTCCTCTTTTACGGTATATCGCATCGCGTCTATCACAGTATTGCCCGTGACGAAAAGCTCGGCCTTTGTGTTTTCCCGCAGGAGGTTCTCCTTGTTTTGCCGAGTCGGCGCAAAACAGAGGTCCGACAGGCTGTCTGTGAGGACCCTGTTCATCTCTTCGGGAAAAGGTGAGTACCTGTCGCCCGTGCGCAGGCCGGCCTCCACGTGCCCTATCATGATCTTATTGTAGAACGCGGCGAGCGCGCCCGCGAATGTTGTGGACGTGTCGCCGTGGACGAGCACGAGGTCGGGCGAGGTCTCGCGGAAGACTCTCTCAAGCCCGGGAAGCGCCCTGACCGTGATGTCGCTGAGCGTCTGCCGCGGCGACATGATGTCAAGGTCGAAATCGGGTCTGATGCCGAATATGTCAAGCACGGAGTCGAGCATCTGCCTGTGCTGGGCCGTGACGGCGCACAGGACCTCGATATGCGGATTTTTTCTCAGTTCGATAACGAGGGGGGCCATTTTGACGGCTTCCGGACGCGTGCCGAACACGGTCATTACCCTAATTTTTTTCATCTTTAAGATCCTTTATTTCGTCTTTCGGACACTCCGCGGCCCGTTTGTCGTCGTGAGGGGCGCCGTTGTGGTTCATGTGCGCCCGCTTGTAGAGCAGCGTGACGACGACGAGAGTCAGAACGAGGGCAGTGAGAAGCAGCAGCCAGCGTACGGGGCCTTTCGCCGTCAGCAGCACGGCGAACAGACCGAGGATCGTGGTGACCAGGTAAAGTATAAACACGCTCTGTTTCTGGTTGAGCCCCATGTCGATGAGCCTGTGATGGACGTGCCCCCTGTCGGCCTTGAAAGGGTTCTTGCCCGACAGCAGCCTTCGGAAAAAGGAGAAGCACGTATCGAAGATGGGCAGGCCGATGATAAGGAACGGGATGACGAACGAGATCACGGCGTAGAATTTGAACAGCCCCTGGACCGACATACACGCCAGGATGAACCCCAGGAACGTAGCCCCGGTGTCGCCCATGAAGATCTTCGCCGGATAGCTGTTGTACGGCATAAAGCCGAGACAGGCTCCGAAGAGAGCTATCATTATCAGGGCCACGTTCGCTTCCGACACGAGAAGGGCCACGGCTACGAGCGCCGCGGAGCTGATGGCGGACACCCCGACCGCAAGGCCGTCGAGGCCGTCTATCAGATTGACGGAATTCGTTATGACGACGACCCAGATTACGGAGACGGGGATCGCGAGGAGCCCCAGGCTGAAATACTCGCCCGGTGAGAAGGGGTTCGACAGGACCTGTATAGTGTTGCCGTGAAGCACGGCGACCACGGCGGCAGCGATCTGCACCGCCAGCTTCGGCCACGCCCCGATAGAGACTATGTCGTCGATTATGCCGAGGACGACGATGATCACGGAACCCAGGAGCATGCCCCTGACCTGCAGGTCGATGTCCGCGAAGATCAGTATGCTCACGAGGAAGCCGAAGAATATGGCGAGGCCTCCCAGGCGGGCGATCGGTCTGTTGTGCATGCGCCGCTCGTCCTTGGGCACGTCCATGGCGCCTATCCTCGCGGCCAGCTTCTTCACGAACGGTGTTGAAAGGAGGGCGATCAGGGCTGCAGTGAGCGCCGCGGCGACATAGATTACTATACTGTTTTTTCCCATATTAACTTACCTTGTCCATGCTGATGTAACCGCCGCGCGGCATGGAGGCGGAGGGCGCCGGGTCCCTTCGCGCGGGAACGGTCTGCGGACGGCAGGATCCCGGGGCCTTCATTTTGAGATAAAGCCCACTTTTTTGTAGACTTTTGCGAGCGTTCGCGCCGCAGACCGGGCAGCGCGCTCCGCGCCTTGGCGGTAGATCCGCTCCAGATAAGCCTTGTCCCCGAGGAGCCGTTCGGCCTCCTCGCGCACCGGTCTCAGCATCTCCACGACGGCCTCTCCCACCGCGGTCTTGAACGTCCCGTAACCCTGCCCGGCGAATTCTTCTTCGATCTGTGAGAGCGTCTTGCCGGAGGCGGAGGAATAGATGGTCATGAGGTTTGATACCCCGGGTTTTGAAACGGGGTCGTAGACCACCCGGGTCTCGCTGTCCGTGACCGCCCTTTTGAACGAGCGCATTATCTCCTCGGGTTTCTGCATCAGATATATGCAGCCCGCGGGGTCGGGGTCGGATTTGGACATCTTGTTCTCGGGCGAGGTGAGGCTCATTATTTTCGCGCCTATCTCGGGTATAAATGGTTCGGGTATCTTGAACACGTCGCCGTAAACGCCGTTGAACCGGATGGCGATGTCCCGGCAGAGCTCGACGTGCTGCTTCTGATCCACGCCGACGGGAACAAGGTCTGTCCCGTACAGGAGGATGTCGGCGGCCATCAGGGTCGGGTACGTGAAAAGGCCGGCGTTGATATTCTCCGAGTTTCTCGAACTCTTGTCCTTGAACTGCGTCATGCGGCTAAGCTCGCCGAACATCGTATAACAGTTGAGGACCCACGCGAGCTCCGCGTGGGCCGCGACATGGCTCTGAATGAACAGCACGCTCTGCTCGGGGTCTATGCCGCAGGCGATATACTGGGCCAGCTGGGCGAGTGTCCGGCGGCGCAGCAGCGCGGGGTCCTGGCGGACCGTGATGGCGTGCATATCGACTATGCAGTAATAGCAGTTGTTGTCTTTCGAGAGCTGCACCCAGTTGCGTATGGCCCCCAGGTACGATCCCAGCGTCAGGTCGCCGCTGGGCTGGATCCCGCTGAATATGGTCTTCTTTTCCATAAAACTCCTCTTTCGGCTCGCGGCAGGCCTATTTCTTCAGGAATTCGCCGATGCAGCCTGCCAGAATTTCGATGCCGCGCTCGATCTGTTCAAACGAGGGGACGGTAAAATTCATGCGCACGCCCCGGTTCCGCCTGTCCTCCGCGAGGTCAAACGTCGCTCCGGGCACGCATGCCACGTTCTTTTTCAGTGCGTATTCGGTAAAATCGGAGCCTGAGAGGCCCTCGGGCATATCAAACCAGATGAACAGGCCGCCGTTCGGCTCGGTGCAGGAGATCTCGGGCGGGAAGAGCGCTCTTATGCGGCTTATCATGCAGTCGCGCTTGCGCCTGTAGAGATCGATCGCCTCGCCGATGTGGGCGTCGAGATCGTATTTTCTGATATAGGAATCGACAAACATCTGTATCGGAAGGTTCGTGTGTACGTCCGCGATCTGCTTGGCGACGACCATCTTCTTTACAAGCTCCTCCTGGGCGAGGAGGTAGCCTACGCGCAGCCCGGGAGCGATGACCTTTGAGACGGAGCCTGCGAAGATCACGCGGCCCTCCGTATCGAGGCTTTTGATGAGAGGCACGTGCGGGCCCGTATAGCGCAGTTCGAAGTAGGGGTTGTCCTCAAGTATCATAACGTCGTATCTGCACGCGAGCTCGTACAGGCGCCGGCGGCGCTCCAAAGTGAGCGTGACGCCCATCGGGTTCTGGAAATCCGGTATCGTATATATGAATCTGACGTTCTTTTCTGTCTTAAGCGCGGTTTCAAGGGCGTCCATATCCATGCCGCCGCTGTCCATCGGTATGCCGGCCAGCTTGAGGCGGTACGACCTGAACGTGTTCAGTGCTCCGATAAAGCTCGGAGACTCGCATATGACTGTGTCGCCCTCGTTGCACAGGCACTTACAGGTGAGGTCGATCACCTGCTGGCCGCCGTGGACGACTATCAGGTCGTCATAATCCCGTCCCGCGCCGTATTTTTCAAGAAGGCGCGCTCTGAGCGCTTCGCGCAGCGGAGGGAACCCTTCCGACGTCCCGTACTGGAACAGCGCGGGGCCGCTGGACTCGAAAAGCTCGGCGGCTATCGCGGCCATCTCGCGCACGGGGTACATCTCGGGCGACGGCCCGCCCGCGGCAAATGAAATAACCCCGGGTTTGGACGTGTACTTGTGCATTTCGCGTATGGTCGAGGGGTTGAGTCCGGCCATACGTTCGGATATTTTGACATTCATAACGTATCCCCTTTTTGGTTTCGGCTGCCGTTACAAGTTACCATAATCATATATACTAGCACTTATCAGGCTCAATAGCAACAACTTGACAAGCAATTGACTCAAATATAGAATATCAGAATACTTTCTTAGTTTTCCGCCGGACGGCGGGACGCCGCACTTCAGGCGCGGCGGTCAATGACGCGAAAGCGGGGTCAACATGGAAGATTATTTTGAGATGATGGAAAAAAGTATACCCCGGACAGGCGTGCGCACCAGGTTCGCGCCCAGCCCCACGGGGTATATGCACATAGGTAATCTGCGCACCGCTCTGTATGCGTACCTTATCGCGCGCCGCTCAGGCGGCACGTTCATTCTGCGCATCGAGGACACGGACCAGGCGAGGTTCGTCGGGGACGCGGAAGACGTGATAAGGAAGACGCTCGCGGAGTGCGGCCTCAACTACGATGAGGGGCCGGACGTCGGAGGGCCCGCAGGACCGTACGTCCAGTCGCAGCGGAAGGATATCTACCGCCGCTACGCCGACCTTCTCATCGAAAAGGGCTCCGCCTACCGCTGCTTCTGCACTCAGGAGGAGCTGAGCGCGAGAAAGGCCGGTTCTCTGCAGGGTTACGACGGGCACTGCTCGAGGCTCAGCGCCGAAGAGATCGGGGAGAAGCTGGACAGGGGCGTGCCGCACGTCGTCAGACAGCGCATCCCGAAGACCGGCAGCACGACGTTTCACGACGCCGTATTCGGCGAGATAACGACCCCCAACGCGGATCTTGACGACAATGTGCTGCTCAAGTCCGACGGCATGCCGACGTATAATTTCGCGAATGTCGTGGACGACCACCTGATGGGTATAACCCACGTCGTCCGCGGCACGGAGTACCTGTCGTCAACGCCGAAGTATAATCTGCTCTACAGCGCGTTCGGCTGGAGCGTGCCCGAATATATCCACTGCCCGCCGGTCATGCGCGACGCTCAGCACAAGCTCTCAAAGAGGGCGGGGGACCCCACGTTCGACGACCTGATCAGCGCAGGTTATCTAGTCCCGGCCGTGCTCAACTATGTGGCGCTCCTTGGCTGGAGCCCGGGCGGGGAGCAGGAGATCTTCTCGCTGAAACAGATGGAGGAGATCTTCGATATCTCGGGCATCTCCCGATCGCCCGCCATATTCGATATAAACAAGCTGACGTGGTTCAACTCGGAGTATATCCGCGCCATGACGCCGGAGGAGTTCAGCCGCGCGGCAGGGCCGTATATCGCGGGCGCCGTCAAAAACCCCGCGCTTGACGTGAAAAAGATAGCCGCCCTCGTTCAGGGCAGGTGCCAGGTACTGTCGGATATCCCCGGCCGGGTCGATTTCTTCGGGGAGCTGGGCGAGTATTCCCCCGAGCTCTACGTAAACAAGAAGATGAAGACCGACCGCGCGATCGCCCTCGAGGCGCTCAAATGGTCCCGGGACGCGCTCCTTGAGCTGCGGGACTGGAGCGAGGAGAGCATAAAGGACACGCTGCTCAGTCTCGCCGCGAGCAGGGGAGTGAAGAACGGCGTCGTGATGTGGCCCGTGCGCGTCGCGGTCTCCGGCAAGGAGGCGACGCCCGGCGGCGCGACCGAGCTGTGCGATATACTCGGCAGGGAGGAGAGCCTGCGCCGCATCGACAGAGGCATCGAGCTCCTCGGCGGGAAATAGCCGTGTACGCCCTGTTAAGGAATTAATTTCAAAACATAACGCGCCCCGAAAGGCAAAGAATAGAAAAGCTATACTTTGCTTTTGGAGGCGCGTTTTATATGGGGATCAAGAAGACGAAAAGACAGGTCCGGTGCGCCGCGCGCGTCGTAAGCTTCGCGCTGGCCCTCGTACTTGTCCTGGGCGGCACAGCGCTCAAGTATTTCATAAAGGCGAACAGGTATGAACGGGAGGTGGAAAACGGCTATCAGAAGGCGTTCACAGAGCTCTCGTCCAATCTGGACGCCATAAAGACGTCGCTGCACAAGAGCCTCTACGTGACCTCGCCCGCTCTGCTCAGCGCGCTGTGCACCGATATATACGCCAAAGCGTCGGCGGCGCAGATGACGCTCGAGGAGCTGCCATACTGCAATCTGCCGATAGAGAACACGTCCGGCTTCATCGCGAAAACGGGTGACTACGCTTATGCGCTCTCGAGGATGGTCAACTCGGGGCAGGCGCCGGGCGATAAGGAGTACGAGATCCTGAACTCCCTGTACAAAACCTCCGCCAAGCTGTCCGATATACTGGCGGAAACACAGGCAATGATATACAGCAGGGGATTGTTGCTCGGCATGGAGGCCGACGCGTCCGAGGAGCTGCTCAGCAAGGAGGAGGGCGACTCCGACAGCGTTAGCGGTACGATCATGACGACAGAGAACGATTTCCCCGAGCTGCCGACGCTCATATATGACGGACCTTTCAGCGAGCACATCGAAAAAAAGGAGGCCGAGCGCCTCAAAGGCAGCGAGGAGGTGACGAAGGAGGAGGCGGCGGTAAAGATCGCCGAATTCATGAGCGTAAAGAAGACCGACGTCACCTATGAGGGCGAGAACGCTTCGGCGAGGATGCCGACGTGGCGCTTCTCGTTCCCTGTGCGCGACTCGAGGCTTTACGCGCAGGTGACAAAGAGGGGCGGCGAGGTCCTCACCGTGTTCGGCCAGTTCAACACCGGGGAGGCTGCTCTGACCCGCGAGGAGGTCGAGGAGAAGGCCGGCTCTTTCCTGCGCGAGAACGGTTATGAAAACATGTCCGTCACCTATACGCAAAAGGAGGACGGGACGATGCTCGTCAACTACGCGGCGACGCAGGGCGGCGTCGTGCTCTACCCCGACCTCGTAAAAGTCAGGGTGGCGATGGACGACGGGACGATAATCGGCTTTGAGGCCTCCGGCTACCTCATGAGCCACAGGGAGCGGGATATACCTGAAGCCGCGGTCGGCGCCGCGGAGGCGGAGGGAAAAGCCAGCCCCGCCCTGAAGGTGCTCTCGAGCAGGCTGTGTATAATACCGACCGCGGGCTCCGGCGAAGTATTCTGCCGTGAGGTGAAGTGCGAAACGCGGGAGGGCGGCCACTGCCTGCTCTATATCAACGCCCTGTCGGGAGCCGAAGAGAAGCTCCTGCTCCTGATCGAGGACGAGAACGGAACTCTGACGATATAGCACGGCCGGTCAATTTGTACGTTGAAACGCTCACAGCCCCGTGTCCCGGGAGGGAGACGGGGCTGTCAGACTGTCAAAAAAGCAGGATATAATGCCCTTCCGGCCGCCGCAACGGCGAGTCGGGCAAGCTGCTCAGTCTTCGAGCATATCCTCGAGTATCCGCACGGCGCCTGCGGCGAAGCCGGGGCACCTGTTCATTATCGTGCCCTCCGTTTCGAGCGCAGCCCGCTCCTCGGGCACGCTCACGTCGCCCCCCAGCAGATCCCTGCAGTGCAGGGCCCCGAACTGCTCGGTGAACCTGCGCTCGAATTCCTCTTTCTTCTCTTTTATGGCCGCCTGTCCCTCTTCGTCGTTGTCCTCGTAAAAGCCGTATTTCAGGCCCAGCGCCATGAGTGCGCCCGTCACGCAGCCGCAGGTATCGCCGCGGCCCATGCCGCCGCCGAAGGCGGAAGCGACGCGCATGGCGGTCTGCTTGTCAATGCCCAGCTGCTCCGCCACCGAAGACAGAACGACCTGCGAGCAGTCGAAGCCTTTAAGATACATCTCCAGAGCTTTCTTTTCATCCATATCCCGTACCTCTTATAGTTAACATAATATCCGCGGACGTTACAGCGGGTCGTTTTTTATGCGCGAAAAGCGGCGGGGGTACTTCCCGGGCGTTGGGGCGATCTTCGTTATCATGACTAGTGTGCGCGCTATGCCGTCCGTCTCGTAATCGAAGAACCTCTCGAATTTTCCGCCCAGCTCCCCGACGGCGGCCGAGGCCTCGCCGAGTTCCCGTCCGGCCGATTCCGGCGTCTTCATTGCGATAAACGTGCCCCCCGGCCTGACAAAGGGCAGGCAGAGCTCGCAGAGCACGCGCAGCTGCGCGACTGCCCGTGATACGGCATAATCGAACGAGTCCCTGTTCCCGCTCTGCCGCGAGAGCTCCTCAGCCCTGCCGCAGCGGCAGTCGACGTCCTCAAGGCCCAATTTCCCGCACAGGGCGTCAAGAAAATCCACCTTCTTCTGCGCGCTGTCGAGCAGCGTCAGGCGCAGGCCGCTCTCGTATATCCTCAGCGGCAGGCCCGGAAAACCGGCCCCGGTGCCGACGTCTATCATTGATCTGCCCGCGAGCGGCACTGCTGCGGCTATCGAGAGAGAGTCAAGAAAGTGCAGAACCGCTATATCGTCCTCGCCCGTGATGGCCGTGAGGTTCACGTTTTTTCCGTACTCCTCAAGCTCACGGGCGTATGTTTCAAATAATGAGAGCTGCTCCCCGCCGAGCCGGAGACCAAGGGCCGGAGCGCCCGAAACGAGCTTTTCTCTCAGCATGGCGACGCACCGAGCCTGTTTGCCATATACGACGCCGCGCGGTGCTCGAAGCCGCTCTCAAGCTCGGGCAGAACGAAGCCGGGATATCTGCGGCGGAGAGCGAGCTCCAGTATCCGGTCGCAAAGGCCCGGATTTTTAGGCAGAAGAGGGCCGTGGCTGTAGCTGCAGAATACGTTTTTATAGCGGGCGCCCTCGCCGCCGTCCTCGCCGTTGTTGCCGAAGCCGCGGACTACCGTGCCGAGCGGCCGCGCGCCCGGGCCGAGATACGTCCTGCCCGAGTGGTTTTCAAATCCCGTGACGAGAAAACCTCCGTCCTCCGGGGCGCAGCGGAACATGAAATTGCCTATCATCCGCTTTGCGCCGCCGACCGTGCAGGCGTCTATCGCGCCGATGTAGCTGCACGTGACGCCGTCATGAGTCGTATAGTATTTTCCGAGGATCTGATAGCCGCCGCAGATAGCGAGGAAAACGCGCCCGTCCTCCACGGCCTCCCGTATGGCGTCGGCCTTTTTTCCCTCGAGATCCGGCAGCAGCACCTCCTGCTCGAAGTCCTGTCCGCCGCCGATGAAAAAGAGGTCGGTATCCTTCCACTCGAGCTCGCAGCCGATGGGCACCTGCTTAATGTTCACGCCGATGCCGCGCCACGCCAGGCGCTTTTCCATACATATGACGTTGCCGCGGTCACCGTACAGGTTCAGCGTGTCGGGATAGAGGTGGCAGATGTTCAGATAAACGTCGTTCACGGTGTTCACATCCAGAATTTCTTTAGTTTGAACCTTTTTGTCATGATGCCGCGAAGATCCATCATAGCCGTGTACGTGGGCATGATATATACGGGCGAGCTCTGGGCGGCGATCTCGTCAAGAAGCTCGTTGTAATCGCGTATGACGCGAAGTTCGCCCTCGTCGAAACCCGCGTACTTCAGCCTCAGCGCCATGTCGTCGGCTCTGACGCCGCTGACCCACAGCCCCGTCAGGCGGTCTTTGCGGGCGGCGAGGTTTTCAAATTCTACGTCCCAGATCCAGGATATGTCGGTGCCGTCGGCCGCGCGGTCGTTCAGGCAGATGACAAACAGGGCGGGCCCGCTCCCGGAGCACAGGTAATTTATCACCTGGTTGCACCCCGCGGGGTTCTTAACCAGTATCATCCGGGCGCTCACACCGCCGAGAGAAAACTCCTCCATGCGGCCGAAACCGCCTTCAAAGCTGCCCAGCGCCTCGATGACGGTCCCGTCGCCGACACCGGCGCTGTGCAGGCAGGCAGCCGCGGCGCAGGCGTTATAGACGTTGTACCCTCCCGCCAGATTTATGCGGGCGGTGTATTCGGAGTCGAAAATGCTCATCACGACGGCCGTGCCCGATTCGCCCGACGACAGGATCCGCGTCACGCGTATATCCGGCTGATGCCTCTTGTTTTCACAGCTGCTGCAGCGCCATCCTCCCAGGTGGCCGAACGTGCGGTAGTCGTAGTTATAGCGGCTCTTGCAGCGGCTGCAGTAGGGGGCGTCAGAGAGGTCGCTCACCTCGCCGCGATATATCGGCACGTCGACGCCGAAGGAGATGACGGCGTTTTTCGCGTCGTCCGCAGCCGACCAGGTCAGCGAGCAGTCGGCGTTAAGACAGAGCACGGCCCCGGGTATGTTTGCAACGCTCGTCCGTATCGAGGAGAGGGTGTGGGTCACCTCACCGTAGCGGTCGAGCTGATCCCTGAAGATGTTTGTGACGGTCAGCGATACGGGCTTGATGTACAGCGTTACGAACTTGAGCGCAGCCTCGTCGCACTCTATCACGGCCCAATCGTGCCGGCTTTTTCCGCTGAGTTTCGCGTTTGAGGCAAAGCAGGTCACGATACCCGAGAGCAGATTCGCGCCGGACCTGTTCGCGAAGCAGTCAAGCCCGGCGGCGGCAAGGCCCCTCTCCACGATGCGCGAGGTGGTGGTCTTCCCGTTTGTCCCCGTTATAAGGACGGTGTTCACGCCGGACGACAGATATTTCAGAACGTCGGGGCAGATCTTCAAAGCGAGGCGGCCGGGCATGTCGGTACCGCCCCGGCCCAGCACGCGGCAGGCCAGAACGGCTATCTTGCCGAGCCAGAGCGCCGTCAAAAAACGTAATCTTTTCATGTCCGCATTATAACACACGAACGCACCGTTTACTATACGGCGAAAAAAATAGGCGGCTGCTGCCGCGATCAGGTCCCCGGCGCCGCTGGACATTGACGCGGCGCTCGTTTATACTCGGGATATATGAATCTGCATCGATCGGGAGGACTGAAATGCGATACGTATCCTGGAACGTGAACGGCCTGCGGGCCTGCATCAACAAGGGGTTTATGGATTTTTTCAGGGCCGTGGACGCGGACTGTTTCTGTATTCAGGAGACAAAGATGCAGCCGGGGCAGATGGAGCTCGAGCTTGAAGGATATTTGCAGTACTGGTGCAGCGCCGAGAAGAAAGGGTACTCGGGCACGGCCGTTTTTACGAAGGTCCGCCCTCTGGCCGTAAGGTACGGGATCGGCTCGCCGGAGCACGACAGCGAAGGGCGGGCGCTCACGCTCGACTTCGGGGATCGCTACCTCGTTACGGCGTATGCCCCCAACTCTCAGGACGGGCTGAAACGCCTGGATTACAGGATGAGGTGGGAGGATTCTTTCAGGAGTTACCTTCTGGAGCTTGATAAGGAAAAACCGGTGATCGTCTGCGGGGACCTTAACGTCGCCCACACGGAGATCGACCTGAAAAATCCCGGACCGAACAGAGGGAGCGCGGGTTTTTCGGATGAGGAGCGCGAGAAATTCTCATCACTCGTCGATTCCGGCTTCACGGATACGTTCAGGGCGCTGCACCCCGGCCTGAAGGGCGCATATACCTGGTGGTCGTACCGGTTCCGCGCTCGCGACACGAACGCGGGGTGGCGGATAGACTACTTTCTTGTGTCCGACCGCCTGTTCAGCCGCGTCAGGAGCTCCGAGATCCATTCCGATGTCTACGGTTCGGACCACTGCCCGGTGAGCCTTGAGATCCTGCCGTAAGCCGCCCCGCCCGCGATGCACAATACCCGTCTCGTCTCATATGCTGGCATGGAAGCATTTGAGAGGAGTTATGTATTTTGCGCAGGAAGTTTCCATGCAAGGACAGTATTGTCCTGAAGGATTACGGAAGCGCCCCCCTGGTGATCGGTATCGGCGGAGCGGCAAAACAAAACAATACATATCGCACTGTTTTATGGACCGGGGAACATCTGCAGCTTGTCGTTATGAGCATCGGCGTGTGCGGAGATATAGGGCTTGAAGTGCACCCGGACACAGACCAGTTTATAAGGATCGAACAGGGCAGAGGCCTTGTGATGACGGGATCCCGGAAAGACGCCGTTGCCTGCGCGGGAAAAGTCTGCGCGGGCGACGCGGTCGTGATACCCGCGGGGACGTGGCATAACCTTATAAATGCGGGCGACTGCCCGATAAAGCTCTATACGCTCTACGCGCCTCCGGAGCACCCGAAAGGAACGGTACATATCACAAAAGCCGACGCCGCGGCGCTGGAGAACGCGGCGGTGCATCGGGCGGGGAGCTCAAACGCCGCATCCGGTCCGGAGGGGCGCAAAAACACGCCGGTGAGCGCCGCGGGAAACGCGCACGCGGCCGAATACGGATACAAGAAAGAGCGGGCCTGAACAGAGGCTAAGCAGGTATGCACAGTCCGCCCCGCGGCTTGCCGCGGGGCGGGCTGTCGAAAGACCGCCTTTTCAGGCGGTCTTTCGTAAATAATATCTCTTTTCAGAGTACTCTCAGCCTTAGCTGAGTTTCTTTTGCATTCATATCGCCGCGGGGCGGGCTGCATAGCGTTATGATTACTGCTCCATGAACAGCGCTATGTCGTCATCGACCGTGCCGATGCCCGCGATACCGAATTTCTCGACAAGAACGTTCGCCACGTTCGGGGAGAGGAAACCGGGGAGCGTCGGGCCCAGGTGGATATTCTTAACGCCCAGATACAGCAGTGACAGCAGCACGATCACGGCCTTCTGCTCATACCAGGCTATATTGAACGCGATGGGCAGCTTGTTGATGTCGTCAAGCCCGAAGACCTCCTTGAGCTTGAGGGCGATCACGGCGAGCGAATACGAGTCGTTGCACTGGCCCGCGTCGAGGACTCTCGGGATACCGCCTATATCGCCGAGACCCAGCTTGTTGTACTTGTACTTCGCGCAGCCCGCAGTCAGTATCACGGTGTCCTTCGGCAGCTTCTGCGCAAATTCCGTGTAGTATGCCCTGGATTTCATTCGTCCGTCGCAGCCGGCCATGACGAAGAATTTCCTTATCGCGCCCGTCTTGACTGCCTCGACCACTTTATCTGCGAGGGCGAGCACCTGGTTGTGGGCGAATCCTCCCGTTATGCTGCCGGTCTCGATCTGCTCGGGCGGCGGCAGCGTCCTGGCAAGGGCGATGATCTCCGAGAAGTCTTTATGTCCGTTCTCATCCGCCGCGATGTGTTTGCAGCCGGGATAGCCGGTCGAGCCTGTCGTGAAGATCCTGCTCCTGATCTCCTCGCTCCGCGGCGGGACGATGCAGTTTGTGGTAAACAGTATCGGTCCGCGGAAGGACTCGAATTCGCTGAGCTGCTGCCACCAGGCGTTCCCGTAGTTGCCTGCGAAGTTTGAGTATTTTTTAAAAGCGGGATAGTAGTGGGCGGGGAGCATCTCGCTGTGGGTGTAGACGTCGACTCCGGTGCCCTGAGTCTGCTCGAGCAGCTGCTCAAGGTCGGTCAGATCGTGGCCGGAGATCAGAATGGCCGGGTTGTTCCTCACTCCGATATCCACTTCGGTTATCTCGGGGTGTCCGAATCTGGACGTGTTTGCCTCGTCCAGCAGTGCCATGACCTTAACGCCGTGTTCGCCCGTTCTCAGGGTCAGCGCCACCAGATCGTCCGCGGTCAGGGAATCGTCGAGCGTGGCGGCCAGCGCCTCGTATATGAACGCATATATTTCGGGGTCTTCCCTGCCGATATTTTTGGCGTGTTCCGCATACGCGGCCATGCCCTTGAGACCGTACGTGATCATCTGGCGCAGAGCGCGGATATCCTCGTTCTCAGTCGCGAGCACCCCGACCGCCGAGGCCTTCTCAAGCATGGAATCCGTGCAGCAGCCCGCTTCAAATGTTGCGGCGTCGTGCAGCTCGAGGCCGGCGGCCGAGTTTTTCAGCCCGTTTCTCACCGCGATCATTTTTTTGATCTGCTCTGCGATGGCGCCGCCGTCAAAGTTCGCGTTTGTTATCGTCATGAACAGGCTGCTCAGCACCTCGTGGTTTATGCTGCCGAGCCCGGCGGCGTCGATCTTTGCTTTGGTCACGATATCCGCGATGCCCTTGAGGGTGTATATCAGAAGATCCTGCAGCTTCGCAACGTCCTCTGTTTTGCCGCACACGCCGCGCACTGTGCAGCCTTTTCCTCCGGCGGTCTCCTGGCACTGGTTACAGAACATGCTCATTGTACTATTCCTCCCTTTTTTTGACCTGTTTTTTCGGAGCGGGCGCCTTGACGACAATGAGTTCAAGGACCGGCTCGTGGAGATTTCTGACGTTCATAAGCGTGTCTTCGGGTATCTTGAGGAGCGTCCCTCCACCGTACTCGTGTATCTCCTGCTCGCCCAGGCCGATCGAGAGCGTCCCTCTGAGCACCGTCATGTACAGGTTCGCGTTTGAGTAGTGCTCCGGCAGACCCTCCCCCCTGGGAAACACCATATGGAGATAGTTCACGTTCTCGTCGAGCAGGACCTTCTCGACGGCTCTCTCGTCGGTCGTTGAGAATCGATACACCTGTTCAACCATTGTCTGAGCCCTCCTTCACTCCAGTATTCTTCCGTCGGTGGTAACGGTGACCACGTTCCAGGGGATGAATTTCCCGCTGCTCTGCAGCGCTTTTTTTGCGGCATTCTCGAGGCCGCCGCAGCACGGGACCTCCATGCGCACGATCGTGACGCTCTTTATATCGTTGTTTTTTATGATCCGGGTCAGCTTTTCCGTGTAGTCGCCCTCGTCGAGTTTCGGGCAGCCTATGAGCGTGACGCGGTTTTTGATAAAGCGGTCGTGGAAATCGCCGTACGCGTAAGCCGTGCAGTCGGCTGCGATAAGCAGGTTCGCGTCCTTGAAATACGGAGCGTTGACGGGGACCAGCTTTATCTGTACGGGCCACTGAGACAGCCGGCTCTCGCTTTGGCTCTTCGGGGCGCAGGACGACTCGCATGTCTGCTCGCGGTTTATGACCTTCGAGTGGGTGCCGGGGCAGCCGCAGGGCAGCTTCTCCTGTTTTCCGGCCGCGGCTTCCTTATTTGCAAGTACTGCAGCCTCGTTGTATTCGGCGGCCTCCCTCTCTTCAAAGCTTATTGCGCCGGTCGGGCATGCGGGCAGGCAATCGCCGAGCCCGTCGCAGTAATCGTCGCGGAGCAGCACCGCTTTCCCGTCGACCATCCCTATTGCGCCTTCATGGCAGGCATGAGCGCAGAGTCCGCAGCCCGTGCACTTGTCCTCGTCTATCCTTATAATCCTTCTGACCATTGATTTCACCATCTTTCACGTTGTTTTGGTTGACTTTTCGCGTTAAGCTTACTATCATTAGGGCGATATGTCTGTTGTAATTACAACGAATCGAGGAAAAAATGGAGAAAAAACTGGGTCTACTTACAAAAGTCGAACTGTTCAGGGATATCGGCGACTCGGAGCTGTCCGCGCTGCTGTCATGTCTCGGCGCTGTCTCCGCGAGCTATAAAAAAGGGGAGACGGTCTTTCTGAGCGGGGAGAAACCCGAACGTTTCGGTATCGTTCTGTCGGGACAGCTGCAGATAGTCCAGGATGATTACTACGGGAACAGGACCATCCTCGGCAATCCCGGAGAGGGCAGCCTGTTCGGCGAGGCTTTCGCCTTCGCGGCGATAGAATCTCTGCCTGTGAGCGTCGTCGCAGCGTCGGACTGCGAGCTGTTGTTTTTCAGTTCGAACAGGTTTGCCGCCCCCTGCTCGAACGCGTGCGGTTTTCACAGCAGGCTCATTAAGAATATGCTCGGTATAGTGGCGAAAAAGAATATTGAACTGACGAAAAAGATAGAGTTCACCTCGAAACGCACGACCCGCGAAAAACTGCTCAGCTACCTCGCGTCCGAGGGGCTCCGCGCGGGCGGCGGCCGGTTCAGGATCCCGTTCAACCGCCAGGAGCTGGCAGACTACCTCTGCGTCGACAGGAGCGCGATGTCGGCGGAGCTGTCGAAGCTCAGGGACGACGGCCTGCTGCGCTATCATAAGAACGAGTTCGAGCTGTTATAGAGCGGCAGAGCGCGTCGGCGATTCAAAGAACACTTGTTCTCTGACGCGCTCAGGCTGCGCCCCTATTGACGACGTACGTAACGTACTCCCGTTCCAGGCGGTAACCGAGCTTTTCGGCAAGAGCCAGCGAGCGCAGGTCGTGGGCGTCCCAGCAGGGGTCGAGCCCTCTTTCAAGGCATTCGAGTATCAGCTTCGAAGCGCAGGCGAGAGCGCATCCTCTCCTTCTGAAATCGCTCCGGGTGTCGATCTCGATCTCAATGCCCCCGTCGTAGTACGCGTACGAGGACGCGCCGCTGACCGGCGTGTCGCCCAGCAGGGCCATGACGCCGAGGCCGTGTTCCGCGTACGACTCGAAAGAGGGGTACAGCGAGCACAGATCCCGAGACCAGTCATCCTCTTTCGACATGTTATATAAGTCCTCGCCGATCATGCTCAGGCGGAATTCGGGCGGAAGCTTCTCTATATATGATTCGAGGGTCCGGCGGTCAAAAGCGCCCGGACCTTTCTTTACGGCGTAACGTGTGATCTTTTCGCACCTGCCCCCGTGCAGCCGCTCGATAAGCCGCGACCAGCCCGCGTCCGGCGGCACCATCAGAAGGCTTGAAGACCCGGGCGGTATGTCATATACGAGCCGCTCGAGGGGCTCGCCGGCAAAAGAGCAGAAATCTCCGACAATAATCCGGGCGGAAGAGGGGCATGGGATACTGTCGGCCCAGGCCGAGCCCATGTGGCCCTGCAGATATGACGCTGTCAGCGCGTCGCCGTGCCCGCTGAACAGCCCTGCGACGAGCCCGGCATCGCGGGGCCCCAGTTCGACCATTTAAGCATCTCCTTTTTCCCGGTCTTTGAGATCACAGACCATTACGTTGAAAGGCATCCCGCTTGTCAGGTGCTTGACGGACGCGAAAAAACGGAAACCTGCCCTCTCGTACACGCGCGCCGCGCGCTCGTTAAACTCGGCGACCGTTAGACGGAGCCTCGCCGGTTTGAAGTTATGCGCGGCAAATTCCATACCTTTGCGCAGAAAATCGTATCCCAGACCGCGGCCGCACAGAGAAGGCGCCATGCCCAGCCCGATATCCAGCGCGTCGGAGTCGTAGACCCATTTTTGCAGCGTGGGGATGCGCGCCGAGCTTCCGAAACAGTAATAGCCGATCAGCTTGATGCCTTTAAGGCACGCGTAATAATTGCCGCTCAGGAGTTCGAGCAGGGTGTCTTCGTTTCTTTCAAAGCTGTACACGGCGTAATTGCCTTCATACTTCCAACCGGAGATTATCAATGCGAATTCTTTCTTAAGGGGCACTATCATATCCTGAACCCTCTGCCGGAGCGCTCCCGCGGAGCCGCGCAAAAGCGGCTGCGGATTTCAGCATAATTTGCCCCGGTTTTTCAAATACTGATGCACGGAGGTGATAAAAACGGGCATTATTGGCTGGGTGATCATAGGCGCGATAGCCGGCTGGATCGCGAGCATGATAACGGGCAACAACAGGAAGATGGGCGCGGGAAAGAATATCCTGGCCGGCGTGGCGGGCGGAATACTGGGCGGTATCACGATGAACCTCATCGGAGGCCGCGGAATTACCGGGTTTAACCTCTGGAGCCTGTTCGTGGCAACGATCGGCGCCGTAATCGTGCTCCTTATCGTCAACGCGTTTAAAAAGAAGGCTCATTAGTTTTGTGCCGCCGGGGCATGAGATGCAGCGGGTTTTTGAGGCGCCGGCCGTCAGATAAAAGCCGTTTGCCCCGCCCCGGCGCGATCATGCTCCATACGCCCCCGGTGCACCGGCTCCCGCCGGAACCTGGGGCGTTTTACTGTCCGCGGCGGCCGTGCGCTCTCTCAGCGCTTCGGCCCGGTCAGGCGGTGGCTGCGCTCGATCATGTCAAAAAGCTCGCTCCGGGGGACGTCCGAATCCACGATCACCGTTATCCAGTGCTCCTTGTTCATGTGGAAGGCAGGTCTCACCCCGGCGTATGCCCCGCGCAGGAAGTCGGCCCGCGGGGGCTCGCATTTGAGATTCACGCGCAGGCCGTCCCGCTCGTATATGAACGCGAAGCACTTCCTGTTCGAGAGGTGGCGCAAAGCGGCCCAAGCGTCCGGAGCGCCGGGGTCGTCAAAGGGATAATCCTCGTACGAATCGGGCAGGCCGAGGCAGTGGTCTATCAGTTCGCGCTTTGTCACCGGCGCACCTCGCTCCAGCGGGAGTTTTTCCTCACGACGGTATCTCCGCTTACATTGGAACGATCTTCGTTGTCCCGCAAGTACATTTTGTATCATTACCGCTCAGCTTTCAAGCCCCGCAGAGGATTTTTTTCACACATTTCGGCCGAAAATAGCCCGCGGAGGGGATGCCGCGCCGGGGAGGCGGCAGATACTGTCACATTATGTCATTTTATTGATGCGGTCCGCCGCGCGGGCGGTATACATACGGTATTATTGCGGAGGAATATAGCGGCGGATAAATCTGCGCCGGTGCGCCGGACGGACTTCGGATCGCCCGGACGGCCTTGCAGGGGACCGGCGGCGCGGTCATCGCGGCTGATTGGAAGAAAGAGGGCTGCAAAAGCCTGCAGGGATCATCAAAATGCGGGCAAAAGGACGGAGAAAGGGGCTGCGGAAATCGTTGTTTGCCGCAGCCCCCGCATTATCTTATTTTAACCCCGGACGCCTCTCGCTATAGCCCGAACAGCCTGAGCAGTTTCTGCCAGAACGTCAGCGCTGCCGGCTCCTCATCGGCCTCGGCAGGCGTCTCCGGTCGCTCTATGGCCGGTGTCTTGAGCACGAACTGCACGGCGGCGACGTCCGTGTTCTTCTCCGAGACGAACGATACGGTCTCGCCCGGGCCGCCCGTCACCAGGTCGAGGATGCCGGATATATCGCCCTGTGAACCGTCAAGGCCGCCGAGCAGCGCTCCGGTGCCGTCCTTGTACTCCGAAAGGCCGTCCCTGAGCTCTCTCATGGCCCCGCTCAGCCTGGCGCCCGCCTCAAACAGCTTGTTTGCCGAAGCAGGGATGACCGAAGCGGAATTATAGAATTTCTCCGCCCCGCCGGCGAGATTCGCCGCTCCTGAGCTTAGCTGTGCCACGCCGTCCGTATAGCTCCCGAGTCCCTGCACGAACATCATCACGCCGTCGAGCTGCGCTTTTATCGCTGCCGTCTCGGCGCGGTCCCCCAGGATCTCGGCATAATTCTCGCTTGTCAGGGTCGGCAGGCCGGAGCCCTCGAGCTGCGTGTTGACGGCGGAGAAAACGGCCTCCTGCATGGCTGCGGCGCCGGATACGAGGGCGGCGCCCTGCTCCGCGAGCCCGGACAGCCCCGCGCTGAGGGAGCTTGCCGCCGCGCTGAGGTCGGCAACGCCCGCGCTCAGAGAACTGAGCCCGTCTTTCAGCGCTTTGAGCCCCTCAAGATAGTCGGAGAGCCCCTCAGAGAGCCCGTCTGCCCCCGCGAGCAGGTCGCCGGCACCGCTGTCAAGCCGCCCGAGCGTGTCTTCAAGCATGGCTATCCGGCCGCCGATGTCATCCATGCCGAGATCGAGCATGAGCCTTATCCCGCTGATTGTTATGGCCTCCATTTCAAAGTCGCGCACCGCGGCGCTCAGCGACAGCTGCGCGCCGCGCCCCGGGAGCACCGTGAAACTGATCTGTTTATCCCCGCCGGCGTCGGCGATCGTCGCGCCTTCCGCCGCGATGTCCTCGCACAGTTCCTTGTCGAGCTTTACGGTTACCTGAAGGGCGTAGTCATCAAAGAAGGGCGTCGTGACGCGGGGGTTCTGACCGACGGTGATATCTATCCTGAGGTCGCCGTCGGCGCCGCCGAGGTCCTCGAACCGCACTTCCCTGCCGTTCAGTCTGCATTTTATGCCGAAGGTCCACGGCAGGTCCTTTGACGAGAGCGTACCCTGGTAGCTGAGCCTGCCCTGTGAGCCTTTTGAGGTGATCATATCACCGCTGACGGAGAGAGGTTCGCTGCCGGAGAGGTTCACGATCTGCGTGTAGTCGCCGTAGTCCGTGATATCTCCCCCGTAGAAACTGTTGACGACGTATATCTTTTCAACGCTGCCGTCGCCGCTCAGTATACCGTACACGACCTCCTCTTTGCGGGAGGGGGCGGCCGCACCGAGGGCGGGGCATGAGAGCGCGGCAAGCAGCGCTGCCGCGATAAGCACGGATAAAAGCTTTTTCATATTATATCTCCTCTATACAAAGGGTTAGTATTTCAAGGGGAGGTCAAGGGCTCTTGCGGCCCTTGCCGAACCCGTGATTCAGGGTTGTCTTTTGTATCAGTCCGTCAAAAACAGTGAGCAGTGCGGGCAGGACGAGGCAGACCATGGCGAGCGACAGGAGCGTGCCCCTGCCCAGCAGTTCCCCGAGCTCGGCGACTATGGGGTTCGTGGACGTCATCGAAAGGGTGAACCCGGCCATGGAGAGTATCGCTGCAGAGGTCAGGATCGACAGCAGGTTGCCGCCCAGCGCCCTGGTCGCGGCTTCCTTTTTCGGATGCTCTCTCCTGAGATCAAGATAGCGGTCCGTGAGCAGTATGGCGTAGTCCACCGTGGAACCGAGCTGGACGGTGCCGATTATCAGGTATCCGATATAGTTGTATGTGTTGCCCGTGAAATAGCCGATCGAGAGGTTCAGCCATATGGCTGTTTCGATCGTGAACAGCAGCAGCAGGGGGATCGAGACGGAGCGGAACGCCACGAGTATCGTCAGAAAGATGCCGATGACGGCGCAAAGGTTTACTATTTTCGTATCCGCCGACACCGTGTTCCTGATATCGTACAGCGTCGCGCTCTGCCCTGCGAGATATACGCCGTCGTAGTACATCGCGGCGGCGCTCCGGATATCCTCGACTGCCCGGAAGGCCCCGTCGCTCTCCTCGGTCGTATCTGTGTAGATGATGAAAAGGGCGTAGTTATCCGAGTAGAACCGCCCGAGCGTGGCCCGGTCGAGGTAATCGGGCGGTATCTCCTCCCCGACGAGGTCCACGTACGACACGACTCTCCTTACGTCATCCATATCGTGAAGTGTTTTGCTCAGTTCGCTCTCTTTGCCCGTCTGTCCCCGCGGGACCAGCAGCGCGAGCAGATTCTCTTTTCCGAACTCCTCTTCGATCTTCAGGGCGTCCTGACCGGCCCGCGAGCTCCCGGCCACCGCGCCCATGCCGTACATGAACTGCGCGTTTGACTGAGCCAGATAGCAGGGGACGGCGATGACGGCGGCGGCGATGAGCAGCGGCACGCTGATGCGCACAAGTTTCCTGCCGACTCCGCGCAGCTCCGGAATGAATCTGCGGTGGGCGGTCCTGTCGAGCAGCTTGACGCTCGCCAGCGTGAGGGCGGGCATGAAGACCATAACGAAAAGGAAGCTCAGCACGACGCCCTTTGCGAGGTTCAGCCCCAGATCCGGCCCGATCCTGAAGCGCATGAAGATCAGCGCGAGGAAGCCGAGCACCGTGGTCGCGGCGCTGGCGGCGACGGCCGCGAGCGATTTCTTCACTGCGAGGACCATCGCCCTGCCCGGTTCGTATTCTTCGCGGTATTCGCGGAAGCAGTGCAGGAGGAATATGGCGTAGTCCAGAGACACCGCAAGTTGCAGTATGGGGCTGATCGACTGCGTCATAAACGAAGTTTCGCCCAGGAGCGCGGTCGTGCCCATGTTGACCGCGACCGCGAACCCTATCGTGATGAGGTACAGCAGAGGTTCGATCCAGGACGTCGTCGTCAGGATCAGTACGAGGAGCACAAGGGGGAGCAGTATATAGAACGCTTTCAGGACCTCCGACACGGACATATCCTGCGCGGCCGCAATATTTACCGCATCTCCCGCGACGGCGTTGTCAACGCCTATGATCTCGCGCACGGCGTGGACGGCGCTCTGTTCCGTCCCGTTCGCGATGGTCAGGGAAAAAAGGGCGCTGCCGTCTTTGTAATAGCTTCGGGTCGCGCCCGGATCGAGGAATTCGACGGGGGTGGAGAGAAGAACGTCTTCTCCCACGGCGTCGTCGAGCCAGCTGACGGAATCGACCCCCTCCGCGGCCGCGAGGCGGGACTTGTATTCGAGGGCCTCCTTTATCGTCACGTCCGATATCATTACCGAGGCGTTCGGGACAGCGCCGCCGAACTCGCTTTTCATCACGCCGATAGCGGTCGTGGATTGCGCGCTCTCGGGCAGGTAATCCACAAGGCTGTAGTTGACGCTCCCCAGCGGCACCGCAAGAGCGCACAGCACGGTGATCGCCGTGAATATGATGATGACGGCGAATTTTCTTTTGACTAAAAAGGCTGAGAGTTTTTCCATCTGATTCTTTGCGGGGACGCGCGGGGCGATACTCCGCCAAAACCTCCCATAATAATATACATAGTGTTGACAATAAGATACATTAATAGCATAATAACAGCGTGAAAATAAAGCAACATGCAGATGTTTATGTTATGTTCATTGGTCGACAAAGCGCTAATAAGTGTACGGATATTCAAAAAAAGTTTACACTTTCGGGAGGGTGTACGGGTGAAAAACGGGAAGCTGGACAGGAGAGTCAAATATACGAAGATGGTCCTGAAGAAGAGCCTTATCAAGCTGCTGGCTCAGAAAGACATCTCGCAGATCACGGTCAAAGAGCTGTGCGAGGACGCCGATATCAACCGGACGACGTTCTACGCTCACTACTCGGACCAGTATGACCTTAAAAGCAAGATAGAAGACGAACTGCTGGAGAACATCAGCTCCTATCTGTCCGACAGTATGGAGAGCGGTTCGGACGAGGTCGTGGACGCCGTCGAAAAGATCTTCGAGTACATAAGGGAGAACGCCGAGCTGTGTCAGATGCTTCTCAGCGACCGCGGGGACATAAACTTCCAGAAGAGGATAATGATGCTGATCTACAGCGGAAAGATCGACACCCTGATAAGCGGCGGGAGGATACCCGGAGAGTATGCGGATTATATCCGAGCCTACATAATCACGGGCTGCATCGGCGTCGTTCAGAAATGGCTTGACGACAATATGGCCCGGCCCTCGCGAAACATGGCTAAGCTGCTCGTGGCGCTGAGCATGGAGCTGCCGGAGTCGTTCGGAGCGAAAAAATAGCGCCCTCCGGGGATACCCCGGGCGGTGCCCGTAATATAAACAAAACTTGTTTGCGGAGGATTCTTTATGATAAGAGCAGCGGTAGTGAGCTACGGCAATATCGGCAGGGCCGCCGTTGAGGCCATCGGCGCCTCGCCTGATTTTGAGCTGGCGGGAGTGGTCAGCAGATCCGCGGAATGCGGTATGAGGGGAAATATCCGGTTTGTAAGGAGCATTGACGAACTGAGCGGCGTGCAGGCCGCGATTTTGTGCGGGCCGAGCGTGCACATACCGGAGATCGCCGAGGAGATACTCAAAAAGGGGATATCGACTGTCGACTGTTTTGACATCCACGGCGAGGTCTTCGGCCTGTTTGAACGCCTTGACGCCGCGGCGAAAAAAGGGGGGTGCGCGTGCGTCACCGCCGTGGGCTTTGACCCGGGGCTTGACTCGGCTGTCCGCGCGCTTTTTGAAGCCGCCGCACCCGGGGGGCTGACTTATACGGATTTCGGGCCCGGTATGAGCATGGGCCACACGGTGGCTGTAAAAGCCGTAAGCGGGGTCTCTGACGCGCTGTCCGTGACGATACCGGCGGGGGCGGGCGTTCATCGCCGCATGGTGTATGTCGTTATCGAGGACGGGGCCGATTTTGACGAAATCGCCAAGAAAATAAAGAACGACCCGTATTTTGTCAAAGACGAGACGGTCGTTGCCCGTGTTCCGGCCATTGAGCCGCTCAAAGATATGGGGCACGGCGCGCGCATCACACGAAAAGGCGTGTCGGGCACGACGCACAACCAGCGGCTATGTTTTGAGATGAGCATCAACAACCCCGCCCTGACGGCGCAGATGATGATAAGCGCCGCCAGGGCCGTTCTTAAGCGCCCGCCCGGGGCATATACGATACTGCATCTGCCTGTCATCGATATGCTGCCGGGCCCGCAGGAGGAGCTCATACGCCGCCTGGTGTAGCGGTTGCCCATGCCTTCTCCTCGGGGAGAAGGTGCTTGATCGCAGCGAGGCGGATGAGGTGGCGTTGAGGGATAAACACCTCATCCGGACGGCTTCGCCGCCCACCTTCCCCTCAAAGGGGAAGGCTGTTTTTCCGCTGCGGCGGCAGGAACGGACTCTGGCAGAAATTCTCTGCTCTTCGAAAGTCCGGGCGCGGGGACAATGCTCCCCGCGCCTTTTTTTGCACAATTTTTTCCTGTCCGATATTCGGGCGCGTCGCGGCAATAATAGTCGCGAGGGATGAGAGATGTATATTGTATGGCTTGTTGTTTTTTTGACCGCGTCGGCCGCGGTACTTCTTTTTGTCAGGCCGCTGAGGACATATTTTCTCGTCGACAGTGACAAAATGAGTGTGCGCGTTTCGGCAGGCCGGCTGATCCCGGTGAGCGCGGCCGCCGATCTGACCGATCTTAAAGCGGGGATCGCGGTCTTTGTCTTCAACAGAAAAGTGTTTGCCCTCAGGCCGGGAGGGAAGAAAAGGGGCGGAACAAAACGCCTTCTGCGGCTGGCGGGGGCCCTCGACGTTCAGAACGTGAGCGTTAAGGCGGAGTACGGCACGGGCGACCCCTTCGCCACGGCGATGGCGGTCGCGGCTCTCGCGGCGCTCGGCAGGTCCGGGCGTATCGACGGCATCGAGCAGCACCCCGATTTTTTATCGTCTGACGGCCGCTTCGTCGTCTCGGGAACAGCGAGGATAAACGCGGGAAAGACGCTGCTGAATCTGGCGCAAATCAAAGGGGAAAGGAATAACGGAGAATTGGAAAACATGACTATGGCCGAAAACGTAGATACCTTATTTCACAGTCTTGAAAACTTCACCCAGAAAGAGGGCATCATCGGCAAGCCGGTGACGCAGGGCGACAAGACGTTCCTGCCGGTCGTGTCTATAACCGTGGGGTACGGCGAAGGCAGCGCCGCGGGCAAAAACCAGGCAAATCAACAGTCGAACGGGCAGAGCACGAATACGGGGGCCGGCGCGCTGGGTTTGGGCGCGAAGCTGAGCACCGACGCTGTGATCGTCATCGACGGCGCGAACAATCAGGACGTGAAGCTGCTCTCGCTCACCTCGAGCGCGGGGACCATGATGGACAAGATCCCGCAGGTGATATCGAGCATAAATCAAAGCAAACAAAGCAAGGGGCAGCCGCAGCAGAGCGCAGGCATGACAGCCGGAATGTGACGGCCTCTCCGGGATGATCGCACCGCGACGATAGTCTATGCAAAAAGCGCAAAAAAAAAGCGCGGGGAGCCGAAAAAGCCCCCCGCGCTTTATGCGGTCCCGGTTATCTGAGAGTGTTGAGAGCACCTTTGCCTTTGAAGACGGCGCTCTTTCCGAGCTGCTCCTCGATCCTGAGCAGCTGGTTGTACTTCGCGATGCGCTCCGACCTGCAGGGAGCGCCGCTCTTTATCTGGCCCGAGTTCACCGCGACGCAGATATCCGCTATGGTAGTGTCCTCCGTCTCGCCCGAACGGTGCGAGATGACGGTGGTATACTTCGATTTCTGCGCCAGCTGTATCGTGTCGAGCGTCTCCGTGAGGGTGCCTATCTGATTGAGCTTAATCAGGATGGAGTTTGCCACGCCGCTTTGGATACCCTCTTTGAGTATCGCGGGGTTGGTTACAAAGATATCGTCGCCGACGAGCTGGATCTTTCCGCCGAGCTGCTTTGTCAGTTCGGCCCACCCCAGCCAGTCGTCCTCTGCGAGCCCGTCCTCAATCGAGACTATGGGGTATTTGCGCACCCATTCGGAGTATAGGGCCACCATCTCGCCGCTTGAGCGGGTTATCCCCTCACCGCGCAGGACGTATTTACCGTCTTCGTACAACTCGGAGGCGGCGGGGTCAAGGGCGATGGCAATATCGTCGCCCGGCTCGTATTTTGACTTCTCGATCGCCTCGATTATCAGTTTGAGCGCGTCCTCGTTCGTCGCGAGGTCCGGCGCGAAGCCGCCCTCGTCGCCGACGGCGGTGCTCAGGCCCCTGTCCTTTATAACGTTTTTCAGAGTCTGATAGACCTCGGCGCACATCCTCAGCGCTGACGAAAAGCTCCGGGCGCCAACGGGCATTATCATGAATTCCTGGACGTCGACCGTGTTGTCCGCGTGCTTGCCACCGTTGAGGATGTTCATCATCGGCACGGGGAGCTCGCACGCGTTCGCCCCTCCGATATACCTGTAGAGCGGCACGCCCAGCTCGTTTGCGGCGGCTCTCGCGGCGGCCAGCGACACGCCGAGTATCGCGTTTGCCCCCAGCCTCGATTTATTTTTTGTGCCGTCAAGAGCTGCCATCAGGCGGTCGATCTTCCTCTGATCAAAAACGTCCAGGCCGTATATCTCCGGGCCGATAACGTTCAATACGTTTTCAACAACTTTTTTTACGCCTTTGCCGTGGTAGCGACCCTTTTCTCCGTCACGGAGCTCTACGGCCTCCCTCGTTCCTGTGGAAGCGCCCGAGGGAACGGCCGCTCTGCCGAGCGTTCCGCTGTCAAGCTCCACGTCGACTTCTACGGTCGGGTTGCCCCTGGAATCAAGTATTTCTCTCGCTTTTACTTTACTGATCTTCGGCACGGGTAACACTCCTTTGATGATGACTGTGATCATGATTTTGATTATGTCTGTTTGATTTGCCGTTCATTTTAATATATCTTTTCTCAAAACGCCAGCATTATTTGTCTTTCTTTGCGTCCTGTTTTGTGCGCGCAGGGAGCGGAGCCGCACGGGTATCGTCCCGAAACGGCTCCGCTCTTTCGGGGAGGCGCGGGGTTTCTGTTTATTCGGCCTGCCCGTTTATGAATGTTGAGCAGCATGTGCCGTCGCTCGTGCGGGCTTTGCCGTCTCCGACGGGGTTGATGTCGAGCGCCCTCGCGTGGCACATCCGGTCTTTATTGTAGTGACAGTTTTCTACGCCGCATTTCACCTGCATTCTCGGCGATTCTCCGAATACCATCATTATCACCACCTTTCAGAGATATTTTTATCATCGGGCCGCGTTTGATGCACGGGATGCCGTATATCATTTTTTACCACCGGCGCGCCGGTCCCATCGGGGGTATTCATGATATCAGTTCGGAATATCTGCCTTTGAAAAGGACTTTCAGCGGCTTTCTGGGCGGCCCTTCAAGGTGGTTGCCGTCCGTGTCGAAACGCCCCCCGTGCGCGGGGCAATCCCACGTCTTCTCCGCGCTGTTGAAGTTCAGCTCGGTCTTCATATGGGTGCAGGTGATGTCCAGGACAGTCACGTTGCCGCCGCCGTCCATGTAGATACCTGCTTTTTCGCCTTCGTACCGTATTATCCTGCCCTCGCCCGGTTTGAGCCCCCCGATGTCTCCGGTGCCCTCGAATTTCGACTTGACGAGCTCGATCACGGGGTTCACCGCTCCGGCGAAAGCTTTTTTTACAGAGCTCGTGATATCAGGCCTCGAGACGGAGTACAGGTCTTCGTACGCGCATTCCCCGGTCTGTATCAGCTCGGATATCATCATCCCCGCGAGAGTCCCGTTCGTGAGTCCCCATTTGCTGAAGCCTGTCGCGATATAGATATCGGATTTGGGCGAGACCCTCCCGATATAGGGCAGCTCATCGGGGGTGTCGTAGTCCTGAGCGGACCATTTCGCTATGACCTCCCCGGCGCCCGCTTCGCGCTCCGCAAACCGCGCGAGATTGTCGAAATGCACGGCCATGTCCGGTGACCGCCCCGTGTCGTGGCCCTCTCCGACGACGATGAGGATCGTCTCCCCGCCCTCGACGTGGGTCCTGATAGATCGGGTCGGGTCCCCCACGTTGATATAGCTGCCTTCGGGCCGGTCCCTCAAAGCGCGCGCCGCAATGCCGTACGTCCTCTTGGGGTAGAGCCTGGCGAAGAAAAGATTCAGGCCGCCGAGAAACGGGTACTGTGTCGCGGCGATCACGTGCCGGGCCTTTATCACGGCGCCGTTCTCGCACTCGACGGTCTTTATGTCGCCGTCGTCGATCCCGGACGCCTTCGTGTCGCAGCAGATCCGGGCGCCGAGGCGCGCGGCGGCCGCCGCCAGGCCCTCGACGTATTTCACTGGGTGGAACACGTACTGGCCCGGGAAGGCGAGCAGCCCCTTGTTTCCGGAAGGGAAGGCTGCGTCTTCGACCATCCGGGCGTTAATGCCGATCGATCTCGCGGCGTCGTACTCTTTTTGAAGGAGGTCGCGCTCCTGTTCGTTTTCCCCGTAGATATACGCCGTGTTTTCTCGCAGGGCGCAGTCTATCGACTCCCTGCCCGCAGTCCCGGCGACAAAGTCCATGGCCCTGTTCTGCGACGCGGCGTAGTCGCGGGCGGCGTCAAGGCCGTATTTTTCTTTGATCTTGCAGTAGATGACCCCGTGCTGAATCGTCACTTTGCCCGTCGTGTTGCCGGTCGTGCCGCCGCACAGTTCCCCGGCCTCGATGAGGAGGGGCCGAAACCCTCTTTCCGCGAGGCAGTAGGCGCATGTAACGCCCGTGATACCGCCGCCTATGACAAGAACGTCCGTGTCCGTGTCCTCGCTCAGCCGGGGATAGCGCTCTTTTTTGCACGTCAGATCCCAGTAAGAACTGTTGCCGCTCATATCGCCCTCCGCAATTTCCCGAATTTATGCGGATAGTTTGCGGCCTGCAGCTCGTTTTTATTCGCCGCGGCGCTCCGTATCGCCGCAGCAGGAGCCAGAAGCATATAGCAGTACCCAAGCCTTCTCCTTTGAGGAGAAGGTGCCAAACGCAGTGAGGCGGATGAGGTGGCGCACCGCCATATAGCCGCAGAAATTCGAAGGGGAAGGCAGCGTCTCAACCGTTCGGCTGCATCGATCTCAGCCCAGCCTGAACCCCGGCATCGGCTCCAGCTTGAAAAGGTTCCTGCGGTGAAGCTCGTCTATCTTCGCCTTTGTCTCGGGGCAGTCGATCTCGCCCGTGCGGATATACCTGTCAAGCACCGCGTACGTGAAGCCCAGGTTCTCCTCGTCCGTCTTGCCGCAGAGGCCGTCTATCGGAGTCTTCTCTATCAGCGCGTCGGGCAGCCCGAGCGCCCTGCCGACCTCTTTAACCTCCGCCACGGTCATGTCGCACAGGGGGCTGAAGTCGCCCGCGGCGTCCCCGTAGCGGGTGGCGTAGCCGACGTAATCCTCAGAGAGGTTGCATGTGTTGGCGACCCTGCCGTTCAGGCTCTGCGACACAGCGTACAGGGTCGCCATGCGTATCCTCGCCGGGAGATTTGTTTTAGTCTGCGCGCTTATTTCGGGCAGAGCGCCGATGCTGTTCAGAACGGCGTCCACCGCGGGTTTTATATTGACCACATAATGTTTTATATGCAGGTGCCGCACGAGCAGATACGCCATATCGATATCCGCTTGCTCCCCGTTGGGCATAAGGACACCGACAACGCGCTCTTTTCCCAGCGCCTCGGCGCACAGCGCGGCGACTGTCGAGCTGTCTTTGCCTCCGGAGATGCCGACGACAGCGACGCAGTCTTTTCCGTTGTTTTCAAAAAAGTCGCGAATCCAGGCGACGCATTTTTTTACGGTTTCTTGTGCGTCAAACATGATCATACCTCTTTTGATCTGCCGGCCGCCGCGCGGGCCGGGCGCGGCGGCCGTTTCCGTTATGCGCTCTCGCCCTTACTTTTTTTTGTTATGGGATACTCGAGAGCAGCTTTGATAAATCATACAAACAGCGGGTGCGCCCTGTTGGGGCGGCTTTTGAATTCCGGGTGGTACTGGACCCCCAGGAAGAACGGATGTTCCGTAATCTCGGCGGCCTCCACCAGCACGCCGTCAGGGGAGAAGCCGCTCAGAGCGAGCCCGGCCTTCCTTAACGCCTCGCGGTAGTCGTTGTTGAACTCGAGGCGGTGGCGGTGCCGCTCGGATATCTCTCTTATTCCGTAGCACTCGGCCATTTTCGTCCCCCGCGCGATGCGGCAGGGGTAGGAGCCGAGGCGGAGCGTACCGCCCTTGTCTATGTCACAGCTCTGCCCGGCCATGTAGTCGATGACCTTGTGTTTGCTGTTCGGGTTGAACTCGGCGGAGTTCGCGTCCTTAAGGCCGATAACGTTTCTCGCGATCTCAATGACGGCTATCTGCAGGCCGAGGCATATGCCGAAGTAGGGCAGGCCGCTCACTCTCGCGTGCCCGGCCGCCAGGATCATGCCCTCAATGCCCCTGTCGCCGAAACCGCCGGGTACGATGATGCCGTCGAGCCCGTCCAGTTCGGAGGCGACGTTGTCGGGAGTCAGATCCTCGGTGTTTATCCAGTGTATGCGGATGTGTGCTCCCAGTTCATAGCCCGCGTGCTGCAGAGCCTCCGCCACGGAGAGATACGCGTCATGGAGCTTTGTATATTTGCCGACGAGGCCGATGTGCACTTCTTTGTCGCGGTTCTTTATGCGCTCGACCATCGCCTCCCACTCGTAGAGGTCGCAGGGCGGCGCGTCGATGCCCAGCTCGCGGCACACGACGGAGGAGAGGTTCTGCTTTTCGAGCATCAGCGGCGCTTCGTAGACGTTCGGCATGGTGGTGTTTCCGATCACGCAGTCCGGCTTCACGTTGCAGAAGAGGGCCGTCTTCTTGAAGATCTCCGCCTCGATCGGCTCGTCCGAGCGCAGCACTATGATGTCCGGGTTCACGCCCATGCTCTGCAGTTCCTTGACGGAGTGCTGCGTGGGCTTCGATTTGTGTTCCTGCGAGGCCCGGAGCCAGGGCACCAGCGTGACGTGGATGAACAGGGTGTTCCCGCGCCCGGCTTCAAAGCTTATCTGGCGCACAGCCTCAATGAAAGGACGGGACTCGATGTCGCCGATAGTCCCGCCTATCTCGGTTATAACAACGTCGGCGCCTGTCTGGGAGCCGAGGCTGTAAATAAAGTCCTTTATTTCGTTCGTGATGTGGGGAATGACCTGTACGGTGCGGCCCAGGTACTCGCCGCGCCGCTCCTTGGTCAGCACGTTCATGTATACCTTGCCGGTCGTTAAATTGGAGTATTTGTTCAGGTCCTCGTCGATGAATCGCTCGTAGTGGCCCAGGTCGAGGTCGGTCTCCGCGCCGTCCTCCGTCACGTATACCTCGCCGTGCTGGTAGGGGCTCATCGTGCCGGGGTCCACGTTTATATAGGGGTCCAGCTTCTGCGCGGCGACTTTCAGCCCCCGCGATTTAAGAAGCCGGCCCAGCGACGCGGCCGTGATGCCCTTGCCGAGCCCCGACACCACGCCGCCGGTCACAAAAATATACTTTCTCATGATATCCAAACCTCCCGGAATTTCGCTCTGTCCGGCGCTTTTTTAGCCCGTTCCCGCCGCTCCCCGTCCCCGGAGAGCGCCGCGGGCCGCGCCGCGGGAGACCTCGTCACTTAACACCGAACAGCAGCTCTCCGTATGTTGGAAACGGCCAGTACTCAGCCGCCGTGACGCTCTCGGCCTCGTCGGCCACGGCGCGCAGCTCGTTCATGGCGGGCAGCACGTAGTCGCGAATAAAGTATGACTGCTCTTTTACGTCCGCCATGTCGCGGAGTTTTGCTGCGGTAGACTCAAGATCCTCCGTTTTCATCATGATCTGGTCCGCCAGGAGAGTCAGCTTTTTTATAATGGACTTCTCGTAGCTGCACACGGCGTCCGGAACGATGACCGCCTTGTCCTTGGCCGTGCGGGCGACAGCGCCCGCGTATTTCTCCACGGCGGGCAGTATCTGCCGCTTCGCCATATACGCCATGGTGTTCGCTTCGATGACGATGGTCTTGCAGTAGTTGTCGAGCATGATCTCGCAGCGGGACTTCAGCTCGGCTTCGGTATACACCCTGTGCGACGTGAGCATCCTCACGTTTTTCTCGTCGAGCAGGTGCGGCATGCAGTCGGGGGTCGTGCGGTAGTTCAGAAGGCCGCGCTCCTCCGCTTCCTTTATCCACCCGTCGTCGTAGCCGTTGCCGTTGAACAGGATCCTCTTGTGCGCCTTCACGGTCCTCTTTATGAGGTCCTGCAGGGCGGCCTGGAAGTTCTCCGCCCCCTCAAGCTCGTCGGCGAAGATCTTCAGCGATTCCGCCACGGCGCTGTTGAGCATGATGTTCGCGCAGGAGATGGAGTTTGAAGAGCCCAGCATGCGGAACTCGAATTTGTTCCCGGTAAAGGCGAAGGGCGACGTGCGGTTGCGGTCCGTTATATCCCTGAGGAAGCGCGGCAGGGTGTCGACGCCCAGCTTCATCGTGATCTGCTCTCTGCCGTTGTACGGCTTCGAATTCTCGATGGCCTCCAGAATGGCTGTAAGCTCGTCTCCGAGGAAGATGGAGACCACGGCTGGCGGCGCCTCGTGCGCGCCGAGCCGGTGGTCGTTCCCGGCGGTGGCGACGCTCAGGCGCAGCAGGTCCTGATAATCGTCAACGGCCTGGATGACGGCGCAGAGGAACAGCAAAAACTGCGCGTTCTCGTACGGGGTCTCGCCGGGGGATAGCAGATTCACGCCGGTGTCCGTCGCCATGGACCAGTTGTTGTGCTTTCCGGAGCCGTTCACACCTGCGAAAGGCTTCTCGTGCAGCAGGCATACGAGGCCGTGCTTCGAGGCCACCTTCTGCATTATCTCCATCGTGAGCTGGTTGTGGTCAGCCGCCACGTTCGTCGTGGCATAGATGGGCGCGAGCTCGTGCTGCGAGGGGGCGACCTCGTTGTGCTCCGTTTTCGCGAGCACGCCCAGTTTCCACAGCTCCCGGTTCAGCTCCTCCATGAAAGCGGCGACTCGCGGTTTCACGACGCCGAAATAGTGGTCGCCCAGTTCCTGGCCTTTCGGGGGCTCCGCGCCGAACAGCGTGCGCCCCGTGAAGATAAGGTCGCGGCGCTTGTTGTACATCTCTCTGTCTATAAGGAAATACTCCTGCTCGGGCCCGACCGAAGTGCGCACGCATTTTACATCAGTATTACCGAACAGGCGGAGAATACGCAGCGCCTGTATGTTCAGAGCCTGCATCGAGCGCAGCAGAGGCGTCTTTTTGTCCAGCGCCTCGCCGCCGTAGGAACAAAACGCGGTGGGTATGCACAGAGTCTTACCTTTAATAAAAGCGTAGCTCGTCGGATCCCACGCCGTGTAGCCTCTCGCCTCAAAGGTGGCGCGCAGCCCGCCGGAGGGGAAGCTGGAGGCGTCCGGCTCACCCTGTATCAGCTCTTTGCCGGAGAATTCCATTATGATGCCGCCGTCCGGCGCAGGGGCGATGAAGCTGTCGTGCTTCTCTGCGGTGATGCCGGTCAGAGGCTGGAACCAGTGCGTAAAATGAGTCGCGCCCCGCTCCACTGCCCAGTCCCGCATGGCCGCCGCAACGGCGTTGGCCACGGACAGGTCGAGCCTTGCTCCTTCATCTATAGTTTTCTTCAGCGAGTTGTAGACGCCGCTCTTCAGTCTGGCCTTCATGACCCTGTCGTCAAAGACCATGCTTCCGAAATACTCAGGTAACATTTCCATGTTCAGCTCTCCTTTTTAGAATGAAAAGATAAAGGCGCCCCGATGCATGCACATCAAAGACGCCCTTGCCTTTATCTTTACGGATCTGTCTGCGGTTTCACAATAATGAGACAGGGAGTCTTCCGACGCACCGGAAGACTCCCTTGCCTTCACGTAGCATAATACGCTGTCATTTTGGATTTGTCAACCCCATAATTGCAGTTTAACATTATTTTTCCTGCATTTAACTACAATAATTCGCGTCAATCCCTTGACAATATGAATAATATGGTGTAGTATACTTGCAAATGAGCAAAGACGTTCATTCGGTGCAAGTAATTGCTTTTCCGAAGGGGCGTCTTTTTTTATGTATGGAAGGAATGAAGGCCATGAAACCTGAGGGTCAGGTGCGCATCCCGTCGGGCTGCGCGATCTCCGCCGTGATATCCAGAAAGGGCGAGAGGATATCGGGCGAAAAAATAATCACGAGCATGAAACCGATGCGCGAGCGCTCAAACGGCCTCGGCGGAGGCTTCGCAGCTTACGGGATCTACCCCGAAATGAAAGAACACTACGCCCTCCACGTGTTTTTCAATGACGACTCCTGCCGCGCGGAGTGCGAGAAGTTTCTGAAAGAGTCTTTCGAGGTGGTGAGCGCGAAGGTCATCCCCACGAGAAAGACGCCGGAGATCACCGACGAGCCGCTGATATGGCGCTACTTTGTATCGCCGCTGAAGTCCGTCCTCGTCTCCATGCAGCTGGACGAGAAGGAGTACGTCGTCCGCGTCGTCACCAGGATCAACAGCACGATGAAGGGCTGCTACGTCTTCTCCTGCGGGAAGAACATGGGCGCTTTCAAAGCCGTCGGTTTTCCGGAGGACGTCGGGCACTTCTACCGGCTTGAGGAATACGAGGCCTACTCCTGGACGGCCCACGGCCGGTACCCGACAAACACTCCCGGCTGGTGGGGCGGCGCGCACCCGTTCGCGATGCTCGACTACACCGTCGTGCACAACGGCGAGATATCGTCCTACGACGCGAACCGCCGCTTCATAGAGATGTTCGGCTATAAATGTTCGCTGCTGACCGACACCGAGGTCATAACATATATCGCAGACTACCTGCTCCGCCGCCAGGGGCTGACTCTCGAGGAGACCGCCTGCGTCATCGCGGCGCCCTTCTGGGAGACGATAAGCCGCATGGAGGAGGACGCAAAGGCAAAAGCGACTTACCTCAGGACAGTTTTCCGGGCCTTCTGGTGACCGGCCCGTTCTCCATAATACTCGGCTTCGAAGGCGGCCTGATGGCGCTCAACGACCGGCTGAAGCTGCGCTCGATGGTAGTGGCGGAGAAGGGCGACAAGGTCTACGTCGCCAGCGAGGAGGCCGCGATCCGGGCCATGGAGCCAGACGCCGAAAACGTGTTCGCCCCGATGGGCGGCGAGCCCGTGATCGTCAGGGTAGAGGAGGGTAAATTCTGATGGGAATAGATTTCATATATCCCGAGTTTGAGGTCGTGCGCGACCGCGACCGCTGCATCGCGTGCCGCGTGTGCGAGCGCCAGTGCGCCAACGAGGTGCATTCATACGACGCCGAGCGGGGGCTCATGGTGTGCGACGAGACAAAATGCGTCGACTGCCAGCGCTGCGTGTGCCTGTGCCCGACGCGGGCGCTCAAGATAGTGAAGAGCGACTGCGCACTGCGCGAGAACTCCAACTGGCCTTCAGAGACAATAAAAGAGATATACAAGCAGGCTTCCTCGGGCGGCGTGCTGCTCTCGTCGATGGGCAACCCGAGGGCGCTGCCCGTATACTGGGACAACATCCTTATAAACGCCTCCCAGGTGACGAACCCGTCCATCGACCCGCTGCGCGAGCCGATGGAGACGAGAGTGTTCCTGGGCAAAAAGCCCGACAAGATAAAGCGCGACAGCGATGGGAACATCATAAACGAGCTTCAGCCGCAGCTTGAGCTGTCGATGCCGATAATGTTCTCCGCGATGAGCTACGGCTCCATCAGCTACAACGCCCACAAGAGCCTTGCGATCGCCGCTGAGAAGCTGGGCATCTGCTACAACACGGGCGAGGGCGGTCTGCACGAGGATTTCTACGTATACGGCCCCAACACGGTGGTACAGGTGGCCTCCGGCCGCTTCGGCGTACACCAGAAATACCTGGACGCGGGCGCCGCGGTCGAGATCAAGATGGGCCAGGGCGCGAAACCCGGCATAGGAGGCCATCTTCCGGGCACGAAGATCGTGGGAGACATCTCCCGCACACGCATGATACCCGAAGGGAGCGACGCCATATCGCCCGCGCCGCACCACGACATATATTCCATCGAGGACCTTCGCCAGCTCGTCTGCTCCATCAAGGAGGCGACGCGATATAAAAAACCGGTCATCGTCAAGGTGGCGGCCGTGCACAATATCGCCGCCATTGCCAGCGGCATAGCCCGCAGCGGCGCCGACATCATAGCGATCGACGGTTTCCGCGGCGGCACGGGCGCCGCGCCCACCAGGATACGCGACCACGTGGGCATCCCCGTGGAGCTCGCCCTCGCGGCAGTCGATGCCCGCCTGCGCGAGGAAGGCATAAGAAACCGCGTCTCGCTCGTCGCGGGAGGCAGCATACGCTCGTCGGCGGACGTCGTGAAAGCCGTGGCCCTGGGCGCCGACGCCTGCTATATCGCCACCGCGGCGCTCCTCGCCCTGGGCTGCCATCTGTGCCGCACGTGCCAGAGCGGAAAATGCAACTGGGGCATCGCCACACAGCGCCCGGAGCTCGTCAAACGCCTGAACCCCGAGATCGGCAGCGAGAGGCTTATAAACCTGATGACGGCGTGGCAGCACGAGATAAAAGAGATGATGGGCGGAATGGGCATTAACTCTATCGAAGCGCTGTGCGGCAACCGGGCCATGCTGCGCGGGGTAGGACTAAACGGAAAGGAGCTTGAGATCCTCGGTATCTCACACGCTGGAGAATGAAAAGAGTGTTTGTTAACGAAGAGTGGTGCCTCGGGTGCCACCTCTGCGAGTATTACTGCGCGTTCGCGAATTCCGGCCTTGCCGACATGGCGAGAGCTCTCAAGGACAGGGACATCTTCCCGCGCATCCGCGTGGAGGACACGGGCAAGGTCACATACGCCCTGTCCTGCCGCCACTGCACGGACCCGCTCTGCGTGAAGAGCTGCATCTCGGGCGCGCTGACCAAGGTTCCGACCGGCGCTGTATGTATAGACAAGGATAAATGCGTGGGCTGCTATACCTGCATACTTGTCTGCCCCTACGGCGCAGTCACGGCCGGCGAACACGGTGCGGTGCAGAAATGTGAGCTGTGCCTTGAGAACGCCTGCGGGTCCCCCGCCTGCGTGCGGGGCTGCCCAAACCGGGCTATCGTTTACGAAGAGAGGTGACCGGGATGAAACAATACGTTATTATAGGCGGCGGCGTCGCCTCCGTCGGATGCATTGAGGGCATTCGCAGCGTGGATAAAGAGGGCAGGATCGTCGTGCTGAGCGGCGAGGGGCGGCCCGTCTACTGCCGTCCGCTCATATCCTACTTCCTTCAGGGCAAAACGGACCCGGAAAAGATGAAATACCGCCCGGACGAATTCTACGCCGAGAATAACTGTGAGGTCGTTTACGAAAAGGCCGCAGCGATCGACCCCGCCCGGAAAACCGTCACGCTGGAGAGCGGGGAGAGCATACCCTACGATTCGCTCTGCGTAGCGACAGGCTCGTCCCCCTTCGTGCCGGCTTTTGAGGGGCTCGACACGGTGGAGAACAAATACGGCTTTATGACCATGGACGACGCGTTGGCGCTCGACGGGGCTGTCGGCCCGGATTCGGACGTCCTGATAGTCGGCGCGGGGCTGATAGGCCTCAAGTGCGCCGAGGGCCTTTGCGGCCGCGCGAAGTCGATAACGGTCTGCGATATAGCGCCCCGGGTGCTCTCGAGCATACTCGACGGGGATTGCGCCGCACTGATGCAGAAATCTCTCGAGGATCACGGCGTCAGGTTCGAGCTCTCCGACAGCGCCGAGCGGTTCAATATAAACACGGCATATATGAAGAGCGGGAAAGTGCTCCGTTTCGATATACTCGTCCTCGCAGTCGGCGTCCGTCCGAACGACTCCCTCGTCGGCGAGGCGGGCGGCGCCTGCGACCGCGGGATCCGCGTCGACACGCACATGCGCACCTCCCTTGAGGACGTCTACGCGGCCGGGGACTGCGCCCGGGGTTACGACGCATCCACCGGCGAAGACCGGGTCCTCGCCATACTGCCCAACGCCGTCATGCAGGGCAGGTGCGCCGGCATCAACATGGCCGGGGGGGATGAGGTGTTCGACAAAGCCATCCCGATGAACGCCATCGGTTTCTTCGGGCTCCACGCGCTGACGGCCGGCAGCTATGCGGGCGAGCTGCACGAGGTCCCGGCAGGGGAGGGCGTTAAGAGGCTGTACGTAAACGGCGGCCTGCTTTCGGGCTTCATCCTGATCGGTGACGCTGCGGGGGCCGGCGTCTACACCGCGATGATCCGCGAGAAGACGCCCGTCGACTCGGTGGATTTCGGCTTGCTGCGAACTTCGCCCTCAATGGCGGCATTTTCCGCGCAATACCGTCGCAAAACGCTTGGAGAGGTGGTATAATATGCTGACAATAGACGCGTCGGAGCTTGATTACAGGCGCCTTAACGAAGAAATCCGCGCCGTCGAGGGCGACGTGACCGTCACGGGGTGCCTCGGCCACCGGTTCATCGCGGCGGGGCTCGGCGATAGGAACATCGAGCTTATAGGGACGCCCGGCAACGCCCTCGGAGCGTATCTCAACGGCGCATCGATAACGGTCCGCGGAAACGCGCAGGACGCGATGGGCGACACGATGAACACCGGCCGGATCGTGGTGTACGGAAGCGCGGGCGACGCCGCAGGCTACGCGATGCGCGGCGGCGAGATCTACGTCAGAGACAACGCGGGCTACCGCGCCGGCATACACATGAAGGAGTACCAGGACAAATGCCCAGTCATGGTCATCGGCGGGCGCTGCGGCAGCTTCCTGGGCGAGTACCAGGCGGGCGGCATCATAATCGTGCTGGGCCTCGGCATCAGCGGGCGGGACGTGGTCGGCAACTTCCCCTGCACGGGGATGCACGGAGGCAGGATGTACCTGCGCTCGGACTGCGCAAACATCCGCTTCCCGAAAAACGTGACCGCCTCCCCGGCGACGCCCGGGGACCTCGCGAGTATTGACAGGTATATATCCGAGTTCTGCTCACTGTTCGGTATAGACAAAAAAGAGGTGCTGGATTCGCCTTTCACAAAGGTCGCGCCGGACAGCAAGAACCCTTACGAAGAGATGTATGTGGCAAACTAGAAAGCAGGTGCGTTATGAAGTACACAAGGGAAGAGGTCATGCAGTTCGTAAACGAGGAGGACGTTAAGTTCATCCGGCTGGCGTTCAGCGACGTGTTCGGAAAGCAGAAGAACATCTCGATACAGCCGGGCGAGCTTGAGCGGGCCTTTGAATACGGCATTGCGTTCGATGCCTCCTCCATAGCGGGCTTCGGTGACGAGCTGCGCTCCGACCTGTTTCTGCACCCGGAGCCGTCCACGCTGGTGGTGCTGCCCTGGAGGCCGGAGCACGGCCGCGTCGTCAGGATGTTCTGCGACATCAAACGGCCCGACGGCACACCCTTTGAAGGCGACGCGAGGCAGCTTCTGAAGAGGGCCGCAGCCGATGCGGAGAGCGCCGGATATTCGTTCCGCTTCGGCCCCGAGGTTGAATTCTACCTGTTTGAGCTGGACGAGCGCGGCAGACCGACGAAAACGCCCTACGACAATGCCGGGTACATGGACATAGCGCCCGAGGACAGGGGGGAGAACATCCGCCGGGAGATATGCATAACCCTCGAGCGGATGGGTATCGTGCCCGAGTGCTCCCACCATGAGGGCGGGCCCGGGCAGAACGAGGTCGATTTCCGCTATTCGGACCCCTTGACCGCGGCGGACAACACCGTGACTTTCTGCACCGTAGTCAGGACGGTAGCGAGCAGGAACGGCCTTGCGGCGGACTTCTCGCCGAAACCCCTCGTTGGCAGCCCCGGAAACGGGATGCACATAAACTTCTCCGTAATAGCAAAAGACGATCCGCAGGCCCTGGACCGCGCCATCGCGGGGGTGCTCGAGGTCGCGAGCGACATGACCGTCTTCCTCAATCCGACAGAAAAATCATACGAGAGGCTGGGCAGCGACAAAGCGCCGCACTATATCTCGTGGTCGGCCGAGAACCGCTCGCAGCTCGTGCGCATACCGGCGGCCTTCGGCGAGTACAGGCGCGCAGAGCTCCGCTCGCCCGACCCCTGCGCCAACCCATATATCGCCCTTGCTCTGATGATATACGCGGGGCTGCGCGGCATAAAAAACCGCCTGGAGCTGCCGCCGCCCGCGAACATGAACCTGTATAAAGCGCCGCCGGAGGTCCTGAGCGGCTTTCGCAGGCTCCCCTCCAACCTGGCGCAGGCGAAGGCCGCGGCAAAGGAGAGCGAGTTTATCCGCGCCCATGTTCCGGAGGCCATACTTGCTTCGTATACAGATTAGTTCAGCGCCGCGCATATCCGGAAGGGGGTGAGACAGGTATGCCGCTAAGGGAGCGCGTATTCAGCGTTTTGATCGTATCCGCTTCGGATAAACTTAACAGTTCCCTGCGAGAGCTGCTGCCGGAGTCTCACTATGACACAGTGACTGTCGCCGGCAGCGTCAATGAGGCGCAGAGGATATTGCAGGAGCGCTCGTATGACATCGTCATAATAAACGCCCCGCTACCCGACGATTTCGGGCGGAAGTTCGCGATAGACGTCTGCACGACCCACAACAGCGCCGTGGCTATTCTGGTCCGGAGCGAGATGTACGAGGAGATATACGAAAAAGTCTATCCCCACGGCGTCTTCGCGCTGCGAAAGCCGACGTCCACCACGATCATGCTCCAGGCGCTCGACTGGCTGCGCTCCGCGAGGGAGCGGCTGCGCAAGCTTGAAAAGCAGACCGTGTCGCTGGAGGAGAAGATGGCGGAGATCCGCCTGGTGAACCACGCGAAATGGACGCTTATCGAGGCTCTGAATATGACCGAGGCGGACGCGCACAGGTATATCGAAAAGCAGGCCATGGACCGCTGCGTCACGAAAGGCGAGATAGCGCGGAGCATCCTGAATACATATAAATGAACATACTTCGGGCCCGGCGCAGTGCCGGGCCCTTTCAGGCTCTATGTCAAGAGTTGGAGTAGAGCAAAAGAAATAAGGGAAACTGTTCGGTTTTTGGGGCGCGGCGCTCTGACCGACGATTTAAAAACATTATATTACCGAAGCCGGGCTCCCGCATCCCGATATCCGGGTTGAGATATTACATAAATTCGGGTGGGGTCAGTCCGCATTTTTTGACTGATGAAACGTATCCCATATTCAAAGACGGGGATATAACATATTATGAAATGCCGCTGGAGCCTTATCTTGACGAGATTTATACAGGTCAGGTATACCCGGCAAAAAACGTTGACGAAGAGAGATACGGCAAGTATCTGTTCCCAGTGACGGAAGAAGTCTTTCATACATGGATTATGCGCCGGTGGCAGCTATTCTGTGGGACAGGTTCGGCGGAGACATGTCAACCGGTTCGGAGATCAATGTACCTGATCTTTCCGGTGCACCGGTACCGACCGAGGGAGCAAAATACTACATTGCGGTTGGGGGCCTTTTCCCCGAAACTGCCCGTTGACCGTTTGTGAAGCCGCACTTTATGTAAACCTGAGTTCGGCGCAAGTTCAGTGCAAAGTATAAAGTATAAAGTATATCGTGAGGCGGGATCCTGCGATGCGGGATCCCGCCTTTTGCGCATTGTAGAGGGAAACTTGAGGTGTATCAAAGGCAGCTGCGCGGCAGGCGTTGAATCGCACTCGG
>Ga0123335_1000270_pt1 | contig 85575 bp, 75 predicted proteins | sample BiotimSIPDNA_2_FD_89707 | JGI IMG/M metagenome (GOLD analysis project Ga0123335, IMG submission 89707) | Anaerobic biogas reactor microbial communites from Washington, USA - Biogas_R2 time_0 SIP DNA | ecosystem: Engineered > Bioreactor > Anaerobic > Unclassified | place: Washington, USA... | reverse complement strand
GGACCGGGAAGTGCCCCCGGACCATGCTCTGCCGCAAACCGGTGTGGGTCTGGCAATGGAAAGAATATTGGGACCGGCCTTTGTGACCAGCCCCAACTATGGCACTCGGGTCACTACCCTAATGCTGGTGGATAAACAAAACCAAGTGGAATATCACGAGCGTACTTTTGCACCTGCCGAAGGCCAGGTAGCTAGCGAGATCTGTTTAGAACTCAGCCTATCCCCAGAAAAATAAAGCAGAATGCAAGCTTATCTGCCTACATCCTGCCATCATCAGACCATTTACACTTAACTTACCGGAGGTAACGCGGGCAGTGGCTTCTGTTCCCCACCCCAGTTATGATAATCCCACCAGATGACATCTCCCGCTTTTAGCGTGATATTATTGGCTCCGACAGGGGACATCTTGCCATTGTAATAAAGAAACCAATCCACCTTCTCCTTGTTCCAGGCCGCCTTGCCGGTATAACCGGAAGCTATGCCATTTATCGAGGTTATGAACACCCCGCCATAAGCTGTTTCCGTCTTAAGATTGCCAGTTGTCAGCTCCAGAGCAGTAAGCGGCTTATCCAACGGCACCCAGCAATCGTAAATCAGGCTTTGGCCAAAATCGCGGGTAACCACCAGTCGTACCCCGGACTTCACCAACCCGGTATCATTATCAACAACTTGCTTGCCTGGCAGGTCTTTCATCACCTGCTTATCTATCTTTTCCGCTGCAGCGGGCTCGGGCTTGACCGCTTCAGGGGCCTGAGCCGGTTCCAACCGGGATTCGCCCCTGGTATCTGTTGACTGGTCAGATCGCGCAGGCATATTTTTCTCAATCACTCCATCTGTATCAGCCGATATCTGATGTGTGGATCGGGCTGCTTCAGGGCTGGCCGCGGGACGCTCTTTTCCCGAGCCGGCATTGCATCCCGCCAGCAACAAAGCCATAAACAAACCAATTATAAATACTGCACTGACTCTTTTACCTGTCATTCACTATCCCCCAGATGATTACCGCCGCCTGAGCCCGGTTCATCGGCTGACTTCCCCCGAAGCTGCCGTCTGGAAATCCCCGCATCAATCCCTGATCAGCAACATAGCCCAGGGCCGGCTTTACCCAGGTCGGCGCCTTTCCAAAATCAGAGTAGTCTGGTTCACCCGCTCCAGAACCAGGTTTTGATTGGTTTAAAGCATTGTATAACATACCGGCAGCCTCATAACGGTTCACAACAGCATCCGGATGATAGGTCTTATCCGGATAGCCGTTTATCCAACCGGCTTTAACCGCAATCTGCATTACAGAATAATACCAGGCACCGTCTGCCACATCCCTTAACTCCAGATCGGGTCCGGTAATCTTTGCTTCGAGTGATCTCTGCATCAGAGCCGCCAACTCCGCCCGGGTAATCACTCGCCCCGGCTCGAAACCGCGATTACTACCCACCATTATGCCCTGACTGGATAAGGCCTTGATAGCCGTGAGGGCCCAGGGATAATTTTGCTCCACCTCGGCATAATCAAAGGCTGCTTCCTGGTTGGCCTGACTATCAGTCGAGCTTGGGCTTTTTCCCTTTTCAACTACAGCAAATTTTGAAAAATGCGTAGTATCAAAAATAGCTGTACCGTTCTTTAAGTCAATAATCCCCGGCATAGCTTCCCACTCTCCAGCAGCATTGTTAAACCAGGCCGGGGTCAGATTTTCAGCAACTGACGCAGGATAAACTGGAAATTTTATCGCAATCCGAACGGGTTTGGCAAATTGGCTGCCATCCGGCTGCAGGTTGAACACACTTGAGCGAAGCTGGATACTATTATTTGTAATGACACCGTTACTCTTCTCCTCCGCAGCCTTTAGTGCTATTTCCCCCGTCAGCGCCCCGCCAGGAAAGAATACTATCAGTTCCTGGGCGGGATCATAGACAATTCCGCCAGCACTTGCCAGTTTATAATCAATAGCTACCTGGTTGGAGTCTAGTTTTTTCCCCAGCAGCTGGGCCTCAGCTGCAGTCATTCGCTCATTAGCATTAACTAATTTTGAACTGCCTTTTAAAGCAGACAGAACCGGTCCTAAATTCTCTAACATTCCAGTGAGTTCTTTACTGATCTGCTCATCAAGCACCGGGATCATTTCGGGTTTTATCTCTGTGGCACCAAGGTCTTTGCCGCCGTCCATGGTATAGAGCCATTCAACATTATCGCCATTCTTTATCATAGTACTTTCAGCTCCGCTGGGCGGAAATGCCCCATTAACTCTAAATAGCCACCCGCTCAAGGGATAACCCGGTTTTTTCTCGGTCAAGTTACCAATGCTGGCAACATAGCCACCCGCGCCCAACTGGTAGTTGATACCCTGACTGTCTAGAAGCCCTTTTAAGGCCTGCAATACGGTGCAGGAGCCTGTCCATTGCCATTCGGTTGCAGGCAGTATCAGGCCATTTGCTGAATCACCCTTTATTGAAACGCTGGCCTGGGCAGCATTCGAATCGGGTGCAGCGATTATTGATCCACCATCCCCCCCAGGGTTATTATTTACCGGATCCTGCGTTACCGTCTGCTGACCCGTCTGTGCTTGTTGGCCGCCTGCGGATACTGTTGCCTTATAGGTTCCCTGGTCCAGACCGAAACTCAGACTGTAGTTACCATTGCTGGCGGCAGTGACTTGTCCCAGGTAACTGTGCTTTCCATCACTTCTTTCAACGATGACACTAATCCGCTCCCCGGCTGTTGCCTGTCCGCTGACGGTCATGACGGAACCATTTACGCTCGCAGAAGCAGTCACAGCATATACCAATGCATTGGAAAGAGGAAATAGCAGGAGACCGCCGCATAATAGAATGCATATGATAGAGCTTAGCCTTCGCAACAAAATGTCCACCTCCTATTCGATCGGCATGATGGTAGCAGCCGTCAACGGGGTCCGGTCGGTCCAGTTGTTCCAGACAAATACCCGAAGTTCATAGCTGCCGGCTGACGGCAATGATAAGCCATATTGCGCATTGATGACTCCCTGTGCGGCAATGGACTGACTTAGCGAAGTATATACCTTCATCTTGTTTGCAGACAGGTCATACAATGCTGTAATCACTAGGAAATCAATGTTGTTGCCAGAAGCATTGTTTACCTTGACATTTATACCGGTGTCGCTATCCGGATGAAGGTTTCCGTTGTTGGTGACAGTCAAGGCCAAAGAACCGGTAACCGGCAGCGTATTATGATATTTTGATTTGTTTTGGGCCAGATCACCCAGGGCGAGCAAAGCGCTGCGGGTGGTGATAGAATTGGCGATGCCGGCAGTCCAGGGGGCATAGAATGCCCCGGATTCCAATTGGTATCCCAGCATTGCTTGGACCATATTTCCCTTCCATCCTGTGCCAGAAGGGCTCTGGGGGTCATGTCCCAGAGCTATTAATGCCTCGATTACTGCCGCGGTGGAATCAGGGCTCACACTTCCCCAGCTTTGAAATCCCCCGGAGAGATCCTGCTGGCTCTTGAGATAGCTCAGCGCTTGGTCAATAGCCTGGGGGTAATCGCTCTGATAGGATGATAAAGCTATCAGAGCATGGGCCGTAGAATCCACATCGACTCCCCAACCGCTTTCGTCAAAGCCGCCACCGGCATCCTGCTGGGCAGCGATGTAAGCTGCCGCATCCGCTTGATCATAGCTAACAGCGTAGCCATTTTTCGCAGCAAAATTCAGCGCGATAACCGGCCAGATAGTTTGGTTTAAGGTCACAGCCCCGACCGTATTAAAATCGCCTCCGGGGCCCTGCATACCCTGCAGTGCCGCTATGGTAGCATTAACGGTAACCGCCGGCCTCCCGGCCGCTATCTGCCCCAGCAATAAACGAGCGTAATCCGAAGCGATGGTAGCAGAGGATGCCTCCAGTTTAGGTGCGATCTCGGTACCCAACCAGCGCAGTCCCAGACCTTGCCAATCATCATATGCCACCTGCTGGTTATAATAACTGAGAGTGAGGTCGGTTTTGTTCCGAATATCCTCGACTGACACTGCCATAGCTGAAGAAACCATACCCAAGAGTATTAACATTGCCACCAATAGCGATAAGGTGGTCTTAATCCTTCTCCCCAGTAACAATTGTGATCACTTCCTATTCATTATTGATTCTAAATCGTTATTCCATATAAAAACCCCGGACCTAATAGTCCAGGGTTCAGTCAGATAGAATCTTAATCACCGTAAGCAATCCTCCCTTCTCATCCCCGAAAAGCAGGCCAAACGTTTTTGCTGGCAGGTCTCCTGGCTAAACTTCATCCTCTCCCCGCACCTTCCCGCCCGGCTTCTTTCCCTCGGGCAGTGGCATAAACGGGGTCGTCAGTATCACAGTAAGGGGTATTGCAACGGATTCGCACCGTTTTCCCTTTTCAGCAGCGATGCTGCCACCAGCAAAACTATTAAATTGTGTCTATTATGTATTCGCCTTAATCCCTGGTATCCCTGCCGGGACTCAAGATTATTGATTTACACTTCAACAATCCTCGGCACCAGCTTCCCGTCATCTAAATCGATCAGACAATAAGAGCCGCGGGCACCTCCTCGGGGGCGGGATGGGCTGCCCGGATTGATCAGCCAGACATTATCTATCTGTTCACAGCAGGATACATGCGTGTGGCCGAAAAGAACGACATCGGCCTCCTGCTCCAGTCCGCGGTAGAGCAATGACTGCAATCCCATTTTTACGCCATACTGATGACCATGCACTAAATAGAAACGCTTGCCCAGTAATTCGATCAATAATTCATGTGGTCCGGCATTGGCCAAATCGCAGTTACCTACTATCGCCTGGCAGGAGACCCCGAGATGAGCGGAGAGCCGAAGGGCGTCACCGTAGAAATCTCCGGTGAATATCATATGATCTGGCTGTATCTTTAATAATTCCCTTTTTATCGGTTCAATTCTGCCGTGAGTATCTCCTACAACGGCAATACGCATGGAACCACCTGCCTTGTATAGCTGGGAAAGTCTATAAGAAAATCATTCTGAACAAAGATATTTTTCGATCAGAGTCCTGGCCAATGCCAGAGCCCGGCCACGATGACTGATCCGGTTCTTTTCTTCCGGTTCCAACTCAGCGAAGGTCGCGGTATAACCATCAGGGACAAATAACGGATCATAACCGAAACCTCCCGTCCCAGCTCTTTCCCGGATAATCCTTCCCGGACAGCTGCCCTCCACCACTGACACCTTGCCCTGGGGATTAGCTACGGCGATCGCACATACAAATGAAGCCGTACGCCTGTCGTCAGGAACCGCCTCCATCAGCTCTAATAACTTCTCATTGTTCTCATCGTCATTAGCGCCTGGACCCGCAAAACGAGCTGAGTAAACGCCAGGGCGACCATCCAGCACATCGACTGTCAAACCGGAATCATCAGCCAGACATACCATCCCACTCAAAGCGGCATTTTGCCGAGCTTTCTTGCTGGCATTCTCTGCAAAGGTTGCCCCGTCTTCATCTACTTTCGGCAGGCCAGCAATATCATCTAAGGTCAGGATCTCTATCGATAAATCAGCCAGCATAGCCTGTAGTTCCTGCTTTTTATGCTGGTTGCGGGTCGCCAGTAAAAGCCGCTTGTGCATGGTGCCTATTCCCCCAGAATAGCTTTCTGCAGATCGATCAATTCAAAGATACCCTTCTGGGCCATAGCCAGCATGGCATCCAACTGAGCCCGGGAATAAGTATTCTTTTCTCCAGTGCCCTGGATCTCTACGAAATCACCGCTGCCAGTCATAGCTACGTTCATATCGACCTCGGCCCGGGAATCCTCTACATATTCGAGATCCAACAGCACTTCGCCGTCAAGCATACCTACGCTGATTGCGGCGACATAGTCTTTCAGCGGAATGGTATCGATAACTCCTTTATCCTTGAGCTTCTGCAGGGCCAGGTACAAGGCCACAAAACTGCCGGTTATCGAGGCGGTTCTGGTCCCGCCATCGGCCTGAATAACATCGCAGTCTATCCAAATGGTTCTTTCTCCCAGAGCCTGCATATCGACAACCGCCCGCAGAGAACGGCCAATTAGCCTCTGGATCTCCGAGGTCCGCCCGCTGATCTTGCCGCGGCTGGCTTCACGCTGGGTGCGGGTCTCGGTCGAAGATGGCAGCAGCGAATACTCTGAAGTGATCCAGCCCTGCCCGCTTCCTTTCAGGAAGGGAGGAACCTTTTCCTCCAACTTGGCGGCGCAGATCACCCGCGTATCGCCACACTCAATTAGGACCGAGCCATCCGGATGCTTAATAAAATGAGGGATTATTCTTACCGGCCGCATTTGATCATTTAACCTGTCATTTGGTCTCATTTATCTTATCTCCTTTGCCTCATATCGCTTTTTGGGGTTTATCGTTCACGTTCTCGAATATATTGTTGCCCTGGGCGTCAATAGCCACAATGCAGGGAAAATCTTTGAATTCGAGTTTTCGTAAGGCCTCAGGCCCTAATTCAGGATAGGCCACCACCTCGGCGGAAATAATGCGTTTGGATAGATAGGCTCCGGCACCGCCCACAGCCGCCAGATAAACTGCACCGTGCCTGACCATGGCCTCTACTACGCCCTGGTCGCGTTTTCCTTTCCCAATCATGACCTTGAGGCCCTGTTCGATCAATGCCGGGGCATAACTATCCATCCGCCCGCTGGTGGTTGGCCCCGCCGAGCCAATGACTTGTCCGGGCGGTGCCGGACACGGTCCCACATAATATATGATCTGACCCGGTATTTCAAAGGGCAGCGGTTCTCCCTTATCCAGGTTTTCTATCATCTTGCGGTGGGCTGCATCACGGGCCGCATATACTACGCCCTGCACCAGGACCTCATCTCCCACCTGCAGTTTTCTCACTTCTTCCGCACTCAACGGCGCCCTGATCGTCTTCATAATATCCTCACCCCAAGCGCATATTTAAAATTATTTGAAAACTGTTTTGTTCCTTCTGTGTGCTATTATTCTCATAACTCGATCTTTATCCTGCGGGTAGCATGACAGCTCAGACTTACCGCCACTGGTAAACTGGCGATATGGGTCGGATAAACTTCGATATTGACCCCCAGTGCGGTGGTATCCCCCCCCAATCCCTGCGGACCGATACCGGTGGCGTTGATCATGCCGAGCAACTCCTTTTCCAGAACTGCCAGATCAGGGCGGGGATTGCTCTGATTCAATGGTCTGAGCAAAGCCTCTTTGGCCAATAGTGCGGCCTTTTCCATATTGCCACCGATCCCTACCCCGACTACAATTGGCGGACAGGGATTGGGCCCCGCCTCGGTGACTACCTTAAGCACGAAGTCTTTGATCCCCGGCAGACCTTGTGACGGCTTGAGCATGGCAACCTGACCCATATTCTCACTGCCAGCCCCCTTGGGCAGCAGGTTGATGGTCAGCCCGTCTCCCGGTACTAAGTGGGTATGGATGATAGCCGGGGTATTGTCCCCGGTATTGATCCGGTTTAGGGGATCGCGAACTACAGAGGCTCTGAAATACCCTTCCTGGTAGCCCGTGCGAATCCCTTCATTTATAGCTGCTTCCAGATCACCTTCGACTAGCAGCTGACTGCCTAACTCCATTTCAACTACTACCATTCCGGTATCCTGACATAGCGGTATTCCCTCTGTCTCAGCCAGGTGGGCATTCTCCAGAATAATATCCAAAATGCCTGCCGCCCGGGATGAGCGCTCTCTGAGACGGGCTTCCCGCAAGGCCAGCAATACGTCTTCCGGCAGCTGCGTATTGGCAGTAAGCACCGCCTGCCGCACCCGTTCTTTTACATCATTGCTCTGAATTCTGCGCATTTTCCATTCCCCCTGAAACACAGCATCCGATGGCGCCATTAAGTTGAGGTTCGGGAAGCCTTAGTACTTCGCGGCCGGTCTCCCGCGCGATTATTTCCTGCAGGGCTTTATTTAATGCCCCCCCGCCTGACAATACAATAAGTTCACTTGCCATCTGCTGCAGCATACTGGCACTGCGCCGATAAAGGCTGAGATTGACACCGGCAGCCAGTTCCTCAAGAGAACACCCTTCCACGATACGGGCTATGATCTCGCTCTCACCAAAGATGGCACAGGTGGCATTAAGCTCGACCGGGGCCTTACTGTAGGATGATAGTTCCTCTACACTCATGCCCAACACCACTGACATGTTCTCCAGATAGCGACCCGAACTAGCCGCACAGCGGTCATTAGTCATGAAATCCACCGGCCGGCCCTCCCGGACCTTAACTACCTTGGTATCTTGCCCGCCAATATCAAGCAGGGTAAAATCATGTAATCCAGTCTGAAAAACGGCCCCCTTGACATGAGCCTGTATCTCAGGTATCTGTCGGGCTTGCCCCATCTGTACCATGATCTTGCCATAGCCGGTGGCTATCACCTGATCATCGGCAAAACCAAGCTCACCGAGATCCCAGGCCAGCCCGCTGCGCAACCTGGCTCCATAGTTCCGGTAAAACCAGATAGTATCGTATAGGGCATGGTTTATTACCAGGCCATCCTGCATTTGCACTATTTTAACATTTCTCGAACCCAGGTCGATACCTAGCATAACAACCACCAAAATAAGAACTTTTTTTGCCACAGATTAACACCAGATGGACACAGATTTATCTGCGGTAATAATGTACTTATTTAATCCCAGAGTTTAGTCTCCGGAAATTCCGAAACCTTTTCGAAAATCATCTAACCATGGATTATGACCATCATTAAATATACCGTGTCCACTGTTACCGAAAAGTCCCTGATGACCTCTTACTCAACCTTATTCTGATCACTCATAGTCTTTTAATTCAACCCATATATATCAATACCCGCGTAATAATAATCTGTGTGAATCTGTGGCTAATTATAAAATCCGTGTTCATCTGTGCGCCGCAGGCATCTGTGTCCATCCCCCTCCGGGGACAACGATGCGCCTTCGCGCCATTTAGGTCGCTGTGTAAAATTCTTCGTAACCCCTCGTAACCCCTACTTCAGCATATTGACGAATGCCTCCAGCCTTAGCCGGCTGCGGGCATCCAGTTGACCGGGCTGGTCACCTTCCAGGGTTAGAAAGGGCAGTTTGAGCCGATCCCGAAAAACTATATCCTCGATCTGCCGGAAACAAAAGGTCTGGGTATAGTGAATAATACCATCTACCTGCCTTAATGCTAGCTGCTCCTCGATATCCGGCAAGCGAGCAAAAGCACCGTAAGGATAGGTATAGTCCAGGTACTGCTGAATAAAATTTTGAGCCGAATTAGGCATGGAGAACTGCCGCTGCACTTCGTTAAAAACTACCCGGGCACCCAGGGACTCCAAATAGGGATATAGATCTGTATATATGGGGGGGACTCCTATGTAGGCAAGCCGCACCTGATCCCGAAAAGGCTGACGACGACGGGCACTCTCAATAAAAGCGGCTAACTCTTTATCAAAACCATGATAATCGCCATTGAAATCACTGGATGATACCAGATAATAATGATTCTCCATGCCACTAACCAGATTGTCCTGCCAGGTCATGCGGTCCAATTCCTGCAGGCGTCCCCGGACTCCTTTAAGCTCGTCCCACACTGCAGTAACCTGTTCCATGTCAACACCGAATCCTGCAGCCAGCTTGAGAACTGCCTGTTCTAGTTGCGCCCGGTCCCGGTCAAAGGGAAAGGCAAATGGTATGATGTTCTTACCTTTTAGCTGCAGGGTCTCCATCAGGGCCAGCGTATTGCTGCAGTCTCCCTGCATAACAGCAATAATTGACTCCAGGTCTTCCTCCAGGGCTACTGCGTAGAGCCCCTTGATCCATCCGCAGGTATTGCGGGGATAGCCGGCTTCCTCAGCGGCGGCGACCAGGGCATGGGACCGGGAACTTCCTATGAATATGTTATTCAGGTCGACCGGTATCAATCCGGCGGCTATAATCACCTCAACCGGGATACTGGTAGTAAAACCAACCGTACTCATCTTTGCTCCTTTTCCCGATATCTCTGTTCAGACTATAGTCCGTCCACGCTGATTTTATTTACATAATCAAGGGTATCACCGATCAATCGTCTGCCCACCTGGTAAAAAGATTCGTCATTGCCATTGACATAGAAGCTCCTTACCGGCGCTGCAGTACCCTCGTTAAAGAGGTCTTTTTCGGCAAATACCTTTTTCAGATCCTCTATAGTATCACATGAAGGATCGGCCAGTCTGACATCTGGTCCGACATATTCCTGAATAACCTTGGTCAAAAATGGATAATGAGTACAGCCCAGCACCAGTGTATCAATGCCCTTATCCAGCAGCGGCTGCAGATACTCGGCGACTGCCTCCCGGGCTTCTTCGCCATCCAGCATGCCTGCCTCGACCAGGGGCACGAATTTGGGGCAACCTGCCTCAAACACGCTGAAGCCTTCATCAATAGCCTGAATCTCGCGGGTAAAAGCCAATTGTTTCGTTGCCGCCAGGGTAGCAATAACTCCGATCTTCCCATTTTGGGTCACTCGGGCAGCGGTCCTGGCTCCCGCTTTTAATACTCCCAACAAGGGCAGGTTATAATCATCCTGGATAAACGGAAGCGAGATGGAGGAATGAGTTCCGCAGGCTACCACTATTGCTTTGACCTTTTTTCTCATCATAAAGGTCATGATATCCCGGGCGTAACCCATTATTTCCCACTCTTCCTTGCTGCCATATGGAACGTGCGCAGTATCACCAAAATAAATGAAGCTTTCATCGGGCATCTGATCCATCAATGCCTTTACAACGGTTAAGCCACCCACTCCAGAATCAAAAACACCTATGGGATTGTTCTTTCCCACTGTCAACACCTCTAAGAATAGTATTATTTTAGAAAACAAAAGACTTACACACTATACTAAAAATAACTAGCATATAAACAAATAAAAGGGGGTTTAATTATTTTGCACCCCCGAAATGATAGAGCCTATAGACTCCTTAAATAATGTATCACTTTTAGCTTCTATATTCTACTTTTTCACCATAATCCTTCTCTAAATACGTGTTCTAGGCCGGGCTGTCACCGGCGAAGACAGATCCACTGCCCCGCGAAGACTAGTAACATCTTCCCCGTTGATCCTGAAGCTTACTTCCTTTATCGAAGGAAACTGGCTTAATGTGGCAGCAAGTGAATAGACCATTATCCTCTCGGCCTGTTCACTCTCCAGCTTAATAGCCTGACTGTTGAAGTCCACTATACAAAGACCTTCCGGTTTGATATTGATATCAAGCAGACGCGTATCTGGTGGAAATACTTCGCCGGCACCTTTTAAAGGGCCCTTGATCAATTCCTGGATGGTGCTCCGGGCGATACCCTCAGTCTTATCTATGCTACGGGTTTCTACTACCAATCCCTGCCCGTCATCAGCGGCAAAATATAGCTTGATTTCTTTTTTCTCAACTGGCTGGTTCTTTTCGGCCTCTTTTTTAACCTGGACTTTAATTTGTTTTTCTGACTGGTTTGAATCCAATCGGGGAGCAAGCTTTATCATATCCTGCCAGGACATAATCTCCGTGCTGTTTTGCGACGCATTTTGGCAGCCTCCACTGATCAGACAGACAGCCAGTACCACTAGAGCCAATACAATAATCATTTTTTTGCTCATTCTCTCAGTCCCCTCCATATTCTTCCTTACCAATGAATACGAAGCTGCACACCGAAATATGCCGGAGGGTAAAAAAAGAGAGCACCGCCAGGTGCTCTTATGAAGGAGGAGTTATTAAAGCAAACCGCGTTTGCTTTCGATCCTAATAAATACTCATTTGCTATTATCCCGCGCGGAAGTGTCAATGCAGTTGCTTCTGAATATAAGATAGATCGCTGTATTAAGCCAGATTCCTCTTGCTGTCCATCATGTTCTTCTTTTCATGCCGTACAATGTTAATCAGGTTATCCTTATTCAGATCGTCCACCAGGTACAACACTCCATTAGCCTGGTTGGCCAGCTTCTCCAGGTAGAATCGGTTAGATTCCACACCTATGCAGATAAAGCGAATCCGATTCTGTGCTACATGGGATCCTGCTTCCAACCCGTCGGCTAGAGCATCCATAGTCCACTTCGGGATATTTGGTATACCATCAGTTATCAGGACCATCAGGGGATTGCGGACCCGATTGTCCTTGATGAGATTAACCGCTGTCTCTATCCCGTCTGCCATCGGGGTCAATCCGGCCGGATTAATGGTAGAAAGCCCTTTGGACAGAATCCGCTGATTCTTGGTAAAGGGTACTACCACGGTACTGCTGCGTTCCTGGAACGTTACTACCGCTACTTTCTCCTTGCCGGAGAGCAGCAAGTGTTCTGCCAGAAAACAGGCTGCCTGCCTTTTATCACCGGCCATACTGCCGCTGGCATCGACCACCAGACATACATCTATGGGAATGTAACTCTTTTTCTCATAGTAATGAAGGTCTTCCTTCTTAATAGATAACTGGCTGTCGCCGCGCATAAAGCTGTTCTTGGTTGCTTGAATCACTGTTTGGGGTACAGCCAGGTCCCCAGACCAATTGGCTTCCGAATTGTTCTTGGTCTTATTGCGGTTAGTGTACTGAACCGCAGAGGATTGTTGATCAACCTTGCCCAGCTTCTTAAAACGTCCTCCACTGCCGGGCATTTTGCGAGTATTGCGCCTTATTTCCGTTTCCAGTTCACATTTGTGGTTGACCACAAACTCCTTGAGCTGAAGGCCTTGTTTGGTAAGAATCTTGCCAAACGGTGTGTCCTTCAGTAAACCTAACTCTTGTAATTGCTCGATATCGTGCTCGACATCGCCCCACTTTTTCTTCTGTTGTTCGACTCCCTTGCGTTTAAAAACGTTAGTAGAGTAGCTTTCCATGAATTCTTCGATCTCATCTACCCCGCCGAATTTCTCCGCCAGTTTTAGTATAAGCTGATTGACGTTCTCCTTGTCGGGCATCTGTTTGGCATGCTGCCCCTTGAAATTCTTCCAAGGCAACTTGATATAGCCCGCATAACTCTCGCGTTCTTCCTTCTGGTTACCGTGGATGATATTACGAACCTTCGCTAGCTTAATCCCGGACTCTATGACCACCGCTTCCACGGTCTCAGCTATGACATATACCAGATAGTATTCCTCACGATTCAGGCGAGCCAACACATGGACATGATCCCAGCCTTCTTCACCCTCCTGATAGGGTTTGACCACGTTCTGAAAAAGCTCATACATGACGCCCTTTCCCTGATTAGTGGTGATGAATATCTTATTGGCATAATCAGCGACCATCTTGAACCGCTCATCTTCAGCATACTGGAGATGAGGGTCCTTCTCGATAAAATGCTGTTCCATTTGCCAGAATATAGCCCGGGCTATATCCCGCGGATCGATTTGACCTGGACGATGATAGACATCTATGTGGACAACCTGGTCGATATCCACATAGTCAAGGTATTTCTTACCGGCATCGCGATTAGTCAGTATCTTTATCTGGCCTTTTACCCTCTTTTCCGGCATACGGGCATGGGCTTTACGGCTAACCACTGTACTTTCACCTAAGCGAATGCCCTGTTCCTGGCCAAAGTATAGATTGAGATAATTACCTATCGAGGCTGCCTTATCAACATTTGTGCCTTCACCCATCATGAGACTACACCCCCTTTTCCGATTAATTCGGGGTTAACGTCTTCTCCGTATTGACCAGTTCTCCGCGGTGCATATCCTTGAGGGCACGAGCGTTGTTTGCAAAGTATTCCTCTTCTTCCTCACGTGGTTTGTTCTTTTTGCCCCGGAAACTGAGGATACCATCCTTGTTGCCGCGCGAGTCAGTATCGTTGATCATTCGTACCAGCGTATCGCCATCGACACGATGTTTCAACACCAAGGGGATCATATAAGTAACATCAGTAATCTGGACTTTGTCCCGATTCTTGATAACACTATGCAGGACAGCTCCTTGCTGCATGGCTTCAATTGCCCGGATACTCTCTAAATTGTGTTTGATATACAGACGTGCTATATAATTGCGCAAGAAGTCAGGCAGATCAGTCTGCTCATACAGGTGGCCCCATTTGATGATATCTTGCCGCAAAGCTTCATGTTTGGCATCGTTGACCTTTTCAGTCTGGCTTGCCTTCTGCACCCGGTGCATATGGGAATTTTCCTGCAGCATGTTGGAAAGAATATCTAGCGAATCAGGTCTTCCCATATAACAGACCATGTCGAAACGGTCCGACAATTGACGGCGGATTTCCTCCAGGGGGCCGGGATCTTCGTCAGGATTGGATGCTGCCCAGATGGATACATTCACTGGAATATCCACTACTGGGAGTCCAGCCTCTTCTATCTGCAGGTGACCGGGTTTATTACCCATGACATCTAACAGTATATCTGTGATCTCCGGTGAGGTATCAGCTAATCGGTTAATCTCATCGATAAAAATAATGCCGCGATGGGCCTGGGGGATAATACCGGGTAATAATTGTGCTTCCGGGTGAGCCGGATCGGTTAATCTGGAAAGATCAATACTTCCAGCCACCGTGCCCACCTTAGTAGAATGAGAAATCTCTAAAAATGGCATGGGAATTATCTCTGTACCCAAGGCTGCAATCTGTTCAAGATCTAAATGCCGATGGTGGGGACAATGGGGCGCCTCCGGATCACAATTATATATACATCCTTTTATTCTAGTTATATTAGGGAGGATCTGCCGGGAAGCCCTCATTATAGTAGTCTTGCCAGTGCCCCTCAATCCTTCAGCGTGCAGATGTAAGGGTTCACCGACATAACTGGATACGATGGACATTGTTACTAGGTCAAACAGGGCCTCATTGCCCTCGTAGCGCTCCAGCTTGTAAAATGGTATCATGAGTCATCACTCCAATCTGTAAACCCAGAAGTTTCGAACAGGTCCCATTAAAACAGTTACTCCCTCCTGTATTCTGTATACCTGTCTTTGCGCAATGTACTCCTCATTTTATGGCTCCGACAGAATGCCGTTCCCCTGCCAGTTCCATTAGATACAAAACTTCCTCCTTCCTCAGCTTTGCTTGAAACGTTCTTTTTCTCTTACTATACTATATATCATTTTGTGATTTATTTCTCTATGTCTACGACATTTCGTTGAATTAAGTGGATAGTTTGCCGAAGCTTGTAACTATAATAACAAAACCTGGTTTGGTTAGTAAAGCCCAATGTTTCCGTTATAACTCCCCTTGGTAAAATGCCTGTATTATCAGATCTTGTTTGTAGAAAACCTCCGTCAGAATAATTATATATTAACATTTTTAGTTCCTATTCGGTCATTTTTTTAAGACATGCCATCATAAAAATAGCATAACTTGTTTTACACTATCCCCAGCTTCTCTTTCAATGCTCTGGCCTTGGCTCGGCTTAGAATTACATCCTTGTTAAGTATACTTAAATGCAGTACATATGAACCTTCAGTAGAACTCGCAATCTCTTTGACATAGTTCAGATTTACGATGAAAGCCTGATGAGCCCGGAAAAAGCTGATATTGTTAAGCCGGCTCTCCAATTCATTCAAAGTGTAATTGGTCATATAATCTCCAGAAGAGGTACAGATATACACTTTTTTACCCTGGCTCTCGCAGTAAATTATGTCATCCTGATTAAGCAGGCTAATCTTGCCTTTTTCGCGTACTGGCAAACGATTAGAATAGATTTCGTAGTTGCGGTAACGTTCCAGTATGAAATCAATCCGTTCCTTCAGTTTGTGCTTTACCATCTCTTCGACCACATCCCGATGAGCGATGCGCACTTTAGCTCTTTCTATGGTCTTTTCGATTCTTGTCAATTCGATAGGCTTGACCATATAATCCAGAGCTCCCAGTTCAAAGGCTTCGACCGCCATATCCTTCTTTTGGGTAATGAAAGCAAATAGTGGCGGTTCTTTGAGTTGATTCAGCTTGTAGGCGGTTTCCATCCCACCCATTTCGGGCATACCTATATCAAGAAACACCAGATTGACCTTGCGTTCCTGGCACAAAAGCAGAGCCTCCAGACCATGCACTGCTTCTCCAATAATCTCAACGTCCTTGATCTGTTCTAATACGTAGCGCAGTACTATTCTTTCTCTTTCATCATCATCAACTACTAGCACTCTTACCGACATAAAATACCATTCCTCATGTATTACGGGTATAATTACCCCATTTTCTCTATTAATAAATATAAGAGATTTGTCGCGGAAAAACAAGCAAGCAGCTCGTATTTTACTATTGCAGACTGGCTATTAACGCTATGCAATGTGTGGAGAATTTGCTAATCTGATTTAAGGATAGCGAAAGGAGTACTCCGATGCGTTACGAAGGAACCGTTTACCGCCCTCCCAGCGAAGCTGGAAGTTTGTTGATCCAGGCTACCATTGGCTGTCCTCATAATAAATGCAGCTTCTGTTCCATGTATAAGGGAACCAAATTTCGGCTGCGGCCGGTAAATGAGATCAAGGAAGACCTGCTCGCCGCTCGTGATTATTACGGCGAGTACGTTAACTCGCTCTTTTTCCCTGACGGTAATACCATCATAATGAAAACCGAGCAACTGGTGGAGATATTGGAATATGCCAAAAGCCTTTTTCCCCATCTGGAAAGGATCACTGTTTACGGCTCTGCCAAGTTCATCAACCGCAAAAGCCAGCATGACACAGAACGCCTCAAAGCCGCTGGTTTGACCCGGGTACATACCGGTATGGAAAGTGGCGACGATGTGGTCCTGGAGAGAATTAATAAGGGCACTACCTCCGATGAGATAATATCAGCTGGAAAAAAACTAAAAGCGGCGGGGATCGATACTAGCGAATACTACCTGGTCGGCATAGGGGGACTGGAAAGAAGCCGGGAGCATGCACTGGCCAGCGCTCGAGTACTTAGTTCCTTCAGCCCTGATTTCATTCGGCTGCGCACCTTCGTCCCCATACCCGGTACGCCACTCTACGAAGATTTTCAAAGCGGTGCCTTCCAGCTATTGAATCCTCACCAGGCCTTGACGGAGATCAAGCTGCTGATCGAAAATCTCGATTGTCAAAATACTATCGTTCTTAGTGATCATGTTTCAAACTACTGGGATGTAAATGGTCTGCTCCCACGTGACCGCGGCAAGATGCTGATGGCTCTGGAACAAGGCCTGGCGATGGAGGAATCATATTTTCGCCCACCTCATCTCAGCCGTTTGTAAATAAAAAAAGCGTCTCAAAACGGATATAATATCTCCGTTTTGAGACGCTATCCCGTCTCAATTATGATACGGCATTTTCAGACCAGTAATTGCCAGCCTGCTTGATGCCTAAATAACCGGCTTAAAAATATTCCGCATAACCCTACGATCCTGGCACGTAAATTGCATCTAATTCTAGCTTAGGGGGGATATACACATAGGGGTGTATAACCAATACGTTGCGGGGCTTGAACGGCAAATAAGCCCCCTTTTTTTTTGCCCAAAATGCTGACTTCCGCCTGAGGAGCAAAGTCATAACATATTGATCATCAATCCGCCAACCCCGGCGTAAGTCCCGATGGTGGCACTCATGGGAGCAACTATTACCGGATTGATTGGCTGGTACTTCTGTTCTATCTTCTCGGCCAACCTACGGGCATCATCCTCACAACCAACATAGCTGATACCGATCCAGCGCTGACTGATATCATCGCCCAGGTCTTGTTCACACATATGGATAAGGCGTTGCATAGCTTTCTTACGTCCCCGGACCTTGTCCTTTACATATGGTACTCCCTTTTCCCGATCATTCCTTAAAATCGGCTTAATATCAAGCATGGTGCCGGCAAAGCCTTCGATTCGGCTGAGCCGCCCTCCCTTGACCACATTCTCCAGGGTATCCAGCGTAAAAATAGTCTCGGTTTCTTTACGGAGAGCTGTAAGCCGGTCAACTATGGTCTCAAGGGGCATTCCTTGCTCGGCCATAAGAGCAGCCTTGATGGCAAAGATTCCGGTCCCCAGAGAGGCAGTAAGAGTATCAAATATTACTACTTTTTCGCTGCCGAGCATATCGCAGGCTACTCGGGCAGTTTGGCAGGTTGCACTTAAACCAGAAGACAAACCCACAAACAAAACCTGCCCTTGTTTCTTCAGTCCATTCTCATAGAAATCAATAAAGGTCTGCGGATCCGGCGTAGAAGTCTTAGGCAGGTTTCTGGAAGATGTCATCTTTTTAATAAAGAGATCAGGGGACAGCTCTACCCGATCCAGGAAGGTTTCGCGGTCATCAAAACAAACCTTCAATGGAATGATATCGATCCCGAATTGTTCCAACTGGCAATCCGGTAAATCACAGGAGGTATCAGTCACTATCTGAATACCCATTGGCATCCCCCTCTCTGCTCTGAACCTATTAACTCTTGAGCCCGGGCGGCACTATATATATATCGTCGCCCCTGAAATCAAAGAACTCCGATAATTTCCAGTATACTCCCCGGCTCAGGCGGGTGTCTCCCTCCCAGCGGTAGGTGATATACGGAACATCGCCTTTCAGAATCAATCTGGTCTCTTGGGAGAGCGGCATCTCTTGCAGATCGTGAAAAACCAGCTTGATCCCTTCCGCTTCTTCCATATAGCCGCAGGCCAGAAAAGGCACATCCTCGACCGTGAGCATGCTGAAATCCTCACCCAATCTGATGCAGTAATTGCCGTCTTCCTGGCGGTCGATGTGCTGGGCCAGTATATTGAGGATATTCCTTCTGAACATCTCCACCTGTCCAAAATACCATTTGCCATTTTTACGGATGGTGATTTCCTGTAAATCCATTACTATCTCTCCAAAGCAATTTATAATTTTTAATTCTAAATTTTAAATTAATGCAGGAAAGCTTCTGCTTTCCTTCCTCAATTAAAAATTGATAATTTATAATTGAGAATTGTTATTTCATTTTAGCCACTTTCTCCGATATCATGCAAGAAGAATCAAGCTTCAGCAGATAATTCTGATAGATGGCTTCGATTTCCTCTTCGGTAATCTCCCGGCCGCCCATACGCAAACCGGCCAAGCCAAATCCGTGTTTCCTGGCCAGGTGCCGGAAATACTCCATGGCTTCCAGCGGAAGCTTACTGCCGATACTGTGGTCATTATAATCCCCTTCCAGCGCCAGAAGGATCGTCTCCGAAAGGCAAGCCAGGTTAACACCGTCACGGTAACCGAGATTGGGGCCAAAGCAGACATCATCCGGATACCTGACCAACCCTCCTTCGAGCACCAATACATCATCACGCTCCTGATAAACCTCGGGAGAAACATCGGCCGGACGAGCCACATCACAAACCACCGTCCCCGGCTGCAGATGGTGAGAATGTATAAGGTATTCCGGAGAATTGCTGGCGGCAACGATCAGTCGGCATTGCGGAAGGGTCTCCTCCAGGTTTAAGCTATAGGCGATCGGTCTTTCCTTGCCCAACAAGCTGCTTACCCGTTCCAGCCACTCAAAGGTAAGATTGCGTCCCAATAGGAGATCTTGCAGTAACGAGTCTGCTGCTGGCTGTGTTGATGTTTCCAACCCTTGCCTGGCCTCATCCAACCACCTACTCAATCCGCCGAGTTCCCCGCCCTGCATCCTTTTCCAGGCCAATTGCAGCATCTCATTCGCCAGGGCATCCAGCCTGCTGTTGCTGGAAAATACACGTCCGGGATTGCCTAAAAGTGTGATCCTGGCAGCTCTTTCCGAGAACAGCATGGCACAGGCGCGGCCGATCGAGCCGACCGCGCCGACTACCGCCCCCCGTTCATTTTTCGTATCGATCTTCATCTTTTCCGCCCCTTCAAAAAGGGCTTCCATTGCCATCAGGGTGGTAAAACTGTTTCCGCTGGTTATTCCCACGCCTCGGCCCTGGACATCTCTTCCTCCGCGGGTCACCACGGAAGTCAGGGCGCCGAGACCGACTATCCCGGCTCCCAGTTCACGGGCTTTATCAACTGCGCTCTGGATGATCGCTACCGTATGCTCACGCGGCAGGCTCATTATCTCACGAGCGCCCAGTGGCACTCCGACCAGCCAGCCCTGAGCTATATTGCCGTTGGCCCCCTTGAATGCCGGCATATGACAGGTAGTCCCCGGTTCACTGGTCTGTGCCTGCCATTTCATAAAGCTGTATAGTTCCTTGCGGCTGAAAGCGATGAATGAAGGATTATTTGTGCTGACGTCTTCTGGCGCCGGATAATGGATAATAAAAGCGAATTTATTCCGGGCTTCCTCTCCTTCAGCCATCTCCGAAGCCTTTACCCGGCGGGTAATGGAGCGATAATCCCGAGTGGCCACCGGCAGGGAGCAGTCACCGATAAGATAGCGATAGAACTGGGCATAGTCCTGGTTATACATGATCTCACAAACCCGGCTCAGGGCTTGGATTACCCGGTCGATCTCTGCATAGGTTATGGTAAGCGATGGTTCCAGGCGCAGAGTCATGGAATCGTTCAGGAATGGGGCCAATCTTATGTGATGAACATTAAGCAAATAACCGGCCAGCAAGGCTGTAAATCCTCCCTGATCGGCAATAAAGGAAATATCATATGAACCGATATCCTTCAGGTCGGTGAATTCAATCCCGACCATTAGGCCTAGACCGCGTACTTCCTTGATAACTCCGGGATATTGCCTGGCGAGGTCGTTGGCCTTTTCCAGAAGATATTTTCCCTTGGCTTCAGCCTCTCTGATCAGTTCTCCATCATTGCTGAGCAATTTCTCCAAAACCGCGATACCCACAGCACAGGTAAGATTATTGTTGGCAAAGGTGGAACTGTGCAGCATACCATATTCCTCGTTCCAAACCGCCGGGGTGCTTATGGTTACCCCCAGCGGCAACAATCCGCCGCCCAGGGCTTTGGCCGATAAAAGTATATCGGGGGCTACCCCATCATGTTCACAGGCAAACAGTTTGCCGGTCCGGCCCAGACCGGTCTGGATCTCATCGAGGATAAATACTACGTTGTATTCATCACAGAGATGGCGTACCGCAGTCAGGTAACCCGGCGCAGCCACTATGATGCCGCCCTCACCCTGCACCGGTTCAACTATGAAGGCTGCTATATTCTGATGTTCCCGGGCAAACAAGTCTTCCAGCACTAAGACATCATTGAAGGGCACCCGGACAAATCCCGGGGCTGGTGCAAAAAATGGCTCTTGATAGGAATCCTTGCCGGTAGCGGACAAAGCTCCCAGGGTTTTGCCGTGAAAGCTGTTGCTGGCAGAAACGATAATTTGTTTACCACTCGCCGAGCGTGCTAATTTAATAGCCGCTTCTACCGCCTCTGTGCCGCTCTGACAGAAGGTTGAGTAGCAAAGATCTCCTGGGGTAAGGTCAGACAGCATATTGGCCAACTTCAGTGCTTCAGCAGGTAATGAAGGCTGAACCAGACTGGGCAAGGCTCTCTCCCGTATTTCGTTAAGCTTATCCCATATAAAATCCGGATTATAACCGAAGGGGATAGCTCCATACTGAGAAATAAAATCGAGATAGGTGATCCCTTTATCGTCCTCCAGATAGTGTCCTCGGCCGGATAAGTAGGTCTTATCAAGATGAAAGGTGGTAAGTACTTTCTTCAAACTTGGATTCAGCAGATCCTGTCTTAGGTTAGTCATAAAACTCCCCCTCTATGTTGTGCACACTATTGTGCAAATATTTCAGCAATCATAAGGAATATTTTATTCTTATTTCCTGGCATGTCAAACCTTTTAGCACGAAAAAAATCTGCATGAATTTAGCCGCTGGCGGAAATAGTAAAAAAGACTAAGAAAAACAGGTTAGAAAATGCATTGGAGGTGAATTGATGGAAGAGCATCATGATATTGAAAGCAGAGAGGGTTACGAGTTGGGCACCTGGGCTTTCCTCAGGACTGGTTGGTGGATCCTGCACCTGGTCGCCATAGCTTTGGTTTTTTACCTGGGTTATATTTACGGCGCACGCATATTCTAAGCAACCGGGGCGTTTTACCTGTAAAAGATTTTGCTGGTGAGACGCCTCTTGCCATTGCCCTTGAAGCCTGCTCCGCTTATCATTAAAATGTTGATATAGAGATGAAAGGGGGCAATAGCATGAACATACACCCGGTTCTGGAAAGGATATTTGAACTGAGCGGTGAGAAATTTGCATGGTTCCGGAATGGAGTTGAGTTAGAGATAATCGATGGTCTGCGTAATAAGGACCGTCTTACCGAGAAACAGTATATAGCCGTTTACCCGCACCTGGAAATACAGCGGGGCGATATGCTGAAATCGCTGGAAACCGGAACTGAGTACTGGATATACTTGTATGACTTCGAGATAGCCGAAGGAGAAAAATTTCAAGGGCAAGCCTTTCATGTAAGCGCAGAAGAATGGGACATCATTCGGCAGCAGATTGAAGAAGAAATAAGCACGGAATCCAGACCGAGCCTGGAGGATTACATAGGATATCTGCAAGCCCTGACCCGGATCCAGGCTCCGGAGGCCGGCCAGGAATTCGATATTCTCTTCAGTATTCTGGAAAAAACATTGGGACAGACCGGGATCGAATGGGGAATCCTTAAAGATTTCGTCTCTCTTTTTGATGCCAACCCCTGGCTGGAAGAGGCGGTAAGCAATATCATCATGAAGTGGTTGAAAAAATAATTCTTAAACTGGGGGCGGATTGAAGTGCTCCCCCGGTTTTAGTATCCGCGTTACATCCAGTAGAAGAGATACAAGTAGACCGTAGACATCACGATGGACAGTATCATTAGAGGGAATCCTATCTTGAAATAATCAATAAAGCCGATATGATAGCCGTAACGTTCAGCCATACCAGCTACTATGACATTGGCTGAGGCGCCAATAATTGTACCGTTACCACCCAGGCACGAACCCAGGGCCAGAGCCCACCAGATGGATTCCATCGGCATATGGGTCAACTCGCCTACTGTCTGCAATAAAGGTATCATAGTAGCCACAAAAGGTATGTTATCCACAAAGGCCGAACCAATGGCCGAAACCCACAGAACCAGCAGGCCGGTCTTGATCGGGCTGTTGCCGGCTACTCCCAGGGTCCAGCGCGCCATGTCTTCTATTACTCCATTAGCCACCAAACCGCCTACCAGTACAAATAAGCCGCCAAAGAAAAATATGGTGGGCCACTCAACATGCAGCAAGGCTTCTTCAGGATCCTCCCCCACCAGCAGCAGAAGCAAACCCGCTCCTAATAGAGCAATAGTTGCCGACTCCACATGGAGATATTGATGCAGAACAAAACCTAGTATGGTGAGACCTAGAACCAATAAAGATTTCTTTAAAATAGCCCATTCCTTAATGTAGTCCACCGGGTTTAATCCCATTATGTTTTGCTGTTTTTCGGGAGCTACTTGCATATCGCCTCGATAGATAACTACCAGACAGGCAGTGGTAACTATAAGGATGATGAAGGCTGGCAAGCTCAGGTTAAGTAGGAAGTCCATAAAACCCAGCCCGGTAGCGCTGCCGATCATGATGTTGGGCGGGTCACCAATTAGAGTAGCAGTCCCGCCAACATTGGAAGCCAGGATTTCCGAGATGAAAAAGGGCATGGGGTTAATATCCAGCCGGTCAGTAATTGCAATGGTTACCGGTACTATTAGCAATACCGTCGTCACATTATCCAGCAGGGCTGAGAGGACGGCAGTAACGAACACCATTGCAACCAGGATGTAGATCGGTTTTCCTCCCGATGTACGGGCAGCCTTGATAGCCAAATATTCAAATACCCCGCTTTTGCGGGTTATGCTCACGATCACCATCATTCCGATTAAGAGCCAGAGTGTATTAAAATCAATAGCTTCCTGAACTGCTTGTTCCTGAGTGATCACTCCTAAGATCAGGGCAAGAGCAGCCGCCACCCATATCACTATAGTGCGATGGATCTTGTCCGCAATAATCAAGGCGTAGGCCGCTACAAACAAAATAATAGAAATCCAGTAAAACATAACAACCCCTCTTTATGTTCCAAATATGGTTCTTCATCTATAGGCTCAACCTGCATCTCTCAAAACAATAAAAAAGTGAGCAGCCACAAACAAATGGCTACCCACCCAAGTAAGCCGGTTCTCATAGAAAAATATTCCTATCACTTGTGACTTAGAATATCTTACCCCGCGCATCCGATTTTCATCGACTTCGCGCTGACCGATGACTATTATTCAATATAAGGATAATTGTAACATTGACCGCTATCCTTGTCCATCTCTCCTCGGTGGGTAGGTTAGTTAAGCAATGAAGATCGATAAGATGACAAAACTAAGCACCGCCAGGATCTCATTTGGGGAAATTCTTAATTTGTAGTGGTAATCGCTGGCCCGGGTCAGGTCTACCTGTTCCTGAATCTCATCGCTATGCTGCAAGGAATTGGCGATGAAAACAGCCAGAATATTGGATAATGCCTTTAGTTTTTCCGTAAAACCAAGCGAATCATTCTTTATTATGATTCGTACCTGTTCCATAATGTCCTGTTTGAACTGGCCGGCTGAACTGGTCAATTGGTTCATTACGAGCATTACCATGCTCAGGTATTTAGCCGTGGGAAGTCCCAAATAACTTAAGGGGAAAAGGATAATATAGAATATTTCCATGATCACTTGCAGTGGTGTGGTAAAAAAGTACAGACTACAGATGTACCAGATAAAGAATATCTTGATCAACCTTATAATGGTGGCCGCGAAGTGATAAGCATAAGTTGGTCCAGGCAAGAATTGTTGCAGCAGCATGGAGAGCAACAAGCCGCAGAGGTAAGGAAATAAGATGAAAATGCCATAGGCGGTCAGGTTTTTCAGAATGAAGCGCAGATCACTTCCCAATAGGACAGTGATCACTGCCAGATATATCGAAAAATACACCAGTTCCAACCGGTTGTCACAGAAACCCACGGCAACGGCGAGTAAAATGGTCAAAACGGTCTTTATCCCCGCATCGAGCTTAACATATCTATTTTCTGAAACGGCTGGTTTTTCATACAATCGATTCACATCCCGGAATGTCTAGATGATTTCCTTGAAAATGCCTCTTTTTTGTATTTCACCTATGGTCAATTCACCGATAGTACCGGTTATTAACCCGGTTACCACCGCAGATATCAGAAGTATTGGAATATAATAAAAAATGACCGACTCACCCAATATCAATGAGGCCACTCCCAATTGGGCAGTATTGTGGACTATGGCACCTACCACGCTGATGCCCTTGATGCTGAACCATCGCGCCAGCTTTCGATAAAGCAGCCACATGGCCGTAGCACTCAACACCCCCCCGGTCAGGCTGAAGGGCAGGACCGTGATACCTTTGCTCAGGATCGCTACTACCAGACATCTCAGTATAACGATAGTCATGACATCTTTAAAATCTAAAAAGGCTATTGCTATTATGGTGATAATACTCGCCAATCCCAGTTTGACCCCGGGAACAGGAATGGGAACGGGGATGATCAGCTCCAGTAATGAGATCAATATCGCATTACAAATCAAGATTATGATAATGGCATCTTTTTTCTTATTCATAACTCTTATCCTTTTGACAATGCCCCGGTTCAGGAATCTATAGTATGCCACAAACTGGACCATCAGCGCTGGCAATCCCCTCAGTAGGTCAGAACGTCAACCTGCTTGTTGTCACCGACCATGGTGATGCTTACCCGGGAAGGAAGACAAACTGCTCTGGTTCCTGACCGGGTCAGCCAGCCGGTTTTAACACAAGTTTTATTGGGACAATCAGATTTCAAGAATCTAATCCTGCCCTTTTCCGCCAGGATAGTCTGATGAATGCCCTCTTCGTGCAAATTAATATACAACGGCTTATCAATACTTCTTAGGTCGATTTTTTCGACCAGCTTACTGTCCTGGGTAATGACAGCGGTAAGGTTCTTAGTGGTGTCGGCTTCCATTGCATTCCAGATCATAAAGGCAGCGGCTATTACCGCCAAAGCAAGTATCAATATTTTATCACCTGATTTGAACATAGGTGTATTCATTAGATGCATCCTCCAGGTGAAATTTCCCGTTTAGCCCTGGCGTTACGTATATCTTCTTATCGTTGGTGATAAAAATGGCTTCGGCCTTGCCATAATGGCGGATCAGTTCGATTCCCTGGTCAAGACCTAATACATAGGCTTTGGACATTCCATCGGCATCAGTAGAAGATGCGGCGATAATGGTCACGCTCATTAAGCCGCTGTCGGGAGGATAACCCGTTTTCGGGTTCAGTATATGACAATAGCGCTTGCCGTTTTTGATAAAATAGCGTTGATAGTCGCCGGAGGTAACCACCGCTTTATCGATAACATCGACTACCCCGACGATTTGGCCGTTTTGACTGCGGGGATTTTGGATGCCAACCTTCCAGGGGTTCCCGTCAGGTTTGCTGCCCAATACGACAACATTACCACCCAGATTGGCAAAGGCTGAAGTAACCCCGTTTTTCTTGTATATATCCCTGACCAGGTCTCCGATATATCCCTTGGCGATACCGCCCAGATCCACCATTTGACCGGCCCTGGCCAGACTGGCCGAACCGCTTGCTTGATCGACCTGAACATCACGGTAATCCACCAGCCCAACTAGCCGTTTTATAGCTTCATCTGATGGTATCCTGGCATGATCGGTCCCGATACCCCAGGCTTTAACCAGCGGAGCTACCGTTATATCGAATGCAGTCCCGCCGCTCAAATCCGAAATCCGTCGGGCCCTGGTCAAGATATCAATGGTTTCCGGCTGCAATTTGATATAGCCCTGGCCAGCATGGCGGTTAAGCTTATTGATATCTCCGCCGGGCTGGTTGATAGTCCACAAGGCATCCAGCGTTTTTATTCTGGCGGAAACTTCATCAGCCGCCTTCTGCGCATTAGCTCCGTACACCTGCTGATTAATCATAGTTCCCAGCGCAAATTCCTGCACCTGCACTGGTTGGGATTTTCTCAAACCACAGCCAGCGAAAGAGACTAATATAATTAAGATCAACAATACGTAGAATGCTTTTTTCATTTCGTATCCAACCTTTATATTAGTCTCTCCTGTTATGGTGTATTACTATTTATTACGATCAGACCGCCTGAGTCATCTCCAGCGGAGGGACCTTATAGGTCTTGATCGCATTGGTAGGACATTTGGCTAAACAGACTATTTCCGTACATTTCTCCAGGCAGATGCTAGAATCTACCACCGCCAGGTTATTTACCATCTTGATAGCGTCATAAGGGCACTGCTTAGCGCAGATCCCGCAGCCAATGCAGGCAATCTTGCAGTTTTTTCGTACCTGGGCACCTTTCTCGTTGGAGTTACAATATATGGCCACCGGGGCATCCGGATTGATCATCGCTATAACGCCCTTCGGGCAGGCGGTAGCACAGGCGCCGCAGCCGGTACAATTATCCTTGTTTACCACTGGCAGTCCCTGATCATTCATTACCATGGCATCGAATACACACGCTCTTACACAGTTCCCCAACCCAATGCAGCCATATTCGCATACCTTGGGCCCATTCTGCAGAATAAAAGCAGCTGCACAGTCGCTAATGCCGTCATAGACATATTTCTTTTTGGCAGTAGTTATCGGTTCTGCGCATTTGACAAAGGCGAAACGGGGCTCAATCTCGGCAGCCGCCTTCCCAGTTAGTCTAGCTACCTCATCTGCAATTATTTTTTTACCGGGGATACACAGATTGGGTTCAACCTTGGGATCCAGCACCACTGCCTCGGCGTAGGCTGCACATCCGGCAAAACCACACGCCCCGCACTGCCCCTTGGGTAATATATCTTCTACTATATGAATCAATGGATTCATTTCAACGGCAAATTTCTTATTCGCGGCGGCCAGAACCAGACCAAAGAATAAGCCTACCCCGGCCATAATGACAGTAATCGTTAAAATAGCACTCATGTTATCCTAGTCCTCCTTTCTATTTGATCATTCCGGAGAAACCCAAAAACGATAATGCCAGACATCCGGCAATAATAAAGGCCACTCCCAATCCGTCCAGTGATTTGGGGACATTGGCGAGTCGCAATTTCTCACGGCAACTGGCCATCAACACAATGGCCAGGGCAAAACCGACGCCGGAACCAAAGGCGTTGACTACGCTCTTGGCCAGGTTGAAGCCGGACTCAACATTTAATAGCGGCACACCAAGCACTACGCAGTTGGTGGCGATTAGCAGCAGGTAAATACCCCACATCTTGTGCAGATTCGGGGTGTACTTCTTGACTATCATCTCCAGCATCTGTACAAAACTGGCGATCAGGAGAACGAATACGATCGTGGTCAAGAAGGTAACATTCAATGGTACAAGAATATAATTGTAAGCCAACCAGGCAAAAACAGAACTGATCGTAATAACCGCGGTTACTGCCATGCCCATCCCGGCTGAAGCGTCATAGTTTTTGGAGACGCCAAAGAAAATGCATAAACCCAGGAAGCGTGTCAAAACAAAGTTGTTTATGACCACTGCGCCCATGAAAAGCAGTAAATATTCGCTCATATCGTCTCACCTCTTTCGCCTTTGGCTTTCTCAATTCGTGCGCTCCAGATATTCCAGGCGCCTACCAGATAACCGATCAGGATAAAGGCCCCCGGAGCCATAATAAAGATCAGAGCCGGCGGATACCAGCTGCCCAGCACTGTGTAACCCAATATGGTGCCGTTCCCAAACAATTCGCGTATTACGCCCACTATAAGCATAGCCAGCGTAAAACCAGCTCCCATCCCGAAGCCATCTATGAATGAAGGCACTGGGCGGTTCTTGGAGGCGAATACCTCGGCCCGGGCTAAAATGATGGCAAATACCACCACCAGGGAAAGATATATGCCCAACTCTTTATAGAGCAACGGCGCGAAGGCTTTTAAGAGCAATTCGGCCACGGTTACGATGGTCGCGATGGAGGTTATATAGATCGGCACCCTTACCTTGGGATTGACCCAATTGCGGAAAATTGAGACGATCAGATTATTCATGGATATGACAAAGGTAACCGTGAGTCCCATCGTTAGCGCGTTTACTACCGAAGTAGTGACCGCCAGCGCCGGGCACAGACTCAAGGCCAATACGAAGATTGGATTTTCCAGGACCAGACCCTTGGAAAAGATGTCCCAATATCTTTTCATCCTATTTTCCTCCCTTCGTAATAGTGGCTGCTTCTTCGACGGCAAGCTTTACCGCCTTAGTCACTGCCCGCGAGGTAATAGTGGCACCGCTGATCGCCTGGATGGTCCCGCCATCCTTGTCTACCGTAAGCTCTCCGGCGTTCTTGCCGGGGAACTGGTCGATGAAGGGTGATTTAGCGGCTTTATCTCCCAGACCCGGGGTCTCTTTTGATTCAATTATGGTGTATTTGAGAACCTTATTGTCCGGTGATACCGCTACCAGGAGCTTGACCGCACCAGCATAACCCTTGCTTTCCGCCGGAACGATGTAGGCGATCAGATCACCGGCCTTGGTGGCTGTATAACAGCCCGGCTTTCCTGCAATAGGTGTATATTTATCCGCTCCCTGTACCAGGCTTTGGAGAGCCAGGTTTTGCAGCTCGATCTGTTTTTGTTTGGCTATATCGGCGGTAAAGAAATATACCAGCCCGATGATTATTCCGGAAAGAATACAGGCAAAGGCCAGATTCAATGCGATTTTCAATATACTGTTGTTGTTATCATTATGTTCCGCAGACATTACCCGATCTCCCCCCTTCCGTACAGAGTAGGCTGAATATAGCGATCAATCAAAGGCGTTACGCAGTTCATCAACAGGATGGAATAGCATACGCCTTCGGGATATCCTCCAAGCAGCCTGATGAGCACGGTGATGATACCGGCACCGGCGGCAAAGATTACCTTGCCTTTCCTGGTGATAGGAGTGGTGACCATATCGGTGGCCATAAAGAAGGCACCGATAATAAGGCCGCCCGCCATCATATGAAATAGGGGATCACCCGACAAAATTCCATTGGTACCGCCGAACATCCAGGTGAGGACTCCTACGGTTCCGATCATGGTCACCGGTACTACCCAATCGATTATGCGTTTATAGATCAAGAACAGACCGCCCAGGGTCAGCAGGACCACGCAAGTCTCGCCGATTGATCCGTTGCGCAGCCCTAAAAACAGAGCCTTATACAGCTCGGTCTGACTACCGAAGGTGTTTACCACCGCTTCATAACCCTGCAGCTTCAAAATATTCAGCGGGGTGGCACTGGTGGTAACATCTGCCGCCGTGGTTATTGTGGTCCAGGAGGTCATTAAGACCGGCCAGGAAACCATCAAGGCCGCTCGGCCGATATGTGCCGGGTTAAAGATATTGTAGCCCAGGCCCCCCATGGAGTGTTTAGCTACTACAATGGCGATAAACGATCCCACGATCGGCACAAAAATCGGCACCGCGGGAGGCAGGCACATGGCCAGCAGCAATCCGCATAAGAATGCACTGCCGTCGTCTATGGTGATCTTCTTTTTCATTATCTTCTGGCTGGCCGCTTCAAAGGCCACCGCTGATAAACTTCCCGCCAGAAGCGTTATCAAAGCTTGCAGGCCGAAATAATATATTGAAAAGATCACAGCCGGTGCCAGGGTCAGGTTGACGGTCCACATTATCTTCTTGATCGAATTATCATCAAATAGATGAGGGGATGACGACACGATCATATAGTCTAATGTTTCAACTTCGTTAGCTGCATCTTCCTTGGGTACAGCTTCCTTTTTTGCAGCCGCTTTTTTTACAGCTTCCTTTTGTACCGCCTCTTCCGGGGCAACCTCTTTTTGGATATCGTCGCTCAATCTACTTCCCTCCCTTTTGGGCTGACATTTTTTTGGAATAGCGAATGTAATGGATTATTTTGCGTTTAGCCGGACACACATAGGTGCAGCATCCGCATTCCATGCAGTCAAAGAGGTGATACTCATTCACTGCTTCCTCCACAAATGACCGCTCACCGAGAATACTGAGCATACTCGGGTTCAGCCCCATCGGGCAGGCATCAAGACACGAGCCGCAGCGAATGCATGGTGATTCCGGTCCATCGTTGACCTCTTCCCTGGCAAAAGCCAGTATGCCGCTGGCACCTTTGATTACCGGAACATCTGTCGTATATTGAGCCGCTCCCATCAGCGGTCCGCCCATAATAAGCTTTTTGGCAGGGGATTTCAAGCCTCCGCACTGCGCAATTGCTTCGGCAAAGGTGGTTCCGATCCTGAGCTTAAGGTTTTTGGGTTCCTGGATCGCGCCGCCGCTGACAGTAACCACCCGCTCAATAAGCGGGATGCCGTTTCTCACCGCGTCGCATATCGCCACTGCGGTTCCGACGTTCTGCACGACCACGCCGATACTCAGCGGAAGTTTGCCCGACGGTACTTCCCGCTTAAGTAGAGTCTTTATCAAGGTTTTTTCCGCACCCTGCGGATACCTGGTAGGAACGGCGGCCACTTTGATTCCCGTTCCGGCTGCCGCATGAGCCATCACCTTGACCGCATCCATCTTATTGTCTTCGATGCCTACAATAACGTTGCTTACCCCCAGTACCTTTTGGATAATTTGGATACCGGTGATGACACGCTCAGTATATTCAAGCATTATCCGATGATCCGCGGTCAAATACGGTTCGCATTCCGCCGCATTTATGATTAGCGTATCGACTTTACTGCCACTGGGCGGAGCCAGTTTGATATGGGTCGGGAAGGTCGCACCGCCCAAACCCACGATACCAGCTTCCTTAATGATCTCCAAGATCTCTGCCGGATTAAGCTTCTGCCAGTCTCGTTCGATCAGGACCCCTTCCGCCCACTCATCTGCTCCGTCACTCTCAATGGCAATAGCCTGGCATTTACCCAGAACTGGATGAGGTTGATCGGAAACATCGACCACCTTGCCAGAAATCGTTGCGTGAACATTACTTGAAACTGGAGCCTTGGCCTCAGCAAGCAACTGTCCCTTCTTGACCAGATCCCCCTTTTTAACAATTGGTACACTGGGTGCGCCAATATGCTGTTGGACGGGCAGAATCACTCGGTTTGGCAGTTCGTTGCTCTCGATCGCTTTGCCCTCAGTTGGTGATTTGTGGGTATCCGGATGAATGCCCCACTTGATTTTCCCAAGCATCTCAACCTCTCCTCCGCATCTATTTAATGGGCTTAATAACTGGTTTCACAGATTGTAATGTTTTATCCACACGTTTAATTATCATAATTGCTGCCACACCAAAAACAAGTCCCCCGATGGTCATTAATAAAGCCTGTGACATCATGAATCGGAGCGACAGGTAATAACCCAGTATAATACCACTGCCCACCACCAGCAAGGGAAAGATATAAATCATGAAGGCAACCCTGGCCATATTAGATTCATTGTTTTCAACCCAAACACTATCGCCCGGCTTGATTCCTTCAACGCTGTCCACTTCAATGATCATGGCATCGGCGCCAGGACAAACGCCGCAGTTCTCGCAATCGCTGTGAACGCTGCACCGAATCTTGGATGTCTCCCCATTGGTCTCGATTACGACTCCTTCGACTTGTTCAGACATGACACCCCCCCTTCATAACAAGATTATATAACCTAAACACGCAAAAAACGTGCCTGATTTTTTATCAAGTATGTCTATTGAAGCCAATCCTGCCATGAGATGGGCAGTGCTGTCCTGGCAGAATTCGATTATCGCTACCAGTCCTGATTAATTACTACTGTTTAATAAGGAATTTTAACATAAAAATGCGTCATATTTGTGTTAAGAATATGTTAATTGCTCAAGAATACTGCAAACAATATACATATATCAACTCGCTTTTCAGGAATATAATATACTGGTTGTGCATTGTGAATGTTCTAAAAATAGCCTGGGGAGCGGCTCCCATGGATAATCTTCGCCACAGATTAACACAGATGCACACCGATTACACTTCAGAATATCTCACCTAATAAAAAGATCTTCTATCGATAAAAAATAGAAGATCTTTTATAATCAAAACCCTTCAGAAAAAATCTGTGTTTTATCTGTGTCTATCTGTGGTTAATCCGTTCCCCGCATTCGTCCTCCCCCTAAGCTCTAAGGGTGGCCACCAATCTTAACGGATTGATAAAGAGATCTAAGGCATCGTTGATGTTATTGACCACGATGTCGGCCTTGCGCAAGGCTGCTACTGCACATCCTTCCGCTCCAATAACTGCTATGGAAACAGCAGCTTCCTCCAGCATCAAAACATCGTTGAAGCCATTACCAATAGCGGCGGTCCTGATTGCAGCAAGATTCACCAGGAAATCTTTTTTATCGGGGCCGCCCTGTTCCGGACTGACCTTGAACAGATTGATTTCTAGCTCTTCTGCCACCATGGCAGCTGACCCGAAGGTATCCGCGGTTAGTAAATAAATGTCAAGACTATCTCGTAGTTTAGCTATCCGTTCGGCAACTCCCGGCACCAGGATTCCATCTTCGGTGATGGTCCCGTTTTGATCCAGCAACAGATTGTCCAATTCCAGGGTTTGATCTCTACCTGGCAGCGAGATCTTAATCATTTAGCATTACCTCCAATATGACTTGTATTAGAACCTGAACGGCCATCTGCTCTTATGGGAAACCGTTGGTGGTTTCGGCATAGTCGCCAGATCAATGAGTTCAGGAACACTAACAAAGCGGTATCCTTTTTCAGATAGATCGGCCAGAATCAGACGTGTAGCCTCTACATCCATTTTTCGTTCCGGTACCCTTCCATCATGTAACAAAATTATCTGACCAGGTCTGATCTGATCACTTACTCGCTTGGCCATCAACTCAGGAGTGGGCGCGGCTTTATTGTCAGCACAGATGCTCCACATTATCACCTCATAGCCCGCCTCACGAACAGTTTGCATCAAACGCTTATCCATGATGCCGCGCGGTGGACGGAAGAGGTAGACACGCTGACCGGTCAGGCTTTCCGATACATCAGAAGCAGCCTTCAATTCCCATTGGACTTGCCTATCATCCAGCGTTCTCAAATTAGCCGGATGGGTAAAAGTATGATTGGCTATCACATGCCCATGTTCACTAACCTCTTTTACTATACCCGGATATTCCTTCATCCTTTCCCCGATCATAAAAAAGGTAGCCTTGGCTTGGTAGTGATCAAGGATATCCAGTATTTGAGTGGTATAAACCGGCATAGGCCCGTCATCGAAGGTAATGGCCACCACCTTGTCTTTAACAGGATGGTCATAGATAGCTCCCGGATAAGACCATACGGTACGCGGATAGAATACTGATAAAGAAAAAATGAATAAAATGGTCAGCAGTATCAGGGGAAAAGATCTCTTCTTGTCCATTAGAATTCTCACCTTTTTTATCAAATTCCATCAGGTATAACATTTTAGGACGCTTTTTATTTTTAATAACAAGAATATTTTCCCAGTATATAATGATTTGAACGGGTGATAATAAGTCTAGAGTCAGCGATACCGAAGGTACAAATCAGGTCTCTCTACTAAGAGAATAAATCCTGGTTTATAAACGACAATCAATCAGATAGTCGTCCAAGCCATGAGGTACGCTGGCTTTTTTTATTGTGCAGCGCGACTAATACTGAACTTGCGGCCGGCAAAAACTAACAATAAGTAACATAATCCAAATATCACTGGCATCCAAAGCAGCAGATAATAATACACGGGTTTCCCGTAGAAGGCATAATCTGACAAACAAGAAAGCAAGGGTACCACCGGAGTATACCAGAACTGAAGCACGAAGAATCCATAATTGGCTTCACCCCACATACCAGCTGGCATTATACTCATAAGGCTCAGGATAATGCCCGGCAGCTGCCAGACCAGAACTGTCAGCAGATTACGCCACCATACATCGTCCCGATATATAACGGCTTCAGCGCCTACCACCAGGCAAAACGCTATAGATAACAGCAGATCCAGACCAGGAAAATAAATAGCCAGGGCAAGTGCAATGCAGGCAGATAGTTGTATGACATACAGTCGAGCAATCCTCCGGAAAATGCCCTCACCCCATCTCTAGTTATTTCTAATCACCGAAACTTGAGGACTGTTTAAGAAAGTATCCGGGGTTATCCATAGATCAGGGTTAGGCGCCAAATCAATACCAGCTTGCAGGTACGCTTTCCACATGATCTTAGTGCAGTTGAATATTCGCTCCCCCGGCCGAAAAGCCAGAGGATAAAACAATCTCCCCTCGTATTTCTTAACGTTGGCCACTGCCGCTTTTTTCACAGCTTCGGGAGCGTTTACCCGCAGCAGACAAATCTCATTATACTGGCGATAGTGTTCCAGAGGTTGAACATTTACTCCCAGATCTACAAAGGCTTCCATAACTTCACCGCGTCCCAAGTAAATGCCCACATGGGAATAATGGCCATAGGCACAGTCAGGATAAGCCCCCAGAACCAGATCCCCGGGTTCCAGGCCCTCAAAAGATATCTCATTGCCATAGTACCCATCGCAGCCGTAACCGGTGTTACCCTGCGCAGCGCTTTTGATATACACTCTCATTGCAGCATGCGGGTCGGTAAAAACAGAATACTCTTTGAAAAAAACGATAGTAGTTAATAATATGCAAAACAGCGGGAATATGAGGATGTTGAAACGAGGAATTCTGATTTCCAACATTTTATTCATTAGCTCAATGCCCTGAGCAAATGAAGCTGCAGACCTTTCATCGAGACTCGCCTTTCTCTAGAACATCAACCAGTATTTTGAGTATATCGATCTCACTCACTATACCTACCAGCTTATTGCCCTCCATCACCGGCAACCCACATATTTTATTGGTGATCATAATTCGGGCAGCAACGATCAAGTCATCCTCTGGACTTACCGTAATAGGATGCTTGGTCATGATCCAGTCTACCGGGGTTTCGGCTATCACTCCGGGGCGGTTATAGGCCTTTTCTATATCGTGCTGGACAATAATCCCTACCAGTTTACCATCAGCCAGCACCGGAAGACGTCTGATACCTTTCTCGTGCATTAAGGCCAGGGCCAAGCTTATCGGTTTTCGATCATCAATGACGAAAACTTCTTTGATCATAATATCCTTAACCTTCATCACAACCACCTCTTGACATTATTTTAACATATCTGTACGAAAATACGTATTAGCACCAGCCTTTATGAACGAAGACCACTCCCAACTAAGTGTTTCCAAAAAGTTGCGGTGATCCCCTTCAGAGCATGTAGAACCCTGTACGAAAATACGTATTAGAACCCCTCTATAGGTACGAAGACCACTCTCAGCTAAGTGTTTGCAACAACTTCCGGTGACCCACTACCGTGATGTGATCTGCCCGCATTATGAAAAAATCACCAATGCTTCAAAGGTAACCTCGGTAGCAAAACTCTATATAGTAATATAGAGGTGATTTGTTCATGCAGGCAGCATCTGTTTCCGCTATGCTCCGAGATGATTATCAATTACTGCAAAGGTATCTGGAGGGTCGCTTGATAAAAAAGATTCTCTATTGTACTGAAACCAAGGTCAGTATTCTAATGGAAAACAATGTGGTTTTGGATTTCATTCATTTGGAGGACGAGATAATCTTTGATATCACGCTGCCGTCCGGGTGATATTGGGGCATGACCCGGGCATTGTCTGTTAAACAGCCCATGTTTGCGATACAATACAAGAAAGGTGCGCTGCAATAAGTCCCTTAGTGCGCCTTTCATTTTTCCGAATTTCTTTTCCTATGCGTGGCAAGGTATGTTCTGTAAGAACAAGATGACCGGGTGGGATTAAGACGCGCAGTATCCTAAAAAAAATCAACCGCAGCGCCCCCCTGGATAGTGAGGAATATCGCCGTCTGGTAGAATACTATGAAGGTATACGTCACTCATCCCTGGAATCTTATGCTCTTTTTTATAATGATTATGCTGAACCTCTCTTTCGGGAGTACTGTATTTGGTTACCGGGCTGTGCCCTGGATTTCAGTGATCTGGTCAATTTGTTAATAAAACGGCCGGAACTGCGTAACAGTCTGGCAACTCAGGATTTGGCGGCACTGCCTAAGGAATACCAGCAGTTGGTGTCTGATTTATTAAGACAAGCTGATTCCCATCTTGTTATTAACCAATTATTGGAAGCCATTAATAAGCCAGCCGGCGACCAAGACCTTCTGCCGCGTCCCCGTGAAACAGACCTGGTATATAAATATGAAGAAGGCAATCCATATAAAGAAATTGGATTGAACACTCATTTTGAACGATTGGGGCGTTTTGTCTTTATTACCCGTCTGCAAAGCTATCGTTACTTAACCAGGAATAAGGCCAGCCAGGACCGGATACAATATGTATCTCCCGACTGTCTGGGAGGAATTTTTACCAACAAAGAGAAATCTATTTACTACTATATCTTTTTAACTGAACCCAACCAGCTCAAGGCCCAGAACGCAGCCCGGCTGCTCAACTTGACCTTATATGATAAAGGCGGAGGATTCTAGATGCAGCTATTATTGGATCAGTTTTACGAGACAGCGCAGAACGAAGACCTCTTTCTCTATTGGGAAAAGGAGGTCAATTTGCGTCATCTATTACGAGAAGCAGAGCCAACTGCTGGTCCGCTGCAACTGCGTGATACAGAAGAGGTTGATTTCATCTTTCGTTCCCTGTATTTTTCCGGGCAAAAGAATCACTTCTATGCCATTGTATTTGACAACATACATCAACTTCCGATTTTAAATTGGTTCAACCAGGCCCCGGAATGGCTGAAAAGCGGTTTTTTCTCTTTTCTCCCCTGGCATTTGGACCAGATAAAGACGCAACCTTCAAACTTATTGGGGCTGATTAGGATATATCGTGAAGAATATCAATCTGCTTTCCAGCCCATAATCAATATATTTAGTCTGGAGGCATGCAACTATCTGTTGCCTCGAACGGCCAATGCTGGATTGCGCAAAATGATCCAGGCTCGTCTGGACTTCCTGCAAACACTGCGAGGCGAGCATACCTACGGTATTATCAAAGACAACAGCAAAGGGTTGCCTTACCCCACTATTTTTGGAGATAAGCTGGCCCTGCTGCGCCAGGCAGTCGAACTGCTGCAAAAAAGCGGTCCGGCCTATTTCCGCGAACCTTATAGCGCTGAACGCTTCAAAGTCTTACTGCAGTGTGGCGAGTTAATGTTTCGCAGCGGTCTGCTGGAGGATGCCCTGGCCTTTTTGTTGGATAGCTATGAGGATTATCGTGAAAAGAACCGACTGGTGGACATGGTGGAGGATATGGCTATCCACAAGCAATTCAAAAAGATATTGCGCACCATTATTCCAGTTTACGCCTTAATCTACCATCCGCATCAGGCCATGGAACTGGCGAGTGAGATATTCCGGCGGGACTTCAGTCAGATTAATCCGGATGAAGGTTCACTATATTACCTGGATCTGTTTACCAGTGTATATTCAGGTTTATACCGTCAGCAACCTGATATTGTGTATGATTTGGCTATAAAATCCGGGACCATCAAGAGATACTGCCCGGGAGAACCTGAACTTATCAGCATGGAGGAAGTGCAGCAAGGCTTGACCCATGAACGTTTAGAGCAATTGCAGCAAGCCTATCGACAGAAGATAGTCTCACTGCCGCACGAAGCCATTACTATTATGGAAATGGTACGACTGCTGGCGCAGCTGGGGCTCGTTGAACTGACTCACTCTGAAGCCAACCACTTGCTCAACTCCTATATGGGTCTCTGGAAATGGATTCCTACCCAGTGTTTTCTCAATCAGCAGATCATAGATCAATTGATTCCTCTGGCTGAACGTCATCACCGTCAGGAGATAGAACGCATCCAGCCCTGGCTCGACGATAACAAAGGAGACAAGCTTAAGGCCGAACTTGCTACTAAGCCAGATCTGTTCATGAAGAAGAGCGAGGATATCAGAAGAGCTATTTTATTGGGACACTTTACGGGGGTAATGTAATGGGGGAGCGCGATCTTTATTTTAATCAAATCGACGAGCATCTGGAATCGCTGTTGGAAAGGCTGTTTCTCGAGATAAACTCAGCCTCTGCCGCCAGAGTCCCAGACCAAGGGGTCCTGGAAGGTTGGGACCGTTATTTATATGAAATAAACACTTTCTATTATCGCAGTTTTCACGACCGCTTCTTTCCTTATTATCATGCATCAATCGGTGATTTAATAAGTAATAATCTGCATCTGCATCATCAACAAGAAGCGCTTTATCAGGATATTCTGGCTAATCTTCGCCGCTATGCACAACTTTATAATCAGGTTAAGAAGATATCCTCCCTTTTAAAACAGAGCCGTGAAGAGACCAACAAAGAACTGCTCGTCGTGATACGGGATCAGGACCACCATGCCGTTGAACTTCTCTACACCATGAAGAAAATGAGAGATGGCCTGAGTTCACTGCAAACATTTCTGCATTATCTTAGTGAACTCGAACAGGATAAGAAACTGCTGGATCTATTATTGGGAACCATCGCCTTCGACCATTCGGTCCTCAACTTTATTACTGGCCTGGACCTGGAAGATCCTGAGGTTTCAGCCGCCTGCAATCGCTTGCTGCTGCATATGGAATATCAGCGCAAACTTCTGGCACGTATGGAAACCAAGGAAGCAGATTTCCAAACCATAGCTGAGAGCAATCTTCAGGAAATAATCGATAAACAGAAACAGCTACTCTCCGATAAGAGCTTGAAACCAGTAATGAAGCTCTATGATGAGAACCTGCACCGGTCTATATCTCTTTATATAGAACTGCTTGCTCAATATATCAAGGTCTGCGATGATGATGCCGCCAGAAAGACTGCATGGGATTTCTGCATTTGGCTGGAGCATAGTCTTACCCTGATTGACCGTATCCTTTTATATGTGCCGGGACAGCAGGGCAGCATCCTGTCTTTTGTCCACGCCTTGCCGGAACTAGCGCCTGAGGCGCTAACCAAATTGGATCTGGCGGTTAAAAAACATATAGACAGGCTGGAAAGTGCTATCCTCAACCTTTCTGCAACCAGCGATCCGGATTTCTCATATCACAGTAAAACCATTCAGGGCCTGTTGGATGAGACCCTGCCAATAATAACCAGCGCACTGACCACCCCGGCCATAATGGCTATAACACCTTTAGCTTCCCGTTTACATCGGGTCGAACTGGATCTGCTCTTTGCCCGTGATCAGCTCCTGCTGCTCAATGAAAAACATAGTCACGCCCGACGGGTTCAGGACAAGCTGTTGCAGATCATCAATATGCTGGATAATTATCAGAACCTGCTGTCCAATATAAAATCTGATCTGGAACGCTTGCTCAATCCACGCAATCTGGCCCGGACCTGGAAAGATGTAAAAATAAAGATCGACCGTATCCCGTTGGAAGTCGGCCAGGAATTCCCCCAGGATCATCTGGATCTGCTCGATCGGCATAAAATCGAAACCCGCATCGCCCCTCATATCAAGAAAAATCATCTGGTACTCCTGGAAGAGGGAGATATATTCCTCATCAAGGTAGAAGACCAAACTATAGAAGAAATCCCTTACCTGGTCATAGCTCAGAAAGGTTAGCTGTATGGATCTGGCAATAGATTTCGGAACCTCATACACCAAGTTGGGCTGCCTGCAAGATGGTCGTTTTATCAATCTGGCCGGCAGCGATATTAATGTTCCCAGTGTAGCTACCTGGCTGCCATCTACCAACAAATTATACTTCGGCCGCCTGGCTCTGCGCCTGCAGGAACCGGGAGCTCACACTGCGCGTTTTTTCAAACTGATGCTGAAGCGCGGCCCTTCATTTCACTTAGGTCCCTATGCCCTGCCGGAATTGATGAGCCAATACTTCTCCTTCCTGGTCGATGAATATATCACATCACGACGTGCTGCAATCAGCAGCCTGGTATTGTCGGTTCCCAACTATTTCGGTCTGCACGCCCGTCGTTTATTGCTCGAAGCGGCTCAGGCAGCCACCGGTACCACGAATATCCGCCTCCTGCCCGAGCCGGTGGCGGCTCTCCTGGGGCACAACCACAATCACCCCGCCCAAGCCCTGACTGGTGACATACTCTGTATCGATATCGGAGGCGGAACTACCGATTTCAGCTTTCTAAGTCTGTCCGGACAGGGAAAAGAGATCCTGCTGGAGGCCCAATTTCAGATCGGAAATGATGCCTTTTCCGGTTCGGAACTGGACCGCGGAGTGCTCCATAATATTTTTTCCCCAGCCTTCACCATGCAGACCGGCATGGTTATGCCAGATAATCTGATGCTGGAAAAGAATCTGGATGCCTTTGAACGATACCGCTTGAACAGCTTAATGCAAAAGGCTGAAGATACCAGGATCAAACTGGGGCAACAGGGTTACCTCCACTGTGATATCCCCGATTTTTGCCAGGGACAATCACTGGTTCTTGATCTCGAACCCGAATTTTTTGATAAACAGATGGAACCGATATTCACCCGTCTGCGCGACTATTTTCTGAATAATGTACGTACTAAGGCTGAAAGGCTTGGTTTTTACCGGAACGGCCAATGGGAGCTGGACCATGTCCTTTTGCTGGGAGGTGCCTCACTGACCCGAGGTGTAAAAGAAATGATATCCCATCTCTGCCCAGGGGTCATGATAATATCACCGCGGGAAATGGATAGCGCCGTGGTAAGAGGACTTTGCCACTGGTCCGATGAAGGGTTCTCAGCTAAAACCACCATCAAGAACATCTACCCCTTTGACTTCTATATCGAGAAAAAAGCTACTGAGTCGGACAGCTTTTGCCTGGAGAAGATTCCGTTTGATACCAGTAACCTGGAATTAGACCTGGAGCAGATCTATCCGATCTTTTCTTTCCCGTTCCAATCGGATTATAATCTTGCCGCTGACTCGGAAAATCTCCATTGCCGTATTTATGAAATTAGCGAAGGAGAAGACCCCAACGATGTTACTCCGGACAGATTCCTTGGGCAGGAGATCCTGTTGGAAACCGAGGATGAAAATAATCTAATTGGAGAAAACGTAACAATATGTTTGAACCTGGAACAATCACGTATTGAATTAACCGGATGTGAGATAACCGGGGGGAAAACTAAGTCTTTACTTGACTGGCGGCATGAACTGCCGAACCATCAGCAGGCGGCTTTATCACTGTTGAAGGATTTCCCCTTAATCGATAAACGTCTTAAGAATGACTTCGATCAACATCTGCAACAGATCAGTGAATCCTCTGCTTATAAGTCCTGGGAAAATACCGCCTTATACAAGATGCTCTACCTGATTCAAATCCTGGAAGGGAAGTAGGTTTTTTTATTTAACACAGATGGACACAGATACATGACCACAGATTAACACAGATTGGGATACTTTATTGCCACAGATTCACACCGATTTGCACAGATTTAGTTTTAAAAGGTCCAAATGATTTTGTGTCACTTCTATAGTTGATAAGGGTGCCATTAATGGCGCTATGGTTAGCTCAGCCCCTATTTCCCTCGGATACGGGATAGCCATGATTTTCTTCCGTCCTGCTGTTCATTACGCCAGAGTTCCAGGAACTCATCGATCTTCTTTTCCCGTTCCAGATTGCGTGCCTCAACCTTACTCTCAAGCCTGCTCATCCGTCCTTCCAACCTGCGGTTCTGTTCGAGCAATTCTTCATTCTGTTCTATGATCCTGCGGGCTACGTTGACCACCTCAAGCAGGTCGCCTGGGGAATGAGTTTCTGCCGGAAGGTTTTTAACAGCAACCTCCTCACTATTTTCCAAAGCCATGCGAATAGCTGTAGTATTAAGACCCTTTTCCTTCAGCTTGAGAACCAGCTTGAGACTGTCAAGGTCAGATTCTGTATAGAGGCGGTCTCCCCTGTCATTTCGCTTGATTCTTAACTTAAGAGTATTCTCCAGGTAGCGCAGGGTATGCTGCTCGATACCTAGGATTTCAGCTATCTCACCAATTTTATAAATTCGTTCTACCATATTGGCACCATTCCTCCTCCAACTTCATAAACTGTTATCAGGTAAGCCAATAAAGTTAAACCTCAATAAATAGCAGCAAAGCAACTTAACAACTTTTTCTCAACCATCCAAATAAGGGCCGTTTCACTTATCTTGACACTTAACTTGATAATCAGCTTTATTGTCAACCTCTACTTTCCCTTCCCATTTCCTATATGGCTCATATATAGCCTGATAATAATATATGAGCAAAGCCGTCCAGATTAGGACGGCTTTTTTTCTTAGTAGTATTCCAGCAACTGCTTATTATTTGCTTTCAAGCGAACATGTTTATATGTGATAACATATTACGGGTTTTTTCCATAAAAAAGCCCCCGCCAAATGGCGGAGGCTTCAAGGTACAAATAGATTCTAGTATTCGAATGCCTCGATGGGGATATCCAGAACCGAGGAATCAGCTTCTTTGACGATGCCGGCAGTAGCCATAACATTCGGCACTACGTTCTTCAGATAGTAGCGAGCCGCCTGCACTTTACCAAAGTAGAAAGCATAATCGAAATGGTCGGGGCCAAGTTCTTTGGCCTTTTTATCAGCTATCAGAGCCTGATCCAGGATCAAACGTCCGCAATACAGCTGAGAGGTAGCAGTCAGGATACGGCGGGCATAGAGCGGCAGGAAGCCATATTTCTTCTGGCCGAAATATCCACCGATCGCCATCTGGATTCCGGTGTAGGCGTCCAGGGCCTGGCCCAGGATCTCGAATTCTCTCTCGAAGCCTTCCACTGCTTTGTTGGCTTCAAAGAAGTCTCTCATCTCCTGCAGGAAAGCGGCGAAAGCAGCACCCTTCTTGAGCATCCACTTGCGGCCGACCAGGTCCATGGCCTGGATGAAGTTGGTGCCTTCCCAGATGGAGTAGATCTTTACGTCGCGGGCGATCTGCGCTACCGGGTACTCTTCGCAGTAGCCGTAGCCGCCGTAGCACTGGATGGCTTCACCGATCAGCCACCAGGCTTCATCGGAAGGATAGGCCTTGCACAGCGGGGTGGTGACTTCAATCAGGTCATTGGCCTTGGCCTTAACTTCCGGATCGGGATCATGATGACGCTGGTCAAAGGCGAAATAGGTCTTGTACATCATAGCACGCATGGCTTCAACATGAGCCTTGCCGCAAAGCAGAGCACGTTTGATGTCTTCGTGATTTATGATGGTTACACGGTCGCCTTTGGGATTGGTCAAGAGACGGCCCTGTACGCGTTCTTTACAGTAATCGCGGGCATTGTAATAGGCATTGGCGATACAGGAGAGGGCGGCATGGCCAGTCTCCATACGAGCTTCGTTCATCATCTGGAACATCATTGCCATGCCCTGCCCTTCGCCGTCATGCTCTCTGGGATCCTGGCCCAGCAGCCAGCCGCGGCAGTTGTTTTCTTCGCCAAAGGTAAGGGCAGCGGTAAAGGAACCATGCTGACCCAGTTTGTGTTCGCAGCCAGCAGTGACAGCATCATTGAATTCGCCCAGACTTCCGTCATCATTGACCCAATACTTGGGAACTACGAACAAGGAGATGCCTTTGGTACCGGGTTTTGCGCCTTCTACGCGGGCGAGGTACAGGTGGATGAGATTCTCAGTGAAGTCATTGTCACCGCCAGTGATAAATATCTTACTGCCCTTGATCTTGAAGATGCGGGGATCGTCAGTCGGATAAGCCTTGGAGAGGATGTCGCCTACGTCGGAACCGGCAGTAGGTTCAGTAAGACACATGGTTCCGGCCCAAGTGCCATCCATCATCTTGGGCAGGAAAAGGCTCTTTACGTGTTCGCTGCCGAAGCTCTGGATCAGCCCGGCGGAACCGCTGGTCAGAATAATATAGGGACCGAAGGTGGGGTTGGCAGCCGCGATCATTTCCCAGACCATGGAATGCAGAATATGGGGCAGGACCATGGCATCTTCGGAGTCGTCGATGTTGCTGGTGCCCCAGCCCTCTTCCTGTAATTGATGGAAGAGCGGGCCAAAGCTGGGCGGTAAGGTAGCCTTGCCATCGACAAATTTAACCGGATTAGAATCGCCGTCTTCGTTGGTGGCCTCAATTACTTCCTTAGACATCTTAAGGATGGGGCCCAAAACGGACTTCACATCGTCCTTGGAATAGTAATCAGCAAAAGCCGGATAGTTAAAAATCTGTTCAGATGGCAGCCATTCCTGCAGAATGAATTCGAAATCTCTTATATTGTTGTATGCAAAATTAGCGGACATTTCTCTATTCTCCCTCCATTTTTAAGGAGACCCCCTAAAACGTTCAAAGGATATCCGATCCTGATTAGGGAAGCTCCCCCCTTAAATTTAAATAATCTCTACTCTACTCTACTATAACTTCCCCATGGTGCAGATAGTCTCCAACACCAAGTATAGCAACCTGAGGTTGCTGTTGTGATCTTCAATCACCCCCCCTGAAGACACCAATAAGTCCCCCGGCAAAACAATTTTTTAACCATTCATATCCAAATAATATGAATTAGTCCAAAACTTACACCGGCGAACCACGAACTCGACCAGCAATCAAACTCATTACCTGTAATATTCTAATGAAATAGATGCAAATCCTTTTTTGTATAAGAAGTTTAAATATTCGCAATAATTTAAGGCAGGGACAATAAAGCCATGGGATGTGCCCATGGCTTTAATTTGTGAGCGTTTTTATATAGATGTAGAGATCGTTACAGCTGGAATCCTATTTGTGAATCTTGCTGTCGTTATATGAAGAGTGCTGCTTCCTCAATATCCAGGACCGAGGTATCGCCTTCCTTGATTACCTCCAGAGTCCGGAATACGTTAGGGACAATGTTGCGAACGAAATACTTGGCAGCATTTACCTTGCCATTGTAGAAGGCATAGTCATAATGATCCTTGCCCAGTTCGTCGATCTTTTTCTGGGCAATCAGGGCCTGTTCCAGCAAGAGCTTGCCGCAGATCAGTTCGCCGGTGGCATGCAGTATGCGGGTAGCATAAAGCGGCAGCATCGGCATATTGCCGCCCATGACAAATCCGCCCATAGTGGCCTGGATCTCTTTATAAGCGTCAACGGCCCGCTTTATAATGGCCATCTCCCGGTCTAATCCGGCAGCAGCTGCCTGGTCGGCAGCAAAGGTTTCGATTTCGGCCAACCATTCAGCAAAGACTTGACCTTTGCCCATCATCCACTTGCGGCCGATCAGATCCATGGACTGGATGTAATTGGTGCCTTCCCAGATGGAGTAGATCTTTACGTCGCGTGCCAGTTCAGCGATGGGGTATTCTTCGGAATAACCATTGCCGCCAAAACACTGCATAGCTTCAGCGCAGAGCTCCCAGGCCTTGTCCGAGCAGTAGGCCTTGACAATGGGTGTATTGACTTCCATACGCGCCTTGACCCGCTTGATTTCTTCAGGATCCTTGGAATAGTTGGCTACATCGAAATACCAGTAGGTCTTGAAGATCAGAGCGCGCATGGCCTCAGTGTAAGCCTTTAGGTCTAATAGCATACGGCGCAGGTCCTCATGTTTGATGATGGCTACCCGGTCGGATTTAGGATTGGTGATGGGGCGACCCTGGATCCTCTCCTGAGCATAAGCGGCGGCGTTAAAATAGGCTACTGCGGTCTCACTCAGCGCTGCATGACCGGTCTCCATGCGAGCACCGTTCATCATCTGGAACATCTGGGCCATTCCTTCACCATTGCCCTCGGCATCCGGCGGATTGCCCAGGACATAACCCAAACACTCATTATTTTCGCCGAAAGACAAAACACAGGTAGCCGACCCCTTGATGCCCATCTTGTGTTCGATGCCGACACAAGCTACATCGTTGCTGCCGAGCAAGTTACCATCGGCATCAACTCGTTCACGGGGCACCACAAACAGCGAAATGCCCTTGGTTCCCGGTTTGGCCCCTTCGACCCGCGCCAGTACCAGGTGGATGATGTTCTCGGTGATATCCTGCTGGCCGCCGGTAATAAAGCATTTGGTACCTTTGATCTTATACACGCCGGGCTGGTCGGTCGGATAGGCCTTGCTGAGCAAATCGCCCACGTCAGAACCAGCATTGGGTTCAGTCAAACACATAGTTCCAGCCCACTGACCTGAATACATCTTCTCTTTAAAGAGGGCTTTTACTTCCGGGCTGCCGAAATGATCGACCAACCCGGCTGCACCGGCGGTAGCCAGCACGTAGGGCATAAATGCCGCATTGGCGCCACCCAAATATTCGGTGCAACAGCGGAATAGAATCTGGGGCAGATGTCCTTCCGCTTCCTCATCTTCATTGCTGGAACCCCAGCCATTCTCGTTTAAGAACCAGTATAAATCCTTAAATGAGGGGGGAACCGTTACTTTTCCGTCACTGAACTGCGCCTGTATACTTTCGTTATCGTCCCGGGTGGGGGCTGCCACTTCCTTGGCTACCTTAAGGGCCTGGTCCAGAATATTATCAACGTCTTCCACGCTGTAATAGTCCTTGAATGCATCGAAGGATAGGACTTTCTCTGTATCTAACCATTCCTTCAGAATAAACTTGTGGTCCCGGTTGGAAAAAAGAAAATTGGATGCCATAATCATAACCTCCTTAAATGTTTTGAAAACTTCATCCTGTCATTAAACAGGATAACCGGAATTAAATAGGGGTGTATGCTCATCTCAGTAAACAAATATATCTTCCTAAGACAAAGTCCGCAGTTCACCTCCCCACTCTCTTTGTCGGAATCCTCGACCCTTTACTCCGTTCACTGATATTACATCCTTTGATTTATAATTATAAATGATTGACGTTAATTTTTGAACATCTCGCCGTGTATTCGGACTATTTCGCCAACTTAACAATCAAAAATAAAGAAAAAAGTCACAAGGCAACAGGATTTTCACAAATCATGTTGAATATTAAGTGCGTTGACAAAAATGCATCACATAAATCAGGAAGGAGGAGTTATTTTACCTATTACTTTATTCCTTTAGGAGATATTAATTATTTATGGGAGGGGTATTCAAATGTCAAAAGACAGTCCTAGCTTAGTATCAGTCAATATCAACGATGTGACCTCAAACGCAGGATGCCTGGGGTTAATGGGCTTTGGTTTGACTACCGTACTGCTTAATATTCACAATGCAGGATTTTTCCCGCTGAATACTATGATTGTCGGTATGGGTATCTTTATGGGCGCATTTGCTCAGATCATTGCCGGAATCATGGAGTGGAAGAAAAATAACACCTTTGGCACGACAGCGTTTACTTCTTATGGATTTTTCTGGCTTTCATTGGTCTTTATCTGGTTGATGCCTGCAACTGGCACGGTAGAGGCTCCAACCGGCGGAGCAATGTCTGCCTACTTCTTTATGTGGGGATTATTCACCTTGGTTATGTTCATCGGTACCCTGAAGGCCAACCGAGCCCTGCAGGTTGTATTCTTCACCCTGGCTCTGCTCTTCTTCCTGCTTTCCGCTGAAAAGGCCGGAATAGAAATCGGCGCCTTCCTCGGATACGAGGGTATATTCTGCGGCCTTTCCGCTGTTTATACTGCACTTGCCCAGGTCCTGAACGAGATGTACGGCAAAGTCGTATGGCCGATCGGACCTGTAGGCGGCGGCGAACACTAATCAGTATACAAAAAAGCAGGCCGAAAAGGCCTGCTTTTTTTATCCCGATATACAAGATACTTCCTTACATGCCCGGCATCTTGATGAACACCTTGCGCGGATCTACCTGTTCGCGCAGTATGGTTAAAACCTCGTCGCTGGGAGCGTCAGCCACCTTGACATTATCTGGAACCAGCAGTTCAAAGGCTGCACACATCTGTGCAATCTCCACGGTCATACCCGGATTCAAAGACTTGATCCGCATTCTCTTGCTTTCCGGTTCAAAATCGAATACCCCCACCTGAGTTACCACGGCGGTCGGCCCGCCCATCAGACCGGCTTTGACGCGGGAGTCGCCGCCATCGAGCCAACCAGGGGTGGTTACAAAATCTACCTTCGCCGGGAAACGGTCCGGAGTCATCAAGCCGACCAATACTGACTTCTGCGTCAGGGAGCCGATGTCATTTCCGCCGCCGCTGCCGGGCAGGATAGCCTTCAAACCCTCGCCATATTCACCGATAACCGAGGTATTCACATTGCCATACATATCGATCTGCGCACCGCCCTGGAAGGCGATGTCAACATATCCGATCGCACTCTGGCCAAAAGAGATGGACATTTCCATGCTCATTGGAGATTTACGGAAAGTGAAGGGACAGCCGACCGACCAGGGCATATCTCCGGCTATCGGGTCCTGCCCCCCACTCTCATAGACCATGGTGATATTGGGAGCATGGGTCAGTTTTGCCAGCATGGCTCCCACCATGGGCAACCCGGTTCCTACATAAACGATCTGGTCGTCCTCAATCTCCAGGGCGATATTATAGGCCAGCATTTCCAGCGGATTGGCTGGTGCCACGTTGCTCATATTATCCCTCCTTCTTCCTAATCTCTCTTCGGAATAACTTCCTGGTAGGCAAAGCTGACCTGGGAGTCATCTATATTGGCCTGGGCAGCTTCCATCAGGCGTCGGGCATGATCTATAAAGCGGATTCCGCCAAGTTTATCAATGAATTCGTATTGGTCTTTAGTTTCGTGAACCCACTCTTGGAAGAACTCTTCCACCGCCTCTTGCTTGGGAGTGCAGATACGGACCAGCCATTCCCACCACTCACGAGACCAGTAATAGTAACCGGGCATGCATCCGGGCAGCGCACCATAGGGAAGATCGACAACCGCATCAACATACCAGAAGGGGATGGCGGCATCACTGGCGTCTCTAATAGTCATTTCCGGCACGATACGTTCTGCCGTAATTATTACCTTGCGGCAGGCAGCTGCCAGGGCAATATCATTTATTGCAGGCCCTTCAATAACCGCATTGCCGAAGCGGTCAGCTCTCTGTACATGGATAATGCAAACATCCGGGAAAAGGGCTGGTATCAGACATACCGGATCTTCTTTAGTATTAAGCGGGTTGTCTATTACCTTGATATAGGGGTTTTGTTTGATCATATCGGAACCAAGTAACTGCTTGGAAGCTACGAACGGCGTACCTAGTTGAGCCGCCTTAAAGCCCAGACCCATAGCGCCATGGCTCCAGATGGATACTATTTCAGCCATACCGGTTTTTATAGCCCGGGCAAAGTTCTTGTCATTGCCGCGCATCTCCACCCCGATATATGACAGATGAATAGCATTCACGAGTCCCAGGGACATCAGGTAAGAGGTGTTAGACATGGGGGATCCAATACTAACCAAATTCTTTTTTCCCTGGCGAATTATTTCAAAATATGATTGAATAGGGGATCTAACATACGAAAATCCAGTCTCGGCCAATATATCTCCGTCCTGGACAAATTGACCTACCGCTTCACTTAAGGACATCCTCTTATCTTTCTTGGCACGGTCTTTTTTCAGATGATACTCACGGGCGCCCTTAAAATCAACCAGACGATTGTATTGATCGTCAGTTATATAGCGATATCCCATTTAATCTGGCCTCCTTCTCTAATTTATATAACCAGCATTGGCAGAGCCATAATAGACATAATCACCCCCTCAAAAACGTCTCATGGTTATCTAGTTGCCAATTCTGCGATCGATGTTGGTATCCATAAACCGTTCCGCACGGTAATTACCCTTGTCCCCTTGCCCTGCTCTCTATCTTGGCCGGACATTTCTATATATAACGGTCATGAGTAACCCTACAGATAGACCAACTCCACAGAATACGAAGCCGAATATTAAGTTTGTTGATAATATTATATATGATAGTTTAATAACCCGTAAATAGTCACTATAGATAAGAAAATGCGGAAACATTTGGATAAATCAAACAATTAGGGAGTAATACCTTATTATTCCTTGACCTTCTTTAAGGATTGGTAAACAGCTGAGCATAATAATCATAAAGGATACTTTGGCCATAAGTCTTGCCGGCAGCATACGCCTCCTCAAAGCTCGCATAGCTGGGGTCATAGCCTGGAACTGCCCATTTTCCGCCCAGGTCGGACCAGTAGACAGCACACCCCCGGGTAGGTCGGGTAAAGCGCGGATCAACCAGGACTTTCCCAGTAGGCAGCGGCTTCCTACATGCATAAGCGTAGAGATGCTGGATATGAGCTTCTACCCCATCGGCCAGGGTTGCAAAGACAGCTCCATGTACACCGGGCTGGTAAGATACCCTGGCAGGATCAGCACCCAGCAGACTCTCCGTCCCGTCAGCCGGCACACCAGTAGCACCTAGACCACAATAATTGTTTTGAAATAGCTGGACCAGTCCGCCAAACTGCCACCATCTGGTCTCCTTGGCTGCCTGGCAAAATGCAATATCACCGCGCAATCCATATTGTTCCCCAATCTCCAAATAAAGATCGACAATTTCTGGTGAAGCTTCGGGGTTTTTTGCCAGAAGCAATGCCTTCATCTGAGTTGCTGAGGCCTGAGCAGTGCCCATGATAGTTATGTTATTGTCCACCATGGAATCAATACTGACATTCATTGTCTCCGGTGGTGAGATTACGGTTGGGCTGGGTTGTTCCGGCTGGCTCGGGGCAGGCTCATCAATGAATACGCACCGCCCTTCCGGATCCCATGAAACCAGCATGCCAAGACCTTCGGCAATGACCCGGACGGGTACCATTGTACGCCCGTCCTGGATAAAAGGAGGCACCTGCGAGGGAATCTCTGCTCCGTCAACCACGATGCTGATCCTGCCTTTGTTTCCTCCGCGGGAAGGCAATGTATGGTTTTCTCCGGTGGTGCTCGAAACAATAACCCTGCGGTTATTACTATCCCACCATACATGACGGCCCAGGTTATCTGCAATCACTCGAAGCGGAACCATGGTACTATCATCTACGATTACCGGATCAACGTCGGTGCTTATTTGTTCTCCATTCACCACCAAGCGAATCGGCACCTGCCCTGTCGCCTGAACAATGTCCGGAGCATCCCCCCACCAAAGCATAGCCAAGATCACAATCATTGCAATAACGAAAACTCTTCTCATCTATCTCCCTCCGTCAAGATTTTCTAAAAATATTTGCCCGATCGGCGACAAAATCCTCATTTAAACGATGATAAACCGTATCCAATTCATTCTATTCCCAATTTACCACACTTTATCCCTGTAATACCATAAAATTCGCCAATAAAAGCCACAATAAAAATTTTATACCGACCCATAAGCAGACATTTTTCTCGAAATCCATCGTGTATCTTATAGGTGTATCGTTATTTAATGTCAATTTCTATGTCTTTTCGGGAGGTGCAAGCTGATGCGTGATAATTCGCGAAAATTAAGCTATCAGACAAACGTACTGGAAGATATTCAGGACAGCGTAATGGTCATCGGTAACAAGACCCGCAGGATCCAGTTTGCCAACCATCAGGCTAAAACCATGATACCCGGGTTATCCTCGACATCCACCCTGGATGAAGTGCTAAGGACCCTCCTTTCATATTCGGAGGAACAATCCCAGGCGATCCAGACCCAATTAGTCAACGGCCAGAGCTGGCAAGGCGACTATCCTTTGCTGATTGATGGACAGGCCCGTCATTTCCGCCATCGTATCTATCCTCATAAAATCGGCAGTCAGGTCAGCTCATTGGTGATTGTCTCAACTGACATAACTGAACTCATTAACACCCGCCAACAGGCGGAAGCTGCTAATATGGCCAAAAGTCAATTCCTGGCCAATATGAGTCATGAGATCCGCACCCCGATGATAGGCATACTTGGTACGGTCGACCTGTTGGATGTAGATACCCTTGATTCGGCCCAGGTCAAGAAACTCGCCACCATCAGGGAATGCGGCGAACAACTGCTCCAGATTATCAATCAAATTCTCGATGTATCGAAAATTGAGATTGGAACGCTTACCATGCGGCCGGAAATTTGCGCCTTCCCGGATTTTATAAATCAGACCGTCAATATGGTCATGCCACTGATCCGAGAAAAAGGTTTGCAGATAAGGACTCAGATCAGCCCAGAAATTCCTCAGCGCATTATGATCGACAGCGTACATTTCCGGCAAATACTGCTTAATCTCCTGCACAATGCCATCAAGTTTACTAATACCGGGGAAGTTATGGTGAAGGCGGCACTGGAAATGTCCGATTCGCATCCCGAACTTCTGGTTAGCGTTGCTGATACTGGTATCGGTATACCGCATGACAAAGCTGAGACGATCTTTGAGCCATTTACCCAGGTCGATGATTCGGCTTCGCGGGGATTTGGCGGTACGGGATTGGGTCTATACATTTGCCGTAATCTGGTAGACCTGATGGGAGGCAGCATTAGATATGAACAGGCCACGGAGGGAAATGGTTCGCTTTTCTCTTTTCGTCTGCCCATCGAACTGCCTACAGCTCAGAGTGAAGAATGCTCAACGGAAGACTTCCAATCACTGAGGCCGGCACTGGCCGAACTACTTGATTTCAAGCCGGTGCATCTGCTCGTGGTGGAAGATAATGAACTGAATCGAAAAATCGTCTCGCAAATGCTGCAAAATTACGGTTTCCAGGTTTCCACCGCCGAGAACGGTCTGGATTGCCTGCGGCTGCTCCAGGATTATGATTTTGAACTGATCTTGATGGACATGCAGATGCCGGTTATGGATGGTTATGAGACCACAGCGATCATTAGACAGGATCCCCGCATCCAGCATCTCCCTATAATTGCTATGACTGCCCATGCCATGACCGGAGATCGTGAAAAATGCCTGGCCTGCGGTTGCACCTCATATATCTCCAAGCCATTTAAGGCCGAACAGTTGACAGAGGAAGTAATACGCCATCTGGAGCAGGCAGCATCGCCACGAAAACGCCCATTGTATCCCGCTCAGCAGCTGATAAATGACCTTATCCCTGAACTTATAGAGATGTTGCAGAGCATGATCGATGATTTGATATCTGCCATCGAGCTTCGTAATCTCGAAATGGTCCAGAACATCGGCCATGATATAAAAGGTACGGCAGGGATGTATGGCTTCATGGAGATATCGAGGGTTGCCGGGGAAATCGAGCAAGCTGCCCGGGATAAATCTATGCGCAAACTGCATGCGCTGTCTCAACAATTGCTGTATCTTTTTGAACAGGCTAATACTAAGGTTTGTTAATGTAACCCCATGCTTCTGGGTGATATAAGTTCAGAAAATATTTTAGGATGCAGCCATAACTGCATCCTTCTTTTTTCGAGGTTTAGCCCCAATATAGTTCTATTGTTTACCCGCTTCTTCGGTGAATATTTATAAAACAAATCAGCGTTGATCATATTTAGTCTGCGTTGATCTGCGTCTAATTCGTTCTTCTCTGGCATAGACAGGTTCCATGTCAATGGAAGCGCCATGGCCGGGGTATATTTTCTTAACGCCGCAGAGTTTGAGCAAGTTGACGCTGTTATGATACTTTTCCTTATCATGCAGAAATACGCAAGCCTCGGCCGGACCTCGGAAGAAATGGCGCCGTATAATGAGGTCTCCGGTTATGGCGCAGCTATCGGGCAGAATAAGTGAAGCCGAACCCAGGGTATGGCCGGGGGTAGGTAATATAAATCCTTCCACCCCAAATCGCAGCAGATCTAAGTGATCGTCGACAATAATATCAGCCTTGAAATTGTTATGCCGTACCCGCATGCCCTGACCAACTCTTTTCAGTAGAGCAGCTGGGCGGTTCAACGGATAGAGCGGAGCCTGGGTACCTTTCTCCAGATAGATCTGATCCAAACGGTGGACCGCCACCGGAACATCCAGTGCCTTTTTCAGGGCAAACACGCTGCCATAGTGATCGATATGCCCATGAGTAATAAAGATCAAGCTGATATCGGACCGGTTTATTCCTTCCCGCTGCATGGCCCGGTAAAGTCCATGGCTGAATCCGGGATCACCAGTATCTACGATTATAGTCTTTTTGCCTCTGACCAGATGACTATTGGCCAGCCTGAGCGGTACTCTGGTTACGGTAGTCTTCATGCTTCTCCCCCCAAGCATGTAAACCGACACTTTGCCGGGAAAGATTATACCCGGGAACGCTTATTAATTTAGCCCCGGTGCCATCTCCTGTCTAATCAAACTAAACTGCCATGATTCTTAAAATGTTCTGCCAGTCCGCCTTCGGAAGTATCTTAAGCATGACCAGCGCTAATGACCTGAGCGAATTATTGATTATATTTAACCCTGCAGTTCCTTCTGGAAGTCTTCGTACATCAGGATCAGCTCTTTATCGAATAAGGAACGCTTTTTGGCAATAGACATATCCCTGACCCGCGCCAGTAACTCGGCAGCGTCCTCATTGCTAAGTTCCATGCCATATTCATGGAATTTGGCCTTTACTGCCGCCGAACCCGAATGCTTGCCCAAAACTATCTGCCGTTCCAGACCCACCTCTTCCGGGCTGAACACCTCGTAGGTCAACGGGTTCTTCAATACTCCATCGCCGTGGATACCTGACTCATGGGCAAAGATATTATTACCGACGATCGGCTTGCTGACCGGCAGGGCCCGTCCGGATGCTACCGCAACGTATTCGGCTACCTCTTTGAAAATGGTGGTATTATATGGCAATTCCATCTTCAGTAAATATTTGATGCCCATGATTACTTCCTGCAGGCACGAATTGCCGGCTCTTTCGCCCAAACCGTTCACCGTCACTCCAACGTGGTTGGCTCCCGCATAGACCCCAGCCAGTGAATTGGCAGTTGCCATACCAAAATCGTTATGGGTGTGCATTTCCACATCTATGCCTACAGCATCCACCAGGGTTCGAATGTAGCGAAAGGTTGTCAGAGGATCGAGGGTGCCAACCGTATCGCAGAAACGCAGGCGGTTGGCGCCGGCATGCTTGGCTACCAGGGCAAACTCAGTAAGGAACTCGATATCAGTCCGCGAGGCATCCTCGGCATTGACCGAAACATAGACCCCCCGGTCTTTGGCGTACTTGACGGCGTCTGACATGCGCTTCAGAACGTCTTCACGGGTGGTCTGTAATTTATGCACTATGTGTATATCTGAAGTCGAAATCGAAATAGCTACTGCATCCACCCCACAGGAAATTGATTCTTGGATATCAGATATAACCGCACGATTCCAAGCCATTATGCTCGATTTCAGCCCCAGATTAACAATCTCTTTGATACAATCCTTTTCGAAACCGCCCATAACCGGTATGCCGGCTTCGATCTGGTCGACCCCGATCTGATCAAGATACTTAGCTATCTTAATCTTTTCATCATTAGTAAACACTACGCCGGCAGTCTGTTCGCCATCACGCAATGTAGTATCCACTATATATAATTTTGCTCCTTCTTCTAAGAACCAGTCCTTATTGGCCCTTCCCGTTATTCTCATATATGTCACCCTTCCCTTTACAATCTCTCTTTCAACAAAGTGTTCACTACACCAGGATTAGCCTGACCCTTGGTAGCCTTCATTATCTGGCCCACCAGGAAACCCAGTGCCTTCTCCTTGCCGTTACGGTAATCCTCTACAACAGTCGGGTTGGCGGCAATGACTTCATCGATAACTTTGATCAGGGTATCCTGATCGGAGATCTGGGTCATGCCTTTTTCTGCAATAATCTGATCGGGCGGCTTGCCGCTGGCAAACATATCTTCGAAGATGCCCTTGGCCATCTTGCCGCTGATAGTCCCCTCGTCGATCAGGGTAAGCAATCTTGCCAATTCAGCCGGTCCGAAGCGGCAATCGCTTATTTCCAAATTATTTTGATTAAGCAAGCGCGATAACTCGCCCATCATCCAATTTGATACCATCTTAGGCTGAGGATAAAGCTCAACACATTTATCGAAAAATGCCAGCGATTCAGGGGTGAGGGTAAGGATAGCCGCATCATAGGACGGCAGTCCAAAGCTTTCCTGCAATCTTATTTGCGCCTGATCCGGCAGTTCCGGCATGACAGTCCGCAATCTTTCCACCCATTCGTGGCTGATACGCAACGGGGGCAGATCCGGCTCCGGGAAATATCGATAATCATGAGCCTCTTCCTTGGAGCGCATGGAACGGGTCGCCTGTTTATCCTCATCCCAGGTTCGCGTCTCCTGGATTATCGCTTCACCATCTTCAATCGCTTCAATCTGACGCCGGGCTTCAAATTCGATAGCCCGCTCCAGGGAGCGGAAGGAGTTGAGATTTTTTATCTCAGCCCTGGCGCCGAGCCTGGTCTCTCCTACCGGCCGCACCGACACATTAGCATCACAGCGCAAAGAACCTTCCTGCATTTTGCAGTCGGACACTCCGGCAAAAAGAAGTATCGCTCGCAATTTCTCCAGGTAAGCCCTGGCTTCACTAGCACTTCTCATATCGGGTTCTGATACGATCTCTAATAGCGGAACTCCGGAACGGTTCAGATCGACCAGCGAAAAAGTGGTGCTGGTAATATTCCCCTGGTGCACCAGCTTACCGGCATCTTCTTCCATATGCGCCCGAGTGATCCCTATCCTCTTTTTATCGCCATCTATTTCTATATCCAGGTATCCACCCATGCAAATAGGCAGATCAAATTGCGATATCTGATAAGCCTTGGGCAGATCCGGGTAGAAATAGTTCTTGCGGTCAAACTTACAATAATCCGGTATTTTGCTGTTGAGCGCCAGACCGGTAATGATGGCTAACTCAACAACCTTCTGGTTGAGGACCGGCAGCATGCCCGGAAACCCGGAACAAACCGGGCAAACCTGGGTATTGGGCTCAGCCCCGAAGGCGGTGGAACAGCCACAGAATATCTTGCTGTCTGTCTTTAACTCGGCATGTACTTCCAGGCCAATTACTACTTCATAGTCCTTGCCCATCTATATCACCCCCTGCTGCGGTTTCAGGCACCTTATCCCACTTATTTCTTCATAAGCATAAGCTGCTTTGATAAGGGTGCCTTCATCAAAGGGTTTGCCGATCAATTGCATCCCAACCGGCAGCCCGTTAAGAAGCCCACAGGGGATCGATATGCCAGGCAAACCGGCCATGTTGACTGGCACTGTCAAGATATCATTCATATACAGTGTCAAAGGATCGCCGATCTGCTCCCCAATCTTAAAAGCCGTAGTCGGAGTAGTTGGAGCTACTATCAGATCGAATTCATTGAATACCTTCTGGAAATCCTCATAAATGAGACGCCGCACCTTCAATGCCTTCAGGTAATAGGCATCATAGTATCCTGAACTCAGGGCATAGGTACCCAGCATGATTCGTCTCTTTACCTCCGAGCCAAAACCCCGAGAGCGGCTGTTAGAAAACATATCGATAACATTGTCCGCCTGTCCATCACGCAGCCCGTAGCGAACCCCGTCAAAACGCGCCAGGTTCGCACTGGCTTCCGCTGTAGCTACCAGGTAATAGGCCGGCAGCGCATATTGGCTGTGGGGCAGGGAAACTTCCTCAACGATCGCTCCTGCTTCCTCGTATTTTTGCAGAGCCTTTTTTACTGCCTCCTGAATTCCGGCATCCACCCCCTGGCCGAAATACTCCCGGGGGCAGGCTATCTTCATTCCTTTGATACCAGCATCAAGATAAGCGGTATAATCGGGGACTTCAACCTCCAGGCTGGTGGCATCCCGCGGGTCCCGCCCGGCAATCAGATTCATTACCAGAGCACAGTCCTCGACGTCTTTAGAAAACACGCCCACCTGATCCAATGAGGAAGCGTAGGCGATAACTCCCCAACGGGAAACCCGACCATAGGTAGGCCTCAGACCTACCACGCCACAAAATGCTGCTGGCTGCCGAATCGAGCCGCCGGTATCAGTGCCCAGAGCAAATGGCACCTCATCGGCCGATACTGCTGCAGCTGACCCTCCAGAAGAACCACCAGGTACCCGTGTAAGGTCCCAGGGATTATGGGTGGCGAAAAAGGCTGATTGCTCAGTGGAAGAACCCATGGCGAACTCATCCATGTTGAGCTTACCTATTAAAACACCTCCGGCAGCATTTAATCTCGCCCCGGCAGTGGAATCATAAGTCGGAACAAAATTCTCCAGCATGCGAGAAGCACAGGTAGTCTTAAGACCACGGGTACAGAAGATGTCCTTTAAACCAAAAGGCATCCCGGCGATCTTCCCCGGCCACTTTTCGCTATCAGCCGCCCGGGCTTTTTGCCGGGCGGTATCCTCATCCAGGCTGATAAAGGCCTTCACATCGCCCTCGACCTGGTGAATCCGCTTAAAGATCGAGTTTACTATTTCTTCCGATGAAGCCTGTTTATTATTATGCAGAGTAAGTAACTCATGCAGAGTCAATTCATACAGTTCCACGATCAGCCCGCCTTTCTACAAGATCTTGGGCACTCGATACTGCCCATCTTCAATCAGGGGGCCGTTGGAAAGGATCTCTTCCCGAGGTGCCGAAGGTTCAACCTGGTCTTCGCGAAAAACATTAAATACCGGCAATATATGGTCCAGGGGCTCAACCCCGTCAGTATTCAGCTGGTTGATCGTACTGGCATATTCCAAAATAGTCCCCAGCTGGACGGCAAAGGTCTCTTTCTCCTGCTGGCTCAGACTAAGCCGGGCCAACATGGCCACATGTTCCACTTCCTTGATTGTCAGGGCCACTGCTATGCCTCCTCAAATATTGAGCTTAAAATAATATTCTACTATTATAACAAAAAGGAGTCTATATAACTAATCTATTTGGCATCATCTACGGATACCTACCCCGAGTTTAGGTTCATCTACCGCAGCTGTTAATGCTATAATTATCCAATAGCAACATATACAATTGGAGCATTGTTATGAAGGTAAGAGAAGCTACCAAAGATGATATCCCGGCTATTGCCAAGGTCACGGTCGACACCTGGAAAAGCGCTTACCGGGGTCTGATAGACCCTGATTACCTGGACAACCTCTCCTATGCCAGTAAGGAAGCAAGCTGGCAGGAATTTGCCTTTGGCAGCGCATTTGTTTATGCCGCTGAAGACGAAGCGGGCAATATCATCGGTTTTGCTGCAGCCGGTCCGTCTCGCGAAACCGACCCGGTCTTCCATGGTGAGTTATATGCCTTCTATATCTATGAAAATTACCAGCGTTCGGGTATCGGCACTGCTCTCTTCAACGCCGTCCAACAACATTTCAAGGACTCTGGTACCCGCTCCATGGTGGTGTGGGTACTCAGCGGCAGTCCTTACCGGCGTTTTTATGAGAAGCACGGTGGGATGCTGCTGGAAACCATACCCCTGGAGATGGATGGCCTTACCAATAATATCACTGCTTATGGCTGGATGGAGTTATAGTGATTTCAGGCTAATATTGGAGGATTTCTAGTGTTCTTCTGGCGGTCATCGAAGAGGAAATCAGGCAGGCTGATGTTATTATCTGGGCCAGTCTCACCCATGGGGGCAATGTTTATTCTAGGCTTCCAAAAGCTCCAACAGTGCTGCCTGATCCAAAATAGTAATCCCTAATTGGAAGGCTTTATCATACTTGGACCCGGGTTCACTTCCGGCTACTACATAATCTGTCTTTTTACTGACACTGGAACTTACCCTACCGCCCTGCGCGATGATCATTTCCGATGCCTCATCCCGATTGAGATCAGGCAGAGTCCCGGTCAAAACAAAGGTCTTTCCGGCAAGTTTCTGGCTCTCCGGTCCTTTGCTTTCAGCGACAGTATTCAGACCGGCTTTTTTCAGGCTTTCTATCGTTGCGACATTGCTTTTTTCTTTGAAGAAGGCCACCAGACTTTCAGCCATGCGCGGTCCTATCTCTGGGATCTGCATCAATTCATCCGCCTGAACCGTGAAGAACTCATCGATACTGTGGATATGCTCACAAATGGTTCGAGCACTTTTCCCACCAATAAAGCGAATACCCAGAGCTGTCACCAGACGGTGCAGGGGACGTGATTTGCTGGATTCGATAGCCTGAATCAGGTTGGCGGCTGACTTCGCCCCCATCCGGTCCAGTGAAGACAATTGTTCTTCGGTCAAAGCATATAAATCATCCAGCTTGCGGACCAGATCACGTTCCACCAGTTGATCTATCACCGCCGGGCCCATTCCGTCGATATCCATGGCATCGCGGGAGGCGAAAAAGATCAGGCTCTCTTTCAATCGAGCCGGACAATTGATATTCTCACAGCGATAGGCCACCTCCCCTTCGAAACGCACTACCAGACTGGAACAGGCCGGGCAGGCTGCCGGGGGTGTTATTTCGATTTCCTGACCGGTCCGATACTGGACCAGCGGCTTTATTATCTCCGGTATGATATCGCCGGCTTTGTGCAGGAGCACCATGTCACCAATTCGGATATCCCGATCCTGCACCAGGTCGAAATTGTGCAAGCTGGCCCGACTCACCGTAGTACCAGCCAGGAAGACCGGTTCCATGATAGCAGTCGGCGCTACTACTCCAGTACGCCCAACATTGATTTCGACCTCCAGCAGCCTGGTTTCCTTTTCTTCCGGTGGAAACTTGTAAGCGATGGCCCAGCGGGGACTCTTGGCGGTATATCCTAACTCCTGGCGGTCGGCCAGACTATTCAGTTTGACCACTACTCCATCGATCTCATAAGGCAGGCTATGCCGCTTCTCCTGGTATTCTTCGCAATAAGCATAAACTTCTTCTATGCCTGAGCAATAACGAGCTTCCGGGTTGACCGGGAAACCGCATTCGCCAAGAAAGTCCAGCATCTCTTTTTGGGTTAAGATCTCCCTGCCATCTATATAGGTGATATCGTATATAAAAGCGGATAAAGCCCGGCTGGAGCTGATGGTGGGATCGAGCTGACGCAGTGAACCAGCTGCTGCATTGCGAGGGTTGGCAAAGGTTTTTTCTCCCTTTTCCTCTTTCTCGGCATTAAGCCGTAAAAACTCGTTCTTGGGCAGATATATCTCCCCCCGCACTTCCAATCGGGGAAAAGACTTAGGCAGCCGCAAAGGGATAGTTCTTACCGTCTTGATGTTTGCAGTCACATCTTCCCCTACTTGCCCATCTCCACGCGTAGCCGCCGTTTGCAGGACTCCATCCTCATAGACCAGCGCTATGGAAACCCCGTCGATTTTAAGCTCAACTACGTAGTCGGGTCTTATCACTGCAGTGCCCACCCGACGATTAAATTCCCTAAGATCCCCTTCAGAAAAGGCATTATCCAGGCTGAGTAAAGGCCGGCGATGAGTTACTTTTTGAAAGCGATCAGCCACCTGTCCGCCCACCCGCTGCGTGGGTGAATCAGTCGTTATAAGATCCGGATGCTCGTTTTCAAAAGCGATCAGTTCCTGCATCAGCGCATCGTATTCCGCATCGCTGATCAGGGGCTCGTCTAAAACATAATATTGATATTCATGCTTGCGGATCTCCTCCCGCAAACTGTTTATTCTGTTCTCTACACTATCCATAAAAACCTCCACATCAGTCCCCCGGAGGAGTAAATTGCCACGGAAGGACATGGATTTAGTAAGAAAATTCAACACAGATTAACACAGATTTTTATATGCCATGGTGCACATTTTATTGTCCTTTTCACCCATGATTTTTAATAAGAAGTATCTATTAATGCTACTTTCAAAGATGGCTGATAATGGCTGCAGTTCGCCGGCTAGCGATAGTCAATGTTATGAAACCAGCGGAAGATTGCCGCGCTACGCTCGCAATGACATGTTCGGAACCGTGCTCATCATTATTGTTTGCATTCAATGACAAGACCGTATCCGTGTTCATCTGTGTTGCCGCAGGCATCTGTGTCCATCTGTGTTAAATTCGCCCCCGTGTCCATGTGGTTAATTCGCAACCCCTTAACCTATTTTCTCCATCGGAGCCAGGTCTAAACGCAGCATGCGGGTTCCGGCATGGGCAAAGTCGATAACCGCTATATTGCCGTCTTCCAATAATTCAATGACCACTCCAACCCCGAATTTGCGGTGCCGCACCCGGTCACCCACCGACGGAGTCGAATCCAGAGCGGCATCCTGCTGCGGTGTTGCCAATACTTCCACCGGTATCTCCGCCAGGAAGCGGGAAGGGGGGTTGTCCCGCTCATAACCATTAAGGAACCTGGTATGGGCATTAGTCAGATAGAGTCTTTCCATGGCCCGGGTTATACCCACGTAACACAAGCGCCTTTCTTCTTCCAACTGGTCGATGGTTTCACAGCGGTAGGAGGGGAACACCCCTTCTTCCATACCGGTCATAAACACCACGGGGAACTCCAATCCTTTGGCGCCATGGTAGGTCATCATAGTGACGGCTTCGCTATGATCGACTTCGTCGCTTTCCTGCACCAGCGTTACCTGAGCCAGGAATTCGCCCAGTCCGTTCCCGCCTGCCTTCTCGAATTCAGCCGCCAGTGATTTCAGCTCCTCCAGGTTTTCAATACGTGCCTCTGCTGTTACCGGATCAGTGGCTATCAAATCATCCACATAGCGGCTGGCCTGCAGCAATTCATCCAATATTTCTGTTACCGGCATATCCGCCTCTACCAAAGATGAAATATACAGCATCATGCCAAAGAATTCCTCCAGCGCTGCCGTGGTCTTTTTGTTGACCCCTCCGATGGCTACCGGATCAGCCAGTACATCTATCAGAACCAGACCTTCATTCCGAGCCCGCTCTTCGATGCGCTCTAATGTTTTGTCCCCTACCCCACGCCGGGGTACATTAATGATCCTTTTAAAGCTCAGGTAATCATTGTGATTTACCGCCAGACGCAAATAGGCCGTGATGTCTTTGATCTCCTTGCGTTCAAAAAACCGCTTGGCTCCTACGATCCTATAAGGTATAACCTTCTCCAGTAAGGCTTCCTCCAGGACTCGCGACTGGGTATGTGTCCGATAGAAAATAGCACAGTCACTGTACTTGGCTCCCTTTTCCGCCACCAGTTCTCCAATAGTGTTGGCTATAAAGCGCGCCTCTTGATAACCATTAATAGCGCAGAAATGAACTATCCGGTTCCCGTCGCCGCGGGTAGTAAAGAGTTTCTTTTCCTGGCGTTCCTGGTTGTTTTTGATCACCGCGTTGGCAGCAGTCAATATGTGCTGGCCGGAGCGATAATTAGCTTCCAGTTTAATAACCCTGGCGTCGGGATAATCCTGCATAAATCGGTTGATATTATGTGGCTCTGCCCCACGCCAGCTATATATAGACTGGTCGGGATCTCCAACTGCGAAAATGTTGTGATGCGTCGCAGCTAACAAACGAGCCCACATGTATTGGGCATAGTTAGTATCCTGATACTCATCAATTAGTATATAGTGAAACCAGTTCTGGTATTTTTCCAAAACATCGGGGCAATCGCGAAAAACCTTGATGCAAAGTACGATAAGATCTTCAAAATCCAGCGCATTGGATTCCTTTAGCCGGGCATTATATAGGCGGAATATGCGCTGGCGTTTTTCCTTGAGGGACTGCGGGCTGGCCAGGTTGCGGAAATAGACTTCTGAATCCTGCAGACTGTTTTTGGCCTGCTTAAAAAGATAAAGCATCTCCTCCGGCCGGGTCTGATAGTCACCGTCCTCCTTGAGAAGGGATTTTACCAGGACCTTGCTGTCAGCATCGTCAACAATAGTGAAATCCTTTTTATATCCGAGACGATCGATATCCATGCGCAATATTCGATAGCAGGCGGCATGAAAGGTCTGGATCCACTGACCATTATAACCTGTAACCAGCTTGCTGACCCTTTCACGCATCTCTCCTGCCGCCTTGTTAGTGAAGGTGATAGCTAAAATCTGATGGGCGGCCACCCCTCCATCGACCAAATTGGCTATTCTGCTGGTAAGCACCCGGGTCTTGCCGCTGCCTGCCCCGGCTAAAACCATACATGGGCCTTCGCGGTGCATAACTGCCTCCCGCTGCTGTTCGTTCATTCCTTCAAGAATATACATATTAAGATACCTGCCTGATAAAATGATGTTAGACGTACATGAATTGATTACAGGTTCAAGTTACCTAAGTAATTTTAGTGTATGACCATAAAAATATCCTACCACGAAATCAATCGCGGCAGGACCTTTATCTGTTTTGCTGCCAGGCAATATTTCACTGCTATAAAAGCTGGATAAACTTTTCTACCAGCAGGGGATCAAACTGGGTGCCAGCCCCCCGCTGCAATTCAGCAATAACCTTTTCATGGGTCATCATGCCACGGTAGGGCCGGTTGCTGGTCATAGCATCGTAGGCATCGGCTATGGCGAGTATACGACACTCCAGCGGTATGTCGTCCCCGATGAGTCCCAGTGGGTAACCCTCTCCGTTCCACCATTCATGGTGCTTCAGTATCCAGTCAGCCACCAAAACCAGCTCGGGAGCAGAAAAAGCGATACGGTTGCCTATCTCACAATGCCGGTGCATTTGCTGGAGCTCCTCTGGATCTAGCGGGCCTTTCTTGAATAGGATACCATCGTCCACGCCAACCTTGCCAATATCGTGAAAACGTGCCAGTAGCTTTAGTTCGTTGACGGTCCTTTCCGGTAGTTCAAGTGCATTGGCCATCTTCATTACCAGGTTTTCCATACGCTCACCATGACCTTCCGTCATGAAGTCCTTGGTTTCCAGCGCTTTGATTAGGGTTTGGATTATTGCGCCCCTGGTGCTCAGCTTGCTGCGCAGTTTATCATGATACATATTGTTGTCGGCTTCCTCAAATATGCTGCTTATGTTAGAGGCCGGATTTTCTTTAATCGCGTAACCCAGGGATATCGACAGGTGCATTTCCGGGTATGTTTCGTTATAAGCCTTTATCTTATTACGGATACGCTCGATAGCCTGATCCATTTCCTGTTTGCTGGTAAAGGGAATGAGTATGGCAAACTCATCACCGCCGACCCGGGCTACTATATCACCCTTACGGAAACAATCCACCAGAAGGCTGGCTGCTCCTCTAAGTAATTTATCACCGCGGTCGTGACCCAGAGTATCATTAACAATCTTCAAGCCATCGACGTCGGCCATGATGAGACCGACCCCGGTATACTCCGCACTGTCCATCACCTTCATCTTTTCCTGGAAATACAAACGATTATACAGTCCGGTCAAGGCATCGTGAATACTTAAATAGCGCAGGCGCTCCTCGGCTTGTTTACGGGCCGTCACATCTCTGCCCACTGACTGATAATCCAGCAGCACTCCATGTTCGTTGAATATAGCCCGATGAGTCCAGGACAGCCACCTTTCCTGGCCTCCGGGCAGGTGCAGTATTACCTCTCCATTGGTTACCGGATTCAATCGGCTGAGATCATGGATCTGCTGATTGATCATCTCCCGGTCTTGAGCTGCGAAAACCTCTACAAAATTACCGCCAATAATTTCTTCACGAGAACCGCCGAAATAGCGGCAATAGGTTTCATTTACAAAGATTATGGTACCATCCGGAAGGTAACGGCAGATCAATTCGGTTTGATCCTCCACAATTGCTCGATAGCGTGCTTCACTAAGCTGCAAAGCTTCATCGGCCCGTTTGCGGTCGGTGATGTCCTGTATTGAGGCTACACTCTTGTTAGAATCAGGTATCATGGCAATCGTTAATACTACATCATGGATCTGTCCGAATTTGGAAATGAGTTTGAACTCATAACTGCGGGGAGCTTGACCCGCATACATTCTGCGCAGGGTATGGTAATCGGTCATCCGTTCCAAATCATCAGGAGCTACCACGCTATCCCATTTTATCTTCCCTTCGATCTCTTCCTTGGTATAGCCCAAGAGCCTCTCCGTCTCGGTGTTCATCAGGGAAATAGTGCGGTCATCATCGATTATTATCATAGCCGTGCCCGTTGTCTCAAAGATGGTACGATAAAGGCTTTCTGATCTGGCTAGAGCTTCCTGGGCGGCTTTGCGCTCGCTTATGTCGTGGATGATTCCCCTGAAGCCAACCACCCTATTATCTTCTTTAATCGGCAGTACCGTAGTTTCCACGAACAGTTTTGAACCATCTTTACGCGGCACCTGCCAGTCCAGTTCCTTAACCGGCTGACCGGTTGTATATACCTTATTGAAGGCTTCAAATAGCTTCGATGAGTTCTCCTCATCCATTAATACCCGATAGCTGCTTCCTAATAGTTCATCGGGTTCGTAACCTAATACATGTATAAGGTGTGGATTAAAGAATTGCATGCGTCCGAGATGATCAACTTCAAAATACCCGTCTTCTATACTCTCCAGGATGCCGCGGTACTTCTCTTCACTCTGCTGCAGCGCCCATTGTGCCCTCTTACTCTCCGTCGTATCGCGCAGAGATTCTATTGCTCCCAGCAGTATCCCATTATGGTCATACAAAGGAGAACTCTTGCCGTTCAAATACTGGAGGTTATCCCCATTGTTGGGCATGACCGATTCAGTCTCTAATACCCGCTCACCATGTCTTATAACGATTATTTCTTCATCCATATCCACTTCCCGGCCTTCCAGGGCCAGGTCGATTAACATCGGTCGCCGGTTCCCATAAAAAACCCGGGAATACTCACGATTACCCTTACCCAATATCTCTCTAACCTTAACCCCGGTCAGGTCTTCAATAGCACGATTCCACATGGTAACTACGCCATCGGCATTAACAAAAAAGGTGGGATCCGGCAGGAAGTTGAATATGGCTTCCATCTTCTGATGGGCGCTGGCCAAAGCCAGCTTGTTGTTTTCGGCTTCATCCAACTGTTGTATCAGCTCTTCCTCCGCAGCCTTTAACTGTTGATTGGCCGCCGTCAACTCCTCCTGCATCATTTGCATGAGGAGATTGTTCTGCTTCAGCGCCTTTTCCGCCTGTCGGCGTTCAGTCTCGTCCTCGGCCAGTACCATCTCGCCTATCACTGCATCACCATCGGTTATAGGTGATGCATTAAGGCGCAGGATGCGCTCCGAGCCGTCTTTTCTCTGGACAGTAACCACGTAGGTGGCCTGTATCGGCTGATTTTTCAATCGTTCTATCGTTGCATCACGAAATATATCTCGGTATCTTTCGGGAATAAAATCCCAACCATATCGACCCAGTATTTCCTCCGGCTGATATCCTATGGTTTCCAGACATTTTTTATTTACATAGTTTAGTCTGCCTTCCAGGTCGTAGGTGTAGAAAACTTCATTCATGTTGTCCAGCAGGTCGTTAAGGTATCTTACCTGCTTCTCGTTAACTCCCCTTCTCTCACTCACCCTGAAATAACCCCCCAAAACCTTAAACAAACAAATTTCTATTTCTAATATAGTGTTTGAATAGTTATCTTAATATTACTATAATCCTACCCTTTCATCCAGTATATCCCTGCATTCATTTTTTCATATTATAGCACTTAACCTATAAATTGTATGCAATTGCTCCGTTTTCCGTACCATATTTATAGTATAATGCGAATATACAACTTGGGATGGTAGTCCCACTTGGAGGATAGTATTCTTGTGAAAACCGAGACTCTGGATCTGCACGGTCTGGCCTTGGACGAGGCTCTGATAAAATCACAAAATAATCTGCGTTGGTGTCTGGAACACGGGGTCGATGTGCTTGATATCAACCACGGTAAGGGCTTGCACAGCGAACGTAGTTTTTCGGTAATTAAAAAAGAAATCCGCCGCTGGCTTAAAAATGAGAGCCTGCTGGCGGAGTTCGGTTATATGTTAGTCTACGGTGAATCAAATCTGCCGGTCGCCTTGAGCTATGATGACGGGCACACCCTGATCGTGGCCCGGGGAAAAGAACATAATCACATCGGCGGTCGCAAACAACAAGCCCGCCAGGAGATACTGTTCTCCCCGGAAGGTAAAAAGGAGCGTCGTATGCAGAAGAAAAACCGCCGTAAGTAAGGACTATTCCCAGGAGTCAAACCAGCGTCCCCGGCTCCAGTTCATAAGGCGGATGGCGGAAAAAAGCAATAATCCACCGATCAAAAAGCCGCCGACCACATCACTGGCATAATGCACATTTAAGTAGATACGGCTGAAGCCAATCAAAAAAATCAGCAGCGCTGCGCTTACTATCGCCGCTGTCTTCCTTGTTACCCGCCCTGAAACCAGTAACAGATAAACTAAAAATCCATAAACAATAAGCGAGAGCATGGCATGGCCGCTGGGAAAACTAAACCCGGTCGCATAGGTCAGGTGTTCACCCGCTGGCCGCGGCCGGGTGACGAGATTTTTGATTTCATGCATTACACCCCATCCTACCAGCATGGCAAATCCCAGAAACACACTCTCGCGCTTTCTGCCTGCATAGATCAAGCCAAGTACGATGACAGCAGTACACAAGACCAGACCGGTTGGTGAGCCCAGGTCAGTAATGGTTTGAAAGAAAACATCCAGAAAAGGATTAGCCAGCCTAGCCACTTCATTCTTAACCAAGATATCAATGCTAAGCGGCTGCGAAAAGCAGATCATCCCTGTAAGCATTTATCCATACCTCTATTGCTATATTATGACATGCTTCAAGTATAACCCACTTTCCTGTATCTTAGCTTAGATATTCCACGATATTGCCGATTAGGCGCAAACCGTTATTATCACTGGCAGTCATGATTGATTCCGGATGAAATTGTACCGCGGCCACTGGCATGTCGACGTGTTCTACCGCCATGACCACCCCGTCCTCGGAAACAGCACTGGCCGTCAGGCAATCGGGCAGCGAACTGGCATACAATGAATGGTAACGTCCCACCGTGAACTCCTGCGGCAGATGCTGCCAAATAGGTCCCTCTCCGCATATCCTGACCCTGCTGGTCTTTCCGTGTTGAGGATAGTCTAATTGCCCCAGGCTGCCGCCAAAGTATTCGACCAATCCCTGTAAACCCAAACATACGCCAAAAATCGGAATGCTGCGATGCAGACAAAGCTCAATAGTCTGTTTCAGGGCAAATTCATCAGGCCGCCCTGGACCCGGTGAAAGAATAACCAGATCAAAGTTCTCGCCAGCTTCGAGCACGCAACGGGCCAGCGGTCCCCGCAGCACCTGAACCTGAGCTCCGGTCTGCCTAAAATAATTGGCCAGGGTATGGACAAAGGAATCTTCGTGATCCACCAATAGTAACTTTTTACCCTGGCCTCGTTGTTCTCCTGAACTAAGCGGCTCCGCTTCCTCCCCGACCACCCGCAGGGCTTTCAGCATGGCTGCGGCCTTTAGATAGGTCTCGGCCTCTTCGCTCTCCGGTATTGAGTCATATAACAAGGTAGCTCCCACCCGTACCTGGGCGACAGCGTTTTTAATGCGGATAGTCCTTAAGGTAAGCCCAGTATTAAGATCACCATTAAAACTAAGAAAACCTACCGCTCCGCCATACCAGCCCCGGGCCGAGTCTTCATTATGTTCCAGCCACCTGATAGCCGCCCGTTTCGGAGCCCCGGTGACAGTGACAGCCCACATATGACTCAGAAAAGCATCGAGTGAATCAAACTCGGAACACAGCATCCCTTCTACATGGTCGACCGTATGAATAAGATGAGAATACATCTCGATCTGGCGGCGGCCAATTACCCTTACCGAGCCGGGTTGGCAGACCCGGGATTTATCATTGCGATCTACGTCAGTACACATCGTCAATTCAGCCTCGTCCTTGAAAGAATTCAGCAGTTCCCTTATCCTTACCGAATCTTCGATAGCATCCTTTCCCCGCTTGATCGTTCCAGAGATCGGACAGGTCTCAACCCGGCGGCCCTCTACTCTTACATACATTTCGGGTGAAGCACCAACCAGATGCTCATTGCCCAGATTGATAATAAATCCATATGGGCTGGGGTTTATCTTCTTAAGCGACTTGAATACCTGTGAAGGTGGGATTAAACATCTTTCATAGATAGTCTGGGAAGGCACCACCTCAAAGAGATCCCCCCGGGCAAAGTAATCCAGAGCATCCCGGGCGATGCTGGCGTAGCGTCCATACTGGTGTTGGGGCAGTACCGGGTCACCGGGTGTCCTGAGGTCGCCAGCCAGTTCAACTGGCTCATTTAAATCTCCACTCACCGGAAGCCCCGGGAAACTGTAGCTTAGGCGATAAGCTCTCTCCATCCGGTGGTTCACTACCACCAACTCATCAGGCAGATATAGCACCAGATCGGCCTGATCGGCCTCCCTTTCCAGACAAAGCTCCATTGGTTCAAACTGAAAAACCAGATCATAACCAAATGCTCCGTAAAGCCCGAGAAAGCGATCTTCTGATGAAGCAAACAGCTCCTTTACCGCTCTAATAACCGTAAAAATAGTAGGCTGCCGGCTGCGCATTTCCTCAACAAAAAAGGAATCAGATTTGCGTACCCGGCCTTGTATGCTGTCTGCTCCAGATACCAAATATTCGAGTTCAGAGAGTTCTGATAGCTTACTGTTGATGATTCCTAAGAGAGACTGACCTCGTACGCTCAAGGCGGAAACCGTGAAATCCTGTCCCTGGCTACGCAACTCCAGACACGGATTTACAAATCCGATGTCCCATTGAGTATAGCGGCCAGGGTATTCATAGCTGCTGGAAAACAGGGCTCCCCGGCAGCTGTCTATGTTATCCAGGATGTGATTACATGCCCCCTGCACCTGGATACTCTCTACCCGGCGCTCTATATCTATACTCCCCTGGCTTGTATAATTCAGGGAGCTGAACTCAGATGATTCGTGGTTAAGCCTATTCATAATAGCTAACGCTCCTTAATATTTTGAGATGTAGGGGCGGATTCCGACGTCCAGGGATGGACTAGTGCCGCGGTGCCACGGATGGCAAGGAGCGGCCATATCCACCCTATTACAATCCGGGATGGGCACGGGCGGATATAGAATCCGCCCCTACAGTATTCGCCTATGGTCCCGGGAAAAAAGATCCCTTACGAAAGCAAATTAGATCATGCGAGCCATTAAGACCACCGTAATTAATTTGCCGTAAACTCCTTCCCGCTCAGGCAAGCCAGGCGGCCAATATCCCTGGCCAAGACGGCAAACCCCTGGGGCGTGAGTGACTGTGCCCCATCCGATAAGGCTTCATCCGGCCGCTGGTGTACCTCTATCATTAACCCATCGGCTCCGGCGGCTATAGCTGCCCGGGCTACCGGTGCCACCAGGGAACGACGACCGGTAGCATGACTGGGATCGACTAGAACCGGTAAATGAGACAATTCCTTGATCAGGGCTACTGCTCCAATATCGATCGTGTTACGAGTCATCTGTTCAAAGGTCCGGATACCCCGCTCGCAAAGGATAACCTGATCATTGCCGGCATTAAGTATATACTCTGCAGCCAGCAGCCATTCCTCAATAGTCGAGGCCAGTCCACGTTTTAGTATTACCGGCCGGCTGCAGCGGCCGACTTCCTTGAGCAGGGTGAAATTCTGCATATTGCGACTTCCCACCTGCACCAGATCGCTGTAACACGCTACATTATCCAGGTCACGAGGATCCAGTACCTCGGTCACCACCGGCAAGCCCGTAATCTCGCGTGCTTCAGCCAGGATCTTCAGGCCTTCTAACCCGAGACCGGAAAAAGAATAGGGAGAGGTCCGGGGTTTGAAAGCGCCCCCGCGCAGCAGATTCACACCGGTTTCCATAAGCAATAGAGCTATCTCTAAATAAGCCTCGCGGGACTCCACGGCACAAGGCCCGGCAATCATGGTGCAGCTACCTTCGCCTATCGCAAGTTCACCTTGTCCGGTCTTTACTCTTATCACAGAATCTTGTATATCATCATGTTTGGCTGCCAGGATAAAAGGCATGTTTGGAATCCTCCTTGTTTTTTTCAGGACAGACCGGCTTGTTTCAAACCCCGTATGATCTTCTCCAATTCACCTGGCAGCAGGTGGGGCCGGGACGAGTATTCCTCAATGGTCCGAGCCAGATGGCTGCCAACAACTACCGCGTTGGCTGAACCCCGGAATATTTTCACCTGTTCCGGCCTCGAGATGCCGAAACCCAGCGCCAGTGGGGCAGTACTGAAACTCCTCACCCGTCCCAGGTATTCCCTAATCTCCTGTTCAGGTAGTTCTCCTCTGACGCCGGTCACGCCGCGGACAGAAACACAGTAGATGAAGCTCGGGTCTTGCTCAGCCGCCTTTTGCATACGTTCATCGCTGCTGCTGGGAGCCACCATGGGAATTGGTTCGATGGCATCGCACTGGAGCAGTTCCATTTCATCCAGCGGTACATCCGGCACGATAAGCCCCTGAATCCCGAGGGAGGAAGCCTCGGCTACGAATTTATCCCAGCCCATTTTATAAATGGGGTTATAATAACAGAAAAGTACCAGCGGCATTGTACTTACCTTCGCCACCTTGCCTGCAAAATCGAGACATTTGCTCAGATTGAGCCCTTGCTCCGTCCCCCGGTGATGAAAACGTTCGATCACCTCACCGTCAGCCAGAGGATCGGTAAATGGAACCCCTAATTCCAGTACATCGCACCCGCCTTGTTCCAGAGCCCGAATACAATCCAGGCAAAGATTTTCATCGGGCAGAGCGGCCATTATAAATGAGATCACCGCAGTATCACCTTTGTCTTGCAGTGACTTTAGATTGTCGCGTAAACTTCCCATCGTTATTACCTCCCACTCTCCAATAACTGGGCCACCTGTTCTACATCCTTGTCGCCCCGGCCGGACAGGTTTACTACCAAAGCCGTATCCGGGTGCAGACCGGGGGCGATTTTCATAGCGTACGCCACGGCGTGGGCACTCTCCAGGGCCGGGATGATCCCCTCGATCTGGCTTAGTCTCAGGAAGGCCGACAGGGCTTCCTCATCATTGACACTGACGTAGCGAACTCGCTTACTCTCCCGCAGACTGGCATGTTCCGGACCTACTCCGGGGTAGTCCAGGCCGGCGGAAATCGAATGGGTATCCAAGATCTGGCCATGTTCGTCCTGCAGCAAACGGCTGAATGCTCCATGCAGCACTCCATCGGTACCCTGTGAGAGGGTGATGCAGTGCTCACCAGGCAAGTCACTCTTGCCCCCCGCCTCAATGCCAATCAGGTCTACCTCATCCTCCAGAAAGGGATAGAACACGCCCATGGAATTGCTGCCGCCACCGACGCAGGCCAGGATGATATCGGGGAGACGACCCTCAAGGGCTTGAAATTGCTCCCTTAATTCCTTCCCGATTATTGACTGAAAATCACGTACTATCATGGGATAGGGATGCGGGCCCACCACCGAGCCGATACACATATGTGAGTATTCGAAGCTGGCGATAAAATCGCGGAAGGCCTCATTGGTCGCATCCTTCAAAGTCTCGCTGCCTTTTTTTACCTCGCAGACCTCGGCTCCCAGCATCTTCATGCGAAATACATTGAGGCGCTGCCTCTCCACATCCTTGGCACCCATATAGACAGTACATGCCATGCCCAGTACTGCTGCTGCCGTTGCGGTAGCCACCCCATGTTGGCCGGCTCCAGTTTCGGCAATAAGCCTTTTCTTGCCCATCCGGCGGGCCAGCAGGGCCTGACCGATGGTGTTGTTGATCTTGTGAGATCCGGTATGGTTGAGGTCTTCGCGTTTCAGGTAAATGCGGGCTCCTCCCAATTCGTTACTTAAACGCCTGGCATAATACAAGGGCGATTCACGGCCTACATAGTTCTGCATATAATAGCTGAACTCCTCGTGAAATGCCGGATCGGCCTGCAGTTCACGATAGGCTTTCTCAATCCCTTCCACAGCGGGGATCAGGGTCTCGGGAACGAAACGTCCGCCGTATCTGCCATAGTATCCTCTATTATCAGGATTCATACCTGTCAGCCTCCCTTACTTGCTTGAAAAATTGCTCCATCTGTTGGGGGTCCTTGCCCCCGCTCGCATACTCTACCCCGCTGGATACGTCTACCGCCAGCGGTTTTATTTTTCTGATGGCGGGGCCAACATTTTGCGGATTCAATCCACCTGCCAGTATCATTCTTTCATGACCCCGGATTGATTCCAGCCACTCCCAGTTAAAGCTGTGCCCGTTGCCTCCGCGGTATTCCGCCCGGCTATAAGTGTCAAAAGCGTAAGCCCACGGTCGCCATCGTCTGATTTCTTTTTCGTCTACCGCTCCGGAAAGGCAGAATACTTTGATAGCCGGTACTGGCAGTTCATCAAGGTACTCCGGCGGCTCCTCCCCATGCAGCTGCACCATATCCAGGGCACAGTAGCGTACGATATCCAAAACCTTCGCCAGATCCTCATCGACAAATACACCGATCTTAGCGATGCTTCCATCCAGGGAATAATTAATAGCCGCCGCCTGCTCCGCATCTATCTGGCGCCGGGAGGGGGCAAAGACCTCTCCGATGGCCCAGGCCCCCAGGCGCTGAGCCATCAAGGCTTCTTCCACGCGGGTTATACCGCAGAATTTGACCAAAGTCATTTAGGACACCTCCCTGTGCTGTTGCAGAATCTCCCGCAGCCGCAATCCGGGATCGGCAGCTGATACCAGCGCTTCACCGATCAGGGCGGCATGAAATCCTGCCCTTTGCAGAGTACTGAGATCATGCTGGCTGCTGATGCCGCTCTCACTTACCCGGATGACCCCGGGCGGCATCCCATCGATCAAGTGTGAACTGGTACTAAGGCTTACCGTAAAATCCTTGAGATCACGGTTATTGATACCCACCATCTGCACCGGAAGATCATGCGCTAGGTGCTGTTCGTCCCGGTCATGCACCTCCAGCAGGGTGTATAGTCCCAGTTCGCGGGCCTTTTCACTGAGACTCAGCAGGCTTTCGTAATCGTGCATGGCCGCAATAAGCAGGACGATGTCTGCCCGAAGCAATACTGATTCATATAATTGAACGGCATCAATGATAAAATCCTTTCGCAAGACCGGCAGATCAATCATCGATTTAACCCTAATCAGGTAGTCCTTATCGCCCTGAAAAAATCCGCTATCGGTGATGACCGATAGCGCCCCGGCACCGTTTTTCTGATAGGAGCCGGCCAGGCTGATCGGATCGAAATCAGCACACAACAAACCCTTGATCGGCGAAGCCTTTTTTACCTCGGCAATAACCGCCATATGACCGTCTGCCCGTTGTAAAAAGGGGCGCGGGTCGATAGCGTCCACCCGGGAAGTTATCCCGGTTATGTCCAGTTTGGCTTTTAGTTCTTTTATTTCCTCGCGTTTAGCCGCCGCAATCCGCTCCAACACAAAACCACCCTATTCTTCTTCCTATCCTTTAATAAATAACGCTTTTATGGAAATCCCTTTAAACCAACCCATCGACCAGGCACAAGCAATTATGAAATCAAAAAGTATTATTATGACCTGGCATTATTAAAAAACTGTGTCCATCTGTGTAAAATTCTCTCGGGCTTTAATTCACCAAAACCCTATCCCGGCTGTAGCTGACCATGTTGCGCAAGGTCCGAATGGATTTGCCTGAATCGATGGCCTCGGCGGCCACCACCATTCCTTCCCCGAGGGCGGCAGTTCTTCCGGCTGCCATCAGTGCGGCGGCCGCATTCAGCAGCACCGCTTGCCGGTAAGGCCCGGATTCGCCGGATAAAACCCCTTGCAGGATGCGGGCATTGGTCTCGCGGTCTCCGCCTTTTATGGACTCCAACGGGTACAGTTCCAAACCCAGCTCAAGCGGGTCCAGGCGATACTGCTGCTTCCCCAGGAGGCTAGTGTCATAGATCTCGGTAATACCAGCCGGGTTTATTTCATCCATGCCGTTTTCGCCGTATACCACCAGAGCCCGCTTGCGCCCCAGACAGGTCAGGGTAGTAGCGATCGCCTCCTGCAGGTCAGGATCGAATATCCCCATTACCTGATAACTCAAAGAAAAGGGGTTGATTAACGGGCCCAGGAAATTAAAGATAGTGGTTACCCCCAACGAACGCCGCAGCGGGCCAACTGCCTTCATAATAGGATGATAATGGGGAGCAAACAGGAAAGTAATCCCCACCTTATCCAGCATACTGCAGGCCTCATCCGGACTCAGTTCGATATTGACGCCCAGGGTCTCTAATACATCGGCACTGCCCACGCTGCCGGTAACCGCACGGTTGCCGTGTTTGGCGACGGATACCCCGCAACTGGCCACAACAATGGCAGCGGTAGTGGATATGTTGAAGGTCCCCAGACCATCACCACCGGTACCGCAGGTATCCAATAATTCCGAATCACTCTCTACCGTCACGGCTTCTTCATACAGAGCCTGCGCAAACCCAGAAAGCTCAGAAGCCCTTTCCTTGCGGGTACGCATGGCCGTGAGGAAAGCCGCCGCCTTTACTTCAGGTATATTGTCATGGAGCAGCATACGGGCTGTCTCGTAGGCTTCATTCTGATTCAGGGATTCTCCCCCTACCACGGTTTTAAGATAATAATCGAACATGATAAATAGTCCTTTCTCATGAAAAATAAAGTGATCAATGGCCGCATCAGCACAGAAACGACCAGGATGACTCATAAAATTGTTCGTGTGAAAAAATAAAAAGAAGCGTTAGATAGAAGATAAACTACGCCATCGGCGCAGTCCCTGGCTGGCAGTGGTGCTATTGCAGAATGATTGAGTATTTACCGGCATGGAAAAGCAGCCGGAAGCATATCCGGTCCTGAAGGAAGATAGGCTTCCCTCTCCTCGCTGATAATTTTGCCTTGTGAAAATTGAAAAACCAGCACACGATAATGTGCTGGTCAGAAATGACTTCAACCTGCTCATCTCGTCTCGTTCTCCTCTACTCATCTAATCTCATCTCGTCATATAGAATTGTCTATTATTAATTTAACCGGCCATCTAATTTTTGTCAATAGCGATCTTTCAAAGAATGGGGCAGCTCTTGTTTCTACAAATACTTAAACCGGAAGGGCATCTCCTGTTTGATAGTCTGCTTCAGGCGCTGGATCTCCAGCTGGTTGTCCTGCGGGGCCTGAGGACTGATGATCATGCTGAAAGCCCAGCACAGGCCGATCCATGGCATGATCTTGGTCATATAGGGTTCACCGGCAGGATAGCGCAGGTGCACCACAGGGTGCAGACCGACCTCCTTCAACTCCCCGGCCAGCTTGACATCGTTTATCCCGGTGAAGGTCTGGTACTCTGCCAGATCAAAGTCCTCGTCTTCTATCTCATCGGTCTTCGGTTTAAACATGCGCTTCAGCTTCATCTTTTTTATATCGGAATTGCTGAGCATAAATTCGAAAAACTTATAGCGTCTGGACTTGGTAAGGGTGGTAGGATCAGCAATAGTTACGATCAACCCCTGTTCGGTCAGGCATCCCGCCGCGGTCTGGAGAAGTTTTACCGGTTCTTTAAAATGATGGACTGCCGATGAGAAAACAATAAGATCATATTTCTTTTCCTGATTTAGAAAGGAGAAGGCATCTCCCAGGACCACGTCGATACCCTCAATCTTCTGTCTCTGGATGCGGTCGCGTGCTATATCCAGCATCTTGTCCGAACAGTCGACCAGGGTGGCTTGACAAGCCGGGTCACAACCCTTTAGGACAAAGGCTGCCTTGCCTGCACCGCCGCACATATCTACTGCGCTTACCGGCCGGTCGAGTTTGGCGGCTAGATGGTCGAGCACTGCCTTGAAAATGATTTCGTATTCTATGTATGAATAGCGGGGCTCCTCAAAATCTTGATAGAAGCTGATGATATGCTCCTGATCATATTTTTCGATATTGGCCTGCAGGATCTCATCCTCCGAATAATCTGTCCATCGCTTCGGCTTTTCCATATTCTCCTCCATATCGTTGAAAACTGTATGTTTTGCTATAGTAATACGTCTAGTGTCATAGTTTCTCCTGCTTTAGTCAAGAATTATCGAAAATAAACCAAAGCGGCGCCTCTCATCATGTATCTCTATACAAGAAATCAGCTGGAGTGGTAAAATGAGCAGGATATGGTTTGTACCAGATTGGGGAGGAAGCACTAATGCTCAAGAGCAGAAATATCGGGGTTGGACTCGTGCTGGTCGCACTCCTGTTGTCGGCAGTGGGAGTTCCCTTAGCTGCAGATACTGCCGGAGCAAACCAGTCGTCTGCTCCATTTATCGAGTCCCAGGCGGCTATGGTTGCGGATCAGGCCGGGCATATATTATACAAGAAAAACGAACAGGACCGGATGTATCCGGCTAGTACTACCAAAATCCTGACTGCGTTGCTGGCGGTGGAGAACTGTAACCTTAATCAGACGGTGACTGCAGGGCCGGAGGTTAATATGGTCCCGGCCGCATCGGGCAGGTGTGGTCTGGTGCCGGGAGAATCCATCACTATGCGGGATTTGCTGTATGGTCTATTGCTGCGATCAGGTAATGACGCCGCCATGACTATTGCGGTTAACCTGGCCAGAAAAGCCAATCCGGATTTAACGATGAGCGAGCAGGAAGCCCTGGGTGAATTCAGCTGGATGATGAATCAGCGCGCCCAGGAGTTGGGCGCCAAGAATTCGCATTTTATCAATCCTCATGGCCTGCCTGAACCAGAACATTATTCCACCGCACGGGATCTTATGTTGATCACCATGACGGCGATGAAAGACCCCTTCCTCCGGGAGGTAGTAGCTACCCCGTCTTATTCCCCGGCCGGCAGGAGCGATAAAGCCACCGGCCAGGCTGTGGTTTGGGTCAATACTAACAAGCTGCTGGATAAAAACAGTCCCTTTTTCATGGCTGATGCTGCCGGTATCAAAACCGGTCACACCGATGAAGCCGGTTATTGTCTGGTATCCTCAGCACACCGGAAGCAAGCCCAGGCTTATGCCGTAGTATTAAACTCCACGCAGGACGGAGTATGGAAAGACTCCGCCGAACTGTTGGATTATGGTTTGAGCCATTCACCCTCGATTAACGAAGTACAGGAAGAGCCCGCGCCAAAGAAAGCCAAGCTGGCTACTCCGGCCCTACCTAAATGGACCTATTTTCTTGTATTTGTTAGTGCAACTGCTCTACTTGCCTTTGTCGCTATGGGTTTTTCCCGATTTGCTTCCAAAGACAAATCCGAAGCATGACCATTACTTACCCTTGTGGGGACCCTCTTTCTTAAAATACTCATCTATTATCTTCTCGGCCAGGCGCTTCTGCAATGCTGCCTGGGATACCAGGAACATCACCATGAGAAACCATTCTACCTGTTCCAGATCTCCACAGCCCATGTCCGCGGCCATCTTCTGTATGCTTTCCATCTTGCTGGCACACAGCGAATTAAAATCCGTAGAATGATCATGATTAATAGCCTGGGTCAGGCTATAGATCTGGTCGACAGAAGCGGCGATACCCTTGGCGCTGTATCCGGCCTTGCCCTCTCCCGGGTTTAACAGCGGTCCAAACAACATAGAAATATCATTTATGGATAAAATATGCTTGGAACTATAAACCAGGATCAGCAGGGCAATATGCTCCCGGCTGTATTTTTTCTTATTGGGGGGCATGAGCAATCCAGCCTTGGTATAGTTGTTGATCATGGTCTTGGTCAGCAACTTGTCTTTATCATGCCGTTTCAGATGGGCCAACTTCTTATCGATAAAGGCGTTGACCTGGTCTACGTACAGGTCGATATCCGGGATATCGTTCAAGGGTACCTCCTCGAACAACAAGACCTCATCGATGATCCGGCTCAGTTCATTGTGGTTGAACATTAAAATGCCTCCGTTTCAAAGGTTCTTATATTTGATTAAAACAAAAAAAGTTAACTATTGCAATTCATAAACCCATGTAATAGTATTGTATTATGCTTCACATAGTTTTAAATACTATGTGTTGCCACTTGGTATAAAGCGTTAACGAAGGGAGCTAACATAAAATGAAAGTAATCATGATAGAACCCAAGTCCCCGGGTAAGCATGTATTCAGCACCGTCAACATGCCACGTTTAGGGCTGCCCATTCTGGGGACCCTGCTAAAAAATGCCGGCCATCAGGTCGAATTGATTATGGGTTCACGCCGGGATATCAGTCTATCTCATATCAGCAACGCTGACCTGGTGGCGATATCCACTACTACTTCAACAGTAGTGGAGGCCTATCACCTGGCTGATTTCGCACGCAGCCAGGGCAAACCGGTCATAATGGGCGGCGCGCATGTAACTTTTCTGGCAGATGAGGCCCTGGAGCATTGCGATTATGTTTGTCGTGGCGAGGCCGATCTCACCTTTATGGATCTGGTTGATTGTATCGAGCAAGGCAAATCCCTGTCGGACATACCTGGCGTATCATATCGCGGCGAAGACGGGATCGTCCATAATCCCCGTCCCGACTGGGTGGACATCAACCGGGTTCCCTTTCCTGACCTTTCGCTATTCAAGGGCTTGAAGATGAGTACCTACCCCGTTGCAACTTCCCGTGGCTGTCCTTTTGACTGCACCTTCTGCAGTGTGACCTCCATGTTCGGGCGGAAATATCGCTGCCTGGAAACCGAGTCGGTCCTGGAGGAACTGGTGCCCTACAAAGGCAAAAAGGTCTTCTTTATTGATGATAACTTTACTGCCAACCCGCGCCGGTCCAAAGAATTGATGCAGCAGATGATAGAGAGGAATATCCGGCCTTCCTGGTGGTGCGCCCAGGTTAGGACTGATGCCGCACGTGATGAAGAGCTGTTAAAACTGATGCGGGATAGCGGATGCCGCACCGTTTTTGTCGGACTGGAGTCGATAAACCCCAAGACTCTGCAGAGTTTCAACAAGAAACAGGATGTAGAGGATATCGAGTTCTGCATCAAGCGATTTCATGACTTTGGCATAATGGTGCATGGGATGTTCGTCTTTGGTGCTGATAATGATACCGTGGAGACCATCGAAGATACCCTGGCCTTTGCCCGCCGTAACCGTATCGATACTGTTCAGTTCATGATCCTGACCCCGCTGCCAGGCTCACGCACCTTTGACGAACTGGCTGAGGCCGACCGCCTGCTCTCCCGGGACTGGAATCTTTATGATGCTCATCATGTAGTGTTCCAGCCGGCCTTGATGACTCCCTATGAACTGCAGACCGCTACCATATCCGCCTTCAAGCGTTTCTATACCTTTGGCAGCATACTGCAGAATATAAGAATTACCGGCTTCCAGTCCGTTGCCTTTCGGGCTGTGGGCTATTGGCTCTCCCGGCGCTGGGATCAGGATAATCGCTGGTACTACAAGTATCTGCAGAATATATCCCGCGCGGATGTACTACCGGGCTGGCGCAAAAGCCTTTCCAAAAGCATCGGAACCTTCAAGCTGCGCAAGTTAAAATACCTCTCCAGCGAGAAGTTGATCGATATTGAAATGACTGAGCAGGAAGGGACCTTTATCGTGAACCTTAAGGGCTACCTGAATGACTTTGCCCTGAGTGAGACCTTCAAAACCCTTTACTGCAATGTCCCCGGCTGGTATCAGAACATACGCATAAATATTGAAGAGCTGACCTTTTCCTCGGATAAAATCATGTTGAAATTCATCCGCAAATTGGATCAATTAGCCGGAAAAGCCCGCAGCGTAGAGATTAAACCAGCCCTCAGCAATAACCGTCTGCTCAGTGTACTAAAAAAGTACGACCTCAAGCTGCCAGGATTCAGCATATAGTATACTACTTGGTCTGCTACTTTTTTGATAAGTTTAACCGGAGGCCTGGCCTCCGGTTATCTATTCCATTTCTTTCACCGGTGGGAAAGCCAGCTGCTGGACCCACTTGCCGCCAACCAGCAAATAGCAGCCAAGAGCTGCTTTAACCAGGGTGGATAAGAGATTTTCAAAAATGAACCGATTCTGCATCTCGGTGCTCCATGCCGGACTGATACTATATATCTGAATAGCATTGGAGACTATCCGGCACGCGTAGGGCAAGGCTTCCACGATTAATACCACACCAAGCACCTTCATGGCCAGCATAAACCAACTGGCAAACGCATTTTCATCTTCCTCGATAGAGATTCTCTCCACCAGACCATGGGTCCCCATGATCAGATATAGTCCGGCGCCCATCATTACAATAGGAACGACCATACTGCTCAAGAAGGCAAGAGGCGGTATCATACCCCCGACCGCCGGTGCGCTCCCCCAGGTAACGATCGCCTGGACGATTCCGTTAACCAGGGTGAGAACTCCTACTACCTTCAGAGCAACAGATAACCACCCTTTATAGGACATATTCACTTTTATTCCCCTCCATATTCCCCACTTTGTTTCCATGATTATACTATATTTCCTATTTTCTCGCCTATCTTGTGCGACTAGAACTTTTATCCTTGCCAACGTATAGCTTCCTCTCTTTACCTCAATAATAAGCCATAAGGATAAAAATCGGGAGGCTCCCTGTATTGAAGGCGATAGAGACCCGTAAGCTTACTAAATACTATGGCCGCCAGCCAGGTATCGTAGACCTGGATCTGACGGTGGAAGAAGGCCTGATCTTCGGTTTTATCGGTCCCAACGGCGCTGGCAAATCAACCACCATCCGCACCCTCTTGAATCTCATTTGGCCCAGCCGGGGATCGGGGCAAATTCTGGGGATGGATATCATCAAACAGTCTCGTGAAATTCGCCTGATAACCGGTTATGTTCCAGCGGAGGTCAATTACTACGGAGATATGACTGTACAGGCTTTACTAAAATACAGCGCCTCATTCTATCCCGGCCATCCTACCAGGAGGCTAAGCCACCTGGTCGAGCGCTTCGATCTGGACCCCGCCAAACGCATCGATCAGCTCTCCTTTGGCAATAAGCGAAAAGTCGCCATCATACAAGCTCTCCTGCATCAGCCCCGCCTGCTAATTCTGGATGAAGCCACCAGCGGTCTCGATCCGCTAATGCAGAACATCTTCTTTGAAGTGATCAAAGAAGAAAATGAACGAGCGACCATCTTCTTCTCTTCTCATGCCCTGGGAGAGGTACAAAAGCTATGCAGCCAGGTAGCAATCATAAAACAGGGCCGGATCATTGCCGTAGAAAATGTGGACGATCTGCGCCGAACATTAATCAAAACCATTACCCTTGAATACGAGTCAGAAAATATCCCATCACTAACCCTGCCTGGAATAGCCAACAGTCAAAGGGTCGGGACTCATCATAAATTTATGTTTAACGGAAAAAGCAAAAGCTTATTAGAGGTGCTGGCTAAGTCTCCGATTAACAATGTACTTATCGAAGAGCCATCTTTGGAAGAGGTTTTTCTGCATTACTACAGGAATGAGGATGAATGATATGAACATCCTGCCAAGAGAGCTCCGGATCAATATAAGCAATTTAATCATTTGGACAATGATTCTGGCTGGCCTGGGTATTCTGGTCATGGTTTTCTTCCCCTCTCTAGCCCGACAAGCCGCAACTCTGGAGAAAGTGATGAGCAGCCTGCCGCGCGGGGTGTTGCTGGCTTTTGGCCTGGAGAAGATATCCATGACTGATCTCCTCGGGTACTACGCTGCCAACCAGTATACTACCGTCACTCTATTCGGCAGCATCTATGCTATATTATTGTCTTCAGCCATGCTTGCCAAGGAAGAAAGCGAAAAAACCATTGAATTTCTTTTATCACGACCGATCAGCCGGTGGAAGATAGTAAGCGCAAAACTCCTGGCAATTGTGATCCTGGTTCTTATATTTAATCTACTGATTACATTTATCATGTATATAACTCTGGTGGCAGTAAAGACTCAGGATTTCAGTCTAAAGGTATTCCTTCTGCTTTCCGCAGGCTCGTTTTTATTGCATCTGACCTTTGCCTCCATCGGATATCTGTTATCGGCTTTAGCCCGGGGCAACCGCCCACTTACTCCCGCAGCCCTGGCTGTGGTACTAATCACCTATTTCTTGGGTATAGCCTCAGCTTTATCTGCCCGTTTGGATTTCCTTAAATTCTTGAGTCCGTTTAAATATGTGGACGCGGTGGACATCCTGATCCATGAGAACATAGCCAGTAATTACTTACTGTTAATAATAGTAATCAACCTGGCAGCTATAGCTCTGACTTATCTGCTTTACCAACGAAAAGATTTTGCTATATAATTGTCTCTCCTATAGTGTGTCATGGATGTGTTCCCCGATCTCGCTGCCTGCCTGCAACCTGACCAACAAAGAGCTAAATCTGCCGCCTGCCTCTTCGAAATCGATAAGGGTTTTAAGGCTGACACCCGCGTAGATGGGATGTGGTTTCCAGGTTATACCCACTGCGTCAACCGCCTTATCGACATATTCGATCCTGCCCCCATCCATTTTTTCAAATAACCTTTCTTTCATCCCGACCATCCGCCTCTCGTTATTCATTCGCGGCATCAAAAAAAGATAACCGTCTGCTTTCAGCTTAGGCGGTTATCTCCATGTAGTATTGAATATTATTGCTATTCTAATCTTCCAGCTGGGCTACCGCCCGTATCCATCCTCCCGATGCCCCCTTGATCTTAACCGGGAAACAAAAGAAGGTGAAACCAAATGGCGGGAGCATCTCCAGATTGGTCAACTTCTCAATATGGCAGTATCCCTGTTCAATGCTGGCGAAGTGTCAAGTCTAACGAGATCAAAGTGGAGATGAACTAGTAATACCTGCTATGCTGATCAGGTCTGTTTTAAGAGTATCTGCCGGGGTAGGAATCCAAATCGTGCATAGAAACCCAATACTTCTTCGTTGCCTTTAGCTACCACTAAAGTCTTACCCGAGGAGCCTTGCTCATCCATCCAGTTAAGGGACCGCTTCACCAGATTCTCTCCGATTCCCTTTCCCCTGAATTCATTCTCAACATAAATGGACTCCAGTTCCCCCTGTTTATAGCGATTAATGCTGCTGATACAATAACCAACTGCCTTCTGGCTGGCATAATCCTGGGCAATTTCTACCCAAACCAGGCCGTCCCTGGCCTTATCCTCCAGCATCCTTTTCCGTATATCGAAATTAATAGCCTCAAACTCTTGGCGGAAATGTTCCGAACGCATTTTGTGGTGTTCCACCAATTTCCACCACAATGGTTCGACCGCATCCAATAATTCATCCTGTCCAG
>Ga0123335_1000268_pt1 | contig 85776 bp, 76 predicted proteins | sample BiotimSIPDNA_2_FD_89707 | JGI IMG/M metagenome (GOLD analysis project Ga0123335, IMG submission 89707) | Anaerobic biogas reactor microbial communites from Washington, USA - Biogas_R2 time_0 SIP DNA | ecosystem: Engineered > Bioreactor > Anaerobic > Unclassified | place: Washington, USA... | reverse complement strand
GCTATCAAATATTATTGCTAATGAATTGGGGGTTGGAATTAAAACAACTTCTGGTCCTGTTCTTGATAAACCTGCCGATCTTGCTGGTTTACTCACCAATTTAGAACCTTTCGACGTACTTTTTATAGACGAAATTCATCGTTTAAGCCCCGTAGTTGAAGAATATTTGTATTCAGCTATGGAAGACTATAAAATCGATATTTTAATTGATAAAGGGCCTAGTGCTCGGTCTATTCAAATAGAATTAAATCCATTTACACTTATTGGGGCAACTACTCGCTCGGGTTTACTAACAAGTCCGCTACGGGCTCGTTTCGGAATTAACTCACATCTTGAATATTACGATGTAGAAATTCTCGACAATATTATTAAAAGATCTGCTAAAATACTTGATATTCATATTGAAGACTTAGCAGCAATAGAAATATCGAGAAGAAGTAGGGGAACTCCCCGTATTTTAAATGCTTTGTTACGACGTGTGCGGGATTTTGCACAAGTAAAAGGATCTGGAATTATCGATATGGCTATTACTCAATATGCCCTCGATGCCTTAAATATTGACAAGCATGGCCTTGATGAAATGGATAATAAAATTTTAAGTACAATTATAGATAAATTTAAGGGAGGTCCAGTGGGGTTAAATACAATTGCGACCGCGGTTGGAGAAGAATCTGGAACAATTGAAGAAGTATATGAACCTTTTCTTATTAAAGAAGGATTTATTAAACGTACTCCACGAGGACGAGAAGCTACAGAATTTGCCTATCAACACCTTGGAAAAATTAAATATGGTGAAGATAAAAACCTTTTGCTCTTTTAGTTAGCTGTAAATTTTACTGCAAACATTTTTGGCCAGAGTTTTCCTGTTATATAAAATAAATTTTCTTTTCTGTTGTATGCTATTCCATTTAAAACATCGATAAAAGCAGAAGATTTTACTTCGGCAAGTAAGGGTTCCATATTAATGTAAGCTAATACTTTACCGGTATTGGCATCTATTTTTAGTATAGTATTTTTGGTCCAAATATTTGCATAAATAATACCGTCAACATATTCCAGTTCATTGATGTAATCAATAGTTCCCTGGTTATCACACACTTCGATACTATTTATTATGCTGAAATTTATTGGATCGATATAATGAATTTTTGAAGATCCATCGCTCATAATAAGATTTTTACCATCGTTACAGAGACCCCAGCCCTCATTTGAAACAAATGAAAATTCATTAATTTTTTCAAAAGTGTTCAAATCATATACAAAACCGATTTTATGCTTGTAGGTAAGTTGGTATATCTTGTTATTCAATATTGTAATTCCTTCTCCAAAATACTTATTATCAAGCTTTAATGATTTAATAATTTTATTTTTTCCAGGTATATAAGAAAAAATGAAAGAGGTTCCTTCGTTTCCGGTTCCTTCATAAAGCACTTCATCAACAAACTCAAAACCTTGAGTGAAATAACTGGGATCGTGAGCTAATGTTTTAATAATTTTAAAACTCAATTTTTCAGGAACAATGTCTGAAGGAATAAAGAATGTGGCTGTATTTGCTGATGAAATCCCATCGGTTTTATAGGCAACAGCTTTAATGCTATGGTTACCTGGTAAATATTTTTTTGTAGAAACTTTAATTGTATTTTCTGCTTTATCAGTCGATTCAATTAATTCATTATCAATAAATAAATCAACCTTTTGTAATTTACCGTTTTTAACTGAAGTTTGAGTTTTAACGGTGAAATCATTTCCTTGTTCAACTACTTTATTTGCCGGGGTAATAAGTATATTTGTAATTGGTTTACGCGAGTAGTTGTTTTTATTACTACAACCCGAGAACACAATTATTAGAGCCATTACTATCAATGAAAAGTTTTTTGCCATATTTTCAATTTTTTAGAAAGCAAAATTTGAAAAAACTTTTCGTTTATGTTTTATTTAAAGCAAATTTTTTGACTTGAAAGCAATTAAAAAACTAACCGGTGAAACGGTAATCTACGGAATGCCCAGTATTATTGGGCGTTTCCTTAATTGGTGGCTTAATCCATATTGGACCTATGTTTTTCTTAATCAAGCCGAAGTAGGGAGTATAATTAATATTTATGCCTATGTAGCTTTCTTATTTGTAATGCTAACGTATGGTATGGAAACCGGTTTTTTTAGGTTTGCTACCAAGGAGGGTGATTCGAAGAACGTCTTTTCTACCACCATGTTGTCTCTCCTTTTTACTTCTTTTTCTTTTGTTTTGGCTGTTTTTATTTTTAAAAACGATATAGCTGCAGCTTTAGATATTGCTAAAAACCCTGAATTTGTCACTATTATGGGGGTAACCATTGCGTTGGACGTGCTTTCAACCATTCCGTTTGCAAAGCTTCGATTGCAACACAGGCCAATGCGTTTTGCAATGATCAAATTCATCAATATTGGAGTAAATATTTCTTTTAATTTGATTTTTCTTTCTCTATTTCCTGCAATAGCCAAAGCATTTCCTAACGGTTTTATTAACACTATTTACGATCCTGAATTTGGAATAGGATATGTTTTTTTGGCCAACTTAATTTCTTCTGTAGTTACCATGTTTCTTTTGATTCCTGAATTGAAAGAGAAGTATTCTTTTGATGTTACATTGTGGAAGAAGATTTTAACCTATTCTTTTCCGATTTTTATTGTTGGGGTAACGGGAATGATCAATCAAAATATTGATAAAATACTCTTGCCAGAATTATTACCAGCCTCGGAAGAACCATTGAAACAGCTTGGAATTTATGGTGTTGCTTTTAAAATGGCGGTGCTTCTCAATATGTTTATTCAGGCATTCAGGTTTGCTTTCGAGCCATTCTTTTTTTCACAAAGGGCTGGAGGAGATTCAAAAAAGATGTATTCAATTATAATGAAGTATTTTATCATTATAGGTTTGATAATTTTTCTTGGAATGTCGACTTTCATCGACTTGTTTATGAAAATTAATGCTTCTCAATATCGAGAAGCGGTGGGTATTGTTCCTATTGTATTGATGGCCAATTTATTTATGGGAATTTACTTTAACCTTTCTTTATGGTACAAAATTACCGATAACACAAAATATGGCGCTTATCAGGGAATTCTTGGCTCTATAGTAACCATCGCTATCAATATTATTTTTATCCCAACAATTGGATATTATGCTTCGGCCATTGCTATTTTAGCGTGTTTTGTGGTGATGACTATTATGTCGTATATAAAAGGAAACCAGATATTTCCTGTTGATTACGATTTGAAAAATTTTGCCTTTTATCTTGTTGTTAGTCTTATCTTGTTTGGCTTTTATTGGTATTTTAGAGAAACCGATTCTCCCAAATATTGGTTAGCGGCGTTAGTAAATATTATATTTATTTGCATTATTGTTTTTAAAGAAAAAAGGGAATTTTTAAAGATATTTGCCACATCAAATGAAAATTGATAAGATTTGAAAGTTTATTGAATAAACAGAACAGATTTTTTATTGCTTTGATGAATTAAGAATCAAATTACTATAAGATAATATGGAAAAAATTACAATAGCATTAGCTTCAGACCATGCCGGATGGGAAAGGAAACAAACGGTTATGCAACATTTGAATAAATTAGGAATTTCTTACAAAGATTTTGGGGCTTTTTCTGATCAAAGTACAGATTATGCTGATTGGGCACATCCAATGTCTGAAGCTGTTGAAAATGGAGAATTTACTTTTGGAATTACCCTTTGTGGGAGTGGTAACGGTATAAATATGACAGCCAATAAGCATCAAAAAATACGTTCAGCATTATGTTGGATACCAGAAATAGCTGCATTGGCCCGCCAACATAACGACGCAAATGTTTTATCATTACCCGCCCGTTTCATTACCGATCAACTTGCCATAGAGATTGTAGATGCATTTTTAAATGCTGATTTTGAAGGAGGTAGACACTTAACTCGAATAAACAAAATACCCCTTTCAAAATAATTTTTAGATTGGTGAATGAAAATTGATGTAAAATTTCATTATTTTATTATCAATCAAGCTAAATTCATTATTTTTAGGTGAAATTGTCCAGTTGATTGAAAATTATTTTGATACAATTTTTAAGCGAATAAGAATACCAATATTTTAGTTATGCTGTCGAACACCTGCAAATATGCCATCAGGGCAATGATTTATATTGCTAACTATTCTGAGGGTCAAAATAAAATCGGGATTAAAAAAATCACCGACGATTTAAATATACCATCTCCATTTTTGGGTAAAATACTTCAAAAATTGGCAAGAGAAAATATTTTATGCTCGACCAAAGGGCCTCACGGTGGATTTGCATTGGCTAGAAAGCCCGAAGAGATATCTCTCTATGATATTATTGTTCAAGTAGATGGACTGTCATATTTTAACAATTGTATTATTCGGCTTGAATCTTGTAGTTGTTTTACAGAGGAAATTTCTACGTGTCCTATTCATAAGCGTTTTAATGCTATTCGTAATGATTTGATTTCTTTTTATAAGAATACCTCGTTAGCTGACATTGTAGAAGATTTCGAAATTTCGGGGGAAACTATTCAATTTTAAACAGTTTTTTTTCAATTTTTTTATTCCGAATGGCATATTGATAAAAAATTATGCCCAAAAGTGCACCTATACAATTGGCAAAAAAATCGAGTATATCAGCTGATCGTGTGTTGGTAATGCTATACTGTAAAAATTCCATCACTAATCCGCAAAATGCCGATGTAAAAAAGGAAAAAATATAGCTTTTTGTATATTTCTTTTCCGACATAAGCGCAGGGATTAGTAAAACAGTCATTATAAAATACATAATTCCATGAACAACTTTGTCGGCATGTTCAAAAATTACAATTGATGGCAGATTTCGTTGTGGCGACAGAGAGCCAATAATGACTAGTATAAACCAAACAAAAGGATATAAATATCTGATTTTCAATTTTATATTATTTTAATAAATTCAACATTTTCAATTTCTGTTTTATTCGGCAAAAGTGAAAAAAAATGCTCTGCTAATTCTCTTTTTTTGTTATTTTGACTTTTTATACATAAAACTTCATGTCAGGAATCTACATTCATATACCTTTTTGCAAGAAGCGCTGCCATTATTGCGATTTCTATAAATCTGTTGATTTATTGCAAGTTGATTCATTTTTAGCAGCTCTTTCACAAGAGATATTTTTGCGAAAAGATTACTTAAATGAACGTATTATATCTACAATTTATTTTGGGGGTGGAACACCTTCTATCTTAAGTGCTAAACAATTATGTGAAATCTTGGATTTAATACGAACGACCTATACCGTTTTATCCGAGGCCGAGATTACCATGGAAGCTAATCCCGATGACTTGTCGGCAGAATATCTAAAAGAAATTAAATCAATAGGAATCAATCGATTAAGTATAGGAATTCAATCATTTTCTGACAAAGATTTGATCTTTATGGGTCGACGACATTCTGCAATGCAAGCTATTGAAGCCGTAAAAATGTCTCAATCTGTTGGATTTGAAAATATTAGCATCGATTTGATTTATGGAATTCCGGGAATGTCAGTGAAGCAGTGGAAAGAAAATTTGCAACAAGCTTTTCAACTCAATGTACAACATTTATCTGCTTATCATCTTACTTTTCATAAGGGGACACAGTTTTGGAAGCAATTGACAAAAGGTTATATTCGTGAAATAGATGAAGATGAGAGCATTATTCAGTTTGAAACGCTCATAGAGGAAGCAAAAAAGAATGATTTTATTCATTATGAAATATCAAATTTTGCCCTTGATGGTTTCTTTTCTAGGCATAACACATCATACTGGAATCAAACGGAATATTTAGGGCTTGGTCCATCTGCCCATTCGTATAACAAAGCAACACGATTCTGGAATGTATCAAGCGTAAAAAAGTATTTACAACATATAGATAATAAGACTATTGCAGGAAGATTTGAAACCTTATCTATAAATGATAAATTCAACGACTACTTATTAACTCGCTTACGAACATGTTGGGGAATCAGTAAAAATCAATTATTACAGCAATTTGGAAGCAAGTATTTTCAGTATTTTGAGCAAAAAATTATTCATTATATATCTCTTGGTTTTATCGAAGAAAGCAATGATAATGTGTATATTACAAAGAAAGGGTTATTTATTTTAGATTCAATTATTGAGGAACTATTTTACGTGTAATTACTATGAATGTTGAAACAATCCGCGATTATTGCCTTTCAAAAAATGCAGTGACAGAATGCATGCCATTTGATGATAATACACTGGTATTTAAAGTTTTGGATAAAATGTTCCTATTACTTAATCTCGATGGAGAATTATCGATAATTATAAAATGTCAACCTGAAAAAGCCATAGAGCTTCGAGAACAATATCCAGCAGTATTACCTGGTTACCACATGAATAAAAAGCATTGGAACATGGTGATGATAAATGGTTCGTTATCCAATGAACTAATTCATTCTTTTATCGATGAGTCGTACCATTTGGTAATAAGTGGCTTATCGAAACAACAACAACAACAACTTATTGAAAATCAATGAAACAAAAAAAGCAAAACCTAGAATTTGAATTGCGAGGTGATTATATCGAGTTAATAAAATTACTAAAGTTGATGAGAATAGCAGAAAGTGGGGGGCAAGCTCAGCTTTTCGTCGAGAATGGAGAAGTAAGTCTTAATGGAGTACAAGAACACAGGAAACGAGCTAAATTGCGCCGTGATGATGTTGTTGAAATTTTCGATTTTCTGGTTACTATAAAATAAAAAAAAGCCGGAAAAAATGGGGCTTTCCGGCTGAAGTTAAGCTTGTGCGCGTGGGGAGTGTGGTTGGAAAAGAGAAAATTAAACTGGTTTTGATTAAGCACTTCAAAAGTAAGTAAAAACGAAAACCATTGTTCGAAAAAAATGCTAATATTTACGAATGGCTGTTTTGTGTTTACGAACGTCAAAAAATTGGTGACGAACGGCTAAAATTCGTTGATTAACGGTTTTCTTCCCACTCGTATTTTAACAAGCTGTATATTTCAAGGTCGATATATCGGGTATGATGTCTTTCGCCATGACGTTCAATACCTTCGAGTGAAAATCCAAGTTTTTTTGGAATGGCTGCGCTTTGAAAATTCCCCAAGCCACATTTGATTTGAATCCGGTTTATTTCAAGTTTTTTGAAGCAGAATTCCAGAATCTTTTCAACCGAACGGAGCATAATACCTTTTCCGTTCATCTTTTCAACTAACCAATATCCAATTTCGAGTTTTCGGTTCAGGTAGTCGATATCTTTTAAGCCTACTAAACCACAAAATGTGTTATCGTACCAGATCGTAAAAATCTCTTGCCGCCGTTCAACATCGTCAACAATTGATTTAACAAATGAAAGGGTATCTATTTCCGAACGTGTCATATCGACAAAAGGAAGCCATTTCCGAAAAAAGTAGCGGTTTTGGTCAATGGCATCGAATATTACTTTCGAATCGTTGATAATCAAATTTTTTAATGTTATTGAAGAATCTACTGTAAGATCGGTTATAAGCATGACTTTTCAAATAAATGTTGGATTATAGAAAAAGACAAAGTATCTTACGATTGATATCTTTGTCAAAAAAACAAAACAAAAATGAAAACAAAATTTTTTATTCCAATAGGAATTGCTTTATTTTTTATGTTTTGTAAGCCACTTCAAGCTGGTAACGATTCAATTCCTGAGAAAATTGTCGAAATTCAAACTTCGTTTGGAACGATGAAAGTTAAGCTGTATAATGAAACACCACAGCATCGAGACAATTTTATAAAATTGGTTGAACAGGGATTTTATGACGAATTGCTGTTTCATCGGGTAATAAAAGATTTTATGATACAAGGCGGCGATCCTGATTCGAAAGGCGCAAGAGCTGGCCGCCAACTTGGTGGGGGCGATTTAGGCTACGAAATTCCGGCAGAATTCAATCAGACATTGTTTCATAAAAAGGGAGCTCTTTCTGCTGCCCGAACTTCAGACGAAGTTAATCCTGAAAAAAAATCATCGGCATCGCAATTTTACATTGTACAGGGGAAAACGTATACTAACGAAACTCTTGATATGCTTATAGATAGGCGAAAGCAACAAGCCATAAAAATTGAAACAGATAAATTCATAAAAGCTAACCAGAGCGAAATTAAACGTCTTCAAAAGCTGCCAGTTCGTGATAGCTTGAATGCTTTTCTCGATGTAATTTATCAGGACGCAGAAGCGAAAGCAAACCTATCTTCCTTTGAGGTTGATAGTCTTAAAAGAGTAGTATATACAACAGTCGGCGGAACGCCATTCCTCGATGGCGCTTATACTGTTTTTGGCGAAGTGATTGAAGGGTTGGGAATTATCGACTCAATTGCAAATGTTAGTGTGGACCGGAATGACAGACCAGTTCAGGATATCAAAATGAGAATTAAAGTTTCACAATAGCTTTAATGCACCAACTTGTTGATATTTTTTCAGTAAGTAATTTATAAGTAACTGTTTATTTTTTTAGCATGAGAAGCAAGTTTTTTGTACTTATTTTATTTTTATTGACAGTAAATCAGCTTTTTTCACAAGGCAATAAAGTATTGGTTTCTACAAATCTTGGAAGCATGACCTTTTTGCTCTACGACGATACTCCAAAGCATCGCGATGCTTTTATCGAATTGATTGAAAAGGGTCATTTTAATGGAACATTGTTTTACCGGGTGATTCAGGATTTTATGATTCAAGGAGGCTCAAAAGATTCACGAAATGCCCCTCCGGGAAAGTTTATCGGCTATGGAGACCCAACTAAGACGGTAGATGATGAAATATTACCCCATCATTTTTGTAAAAAAGGGGCTTTGTGTGCTCCCCGCCAACCCGACGATATCAATATTTTTAAACAAAGCGATATTTCACAGTTTTTTATCATTCAGGGAAGAAAATTTACCAGTGGGCAGCTTGATACACTTGAAATAGCTGTAAACAGGCCTATCAGAAAGAAAGTAATAAGCAAAGTATACCCGCCCGAGGTAAAAGCGCAACTCGATCTTTTGAAGGCTGAAAACCGTATTGAGGAAGCCAAACAGCTTGCCGAGACAATAAAAGAGAAAATAGAGGTTGAATATGAACTTGCAGAAGGGAAATTGATTTTTTCACAAGATCAGCGCGAAGCGTATACTACCCTTGGCGGTTCACCCGAAATTGACCATGAATACACCGTTTTTGGAGAAATGTTGGAAGGTTTTGATGTGATTGACAAAATTGCTGCCCTGAAGACAGATAATAATAACCGGCCACTTACTGATGTGGTTATTACTGTGAAACGAATTAAATAAATGGGTTATCCATTTATAAACATCATATATTCAATGCATTATTAAGTTGACAAATCCTTTTTTTAATGAAAAAGTTATTTTTTCTTACGGTCGTATGTCTTTGCTTGGTTTTTATGTTGGTTTCGTCTTGTTCCTCAAAACAGAAAGAAACAAAAACTGAAAATACTAATGAACAAGAAGCACCCAAAGGCCCAGACTTTTCAAACTTTATTAATTCAATTTTCTCGGTGCAAACCTTCAAAGGAGATCGCTTGCTCGAAACTGGTCAGGGTTTTGTAGCCGATAACAACATACTTGCCTTGCCATTTTCTTTTGTAAACGATGCCGATCGTGCAATCATAACGCCGTTGAATGGTGGTAAGAAATTAATTGTGAATAAGTTCGTAGCATACGATAGAATCAGTAATCTTGTACTTCTTTATTCTGACTCACTGCTTGCCCAGCCCTTATTGCTTTACTCCGATTCTTTTATCACCAATGTTATTACTTATATCGCAGGCAGTAGAGCAAATTCGGTTCAACCTCTTTTCAAAGGAAAATGTCTTCAAAAAAAGATAGTTCAAGGACAGGAATATTTCAATATTACGAACAATGTTCTTACCAATCAACGAGGTGCGCCAATTTTTGTTTCTACTGGCAAGATTCTTGGGATGGCAACTTTTATTGAAGAAATGGGTGAAAGAAACTATTTTGCAATTCCGGCCGGAGAAATTGCCCGGTTACTTTCAAAAAAATCTTCACCACAACAACTTACTGCTTTATCTAATCCCGATTCTAAAAGGAATGCTTCGATAAAACGGATTGTCCTGGAAACAGATTATGGGAATATTGTTATCAGGCTTTTTAATGAAACACCAACATATCGGGATAATTTTGTAAAGCTCGCGAAGGAAGGATTTTATGATAATTTACTGATCCATAGGGTAATTCGTGATTTTGGAATTCAAAGTGGAGCTGCTGATACCCGAAATGCTGCTTCTGACGATGTTGTAGGTTGGAAAGGTCCGGGCTACACACTTCCGGCTTATATAGAAAGAAAACTGATTCATAAGCGAGGCGCAATTGGATCACCGCGGAAACCCGATACACAAAACCGAGAGAAGCGTTCCGATGGTTCACAATTTTATATAGTTACCGGTCGTAAATATCTCGACGACGAGCTAAACGATATTGAAAAAGAAAACGGAATAAAATTCACCGCAGCTGAGCGTGAAATGTACAAAACAATTGGCGGTGCACCCCATTTGGATGGCGAATATACCGTTTTTGGAGAAGTGGTTTCAGGGTTGGAAATTGCCGACCGGATTTCTCTTCTGCCTACAAAAAACGATTTTCGCCCACTTACCGATATTCGGCTGAAAAGGGTAAAAATTGAATGGTAATGTTGTTGAAATTACTTTAATACCACTTCAAAAGTTCAACCTTAATTGTTGGTTCAGTTGAGACTAACTCTTTGAATTTGTCAATATTACTGAAACCATCTTGTTGACGGTAATGATATGGGTAAACGTGTTTTGGTTTAAATTCGAGAACGGCTGATGCGGCTTGTTCAGGAGTCATTGTATATGGTAAATTCATGCAAACAAAGGCATGGTCAATGTTTTTTAGCTTTCGCATTTCGGGAATATCTTCAGTATCGCCGGCAATGTAAATTCGTTCTCCGTTAAGCTCTATAACATATCCATTTCCAACACCTTTGGGATGAAAATTGAGTCGCTCGGGGCTTGCATTGTACATCGCAACAGATTCAATGTTAATGTTTGACACAGTAGCTTTTTCCCCATTAGCCATGGTTTTTCCATATCCAAGCTGTTGGGTTACTATCGCAGGACCGATAATTTGAGTGTTTTCTTTTTTTACAGACTCGATAAGTTCTTTGTTTAAGTGATCTCCATGGGCATGTGTGAGCAAAATCAGCTGTGGGGTAGGGAAGTTGGTATATTTTTCAACTGCTCCAACAGGATCTACAAAAATGGTAATATCACCCGATTGAATAACAAACGATGCATGTTCAATTGGATAAAATTGAATAGAGCTATTATCCTTAGCTATTGAATTATAGCCCAATAGAAAGATAAAAGCGAAAAGGAATGCTATATTTCTCATGTTTTATTTTTTTTGTGGTAAAAACTCAAGAACAATCGGGAATGAAAACCAATCGTTCATTACATATCAAACTATTCAAAAATAGCAATTTTGATTTTTAAAAAAACATAATTGAAAGCCCAAAAGTTTACTTGTATATTTGCACCAATGTAAGTGTTTAGTAATAAAGAAACTGAAAGTCAAGCTTCAGTAGTAATTCCTTTAGTACTTAACAAGCCACAAGCGGCATAGATGTCTTGGCCACGCGATGCCCTTATTGTAGTAAGTAACCCTTTTTTGTTTAATTCTTCTTTGAATTCTAGCAAGCGTTTTTCGTTCGTTTTATTTAATGGAGTGCCGGGAATTGGGTGGAAGCGGATCAAATTAATATGACTTTTTACCCCATTTAAGAGGCGGGCAAGTTCTTTAACGTGAGCAGGAGTGTCGTTGAATCCACCAAATACGATATATTCGAAAGATAGTTTTCGCTGATTATCAAAATCGAAAGAGCGTATCTCGGCCACAACTTTTTCAATAGGGTAGGCGAGCTGGACAGGCATTAATTTCTCTCTCTCATTTTCGAATGGGGTGTGGAGGCTAATGGCAACATTACAGTTGCTTTCAACCAAGAATCGTTTTAATGACGGTATAATACCTATAGATGAAACAGTTATGCGCCTTGGGCTCATGGCATAACCCCAGTCTGAAGTTAGAATGTTGATGCTTTTCAGTACTTGATCCAAATTATCGAAAGGTTCGCCCATGCCCATGTAAACAATGTTGGTTATGCTTTTGAATTCATCAATCATGCGTAATTGATTAATTATCTCACCAGATGTAAGTTGCCCATTAAAACCTTGCTTGCCTGTCATGCAAAATAAACAGCCCATTTTGCACCCAACTTGGGATGAAACACAAACGGTGATTCTCTCTTTGTCGGGGATCATGGCTGTTTCAATATATTTTCCATGTTGGGTGGCAAAAAGGTATTTTTTTGTTCCATCGGTACTAACCTGAACTTTAACCGGTTTGCTAAGCCCAACACAATATTTTTCCGACAATATCTCGCGCGTTTTTTTCGAGAGATTGGTCATTTCATCAATCGACTCAATTTCTTTATTATATAACCAACTGGCAATTTGTTTGGCTGTAAAACCGGGTAATTTGAGTTCAGCTACAATTTCAGAGAGTTCGCTTAGTGTTTTGCCGAAAAGTGGTGTTTTTTCCGTTTTTGATATGTTGCTGCTCAAATTGGTCATTTCGCACTTAATTTTAATATAATTGTATTCTTGGCTTTCGTTGTATTCATTTAAAAACATGAAGCCATTTTTCAGAAGAAAATTTCAGATAAAATGTTTTCGAAGGGTACGCCACGTGCAATGAGCAAGTCACGAACTTCAACGACCATCATCGATCGTCCGCAAAGGTAATATTTAATATCTTTTGGCAGCGATTTGACTGATTCAATGTAGTTGGTAACCCTCCCCTGAAAATCTCCAACTTCATTGGTTGATGAGTTGCAACGAACATATTTTTCTCCAAAAGCGGTTTTAAATTCATCAGAAAAATAGAATTGTTCTTCCAATCGGGCTCCATGTAAGATTTTGTCTGCTTCGTAACCCGAGCGCATCATTGAGCGGAATGGAGCAATACCGGTGCCGGTAGCAATCCACCACATTTTTTCCGGGGTAGGTCTTAAAAACTGGCCGTATGGATGAGAAACATACAGCCTATCGCCGGGGTTTAGTTCAACCAGTTTGGGTGTTAATTCTCCTCCTAATTTCAAATCAAAGAGAATTTCCATCTGTTGGTCGAATTCTCCGCTACAAAGACTGTAAAGGCGTGGTTCAATACTCCGGTTGCAGGTAAGTTGTACCACTTGACCAGCTTTATACCCAAACTGTTTTTTAAATGTAAGGCAATATTTTTCATTGGCAATTTCTTTCAGCCCGATTACATTATTTGAAAATAGAAACTGATCATCCATAGGTTTTTTCGATGTATTATGCCAAATTAACAAGGAATAATTCGTAAAGTTCAGTTTATGAAGTATACGGGCAAATTGCTTTACGGATCTTCATCTGAATAAATCATCTCTGTCGGGGTTCTGTAAGACTCGATGAGTTGAGTAATTCTGATTAATCTGCATTAGAAAATTAAATATGATTCCTGTTTTGGGTTTTCGAGTTTCGAGTCGTTATATTTGTCGTTCATTTTAAATGTTTTTACCCATGATTTTATCCGGACGAGAGATTGAAAAAAGGTTAAACAAAACCATCTTTATCGAACCATATACTAGCGCACAGTTAAATCCTAATAGTTACAATTTGAGGCTTCACAATAAGCTACTCGAATATGATGATTTAGAGCTTGATATGAAAAAGGAAAACAAGGCGCACGAAATAATTATCCCTGAAGAAGGTTTTTTGCTTGAACCGGGAAAACTTTATCTTGGACGAACACTTGAATATACGCGTACTGAAGGTTTGGTCCCTATGCTCGAAGGAAGATCGTCGATTGGGAGACTTGGGATGTGCATCCATATAACCGCAGGTTTTGGAGATGTGGGCTTTGCCGGATTTTGGACTCTTGAAATTTTTTGTGTACAACCAATACGTATTTATCCTGGTGTTGAGGTTTGTCAAATATATTACCACGACATCAACGGAGAATACGATAATTACCGGAGCGGAAAATACCAGCATAATGAAGGCATACAGCCAAGTTTGCTCTATAAAGATTTTTTGAAATCAACATAAAATATTCATTTGAAAGCAATTGGGGTAATATGGGGAATAGTGAAAAAAATAGTGAGCCTTCCGTTGTTGGGTTTGGTTTACTTTTATAAATATGCAATTTCTCCACTCACCCCGGCATCGTGCAGGCACATACCCACATGTTCTTCTTACATGATTGAAGCCATAAAAATTCATGGACCATTTTTAGGAACATTTCTTGGATTTCGGCGTCTCTCGAAATGCCATCCTTGGGGAACACATGGCTACGATCCGGTTCCTCCGAAAGGAGAAAAATTGTTTACATTTGAAAAGGTTCGGCTGAAAAAGCGGCACTAATGTTAGAATTTTGTTTTAAGGTGTAACAATGAAACTTCTATCACTTCATCTTTGTTTATATTTGAGTTTTAATGTAGAATAATCTTATTGGCATGAGAAAAAATATTACTCTATTTTTTATGTTTTTGGTTTTTGTCGTTACAGGCTTTGCTAACGGAGATGGTAAAAAAGACTCGAAAAAGCCAGTGGTAACGGTAAGTATTTTACCTCAGAAATTTTTTATTGAGCAAATAGCGGGAGATTTTTTACAGGTAAATGTAATTCTTCCGCCGGGTTCGAGCCCTGAAGATTTTGAGCCAACTTCAAAACAAATGACCGAATTGTCAAATTCATCCTACTATTTTTACATCGGACATTTAGGTTTCGAAAAGACTTGGATTAAAAAGGTTACGGCTATTGCTCCAAAGGTAAAATATATCTCGTGCAGCAAGGGGCTCGACTTGCTTGAAGACGAATGTACCCACGGCGAAAACCATGCAAAGAACAAACAAGTTCATGGCACCGATCCACATATCTGGACCTCACCAGAGAACGTGAAAACCATGTCCCGGACAATTTGTGCTGAACTTGTGAAAAGTTATCCTTCGCAAAAAGTAGTTTTCGAGAAGAATTTAAATGCATTTATTTCTAAAATAGATACCCTCGATAATCATATACGGTTTATGTTTAACGATTCAATCAGTAAGGCGTTTATGATTTTTCATCCAGCAATGGCTTATTTTGCACGTGATTATCATATCGAACAATATGGAATTGAGTTTGAAGGGAAATCACCAAGTACAGCTCACATGAAAAAAATGGTTGACATTGCCCGGGCAAAAAAAATAAAAACTATTTTCATTCAATCGCAGTTCGAAACAGCTAAAGCTCAGTCTATTGCCCGAGAGATTGGAGGCAATGTTGAAGCAATCGATCCGTTAGCCGAGAATTGGTTAGGTGAAATGTACTCAATTGCTGCAAAAATGAAAAAAGCCATGCATATTGTGACCAATGAGTAATTTATTGACAATAAGAGATTTAACTGTTTCGTACGACACAAAAGTTGTGCTCGAAAGAGCCAATCTTGTTGTTGAAGAAAACGACTTTATTGGCATAATTGGTCCAAATGGGGGCGGGAAAACTACGTTGCTCAAAGCAATTCTTGGGTTGGTTCAGCCACAATCGGGAGAAATTCTTTTTTCAGAATCGATGAAAAACAAAAGGGGCGACATTGGTTATCTTCCTCAGGTGAACAAATTCGACAGTAAGTTTCCAATTACTGTGTTTGATGTAATTCATTCGGGGCTTGCCATGCAAGGAAAATGGAAGATGGGGTTCTTCAAAAAAGATAAGCAGAGGGTAGAAGCTATAATCGATGAATTGGGAATTGGACGTTTCGCCCATCGGCCTATAGGAGAACTTTCGGGAGGGCAAATGCAACGTACTTTTCTAGGAAGAGCGCTTATTTCAGATCCTCGTATTCTAATACTTGACGAGCCTGACACTTATGTAGACAATCAGTTTGAAGGCGAGCTTTATCGGAAATTACGCGAGCTGAACCAACGGATGGCTATATTATTAGTCTCGCACGATGTTGGAACGATCAGTACGTATGTAAAATGTATTGCTTGTGTTAACCGCGAGTTGCATTACCATCGCTCAAATATTATCTCGCCCGAACAATTAGCTTCGTACAACTGTCCAATTCAGATCATTACCCATGGCAGCGTTCCTCACACTGTATTGGCAACTCATAATCACTCACATTAAACTACCACGATAACGCTATGCTTGAATTATTGCAATACGATTTTTTTACCAATGCGTTGTTGGCGGCATTGTTGTCGTCGGTTTCGTGTGGTATTATTGGAACTTATATTGTCTCACGCAGGATGGTTTTTATTGGTGGCGGCATCACCCACGCTTCTTTCGGAGGTATTGGAATTGCCTACTATCTAGGGATGAACCCAATTGTTGGAGCTGCAGTTTTTGCTGTACTCTCGGCCTTAGGGATCAATTATTTTAGCCAGAATGGAAATATCAGGCAGGATTCATCAATAGCGATCTGGTGGTCCTTAGGTATGGCCATTGGGATTGTTTTTATTGCCATCACCCCGGGTTATTCGCCCAACCTAATGAGTTTTTTGTTTGGTAGTATCCTCACTGTTACTTTTGCCGATTTGGCGTATATGGCGGTTCTTTCGGCGATTCTTGTTATTTTATTCTCGTTTTTCTTTAGGGTAATTGTTATGATCGCTTTCGACGAAGAATTCGCCCGGGCACGCAATCTACCGGTTTCTTTTTTCAATTATACCTTAATGGCGCTGATGGCCCTGGTAATTGTCGCCAGTATCCGCATTTCGGGCGTTATCCTTGTATTATCGTTGCTCACCCTACCTCAGGCTACAGCAAACCTTTTTACCAAGGATTTTCGGTCTATAATGATTGCTTCGGTGTTCATCGGATTAATTGGGATGCTTGCGGGGCTTTATATTTCGTATTACACCGATTTGCCCTCTGGCGCTACTATTATATTGCTGTTGACGGCTCTTTTTCTGGTAGGTAAATTATTTCTCACAGCTAAAGGCTTTTTGTATCGACGAAGCGGGAATTCTTTTTGATCACCAACAGCTTATTTTATAGGAATGACAAGGGTCAGGCCTGCTCCTTGTGGCTGAAACGACGGATAAAAGCGGATGCCTTGTTTTTCCCATTGATAACATAAAAAAATACCGGTGGCAGTTCCTGCTGCTGCTCCGAAAAGAACATCGCTGGCCCAATGGCGGTTTTCATATATACGCTGAAGGCCGACAAGTGTGGTTAATCCGTATGAGAGAACTGGAACCCACCCAGTATCACGGTATCTATAGGCATACACCGAAGCGACAGAAAATGCGGTTGAGGTATGTCCTGAAAAGAAAGAATTTCCTTTGAAAAAGGGGCCGTTCCATATATGTGGGTTCGTGCTGCCAGAATCGTTTGGCCGGTTTCTTCCCAATGTATTTTTTACTGCTTGAACAAGAATAGTATTCAGCAGAATACTTTCCGAGGCAATAAGTGCGGTTTCGATCGAATAGTTATTTTTTGCAATAATTCCGTGGAGAAGAAAGCCTGAAACAGATACGGCTAAATAGGCATGTCCAATGGGTTCTAATCCTGGTGAAACTTTGTCAAGGGTAGGAGAGTGTATAGTATTTGCCTTATCGTAAACCCATTGGTCGCCCCATAAAATAAGTGCTCCGGTTGCAGCAGACACTCCGCCAAAGGTTAGCCATTGTGACGAATTCCATTTTAGGGGAGAAACAGCCCATTTTTTTGCATCATCAAGTCCATGGATGATTACTTTTTTTACGACACACGTATCGTTTTGCTCTGCTTTTAGCGGAAGCGTAAAAATCGACAGGGCACAAAGTAAAGCCCATGTGTATGTTGTTATTGGTCGAATTTTTTTGCGTCCTCCCATATAACGTCCATTTCGGCCAATGACATATCGTGGAGCGAAAGCCCTTTCATCAGTGTTTGTTCCTCAAGGTAATTGAAGCGTTTTATGAATTTTAGGTTGGTTCGCTCCAGGGCCGATTCAGGGTCAATTTTATATAAACGAGCTGCATTGACGAGTGAAAAGAGCAGGTCGCCAAATTCTTTTTCCATGTCGACATTGTTTCCTGCCTTCATTTCGACTTCAAATTCTTCAAACTCTTCTTTTACCTTATCCCAAACTTGTTCTCGTTTTTCCCAGTCGAACCCAACACCCCTTGCTTTATCCTGTATGCGGTTTGCTTTCACCAATGCAGGTAATGATTGAGGAACCCCTTCGAGCACTCTTTTTTTAGCTTTTTCCTTCAACTTCAATGCTTCCCAGTTTTCAGTTACCTGGGTTGAGTTTTCAACGGTAACATCTCCAAAAACATGAGGATGTCTGAAAATAAGCTTTTTGCAGAGTGAGTCAATAACATCAGCAATATCAAATATTTGTTTTTCTTCTGCAATTTTGGCATAAAAAACAATATGAAGAAGAAGGTCGCCTAATTCTTTTTTTAGCTCTTGCATATCGTTTTTCAAGATTGCCTCGCCTAGTTCGTAAGTTTCTTCAATGGTGAGATGGCGAAGGCTTTCAATGGTTTGCTCCCTGTCCCACGGGCATTTCACCCTTAGTTCATCGAGGATAGAGAGCAGGCGTTCAAATTGTTCCAGCTTGTTTTGCATGATTTAAAAGAGCCCATGAATTTGGGCATTAATTCCATCGATGATTTTACTCAGGTCTTCAGGATTATTTTGAAAATCAGTATCGTCTACGTTGATTATTAAAAGTTTACTGCCTTCGTAGCGGCTAATCCAAAGTTCATAGCGCTCGTTAAGCATTTTCAGGTAATCGAGCCTTATCGATTCTTCGTAGGCCCGGCCACGTTGCTGAATCTGGCTAACCAGTTTTGGGACTGAAGCCCTCAGGTAAATCAGTAAATCGGGTGGCTGAATAAGGGCAATCATGAGGTTATAGAGTGCACGGTAATTTTCAAAATCGCGCGTCGACATTAGGCCCATGTCGTGCAAGTTTGGGGCAAAAATTTCGGCATCTTCAAAGATGGTACGGTCTTGAATAATGGTCTTTTCCGATTTTCGTATTTCTACAATTTGTTTGAAACGGGTATTCAGAAAAAAGATCTGAAGGTTGAATGACCACCGTTGCATGTCATTGTAAAAATCGTCGAGATACGGATTGTTATCGACTGTTTCGTAGTTGGGTATCCAATTGTAATGCTTGGCAAGCAATGTGGTAAGTGTGGTTTTTCCTGCCCCAATATTTCCGGCAACAGCAATGTGCATAGTATTCAAGATTTAATTTTTACTTCGTGCGAAGGTAATAATTCGTGCTCTAACACGACCTATTTTTTCTAAAATATTCGGGAATTTTTGACGGCAGAAGAGGTACGAAAATATTCCTGTGATTTATGATTTTGGTAAGATTTCGAGTAGCGAATCGAGGTATTCCCGGTTATTTGCGAGCCTTGGAATTTTGTTTTGTCCGCCAACTTTTCCTTTGTTTTTAAGCCAAAGGTAGAACGTTCCCTGGGGGGCAATAATTATTTGTGGCGATCTGAGTGTAAGGTTTTTGTATCGTTTTGCTTCGTAATCTGAGTTGAGGAGTTTCAGTTCGTTGTCGAGTACTTCGGCAAATTCTTCCACGTTTTCGGGTTGTTTTTCAAATTCGATAATCCATTGATGGCATCCTTTCTGGTCGTCTCCCATGAAAACGGGGCCTGCAGTGTATTCGTTGATGGTGGCACCGGTTGTTTCGCAAGCTTTTTTCAGCCCCTTTTCTGCATTGTCAATAATGAGTTCTTCTCCAAAAGCATTGATAAAGTGCCGAGTACGTCCAGTAATTTTTATTTTGTATGGGTTTGTCGATGTGAAACTTACAGTGTCGCCAATAACATATCGCCATAAACCGCCGTTGGTCGAAATTACCATAGCATAGTTAATTCCTTTTTCGACTTTCCAAAGGGGTATTACTAATGGGTTTACAACAAAGAAGTTATCCATGTCGATAAACTCATAGAAAATTCCATAGTCGAGCATGAGTAGCAAATCGTCAACACCAAGGTCGTTTTGAATACCAAAAAACCCTTCTGAGGCATTATATGTGTTCATGTAACGCATTTTATCAGAAGGTATTAACTTCTTGTATTGTTCACGATACGGGTCGAAATTTACCCCCCCATGAGCAAAAACTTCAAGGTTGGGCCAAACTTCGAGCAGGTTTTGTTTTCCGGTTTCTTCAAGCACCTTTTTTATCATCACCAAAAACCAAGATGGCACCCCCGAAAAGCTGATAATGTTTTCTTTAACAGTGGCTTTTATTATTTTTTCAATTTTTTCTTCAAAGTCGGGGATTAAAGCAATATCAGCTGAAGGAGTGTTCTTAAGCCTCGATAATTTTGGAAGGTTATAGAGCATAACGGCTGAAAGGTCGCCTGTATGGGTTTTGTTGCTTAATGCGCTAATGCGTTGACTTCCACCAATAGTGAGATTTTTTCCAGTAAGGATTTTTGTGTCGGGATTATTCTTTACGTAAAGTGCAAAAACATCGAGCGCTGCTTTGTAGTGACATTTGTGGAGTGATTCGTTGCTAACCGGGATGAACTTACTTTTATCGTTAGTGGTTCCCGACGATTTTGCAAACCATTTAACCTGCCCGGGCCACAAGATGTTCTTCTCGCCCGAAACCATTCTTTCAATATATCCTTTAAGGGTTTCGTAGTCGTTCAGCGGAACATTTGCAGTATATTCTTCATACGATTTAACTTTTTTGAAATTGTGGCTGGTACCCCATTCGGTTTTTTTTGCTTTAGAAAGTAATTCATTCAGAACAGCATCCTGACTACCTTTGGGGTCTTTACAGAACTGTTCTATCTTTTTGTATCGTAAGCTAAAAACACTTTTAAGGCTCCGTTGAAACAATTTCATGTATTCAGTTTTTCGGTTCGTAATAATAGGTGAAAGTAACAAATTTATAGGCTAAAAATCTGTTTCTTTTAATTTGGTGCGTTAATTTTGTTCAAATTGTAATTTTTTAGCCATGAATTATATCGACTACATTGTAATAATTCTTTTACTCTTTTCTTTTCTTGGGGGATTAAAGAATGGTTTTATTTATGAACTAGCCTCTTTGGTTGGCTTGGTGGCTGGCGTTTGGGGGGCAATAAAGTTTTCTGGCGCTACCCGCGATTTTCTTGAGTTTCGCTTGAACTTTACCGGAGACTGGGTACAAATTTTGGCCTTTGGGCTCACTTTTGCTGCGATAGCTATCTTGGTACATATTATTGCCAAAGCGATTGAACATGCACTAGAGATGGTGAACATGGGAGCACTTAATCGAATTTTTGGTGGACTATTAGCCTTGTTCAAAAGTGCTTTCTTTTTCGGGCTGTTTTTTATGTTTGTCGACACTATTGATGAGATGCTGCCTGTGTTTCCCGAGAAAAAGATAAAAGAAGCCAAAATGTATGAACCCTTGCGTGATGTGGCTGTTTTTAGTTTTCCATTTTTTAAAGGAGTCTACGAGGATTTTAAAGGCTCCGACAGAAATAAGAAGAAGAATGCTGAGCCCGACTCACTGAAAAAATCATAACGATAAATAAAAATCACGCATCAAAGCTATCGTTTCAGGTTGATATTCATGGTGCTTTTCGGTTTCAATTGTCAACTCTGTTTCGAAATCAAGAGTTGCTTCATTCCTAAATTCTAAAAGAACCCTGGATATGCTGGCTGAGGGTTTTGGTTTTATCCTTGTAATACGCGACGGAAAAAGCCTGTAATTTGAGGCAAGCATCCTGAAACTATTTTCAGCATTGGCAGGGAGTATCACTGTAAAGTGGCCGTTGGGCGTAAGCAGAAGTGCTGCACTTTTTAGCAGTTCGTCGAAAGGGAGGCTATGGTTGTGCCGGGCCATTGAACGTTTCACATCGTTAGGCCTGACCGCATTGCTGAAGAAGGGTGGGTTACAAACGATACAATCAAATTGTTGCGTTGCAGTTGCTGCAAATTCTTGTAAACAGATTTCTTGTATTGCAATACGTTGGCTCCATGGCGAATTCAACACGTTTAGGCGAGCATCGGTACAGGCAGAAGACTCACAATCGATTGCCACAATATTTGCTTGGCTCCGTTGGGCAAGCATCAGCGCAACCACTCCTGTTCCTGTTCCAATATCAAGGATCTGTTTTGCGTTTTCAACGTCGGTCCAGGCACCAAGAAGAACCCCGTCGGTGCCAACTTTCATCGCAGCATTATCTTGTTTAACAGTGAATTGTTTGAACTCGAAATAGCTATTGTGTCCCATTATATTGCGTTGTTTACCCCAAGACCGAAGAGTGAAAAATCGTATTTTACCGGGTCATTTTCATCAAAACTTCTGAGCGTAGCGGTTACTTCTTCAACAGCTTTCCAGTCGTTTTGTTTTCGCTCCAGCAAGCCAAGCATTCGTGAAATATTTCCGGTATGGATGTCGAGGGGAAGCATTAATGCAGATGTGGGTATTTTTTTCCATAATCCGAAATCTACTCCACGGTTATCGTCGCGAACCATCCAGCGAAGAAACATGCAGAGCCTTTTGCACGATGCATTTTTTTCGACATTCGATAGGTGTTTCTCGCTGCGCTGTAGGTGTGGAATCTCAAGAAATACAGAACGGAAATATGCCAGGGCACCGGCTAAACTGTCAGTTTTTTTGTATCCTTTGTTGAATATCGCTTCAAGCCCGTTGTGGTTTTCGTAAATGTTTTTCAACGATAGAATAAAGAAAATTGCATCGGTTCCGTTGAATGTTCGGTGAACAAAATTGTCGAAAGCTGTAAGTTCGTTTTTCGAAGCATTCATTATAAATTCATGTGGAAAGTAGCCCATTTCTTTCATCATGCGTTGGCTATTTTTCAATATCGATGCGCGGTTTCCCCAGGCAATGGTAGCCGTGAGCAAACCGGAAATTTCGATATCTTCTTTTTTATCGAAAAGGTGAGGAATTAGCACCGGGTCGTTTTCGATGAATACCGGTTGGTTATATTCGTAGAATTTTTCGTCGAGAAAAGCTTTTAATTCGCTTTTTTCCATAGTCTTAATTGCTTTTCAATTTAATAGGCACTGCAACAACGGATGTGCAGCAACTTACGATGAGCCTATTTTAAAATTACCCCATCTTTAATTTCCACAATAACATCGCTCATTTTGGCAAAGTTACGGTCGTGGGTAACAATTATGAGAGTTTGTTTGTATTCGTCGCGCAACGAAAAAAACAAATCGTGCATTTCCTGTTGATTTTGGCTGTCGAGGTTACCGGTGGGTTCGTCGGCAAAAATAACCGAAGGCTTGTTAATGAGTGCCCTGGCCACAGCAACTCGTTGCTTTTCTCCTCCCGAAAGTTCATTTGGCTTATGGGTTAACCGGTCTTTAAGGCCAAGAAAAGTTAACAGTTCACTTGCTCTTTTTTCGGCATCTTTTTTTGCTGTTTGGGCAATAAATGCAGGCAAACAAACATTTTCGAGGGCAGTGAATTCGGGTAGCAAATGATGAAATTGAAATACAAATCCAATATGTTTGTTGCGAAAACGGGCAAGTTCTTTTTCGCTCATGCTCAGAGGATTGCTATTTTCTATCTGCAAAGTTCCACCATCGGGAAGGCTGAGCGTACCAAGAATTTGCAGTAGGGTCGATTTGCCTGCACCACTTGCTCCTACAATGGAAATAATCTTCCCTTTTGGAGCTTCGAGGGTAACCCCTTTCAACACTTGCAGGGGGCCGAACGATTTGGTTATGTTAGCTGCTTTTATCAATGCTCGTTGAATTTATTTACTTATTTGCTGTTTGGATTTATTTCGTCGTCGATGTTTTTAATTTCTTTGTTCAGGTTGCTTTTAATATCCGATATTTCGTCGGAAATATCAGCGGTATACCCTTCAATTTCTTTTTGAATTTCGCTGGTTGCTTTCTTTAATTCACGCATCCCTTTGTTAAAGAAACGAGCAAATTCAGGGATTGATTTTGCCCCGAACAAAAGGAGAATTGCTGCAACGACAACTAAAATTTCTGATCCACTCATGTTTTTTGTGCCAAATTCGACTCCAAATTTAGCTGAAATATTACAAATGTTATACTCAATGCCTCATTATTGCATTCTGTAAGCAAATCAAAAAGAGTGACGGATTCAATTCCATCACTCTCTTTTTAAAACTATTATCGATTGCAAATCAAATTACTGTAAAGCTGCTGTCTTGTTCGCTCATACGTAAGTTGCTGGCTTTTAAGTCGAGGCTGATTGTTGTTGCAGTAGTATGCGACTGACCGGCACTGAGATGGATTATATCGTTGTAGGCATTAACCGCTTCAACGCAAATAAATTCCTGCCATCCTTCGTCTGTGATGTCGTCCATTTTTGCTGCGGTTTCACTTCCCGGATTCCATACCACGGTAACATTGCTGCCCCGTTTGGCAACACGGGTAATTTGATTAAATGGCTGATCTATTATGAGACAATCGTTTATAACATTTACATAACGGCGGTTTTCTTCTTTTTCAATCGCCAGTAGTTCTTCTTGCTGAACATTGGTTGTGCTCTCGAACCCATTATAGAATGTTTTCCCCTCGAGCCCGGCTACACGTATGCTGGCAATTCCTGAAACATTGAAATATGAATGAAGTGCAGAGGAATAAGAAAGTGGTTCAGAGCCGGTGTTTGTAACTGTTAGTGACACATCAAGGCTGCGGCCAATGATTACAGTCAGCAATGCCCGAAAATCGTGTTGCCAAAGGGCCTTGGTTTCCTCATCAGAAGTAAGTTGCAGTATAACTTTTGTATCGCCGGTTTCGAGCGACGCAGTTTCAACAACTTGCCAGTATTTTAGCCGTGCAAACCCATGCATAGGTTTTCCAGGGTCGGTAGGATGTGGGCCGAACCATGGAAAACAAACCGGGATTCCGCCCCTGATGGCTTTCCCTTCTTCAAAAAAGCTAGACTCGCTTACCCAAAGAACATCGAAAGAGCCTTGCGGGGTGTAGCGCATTACCTGGCCTCCGTAAAGGCTTATTTCAGCATCGGCATATTTGTTAAAGATTGAAATGGCCAGAAGGTCACCTTCCGATTCGATAAAACCCAACTCTCCTTCAATACCAAATTTTTCATCTAATTCGTCTATTGTCATCATTTCTTTTTTACTGCTAAAGGTAGTTTTTTGTGTAAATCTGACAAAGGAGAGTTTTTTTTATCCTTACTTTTGGAGATAAATTTTTTTAAATAGAGTTAACATCTTTTTTATCAAATAAATTGACATTTAAACGGTTAATAATGACAATATTCGAATTATTGCCGATTTTAACCTCTTATTAACAACACAATTTATTATTCGAATAAACCTTTATCAGTATTTTTGGTCTTATTTTTTTAATAGTAAATACATATTTCAATGAATACATTTCGATTTTTCGGCTGGGGAACACTGTTCCTTGTTGTTGTGCTTATTTCAGGTTGCAGTGCTAAGCAGGGCAAAGAGAAGGCTGGCGGAAAAGGCCGGCAAGTTCCTAAAGTCGACGCATACGTGGTTTCTCCTTCGCGGGTTGTAAATGAGTTAACGGTTTCAGGGTCATTACTGCCTTTTGAAGAAGTTGTGTTAAAAAACGAGGTTGCAGGCAGGGTAGTAAAGTTGAATTTGCCCGAAGGAAAATTCGTGAAATCCGGCACATTACTGGTTAAAATTTTCGACGATGACTTGCAGGCCAATCTTCGGAAATTACTGGCACAATTGGCTGTTCAGCATGAAATTCAGAAGCGTCAGTCCGAATTATTGAAAGTAAACGGAATTAGTCAGACCGACTACGACCAGCTTAGCATGCAAATCAATTCGCTTAATGCCGAAATTGATGCAGTGAAAGCACAGATTCGGAAAACCGAAATATTGGCTCCGTTCGATGGAATAATCGGTTTACGAACAATAAGTGAAGGGGCAGTTTTGCAGTCTTCTACTGCGGTTGCTACTCTTCGGCAATCGAATAAAGTAAAACTCGATTTTAGTGTTCCCGAAAAATACAGTTCGCTGGTAATGCCAGGGCTTGAAGTGGAGTTTTCACTTCAAAATGCACCAAATGAAATATTTAAGGCTTCAGTATTGGCGACTGAACAGGGTATCGAAACCACTACCAGAAGTTTAAAGGTTCGTGCAGTGGTCGATAAGTCATCGCCTAACCTTATTCCGGGCGCCTATGCTAATGTGAAACTTTTGCTGGGTGAGAATCTTCAGGCAATAATGGTTCCTTCGAATGCAATAATTCCACAGGAAAGAACAAAAAATATCATTGTTTCGCGTCAAGGCAAGGCTCAATTTGTTGAGGTTGAAACTGGAATCCGCAAAGCTGCCTCCATCGAGATCCTTTCAGGAATCGCAGCTGGCGACACCGTGATCACATCGGGGGTGCTTTTTCTTAAACCCGGGATGCCTGTTCTGTATGCCAACGTTAAAACCGGTGAATTATGATTTCAGATGTTGCGTTAAAAAAGCCTGTCGCCGCTACGGTGCTCAGTCTGGTTATTCTTTTGCTGGGGGTTGTTGGGTATAATTTTCTGGGAGTAAGGCTTTATCCAGCTATAGACCCTCCTATTATTACCGTATCCACTTCGTATATTGGAGCGAATTCCGAAATTATTGAATCGCAGATTACAGAAGTACTCGAACGTTCTATCAATGGCATTGAAGGGGTGAAGTCAATTTCCTCTTCTTCATCTATGGGATCGAGTCGTATTACTGTTGAATTTGAGCTGGGTTCCGACCTTGAAAAAGCAGCTAACGATGTACGCGATAAAGTATCGCAAGCTACACGGCGCCTTCCCCTAGATCTTGATGCCCCGCCAACGGTTACCAAGGCCGATGCCAATGCTGAACCTATCATGATGCTTATAGCACAAAGCACCAAGATGAACGCGATTGAATTAAGTGAATATGCTGACAATGTGCTTCTTGAAAAATTTCAAACCATTCCGGGCATCAGTTCCGTTTCTATATTTGGAGAACAAAAACCAGCTATGCGGCTATGGATTGACCCGGTAAAACTTGCTGCCCGCGGCCTTACTATTTCTGATGTAACGTCTGCGTTAAGCCGGGAAAATGTGGAAACACCGGGAGGTAAAATTAGGGGTGACGGGACCGAATTGACCATCCGTACTTATGGCCGATTAACTTCCGAAGAAGACTTTAACAATTTGATTATAAAGCAAAACAATAATCAGGTAATTCGTTTCAGCGATGTTGGAGAAGCGGTTCTTGGTCCACAGGATGAAGAGTCGGGGGCAACGATAAATGGAGCTAATGGGGTAACGATAGCCATGATCCCTTTACCGGGAGCCAATACCATTGAAATTGCTGATGAGTTCTACAAACGCCTTGAGCAAGTGAAAGAAAACCTTCCTGAAGGAATGGAGCTCACCATGGGGCGTGATAGTTCAATATTTGTCAGGCAGTCGGTTCACGATGTTCTTGAAACATTGCTCATAGCCATTGTTTTGGTTGTGATAATTATTTTCCTCTTTTTCCGTAACTGGATTATTGCAATACGACCATTAATCGATATCCCGGTTTCGCTGATAGGCACTTTTTTCGTGATGTATATTATGGGGTATTCCATCAACGTGCTGACTCTTATGGGGATTGTCTTGGCCACTGGGCTTGTTGTTGACGACGGGATTGTGGTAACCGAAAATATTTTTAAACGTATTGAACGGGGTATGAACAAGTGGCGTGCTGCCGCAGAAGGTACCCGCGAAATTTTCTTTGCGGTTGTTTCTACTTCTTTGACTCTTGCCATTGTTTTCATTCCGGTTATTTTTCTTGAAGGGTTTACCGGACGGCTTTTCCGCGAATTTGGAATTGTAATGGCCAGTGCCATATTGATTTCTGCTATAGTATCGCTAACACTTACCCCAGTTCTTAACGTAAAACTTGGTGGTTCAGCTTCGCATCATTCGGCATTCTATAATAAAACCGAGCCATTCTTTGTGGGGATGGAAAGCGGCTATCGAAAAGCACTCAAGTTGTTTATCGGTCATAAATGGGCTTCATTTTTAATTATGGTCCTTTGTATCCTGCTCATTGTCTTTATCGGGGGTAGTTTAAAAAGTGAATTGGCTCCGCTCGAAGACCATAGTTTTATCCGTACATCAATTACCGCACCTGAAGGGACAGAGTTCTCAACTACTCAGAAGATTACCAATTCCATTGCCGATATGCAGTTGGAAACAATCCCGGAAATACGTTACGTATTGACACGCTATGGAGGCTGGGGAGGAAGCTCTGGTAACTCAGGTAATATTATGACTATGCTTGATGAGCCTGATTCACGTGAACGATCTCAACAAGAAATTTACGATGAACTTACCGCAAAATATAGTGCAATTTCGGGAGCCCGGGTTATTGCAAGTCAGGAACCAACTATTGCTACTGCTTTTTCACGAGGTTTGCCCGTTCAATTTGTGTTGCAAAATATTGATTTTCAGAAAATTCGCGATGTTTTGCCTCGTTTCTTGGAAGAAGCCAGAAATAGCGAAGTGTTCAGCGTGGTTGATTCAGATCTTAAATTTAACAAACCCGAACTTAACATCATTGTCGACAGGCTTAAGGCAACAAGTCTTGGTGTAAATATAAGAGATATTACCGATGCACTCAATATGGCTTTCAGCGGGGGACGTACCGGGTATTTTCTCCGGAACAACAAGCAGTATTATGTTGTAATGCAGGTTGAACGTGAAAACCGCGACGATCCCGCAGATATTTCGAAGCTTTATGTGCGAAACAATAAAGGGGAAATGATTCAGCTCGATAATCTGGTAAAAATTGAAGAAAACAGTAACCCTCCAACCCTTTACCATTTCAATCGTTACAAATCGGCTACCATTTCTGCCAACCTGGCAAAAGGTTACTCGCTGGGCGAAGGGATCGATGAAATGAACCGCATCGCTGAAGGGCTTCTCGATTCGTCGTTTGAGACCGATTTGTCAGGACCATCGCGCGACTTTGCTGAGAGTGGTTCCAATATTTTCTTTGCCCTTGCTTTAGCCCTGTTGCTTGTATATTTGATTTTGGCGGCTCAGTTCGAAAGTTTCAGAGATCCGTTCATTATTATGCTTACCGTGCCAATGGCTATTGCTGGTGCAATGCTTTCGCTTTGGATTTTTGGGCACACCCTGAACATCTTCTCCGAAATTGGTATGTTGCTTCTTATTGGTATTGTAACTAAGAACGGAATTCTGATTGTTGAGTTTGCTAACCAAAAACGCGAAGCCGGTCTTACCATAAAAGATGCCGCATTTGAAGCTGCATCATCAAGGTTACGGCCAATTTTAATGACTTCGCTGGCCACTGTTTTTGGGGCATTGCCTATTGCACTGGCCTTGGGTTCGGGTGCTGAAAGCCGCATTCCTCTTGGTGTTGTTGTTGTTGGGGGAATTCTTTTCTCACTCTTGCTCACGTTGTTTGTTATTCCGGTGATGTATATTGTCATGACCAGTAAAAAGCCAAGAAAGGCGAACAGCGAATTGATGCTCGAGCTTGAAAAAGAAGGGATTAAATAATTTGACATAACCTTTTGTTATTGAATAGTATTATAAGTGTTTCACATGAAGAATATAAAATCATTGTTGTTGACAATAATCGTTTTAGCGCTTGGCTCTGGTGCTTATGCACAAAAAGTTCTCACCATTGATGAGGCAATGGCCCTGGCGTTAAAAAACAATTTCGATATTTCAGTTTCAAAAAGTGAGGCTGCTATATCGGCAACCAACAACACGGCAGGTGCTGCCGGAATGCTTCCTTCGATAAACTTAACGGGATCGGGTAATTATGCGTTAAAACAAACTGGAAGTAAAGCCTCTGAAAACGAAGAGTATACAAACCAGCAGAATGGTATTGCTACCCTTAATGCCGGAGCCGAACTTTCGTGGACTATTTTTGACGGGGGAAAGATGTTTGTTGCCAAATCGAAATTGAACGATAGAAGCATTGGGCGAAATAAGGTATAAACAACAAGTGTTGCAAACCTTGGCCGATGTTATTAGTGCATATTACAATGTGGTTAAGCAAAAGCAGCAATTAGCAGCTATAGAGCAGATTATAAAGTACAATAGTGAACGGGTTACTATTGCTGAAACTGCTTTCAAGACAGGTTCGAAAAGTAAAACCGATTTGCTTCAGGCGAAAATCGATCTTAACGTAAATCAGCAGAATGCTATTAACCAAAAAACGGCGATTGAAACAGCCCGCCGCGAATTAGCCCGAAAGCTGGTTACTGATAGCAATTTTGATGTTTCTTCTGAAGTTACCTTCAATTACACACCCGATCGTGATGAATTGAACCAACGCATATATACACAAAACGCAACGATACAAGCTTTTGAAAAGCAGTTAGCTATTGAGAAATTGCAGTTGAAAGAGAATTATCGCACGTTGTTGCCACAGGTTAATCTTAGCGGAGGATATTATTTTCAGCATATTACCAACAATAATTTTGATGCTGACAATCGTTCGCAAAGCCGGTCGTTATGGCCTCAAATTGGGGCTTCGATGGTGATTCCTATATTTCGTGCAGGTAATTTGCAGCGGCAGGTAGCGTTATCGAAAATTGAGGTGGATATTGCTCAATACAATCTCGAAAACACAAGAAATCAGGTTAATACAGAATTGCTTAATGCACTAAATACTTTTGAAAGCCAACAGCAACTTTTAACAATAGAGAAGGAAAACAATGAGTTGGCTCGCGAAAATCTCGATATAAGTTTACAACGAATGCGTTTGGGCGAAGCTACTTCTCTTGAAGTACGAATGGCGCAAAATGATTTTGAAGAGTCGGCAACTAGGTTAACAAATTACAGATATGCGTTGAAAATAGCAGAAACCCGTCTGAAACAACTACTTGGCGAATTATAAGAACTTACAATCAGTGCCCCATTTCTGTTTGAGCCGTTTTTCCAAAGGATTTGAATTTGAACCCTTTCACGAGACTTGAGCACCAATTTTATTTACACTATAATGGCATATTAGTCAAAAATAGCTCAGGGAGCGGGATACCAATTGTGAAGTTATCCACTCCCTGAGTTTTCGAGCCTATTCCTTCTCAACCATTTCGTCAGTTATTCCACTGATAAAGGATTCAATGATTCCATCACGCAATGGAAACTTCTCTGTTAACAATTAGTTTTTCATTAGGTTTATTATTCTGAAAGAACAAGGGGATATTTCAAATTTCGCTTCTGATTTTTTGCGCTTCTAGGCATAAATCTACTTTCTAAACCAAAGCGTTGCATTGGGTTCACAAATTGTGTTGCGAACCCAATGCAACAGGTGCGGCAAAGCCCAGCATATCGAGCAGTTTTTCGTTCAGCCTGCGGTTTTTTCCTTTGTATGGATGGCAATGAATGTGAATTGCCGGGTTGAAATTCATCTCAATAATAGCATAGTTTTCGGCATTGGCCTCCTGTGTGTAATCGGCTATGATCATATCGAGCCCCGTGATTCTGACGTTCAGTGCTTGTGTTGCCTGCACGGCAATTTTCTTGTACGATTCAGGTATCTCGTCGGTAAAGTCGATGCTGTCGCCACCGGTGCTGATGTTCGAATTCTCGCGCAGAAAGACGGTTTCACCATTGGCCGGAATGGTTTCGAATGTTTTTCCCTGCAAAGCGAGGAACATCTCTTCGGCCTCGCCCAGATTAATCTTCTCGAGCGGTGTCCGATAACCTTTTCCCCGCAAGGGATCTTCGTTCTTTATAGCCACCAGCTCCCCGATTGTCAGGTCACCGTTTCCGGTTACGTTGGCCGGAACACGATGCAGTATTCCCACCACGTCATTGTCCATTACAAAAATGCGGAACTCATTGCCTGCAATAAATTCTTCGATCAGAATGTTGTTGTCCGCTTCAAAAGCAATGGCAACCGCTCGTTCATAAACGGTGGCATTGGTATTCTCTTTCAAAATGGTGATGCCCTTGCCAAAGTTGGTTGTTTTGGGCTTGATGACGATTGCTTGTCCCTCAAAAAGGCTGAAATCGGACAGAGCCGTTTGTGCATCGGAATAGTTCATCCCCTTTGGCACCCGTATTCCTTGGCCGTCAAGTATTTTCTTTGTCACTACTTTGTTTTCCATGGCCAGAATTCCGGCATAATTATCGAGCGAAGTTTTGGTTGCCTGCTGAATGTACTGCACATTCCCGTCGCGACTAAGGCGGACAAAGTTTTCTTCACGGTCGAGCAGTTCAAATGCAACACCCCTTCTGACTGCTTCGCGCAGCACAAGTTGGGTCGAAAGTTCAAGGTCTTCAAACCCCTTGAAGCTGAAGCTGTTTTTTTGGCTTTCGGCTAAATACTGACGGGCTTTTTCGAGATGAAATGCAATGTACCCTTTCTCTTCAGTCCCGGCAATAATCTGGTGTACATCACGCTTTGCCGGGTCATTGGCCAACGCACTAACATAGTCGAGCATGTTTCGGTAACCGCTATTTTCAATCTCAAGCTTGCTGTACAGTTCGGTCATTGAGCTGATGATGCGGCGGGCTTCGTCCCACACGTTTACCACTTCGCCCGACGAAGAGATGACCGTAATATCGTTGTGCAGTCCGTTGTGCGAAATGTTTTCATGGTTTCGGCTTGCTATTGACTGAAAGTCTGGGACAAAGTCGTCCTGTTCGTCGGTTAACAAGCCATAAATGGCAAGCCAGTGAATAAATTGCAGCATTTCGGGGGTAATACCAATCTTGCTCAGCGGGTTGATGTCGATAAACCTTACCTCGACATACGAAACCGACTCGGAATCCTTCAGAAACTTTGGTCTGACCGAAGCATACAGTTCTTTTTGTGCCGAAATCTTTCCGGTTTTCACCATTGTTTCGATGCTTTGTTTGTATCCGCTTACCGATTGATAGTCGGGGAAAAGCTCTTCGAGGTTACCATATCCAAAACAGCTGTTCCGGAACGAAAGTGCATACGACTTTGTATTGAGGTAGATGGGCAGGCTACGACATTTCAGGTCGAAACTTGGATCAACAACAGGGCTGCTGCCAAACAACAACACATAAAGCCAGCGGTAGCGCAAAAGCTGCCGGGTAATTTTCAGGTAGACCGAATCGGTAAATTCGGTAAAAGGCACAGTTGGTTCAACCTCCCGATTTAGTTGGTGAAGCAGGTTTTCGTTGAGCGAAATGTTGAAATGAATGCCGGAGAGTGCCTGTTTTTTGCGCCCGTATTTCAAAGCGAGGTTCTTGCGGTACTCCTCTTCTTTTTTGCCCAGGTTTGAGTAACGGGCAATCGGTATCGATTCCTCGGCAGGAATAACCGGAGGAATGCTTTGTGGCCAAAGAAGTTCTCCGTTCAGCTCAAGACTTACCAGGTCGTGAATGGTTTCGAGAAAGCCCAGCGCTTCAGAGATGGAAGACAATGGCGGCGTAATCATCTCGATCTGGCTTTCTGAAAAATCGGTCGTAATAAACGGATGTTTCACCCTGTCGCCAAAAGAAGCAGGATGAGGTGTTTGTGCGAAAACTCCTTGCTGATCGACACGGATATTCTCTTTTTCGAGGCCAAATAACCCATTCAGCCAGCGGTTTCCTTTAATTTGATTGATAAATGGTTTCATCTGATACTAATTTGTTTTTAAATTGCCTGAAGGAACTCGCCACAACATTCATTCTATTGTAAATGCATTCACCTTAAAGCTTGTTTCATGGTATTTCTATCTCTTAAAAAAAGCTTGAACAGTATAATATACAAAACGGTCAAAATGATGCCCTTTGCCATGCTGCTGATACTAATGCTCCACCAAACCGAAACCAGCGAATTGCTCCAGAATTGAATGAATAACAAAGCCATTGGAATGCGCAACACCGTTAGCGAGATGCTTGTAATAGCCGGGATATTGGTTTTGCCCCATCCAAAAAAAGCACCGGTAGTAACCATCTCGAGGCACATGAAAAGCTGCGAAAATCCCAGCACCCTTAAGTATGCCGATCCCATTGCAATGCTCTCTTCTTCGTTAATGAAGATTGAAAAAAGCGCTTCAGGAAATAAGATGAAGAGGCTGGAGGTAACAACTCCGATAACAAAAGCCACCGTAATTCCCGATTTGAACGCAACCCACTGCCCCTGGTAATTTTTAGCTCCGTAAGCTTTCCCCGACATTGCTGAAAGTGCCGACAGAAAACCACCAGCGGTCATATATGATATAGCTTCAATCTGGACACCAACTTTCTGCACAGCAATAGCCGCAGGCCCCCAGTTGCTGATAATGCGTGCCATAAAAATGGCCACAATTGTAAACGAAACCCGTTGCACTGCCGGACTTACACCCAGCCCAACAATATCTTTCAGTAATTTTTTTGAAAAAGCACCTCTTTCGGGGTAAATGGTTTTTGTTGCTTTTACTTTATAAAAGAAGAGCACTGTTGCTGTTACTTGCGAAAGAATAGTGGCAATAGCCGCACCTTTAATCCCTAATCCAATAAGAAAAATTAGAATTGGATCGAGCAGGATATTTAATGCAAAGGCAGTTGCATTGATCCGAAATGGAGAACGACTATCGCCATACCCAATAAAAACACTGGTGAAAAACAGGTTGATGAAAGTAAAAGGGATGCATAAACCTGCCCACACAAGATAATTGGCCGATGCCGTTTCGATAGCCACGTCGTTTAGCTTGACAAAACCGATCAGTTCTTTATTAAAAATCATCAAAAAAGCCAGGTATGCAAGTGCTATCACACCAATGGCCAACATTCCGCTCCGGATATAACCTTTAGCCAGTGTCAGATCTCTTTTTCCTACAGCGTGCGACACTTTTATGCCCGTTCCTACCGTAATCAATGCCGAGATGCTCCAGCTTAAATTCATGTAGAAACCGGCAGTCCCAACCGCAGCAACCGCACCGCTTCCCAGTTTGCCGACAAACAGAACATTAATGAAGCTGTAGGCCATCGACAAAAAAGAGGATGCAATTACAGGAAGAGCCAGTTGCAGAAGCTTCCTTAACCCATATTCCGAGTGGATATTCGTCATTGCATGTATGTTTTTATTCTGAATGTCATATTCTATTATTAACTGCTATTTGAAAACGTTCTTACAGGAGAATACAATACCTGCCTCAATAGTTTTATTCAGGGTTTATAGGTGTTAATAAGATGATTATAAAGAAAATATGCTTTCCGGAACGGCGTTCTGATTTTAATTTTCAACGTTGTTCTCCAACTTTGAAAAAAGCTGGGTGCTCAGGTATTTCTCGCCACTATCGGGAAAAATGACGACAATGGTACCCGAATCGATCTTTTTAGCGGTTTCGATGGCAGCATACATGGCCGCGCCACTGCTCATGCCAACAAATATCCCCTCTTTCATCACAACCTGACGAGCCATTTCAAACGCACTTTCGGTTTCGATCATGATGGTTTCATCAATTTTCGATGGATCGTATATGGCCGGGACAATCGCTTCGGCCATACTTTTAAGTCCCTGAATGTAATGACCTTTGACCGGATGTGCACAAACAATTTTTATGGCGGGATTGTTTTCTTTCAACGCTTTTCCAACGCCCATAATGGTGCCCGAAGTTCCAAGCGCCGAAACCAGATGGGTTATTTTCCCGTTGGTTTGTTTCCATATCTCTTCGCCGGTAGTTTTGTAGTGGGCAATTTTGTTGTAGTTGTTAGAAAACTGGTCGGGCATGAAGTATTTGTTTGGATTGGCTTTAACCAGTTCTTTTGCTTTTAAAATTGCTCCGTCGGTTCCCAGCTTCTCATCGGTAAAAGTAACCTTTGCCCCAAAGGCTTTGATCATTTTTATCCGTTCTTCTGAAACCGCCCTGCTGATAACAATTTCAACTTCGTACCCTTTAATCTTCCCGATCATGGCCAACCCGATACCGGTATTGCCCGATGTGGGTTCAATAATGGTCTTCCCTTTTGCCAAAATACCTTCGGCTTCGGCCTGTTCAATCATTTTCAGTGCAATACGGTCTTTGATGCTGCCCGATGGGTTGAACCCTTCGATTTTTGCAGCAATGGTAACGTTTGGGTTTGGGTTCAGGTGATTGATCCTCACAAGAGGAGTGTTTCCAATGGTTTGTAAAATATTATCGAAAATCATGGCTATTGTTAATTGTTCTATTGATGTGTGCAGTTTATTTTAACGCTTGTATGGACTGCAACAAGCTGTTCGCAAAGAAATCATCTGGTTTGTAATTTTTTCAAACAACCCAATCAATTCCTCTTTTTCAGAATCGGTTAAGATCGATAACGTATCGCCGATAAACTTGTCGTTGTTTGCATTGATCGAAAGGCATACATTCTGCCCCGATTCGGTAAGGGATAAGACAGATGTTCTCCGGTTTTCGTTCGGGATTGTCCGGTCAATGTACCCCATGTTTACCAGTCCATCAACCGTTCGGCTAACAGTGCTTTTATCGAGATCGAGTGTTTTGGCAAGCTCAGTAACCGATTCTGTTTTCTTATTTTCGATTTCCAAAAGAGCATGACATTGCGCTAGTGTAACTCCACCACAACAACACTCGTTGGTTTGCACAAATATCTCGCGTTCAAAACTCCGGAGTATTTCCCTGAATTTCTTTATCGTATTAATTTCAGTTTCTTTCATTACGTCAATGTTGTAAATTAAAACTGTTGCAATATACAACAATTGGTTTATGAAACAACAAAATTCACATAAAAAAATTTATTTGAGGAGTACCTCATAAAATGAATACGATCGAAAACAATTGTTTTCGATCGTATTCTATTGCTTTCTTGCTGAATATCTCAATTTTAAAAGCTGATCATATAAGAAATATAATCGACTTCTATATCGAACTCACGTTATTTTAACGTCTTCTTGAACTAACTTTTTCGTAGCCAAGCATTTTACTGGCCCAAGGAATAAACGTTTCAAAATTTGGAGCATCGGTATGGCCGCCATCGTGTTGACGCCATGCAAGTTGTCCGTCCAGTAACCCGGTCAGTACCGGAGGCATTTCCTCTTTCATATAATCATTGGAAACACCCAGATCTTTTGCACCCAACAATTTATAAACAGCGCCGGCTGCAATGGTAGCCATATAACTGCCTTTCTGATCGAGCCATTTTGCATCGCCTTGCTCAGGAATTCCATAACTAATAAAGGCCAGACGCGGGGCACATAATGCGATGAGTTCATGAGAATCAACGGTAAGGTCACAACCTGTTTTCCTGCCAAAGCTGGCCTGCTCTGCGCCATATTTCAGATAATTCCCGGCCATCCAATGGTATTCACCAGCACCGGTAAGGCTTTCCACTGCTTCGCCAAAAACCCGCCTGTGCAAGGCTGCACCTCCCTTACCGGATGATCCGATCAAGCCAACTGCAAAGCGTGGTTCAAAAGCGAGGGTAACCAAAGCAGCTTTCCCATAACGGGATACGCCTTCAATCCCCACCTTTTTTGCATCAACAATAGAATCTGTTTCAAGATAATCCAGTGCACGCGCAGCACCCCAGGCCCATGCCCGGAGCGAACCCCAGTCTTCCGGTTTACGGGGCTGTCCTTTATTCACTAACCCAATTATTCCCCGAGTGAGCCCGGCACCGTTATCTGCCTGAATGCTGCTGGGGTCAATGGTAACGTATCCCCAACCGGCAGCCAATAATCGTTCAGTTGACGAAGGTTCCTGGTTACGGCGCTGCATCATGCCAGCAAAAGGATCTTCGCGTTTGAAGGGTTCGTACGCCGGGTAACGTTTAAAGACCGCCTCCAATTCAGGATTATCTTTTATAAGCGTTTCTTTAAAAGCTTTATTGATAAGCTTCATGTCATCGACCGAAGGTTCAGCCGGCGCTGGTAAAGAAGGACGACCAAACATCATTAAAACGGGAACAGGACCTTTTACATTCAACGGCACAACCAACACCATATTGATATCCACACTAATTAAAGGGTAAGCACTGTTATCGACATGACCAACAATTTTTTTGGCTACAACTGGTGTAAACCCAATTTGTTCGTAATCGGTCATCTCAACTTCCCATTTTACATTCGGGATATTTTTGGGCAAACGTCCATACACTTCCTTCTCAAAACCTTCAACGATTTCGGGTCGGCGTTGGTTCCACCACATATCGGGTGTAGTTACTTTTTTTCCCTTGCTGGTTGTAAGCACATCAGGCAATTGGGGACATGGATTTGCCAACGCTTCATCGTAATTGGCATGGTTGGGGTCAGATTCATTTCCACTTGGCCCGGGTCGAAGCACTTTTATACCCAATTGTCCCATCATATTGCCATGGTCCTGCTCAGCAGTAAAAGTAACCAGCGGTGGGTACTTACTTTGATCAATGGTCGTTTGCTGTGCTTTCAAATTCATTGAAAGGATTAAAACGATAAATAAAACTGAAAACGCCCTCATAAGTATAAGTTATTAAGTCTTTAGCTAAAGTAGATTAATTCACGTATTTCAAATTTCAATTGGTTCGATTTATATTGGTTAATTTGAAGAGGTGAATTTAACGATAATTGTTAAAAATGCGAATAACTTACCGATTAATAAAGCTTATGGATTAAGTTCTGAATGGCAGCACATTGACTCAACAATCCATACAACAATAAATAGTTCCTATTACTGAGTTGTTGTCAATGAAACATAAAAAAGCCCGAAAATCATTGATTTCAGGCTTTATAATAAATTTAGATGGTTGTCTCAGAGCCTTTCACGGGACTCGAACCCGCGACCTGCTCATTACGAATGAGCTGCTCTACCAACTGAGCTAAAAAGGCTAATTGAGGCGCAAATATAAAACTTAATTTCTTTAGGTTGAACCTATTTTTAGCTTAATCAAACATTAACTCCACAGATTATATAAAAAAAACATCTCATAATTAGCATGCTCGATATCCTTAATTTTCTAAATTCGCCCCCTCATTTTCTAGTTTTATCCAAAATGAGAATTTATTGGGGTTATAAATAGCTTTCTTCTTTCTGAGAGTACAGAATAATCCCTTACCTTGCATCCGAAATAGTATTTTTACTGATCTGTGATAATGATAAGTACTGAATTATTATTGAACCTGTCGTGGGCAACTGCTCTGATTGCGATAGTTTTTATCGTGTTAGTCAAACCAAATAGCAAAGCATATATTGCCGCTCTGGCTAGTGTTATTACTGCATTGTCAACAAGTATTCCTGCACTTCAGGCATTAGGCGGGGCAACAAGTTCTGTATCAATTTTTGCCGGTTCTTTTTTGGGAAGTATCCCGATAAAAATCGACGGCCTCTCAGCTTGGTTCATACTTATTATCAACTTTACATCAGTTACGGGTGCATTTTATGGCATTGGCTATCTTCGAAGTTATCAAAACAACTCTGCTAAACTTTCCCTTCATTGGTCGTTGTATGTTGTTTTTCAGCTATCAATGGTTTGGGTTTGTATGTTGCAGCATAGTTTTGCTTTCCTGGTAGCTTGGGAAATAATGTCGCTGTCGTCGATGCTTCTTGTAATTTTCGACGGGCACAAACCAAAAACCCTGAAAGCTGGGCTTAATTACCTGGTTCAGATGCATATCAGTGTTATTCTTCTCACAATAGGGTTTATCTGGGTATATGCCACTACTGGCTCATTTAGTTTCGATGCTTTTTCAACATTCTTTGCCAATAATAACAACATATGGCTTTTTCTGATCTTTTTCGTAGGATTTGGAATAAAAGCCGGCTTTATTCCTGTTCATAGCTGGTTGCCCCATGCGCATCCGGCGGCTCCGTCGCACGTGTCGGGTGTAATGTCGGGTGTAATTGTAAAGCTGGGTATTTACGGAATATTCAGGGTCATTACTTTTCTTGAATCCGATTTTTTGATGCTCGGCGAAATTATTCTTTCGGTATCGGTGCTCACCGGGTTATACGGAATACTAAATGCAGCTGTTCACCGCGATTTTAAACGGATGTTGGCTTATTGTACCATCGAAAATATTGGCATCATTGGCATTGGGATTGGGCTAGGCTTGATTGGCATCGGCAACAACTCCCCGTTACTGTTCTTTTTAGGATTCTCGGGCGCCCTGTTGCATGTGCTGAACCATTCGCTATTCAAATCGCTGCTTTTCTACTCAGCCGGTTCAGTGTATCAGCAAACCCACACCCGCGATATGGAGAAATTGGGCGGGTTGATAAAGCAAATGCCCAAAACGGCAATATTGTTCCTGATTGGCGCTATTGCCATTGGGGGTATGCCACCCTTCAACGGATTTGTGTCGGAATTCATTTTATATAACGGCCTGATTGAAGCGTTGAAAACGGGTGATATTACACAAACCAGTCTTGTAATTTTATCATTTGCAGGGCTTAGCCTCATTGGAGGGCTTTCTATCCTTACCTTTTCGAAAACATTTGGGGTGGTTTTTCTTGGCTCACCACGGAAAAAATTGCATACAGTTCCGCAAGAAGTGTCGAAAATTATGCTGTTTCCGCAATACATTATTGTAGCAGTAATGCTTCTTGTTGCTTTCTTTCCGCGCTTTTTCCTGAATAGTATTCAATGTATACTTCAAGACGGCTTGAAGAATATTGCCATTTTTTCGTCAGTTGCCAGTTATTCAGACAATATTGTTGCTGTTAACTATTATTTTATTTTATTGTTGGTCGTTGTAGGAATAATTTGGGGAATTCGTTCGCTAATGGTGAAAAACCGGGAACAGCAAACCGAAGGAACCTGGGGCTGCTCCTATGTTGCCCCCAATAGCAAAATGCAGTATACCGGGAAATCGTTTTCGAAACCGTTGGGAAAGGTATTCAGTTTTTTACTGATAGAGGAGAAGAAATATGCAGAACTTTCTGATGGTGAAATATTTCCAAAGAAGCGAAAATATGTATCGCACTATAAAGACTTTTTTGAGTACTATATTTTTAACTTTGTTACTCAACGGATAGTGTTTAGTGCCAATTATTTCAAGTTTATACAAAATGGCCGTATGCAATCGTATGTATTATATGGAATTTTGTTTGTGGTACTTATAGTTGTCCTCACTGGATTAAATGTTTTAAAATGAGTAACATATCTGCTTATCTGCTGATGCCTTTGTTGGCTGTTGTTGCCATCCCCTTTATGAAGGAGAAAGCAAAAGCAATAGTTACATATTTAGAACTCTTGCTGGTTGCCGGGTTATCGTCTGCGATAGCTATTAGCGCAATTGTCGGAGGAGCCGAAGAATATGTTTTTGGCGGGAGTGCGGTAACTGGCCCAATCAGGCTCCAGATTGATGCTCTTTCGGCATGGTTTATTCTTATTATCAATATTGTTTTTATTACAGGGGGCTTTTATGGAATTTTCTACCTTAAAGCATACCGGGAGCAACAAAAGCAGATTTCATTGCACTGCATTGCATTCATTGTGCTTCACCTGTCTCTTGTAAGTCTTTGCGTTATACAGAACAGCCTTGTGTTTCTCATTACTTGGGAACTGATGGCTCTTTCGGCATTTATTGCAGTAATTTTTGAAGGAGATAAGATGTCGACATTGAAAGCGGGTATTAATTACCTGATTCAGTCCCATGTTTCTATTCTTTTTCTGATGCTGGGTTTTATCTGGGTTGCTGTGAAAACCGGTAGTTTTGATTTTGCATCTATTACTGAATATTCACAGTCGAACCCCACTTCGGTTGGTCTTTTCCTTTTCATTTGCTTCTTTATAGGTTTTGCTTTCAAAGCGGGCTTTATCCCGTTTCATACCTGGTTGCCCCATGCTCATCCGGCGGCTCCTACCCATATTTCGGGAATCATGTCGGGAGTGCTTATTAAGATTGGGATTTATGGAATTATGCGGATGTTGGTATTAATAAAAACTGACTATACCAGTATAGGCTATTTCATTCTGATTATTTCGGCCATCTCGGGGTTATATGGAGTAATGCTGGCAATTATTCAGCACAATGTTAAAAAGTTACTTGCTTATCATAGTATCGAGAATATTGGTATTATTGGTATGGGGATAGGCATTGGGTGTATTGGCCTTGGCAATGGTAATCAATTGGTTGCCTGGTTAGGTTTTTCGGGGGCATTGTTGCACACTTTAAACCATGCACTGTTTAAATCCTTGCTGTTTTATACTGTAGGCATTGTTTATCAGGCGACTCATACGTTAAATATTGAGCATCTAGGCGGGCTTATTAAGAAAATGCCCCACACAACCCTATTATTTCTTATAGCAGCTGTTGCCATTTGCGGTATTCCGCCACTGAATGGTTTTGTTTCTGAGTTTTTGATTTACAGCAGCTTATATCAATGGGTACAAAATGCTACGCTCGTCCCGCTTATTGTGATTATTTTTTCAACCCTGGCACTTGTGCTCATTGGAGGGTTGGCCCTTTTTTGTTTTACCAAAGCATTTGGGACAATTTTCTTAGGGGAACCAAGGAAAAAATTCGTACACGGAATACATGAAGCTCCGGCTATTCAGCGTATTCCTTTATATTTTATTGCTCTTCTTATTGTTGGTATAGGGATTTTTCCTCAGGGATTTTTTGGAGTAGTCAGCCATGCAACTTCTGTGCTCACAGGAAACAGGGTAGGGGAGTTTGCTCCAATTCAGGGAAGTATTGCTGATACATTGCAATACATCGGACTTGCTTCAACAGGTTTTATCGTGCTTATTGTGTTGATGTTCCTTCTGCGGAAGTTGGTCACAAAAAACAGGGTTACCACATCTTCGGTTACCTGGGGGTGCGGATATGTTTCACCCACACCAAAGTTACAATACACCGCATCATCGTATGTAAGGAGTTATAGTAAACTATTTGGTCATTTGCTGTTAATTGGCCAAAAAGAAAAGCCTGTATCGGGAATCTTCCCCGAACATGCAGCCCTTAAGACGCATCCTTATGATCGTTTGGAAAAGAGCTTGATAGACAGGCCAATAAGAGGAATTAAGAGCTTTTTAGGAAAGTTTGTATTCCTTAATAACGGGAAATTGCAATTCTCGATATTATACGGGATAATATTTATCATTTCACTGATAATGATCCCGTTGGTATATGGATTGATTCTGGATTTTTTTGAATTTATAAAACAACTATAATTATGTTGAGCCTATTTTTAATTGTAATAGCTGCCTTCTTTTTCACTGGCATTGTGGTGCGCACCAAAAGCCTTGCTTCGGGAAGGAAAGGACCAGGAATTATGCAGCCAATCAAAGATGTTATACGTCTTTTCAAAAAAGGGGCTGTATACAGCAAAACAAGCAGTATCATCTTTCAAATTGCACCAACAATCTACTTTTCATCGGTAGTGATGGCTATGCTTGTTGTTCCTTTCGGTCAATCAAAAGGGTTGATTAGTTTCAATTGCGATTTTATCTTTTTTGCATATGTTTTGGCGTTAGGCAAGTTTTTCAGCATTATATCGGCACTCGACACCGGAAGTAGTTTTGAGGGAATGGGTGCCAGCCGCGAAGCATTGTATTCGATGTTTGCCGAACCGGCTTTATTCATCCTTATGGGCTCATTTGCCTTGCTTACAGGGTATACGTCTTTTCAGGAAATATTTGCGGCATTGCATATTGGCTCGTACCTGAGTTATGCCTTGGCTACACTGGCAACTTTTGTTCTGGTAATGATTGCTATGATTGAAAATAGCCGTATGCCTATCGACGATCCTAAAACGCACCTTGAACTCACCATGATACACGAAGTTATGATCCTCGATAACAGTGGCTTCGATCTGGGACTTTTGCTAAGTGCCGGATACTTGAAATTTGCCATTTACGGAGCGCTCATTGTAAACCTTTTTGTGGGGATGGTAGATTATCAGTATGCGATACCCTTGTTCTTTATTATCCAGTTCCTTATGGCTGTTGTCGTGGGGCTGATTGAATCGTTTATGGCCCGTTTCAGAATGAACCATAACGCACAGTTTATTGTGGCGCTCACATCGGTTTCGCTCTTGATATTCTTCGGAGCCATACTCATTTTAGGGAAGTTCAATTAACGATAAAAAATGTAAAACAATGATAGACGTACTTCTGATAGTTTTCATCATCACGCTATTCTATCTTTCGATAGCCAACCGACTGTTGTCGTACACTAAAGTACTGGCAGTTCAGGGCGTGTTGCTTTTCTTTGTCGTGTTTCTTCAGTTGAATGAGATTAACACGTTGAACTTGGTGTTGATCATGCTCGAGACCATTGTTTTCAAGGCGGTGGCTGTACCTATGTTTTTAGCATATCTGCTAAGGCGGAACAATATCACCCGAGAGGCTGAGCCTTATCTTCCCAACTTTGTTTCGTTGCTGATAACAACAGCCATAGTGATTGCAACCATATTGCTTTCGAACAGCATAAAAGATACTCATCTGGATAAGATGTTCTTTGTTGTAGCCCTTTCGACCATATTTTCGGGTTTGTATATAATTGCTTCCCGAAGGAAAATTATTACCCATGTTATGGGCTATATGATTATTGAAAACGGGGTTTTTGTGCTTTCGCTGGCTGTGGGGAACGAAATGCCGCACTTGGTGAACCTGGGCATTATGCTCGATATTTTTGCCAGTGTACTCATTCTGGGCATTTTTCTCAATAAAATTGGAGACGTATTTAAAGATGTTGACGTAGAGCAACTTACTAACCTCAAGGATTATTAACCGTTAAAGCAGATCAAATGATTGGAATATATCTGATAGGAGCATTTTCAATAGTAATCGGACTCTTTTTCATCCGGAACAAACAACTTACCTTCGGGCTTCTTGGCCTGTTTCTGGTGTTGCAATGGATACTTACATTCTATTCATACAATAACTTAAGGAGTACCGATTTAACCTATTTTACCTATGATTCGCTTGCATTCTTGCTCTTGGTTACAATGAGTATTATTTCGGTAGCTGCAATTTTTCATAGTCACATTTACCTCGAGGACCAACCGGCACCTCCCGAAACCCGTTCAATATATTATGCATCTATAGTGCTTTTAATCACAGCGATAAGTGCTGGATATTTGGCCAATCACATTGCCGTTACCTGGATTTTCACCGAAATTACCACCTTGAGTGCTTCTGCCTTAATATACCATCACCGGAACAAATTAGCCCTCGAAGGAACCTGGAAATATGTATTTATTTGTGCTATAAGCATCACCTTTGTATTCATCGGTATCCTGTTTTTAAGCCTTGCTCTTGAACAGGCAGGTTCTCAGGATCTTAGTTACACTAATCTTGTTACGAATAGTGCTAAACTGAACCCGTTTTGGCTGCGCCTGGCTTTCTTGTTTATTTTTACTGGTTTTACGGCGAAGCTTGGCTTAGTGCCAATGTTTACTGCCGGTATCGATGCTAAAGACAAAGCCCCGGCACCCGTTGGAGCCTTGCTTTCGAGCGTGCTGATGAACCTTGGTTTTGTGGGCATCTTCAGGTTTTATATTGTGGTTGCCAATACACCGCTTCACCACTGGGCCAATATGGTAATTGGTATTGCTGCTTTCTTGTCGGTTTTTGTATCGACAGTGTATATGATTAAAGTAAAGAACATAAAACGTATGCTCGCCTATTCGGGTATAGAGCACATGGGATTGGTTATGTTGGGTGTGGCTGCCGGAGGTGTTGGCTATTATGCTGCCATTTTGCACATTATTCTTCATGCTTTTGTAAAGTCAAGCTTATTTCTGCAGTTCACCCAGCTGTATAGGGTGTTTCAGAACAAAAGTATTTACAATGTTGGAAATTATTTCAAATATAATACTGCCGGTGCCATGGTGTTGCTCACTGGTTTCATTAGTGCCACAGCCATGCCCCCTTCGGGTCTTTTTGTGAGCGAATTCATGATATTCCGCTCGCTTTTCGAGGCTAAGCAAATTATTGTTCTTGCCGCTTTGCTTCTGTTGCTCACTATTATTATATGGGCTTTTGGAAAAAATATTCTTAAAATCCTTTTTGTTCCTCCAGTTGATTTCGACGATAGCAATGTGCCGAAAATTAGCCCGTGGGAATCTCTTTCGCAGTTTGTTCTGCTTGCACTGGCCATTTATTTGGGGCTTAACCCGCCTGCCGAATTGGTCGAACTGATTAAAGAAAGTATAATGCTTTTACCTCAATGACATGAATTACATACAGATAGAAAATAATACCACCATTGGCATTGCCGAAATTCCTGAGGTAAGTTATCCTGTTTTTTTCGATGAAATATCGAAATTGATGACTGGGCAAACCGAAAGGCATTGCGCCAATTATTTTGGATATCGCCTGAATGGAAAAATTAAATTGATATGTTGCCTTGCCGACGATCTGACCCATCAAATTTATGTATTATCGTGTGTGGTAAATAATGATGATAACTTGCGTTCGTTATCAAAAGAGCTTTTATGCTTCGAGAAATTTGAGCGCGAGATTCACGAAAATTTCGGGATTGGATTTGTTGGTCATCCTTGGTTAAAACCGGTACGTTACCCGTTTAACCGTGCCGACAAATCGAAAACCATTGCCAACTACCCGTTTTACAGTATCGATAGTGAAGAACTTCACGAGGTGGGTGTAGGTCCAATTCATGCCGGTGTTATCGAGCCGGGTCACTTCAGGTTTATTTGTAATGGTGAACAAATTCTTCATCTTGAAATACAGCTTGGTTTTCAGCACCGTGGGGTTGAACAGCTTTTCCTCGATAAAAAAAGCCTGTTGCAGCGTACAACGTTAGCCGAAAATATTACAGGAGATACTGTTGTAGGTCATACCACTGCATTTTCGATGGTTTGGGAAAGTTTGTGCGGGTTTAAACCATCAAAAGATATTCAATTTGCCCGTACTCTTGCTCTCGAGATGGAGCGGATTGCTATTCATACCGGCGACTTGAGCGCCATGTGTACCGATGTAGCCTATCAGCTTGGGAGTTCGGTACTTGGACGTTTGCGTACCCCAATGATAAACTTTATGCAGGAATGGGGTGGAAACCGCTTGTCGAAAGGGCTCATTAGGCCTGGCCGGAATCAGTTCCCCTTTACCCCGGCTCTTGCCGAAAGGTTAGCGCAAATCTTTACAGAATATGAACCTGACTTTGAAGAGATCGTTGAACAAATCCGCCGGTTACCAAGTACGTTATCAAGGTTTGAAAGAACCGGGATTGTTTCATATGACGATATACTTTCGATAGGTGCCGTTGGAATGGCCGCACGCATGAGCGGGCTAACCCGGGACATTCGTTCTACGCATCCTTTTTATCTGTATAGCGAAATGAAACATGAACCAGCTATTAAGCACCATGGCGATGTATATTCCCGCTTCCAGATTCGGAGGAACGAAATCAGGCAGTCGATAAAATACATTAAGGAAATGCTTGACAATGTGCCAGATGCTACCAGTGAGGTAAATAATCTGGAAAATTCTTCGCCAAATGCATTTTCTATCGCGTTGGTTGAGGGTTGGCGCGGCGAAATATGCCATTGTGCCATTACCGATGAAAAAGGAGAGTTGCTCATTTACAAGATAAAAGATCCTTCGTTCCATAATTGGCTGGCATTGGCCTTGGCGGTAAGGAATAACGAAATTTCTGATTTTCCAATTTGCAACAAGAGTTTTAACCTTTCGTATGCTGGTCACGATTTGTAGTTATCAGCAAGATTAAAAAGAAGCACAGAGCCATGTTAGAAAATTTAAAAATAGTATACCATCAGGGGAAGCAATTTATTCCCGATGTTACTTCGGCAAAGGTTCCGGGAATTTTCAGGGGGCGGCCGGTTATTAGCCTCGAAAAAGTTGACGAACACGAGCTGCAGTTGGTTTGCCCGGTAGGAGCCATTGAAACATCGCCGGTACGTATCGATTTGGGGAAATGCACATTTTGTGGTGAATGTGCCAGGCGTTTTCCAACAAAAATTGAATTCACCAAAGATTATAAAATTTCTACCAACATACGTGAAAGGCTCGTTGTAACCGAAGGCGAAGATAGAACCATTGAAGTTGATCCTACTAAAGTGAGGTCAGATGTGCATCGAGTATTGGGGCAATCGTTAAAACTTAGGCAAATATCAGCAGCAGGCGATAACAGTTGCGAGTGGGAGCTCAATGCCGCCAACAATGTTCAATTCGATATGAGCCGTTTTGGGATCGATTTTGTTGCTTCGCCGCGTCATGCCGACGGGATTCTTATTACAGGCCCCATATCGGAAAACATGGCCGAACCGGTGCAACTTTGTTATGATGCAACCCCTGCTCCTAAAATTATAGTTCTGGCAGGAACAGATGCCATTAGTGGTGGAATTTTTGGAGATAGTCCGGCTATCGACCGGAGTTTTCTGAGTAAGTATCCTATCGATCTGTATATCCCCGGAAACCCGTGCCACCCATTAACCATTATCAACGGGTTAAAAGACCTGACAAGAAAAAAATAATTAATGCATTTTGTTTTTTTGTTGTTAAAAATCAGGATAGAAAGTACACAACACGAAAAGAATCTATAATTTTGTCGAACTTATATCAAGGAAAACTTAAAATATATACCAAATGAAGAAAATATTTTTATCACTGTTAATAGTTAGTTGTACCCTTACATTGTTTGCACAACAACCAGTACAACCAGCAGTTGCTGATTCAGTGGCAAAAGCTAAAATTGTTTTTGAATACTTGAATCACAATTATGGTCAAATTGCTTATGGTGCAGATGGAACCTGTACTTTCAAGTTTAAGAACGAGGGTACTGTACCACTGATCCTTTCTAATGTAAGGGCTTCATGCGGCTGTACTACTCCGAGTTGGACCAAAGATCCTGTTGCACCGGGACAAAGCGGAGAAATTAAAGTAACGTACGATACGCATCGAATCGGTGCTTTCGCGAAATCGATAACCGTTACGTCAAACGCTGCTGAAACCCCTTCAGTGGTATTGCGTATTTCGGGCGAAGTGAAACAAAACACAGAACCACAAACCAGTGTTAATTGATTTGCTTTTGATTGTTCTGTAAATGAAGGCATTATATACGATTGGATTGCTCGTTCTTTCCAATACATTTATGACGTTTGCCTGGTATGGTCATCTTAAGTTTAAAGAATACAAATGGTTTGAGTCTCTGCCTCTGATTGTAGTAATTCTTATTAGTTGGGGAATTGCGTTGTTCGAGTATTTTTTTCAAGTGCCAGCCAACCGAATTGGTTTTAAAGACAATGGAGGCCCTTTCACCCTTTTTCAGTTGAAAGTAATTCAGGAAGCGATTACCTTAATTGTTTTTACATTATTTGCCGTTTTTGCCTTCAAAACTGAAACGTTCAGGTTTAATCATTTAATTGCCTTTGTATTTATAATATTGGCGGTGTATTTTGTCTTTAAAGAATAGAAATATTTCATATAAAAAAGCCGGGGAGATTTTTCACCCGGCTTTTTTTGTATTTTTTTCCCTCACGAGCCAAAATTTCTATCTATCTTAATCAACCAATTACCATAGATGAAATGAGCATGATTTGCAGAAACACCAATCGAAGTGATTATTTTCCAATCATGCGAAACGGAGTTCAGCGATAGCTAATTCCATGTGGTAATAAAAAACAATAAAATATACACATGAAATTACCATGAATAAACCAACTGTATTATTAATCTTGTTGTTCACGACTATCAGCTATTATGCTGTTGCACAACAATCTCTGTGGAACAATTCACAACTTGTATCTCCACAAATCAACAACGATAACTCGGTAACTTTTAGGGTTGAAGCACCCGGAGCCCGCGAAGTGAAAATTATTGGTGATTGGCTTCCTTCAGCAGGCCAGGGCTCGGGAAGTGTTACGATGAAATTGGATGAAAAAGGCATTTGGAGCTACACAACAACTCCGCTTGCCAGCGATTTGTATAGCTATCTTTTTGTTATAGATGGCATTAAAACCAACGATCCGAACAATGTTTATCAAATTCGCGATGTGGCCTCAATCTTCAATGTGTTTATTGTAAAAGGAGGGAAAGGCGACCTCTATTCGGTGAATGATGTGCCCCACGGTACTGTTTCGCGGCGTTGGTACAACTCGCCAAGCCTTTCAAAAGAACGACGAATAACTATTTATACACCAGCCGGATATGAAAACAGCAAGGAAAAGTTTCCGGTTCTGTATTTGCTTCATGGAATGGGTGGCGATGAAGAAGCATGGATCGCGCTTGGGCGTACAGCTCAAATTCTCGATAACCTGATTGCCCAAGGAAAAGCCAGGCCAATGATTGTGGTTATGAGCAATGGAAATGCATCGCAACAAGCTGCTCCCGGTGAAGCTTCTACAGGGATGCACAAGCCTAACATGATGCTCCCCAATACCATGGACGGAACCTTTGAAACTTCTTTTCCCGATATAATTTCTTTTGTTGAGCAAAACTATCGGGTTATTTCCGAGAAAAAGGGACGGGCTATTGCAGGCTTATCGATGGGCGGTTTTCATTCCCTGCATATTTCGCGTTTCTATCCCAATACCTTTGACCATGTTGGGCTATTTTCGGCAGCCATTATGCCCGATCAGCAGGTAAAATCAAAAGTGTACGACAAATTTGACGAAACACTCTCGCAGCAGCAAAAAAACGGGTACAAAATCTATTGGATAGGCATTGGCAAAACCGACTTTTTGTATCAGGCAAATGCCGATTTCAGAAAAAAACTCGATTCTATAGGTATGAAATACACTTATTTGGAAACAGAAGGTGGCCATACCTGGACCAATTGGAGAACCTACTTGTCAGAATTTTCTCAGTTGATATTCAAGTAATTATCTTGTTGTAAGGGTGCTGTGCTGGAAGTACATGCCCCAGCTGGGCAGGATGTTAGCGAACGCTGCTGCCGCGGTTTGCAAACCGCGGCAGCAGGTTATGAGCTGATAAGCATCTGATTAAATAACAATATAATTGTTACGGCTCAAAATATAAGAGAGCAGGTGAATAGTACGTTAGTTTAGTATGTTTACAGGATTTCAATCGAAGAGCAGCGTTAGCTAAATTCTGAGTTTGAGAGGCGACAGTTGCGAATAGTTGAGCATATTTCGAGGAGTTGGGGTATGAGTGTGGTAATATATTCTAATCTTCGAGGTTTTCGATGAGGTACTCTTTGATGTGAAACATTTCGCGGCCGGTTCCGTTGCAGTATTCACATCTTTCCCATTTCCAATCATTATCGGTGTAGGGGATCCTGGCATCTCCTCCGCCAGCTCCATCGCACGATGAACATTTTCCCTCTTTATCGTATTCGTCAATCCGGATCTTTTTTCCCATTTGAGATAGCCTTTTTTCAACACCAGCAACAAGAGCAGTCCCTCCGCTTTTGTATAGAAGGAGTAGCAATTCGGTGTTGTCGATCGATGAAAAGAATTTTTCAGAATCTTTTTGTTTCAGCCTTTCCGATAACCCATCCAGAATGGAATAATGGAGCTGTTTGGTTGAGGCAAATTGGTTCTGTATCCAGGCCGACAATTTTTCCAAATCAGAAATTTTTTTGATAGCGATACGGGCTATGCTGAAAGAACCTGAACTTACATAAGATCCCTGTATATGATTTAGCGATTTTTGGGCAATGGCTATAAGAGCATCAGTATCAATGGTCTTTTCAACAGCTGTTTCCCAGAGTTCAAACAACCGTTGTTCGAGAACTATCTCCAGAAAAGATTTTCCACCACTGTTGCGTATTTTCCAATAAATTTTTAGGATATGTTGTTCGTCACTAATCTTTTGAAGAATCTTCTTTCTTTTTTCATCAGCTTTTTTTCCATAAACATTTTGAAAAAGTATTTCGCAAAGTTCAGTGTTTTGTAGCTTGTCGATAGCCGCAAAAACGACATCAATCTCTTCATCAGTGTTTTTTATAATGCAGGAAAGAATATTTTCATCGTAATGATTCTTTTCGATAGCTTTCAGCCGTACTTTAGGGTCGCTGTTTTTCCAAGCGGGAACAAAAAAGTCGTTAAGTTTCATTGGCGGTGAATTTGCGTGAAAAAGCCCACAAGATTTTCTGATGGTTTCCGGTTTCTCTTTTCTCAAAAGTATAAATTATTTTGGGATCATGTTGAGAATTATTCTCTTTGAAGGGCTTAAATGGATTAGATTTCAGGAGAGCAATGAAATGTGTATTGATAAGAATGAGTTTGTTCAGTTGGGTTAAGAATTTTGCTGTTCTATTGTTCGGTTGAAGCGTATAGGCAAAAGATTTCTGTAATGTGAAACGATCCCGATTGTGTGACCAAAATATATTGGAAAAATGGGAGGTCTTAACACAGTTTTGTCCCGGAGACCATAGATCAATTTCGATTTAATTTATAAATTTGTTCGTTTCGACGTAAATTCACACAAACCATAAAACAAATTAATTAAAAGTACTCAAATGTCACAGCAATCGAACAGTAACCTAAAGATTGGGATGACCTTTATGGCATCGATCTTTTTCATTTTTGGTTTTATCACCAATTTCAACATTGCGATGAAAGACCAGGTTCAGCTAGCGTTTACCCTTTCCAATTTTGGGGCTCAGCTGGTAAACTTTGCCTTTTTTATTGCTTATGCCGTTTTCAGTTTTTTGTGCGGCTTTATTATCAAACGTATTGGGTATAAAAATGGAGTTATTGCAGGCCTTGTGCTTGTAGCTGCAGGGAGTTACACCTTTTTCCCGGCTGTGGCTGCGTTGTCGTACCCCTTATTCCTATTGGCTGTTTTCATTATGGCTTCTGGAGTGGTGTTTTTGCAAACCGCTGCAAACCCGTATGTTGCAGCATTAGGGCCACAAGATACAGCTCCTGCTCGACTGAACCTTACCCAAGCGTTAAACGGGGTGGCTACAACCATTGCCCCTTTCCTTGCCGGTGTGTTGGTTTTGGCTCCCGCTGTATTGGCAATCAACTCGGGCTCGACCCCTGCCGATGCGGCTAAATTTGTTCAAGGCCCATTTCTTGTCATTGGAACTCTTGTTTTACTTATTGCCATAGGAATTGGTTTCATTAAACTTCCTGCTATCATTGGCGATACTACCATTTCATCGAAATCAGTTTTCAAAAAGCCACAAGTATGGCTTGGTGCTATCGGTATTTTCTGCTATGTAGGTGCCGAAGTGGGTACTGCTTCTCAAATTGCTCCTTACCTCAACGACAGTGGTTATGCAACCGACGTTGCTGTTAGGTTATCGGCTATTTATTGGGGAGGTGCCATGATTGGCCGTTTCTTTGGCTCAATTCTTCTTGGCAACATGGAGAACCGCAAAAAATATCAGCTTTCTGCCTTGATAATTGTTTTTGCTTTCTTCGTAGGCTGGTTCATTACTTCGGCAAATTTTGTTGATGGCAAATTTATTTTCGAATCGAAAATCATTAATGGATTCATCTTTTTGGGAATAGCTGTACTTAACTTTTTGCTTATGTTACTCGGAAAAGGCAAAGCAAACCTTGCCCTTGGAGTTTTTGGAACCGTAAATATGCTGCTTATTGTGGCCGCCCTTCTGTTGCCCGCTAATATTGGCATGTGGGGCCTTTTATCAATTGGCTTCTTCAACTCAATTATGTTCCCGAACATTTTTGCGTTGGGCGTAAACGATCTCGATCCTTCGGAAATGCCGCTGGCTTCGGGCATAATCAATACCTTAATATGCGGTGGAGCTGTTATTCCTTTACTCATGGGTTTTGTAACCGACTCGGTAAGTGCTAAAGCTGCGCTTATTATTTCTATTATCTGCTATGCTTACATTACTTTCTTTGCATTGAAGGGAAGTAAGATACGATAGATCAAACATTTATTATATAGATAAACATCCTTGAGAGCTTTCCTTCAGAAAAGTTTTCAGGGATGTTTTTAGTACAGGCTATTTTTATCCTTTTGAGTGAAAGGAATGTTGTGCATTCAACTCAAAAAATTAAATTTGAAAACAGAAATGAACCCAGAACAGCTTATAATTACAAACAATAATTATTATTTTTAAAATTCATTTTGCCGTTACATTAACGTGCTTGGTGCCAGATAGAACAATAATAACAACTAATCAGTAACTTAATAAGATAAAAAAGATGAAAAAAGTAGCAATAGGAGTAGATATAGGAGGAACAAATACCGCAATTGGCGTTGTAGACAAAGAAGGCAATGTAATGGTAAAAACGTCGATATCCACTCCTTCACATGGAGATATCGATAAGTATATCAATGACCTGGCCGAAGCCATTAAAGAACAAATCAATTCGGTTCGTTTGCTAAACGAAGAAATCGAAATACTTGGGATAGGAATTGGTGCGCCCAACGGAAACTATTACAAAGGGACTATTGAGCATGCTCCAAATCTTTCGTTCAAAGGCATTGTTCCTTTTGTACAACTGCTAAAAGAAAAATTTCCATCGCTGGAAAACATTGCCCTCACCAATGATGCTAATGCTGCGGCTATTGGTGAAATGATTTATGGAGGAGCAAAAGGCATGAAAAATTTTGTGATGTATACTTTGGGAACCGGTGTTGGCAGCGGATTGGTTGTCGATGGAAACTTGGTATACGGCGCCGATGGTTTTGCCGGAGAATGTGGCCATACCATGCTTGTTCCCGATGGCAGGCTCTGTGGATGCGGTGCTAAAGGCCACCTCGAAGCCTATTGCTCGGCTCCTGGCATGAAGCGCACTGCTTTCGAGATTATTGCACGTGACAATGCCATTGGCAGTTTACTCGCAAAATTCTCATACGAAGATCTCGAATCGAAAGATATTTTCGATGCAGCTGAAAAAGGCGATAAAGTAGCCCTCGAAGTGTTCAAAAAAACGGGTGAGTGGTTAGGACAAGGCTTAGCCGATACGGTACATCACCTCAGCCCCGAGGCCATTTTCCTCTTTGGTGGGCCAACCGCTGCCGGCGATTATATTTTCAAGCCAGCTAAAGAAAGCATGGAAAAACACCTCCTACCAATTTTCAAGAACAAGATACCAATCTATCCTTCGAAACTTAAATTGGGCGACGCTGCTATTGTGGGAGCAAGTGCTTTGGTTTGGAAAGAAGTTGATGCCTAGTATTCAATAATACTCTATCAGTTTGAATCCCGAATTTGCGAACTCTGCAAGTTCGGGATTTTTCTTTCGCAGCATCATCACAATAAAATCCTTTTCGGGCAAAGAAGAATCCTTTTTGGGCAAAAGTATTTCATTCTGGCAGGTTACTTTTGTACAATATCAACAATAATAAAGTCATGATCCGAGTTGAAAATTTGCTGTATTCATATGCAAACCAAGGTGTACCGGCGCTTAAAAACATTTCATTCAAGGTTAACGATCAGGAAATCTTTGGTTTTTTAGGACCCAGTGGGGCAGGGAAGAGCACTACGCAGAAAGTGATGACCGGAATACTAAAGAATTATCAGGGCAGTGTTACCCTTAAGGGGCGGGAAGTGAATAACTTCAACAAGCAATTCTATGAAAACATTGGAGTAGCTTTCGAGTTTCCAAACCTATATCTTAAATTCACCGCTCTCGAAAACCTTGCTCTTTTCGCCTCGTTCTACACTTGTGAAAAATATGATTTTCAGGAATTGCTCAGTCGTGTGGGGTTGTGGGAAGACCGAAACTTGCCTGTTGAGGCATTCTCGAAAGGGATGCGTATGCGCTTGAATTTTATCCGGGCAATTTTACACAAACCCAAATTATTGTTCCTCGATGAACCAACCTCGGGTCTCGACCCAAGCAACAGCCGTATGTTGAAAGATTTTATTTTGGAGCTGCGCGATAATGGAACAACAATTTTTTTAACCACACATAACATGACCGACGCCGATGAACTGTGCGACCGCGTGGCATTTATGATCGACGGGCAGCTCCCTGTAATCGATTCCCCTGAAAAGCTTAAACTTCAGCATGGTCGAAAAACCTTAAAGATTCGTTATAAAGCCGATATGCAGTTAGAAACCAAGGAGTTTTCATTGCATGGCCTTGGTTCAAACAACGAGTTTTTGCAATTGATTAATCACAACGAAATAGAAACGATCCATACGCAGGAAGCCACACTCGAAGATATTTTTCTGGCTGTAACAGGCAAACAGCTTTCATAAATATTTCCGATGATTCTATGTAGTATTTTGAGTATTGATTTTCTGGCTATCAAATTTAGAAGAATGAAAAATAGTATTATTAAAAATACCGCTCAACTTTTGAAACTTGCTCATTTCGATGTTTTATTTCAGTACAAACAGGGTTTTTATCTTGTATATGCCATCTTAACAGCTGTTTACTTGTTGTTGTTGTTCTATCTGCCTGAAACTGTTCGCCCCGAGGTTGCTGCTTATCTTATCCTCTCAGATACTTCGGTGCTGGGGATGGTTTTTGTTGGAGCATTGGTTTTGCTCGAAAAGCAACAAAATGTACTTCAGAGTCTTTTTATAACTCCCATGAAACTATCTACATACATTTTTAGTAAAGCCATTTCATTAACCCTTATTGCTACCCTTGTTAGCTCGGCTATTGGATTTATTCCGGGAGCAATGCTCGATAGGTGCCTCTCTATGTTGGCATCTGTGATTCTTTGTTCTTTGTTTTTTACGTTTTTAGGACTGGGAGTTTCGTCGCGTGCCAATACGTTGAACGAGTACTTTGGAGGGATACTTTTGGCCGGACTGGTTATGGTTGTCCCGTTAGCCTTGTTTTTTATTCACCCCGTGCTCTCAATGATATTTCCAATAAATGCCGCAGTAACGTTGCTAATTACACCGGCTACACAACAAACTTTAGTAAGCAATATTGCCGGAATTTCTGTTCTTATTTGCTGGAATATTGTGGCTTACAGATATGCGATGAGTCAATTCAATAAAAATATAATCCACAAATAACTAGAAGATGACACGAGATTTATACCTGATAAAAGGCGATTTGAAGATTATTGGGCGTGACCCAATGCTGATTTTGAGTTTTGTTGCGCCATTTCTGTTGTTGATCATTGCCCTTTTCTTATTCCCTATAGTCTCACAACTCTCCATCAAGTACTTTTCTCTGCCCCTCGATTCCTATTTCCTGTTGGGAAGCTTTTTTTTCTTTTCGTTGATTCCCATGTTGTTTGGCATGATTTACGGGTTTATCCTTCTCGACGAACGCGACGAAGGGATTATCAGTTACTTATCGATAACTCCATTGGGAAAATCGGGATACCTGAGAACCAGAATGATTATTCCGGTGCTGGCAAGCTTAGTTTTTGGAGTGGCGTTTCTTATTCTGACAGGTTTTTCCTCTCTACTCAACTGGTTTGAAATAATTGTAATTACATTGATTGTTGCAACTGAAGCGCCACTAATGCTGCTTTTCTTGGCCGCATTTGCAGGAAATAAGGTTGAAGGGATAGCCTTATCTAAAAGTTTTGGTATAGTTCTGCTTCCTGTTTTAATCGATTATTTTACGCAGGGAAATTGGCGTTGGATCCTTTCATTTTCGCCTCTTTGGTGGATCGAAAGAGCCATTTTTTCACTTCAGGAATATCGGTGGCTTTACCTTGCTGGTGCAACAGTATTTCATGGGTTTATTATCTGGTTGCTTTTTTCTCGATTTGAAAGAAAAATGCAATGAACCAACAAATTAACTAAGCCATTTACTTGTGGGTATTATTCTATTTTTGAAACAGCTTCATATAAAAATGCATTCAACGGATAGAACTTTCTGAAATTTTCGATAATGAAATCAATGATATCATTACTAAAAAGCTGTTCTTCAGAAACATTAACAGAAGGGGCAATAGACTTAAACCTCAAGAGTTCAATGTGTTCAAAATCAGCAGGAAAACCTTTGGGATTAGTTTTCAACTTATCTTCGTCGAAAAACGAAAACCGGCTTTTAAATTCAGGCTCCTCAATTATATCAATAAATTCATCGGAATGGTAATAAATTTCATTTCTGATAGCTTTCAGGAAAGCCGGATTGGGCATATACAAGCCGCCACTAACAAAACTTCCATTAGGTTGAATATGAAAGTAATACCCGGGATAACCACCACATTTCCCATTCTTGGCGATGTAAGCCCCCATGTTTGTTTTGTAAGGGGTTTTATCGGCCGAGAAACGAAGGTCGCGATAAATCCGGTACATACAATCTTTGGGTTGCAAGAATCCTATCTCTTTGTCGAAGCTTCGTACTTCGTTGATAAGTAGCTCGGTAAGGTGTGAAATCTTCTGTTGTGCTTTTTTAAATTCATCACGGTTTTTGTCAAACCAGTCTTTATTGTTATTTGCTTCCAGTTGTTGCAAAAAGTGATAGATCTCTTTCATTTTTTGATAAATTTGTTATTTATTCAAAGGCAAAATTAACGAATTAGCCTAAGGATTTTACTTTCAAACTTTATTTCTAATGGCTGAACAAAAAAACTATGCATTGATTGTTGCCGGAGGAAGTGGCAGCCGCATGAACGCCACTGTTCCCAAACAATTCCTTTTGCTGAATGACAAACCGGTGTTAATGCATACCATCGAGCGTTTTCACGAGTACGATAATGCCATTGAAATTATTGTTGTTCTGCCCGAAGCCCAATTTGAGTTATGGGAAAGCCTTTGCCACGAATATAAGTTTAGCATTCGACATCAGTTGGTTGCGGGTGGCTCAGTGCGGTTTGAAAGTGTAAAGAACGGGCTATCGAGAATCCAGGGCGACGGAATTGTTGCCATTCACGATGGCGTTCGCCCATTGGTGAGCTTCGAAGCCATTGGCCACTGTTTCGAAGTTGCCCGACTAAAAGGAAATGCAATCCCGGTAATGCCTGTTATTGAATCGCTTAGAATAATCGATGGCGAAAACAGTAAAGCTGTCGACCGTTCATCGTTTGTTACAATTCAAACCCCTCAGGTTTTTAACGTTTCCGAAATAAAAGCAGCTTATAACCAACCTTTTAACGAAGCATTTACCGACGATGCCAGTGTGTTGGAAGCTGCCGGACTGGCAATTAACCTTGTTCAGGGAAACATCGAAAACATTAAAATAACCCACCCGGCCGACCTCATCTTTGCGGGTTTGCTCATCAAAAACAGAAACCTCTAAAATTCACCTAAATAATTAAAAACCATGAAGCTAAAAACAATCCTATTCGTTGCAATTACCCTGCTGATTGCTTTTGTTGGATGCAAAAAGAGAGATGCCGGAACACCATCGTCAATTGAGTCGTTTCACGAGTTTGTGTACGGCGTTACATCGGGACAAATAAAACGCTCCGATGCAATTGTGATCAAATTCACCTCCGAGCTAGTTTCATCAGAAGAAATTGGTTCAACAGTTTCAAGCTCCGTGCTTTCGTTCTCCCCTTCAATTGATGGAAAAGCAGTGTGGGCAAATACCGACGCCATCGAATTCAAACCAACTAATTTGCTCGATTGGGACGCGTCGTACCAAGGCAAACTGAAGCTTTCAAAACTGATGAAAGTGTCGAAACAGCTTTCAACGCTGACGTTCAATTTCAACACAACGACCAAACAGATAAGGGTTTCGGAACGCGGCCTCTCAATTTCCGATAAAAACGACAAGACGTATGAACTCCCCATCGAGATTGTTACTTCCGACCTGATCGACGACAAAGAGATTGAAGAAATTTTTACTGCCGAACAAGATGGCGACAAACTGCCACTTCTGTGGAATCACCAGGCAAAATCGAACACACACTCTTTTAGGGTTTTAGAAATCAAGCGCAAAGAACAGAAATCGGAGGTTGAAGTTGAATGGGCCGGGGGAAAAATAGACCTCGAAAACGGGAAGGGCTCCATAAAAGTTGAAGTTCCTTCGTTAAAAGATTTTGCTGTAACCTCGGTTCAGGTCATCAATAATCCCGATCAGCATATTGAAATATCATTTTCAGATCCTATTCAAAATCAGATCGATTTACGCGGTTTGATCCAACTCGACAACGAAAATATTAGCCAGGTTTCGGTTGAACGGAACTTGTTGAAGATTTATCCTTCGGAACAAATTACAGGCACAAAAACGCTCAAACTGAATGCTTCTATCGAAAGCGAACTGGGATATATACTTGGTTCGAACTACATAGAACAACTCAATTTTGGAGGCACGAAACCTCAGATAAGGCTGTTGGGGAAAGGGGTTATTGTGCCGCAGAGTACCGGGCTCTATTTTCCATTCGAGGCTACTTCGCTCAACGCTGTCGATGTGCGTATTACCAAGATATTCAAGAACAACATCCACTCATTTCTGCAAAATCAGAATTTCGACAATATCTGGAGCCTCCATCAGGTTGGGCGCACGGTGAAACGCATGAAGGTCGACTTGACCAACAAAGGACCCAAAGATCTGAACACTTGGAACGCTTTCAACCTCGACCTGACAAAAATTATTACCGTGGAACCCGGTGCCATTTACAACATCGAAATTGGGTTCCGGAAGGAGTATTCGACCTATCCTTGCGAATCGAAAGATGAACAATCGAACAAATTTGTACCAATTGAAGATGAACAGGAAAACCCCGATAAGGAGTACTCGGATGTGTTCTACACCTATTACAACGAGTGGGATGAAAACGATGATCCTTGCAAATACGCATATTATTCGCCTTATAAATTCTTAAAACGCAACATATTAGGCTCTAACTTTGGCATTATTGCAAAAACAGGGCAGAACAAAAACACCAACATTTACGTTTCGAACCTGCTAACTGCCGAGCCTGAATCGGGCGTAGAAATTTCATTCTACGATTTTCAGAACCAGTTTCTTACAAAAGCAAAAACCAACTCAGAAGGAATGGTTTCGGTGAAAACTGAGTTCGATCCATTTTTAGTCATTGCCGAAAAAGACAAGCAGATTGGCTACCTGAAAATTGACGATGGAACCAGCCTGTCGCTCAGTAACTTTGATGTTTCAGGCGTAAGCGTTCAAAAGGGTATGAAAGGCTTCATTTATGGCGAACGCAGTGTTTGGCGCCCGGGCGATTCGGTCTACGTTTCGTTCATTCTCGAAGACAAGCTGAAAAGCTTACCCGAAGGGCATCCGCTTGTAATGGAAGTATTTAACCCCAAAGGTCAGTTTGTTCAGAAAATGGTCAGGAACAAGAGCGAAAAATCAATTTATCCGTTCTATTTCAAGACCAATCCTGACGACCCAACCGGGAACTGGCGGCTAGTTGTAAATGCCGGTGGAAGCCAGTTCAACAAAAGCATTCAGGTTGAAACCGTTAAACCTAACCGACTGAAAATTGATTTAAGTTTCAACGATAAAATTCTCTCCGCAAAAAGAAGTTCGAAAGGAAAACTGGAGGCAAAATGGTTGCACGGAATGCCGGCCAAAAACCTTGCTGCCCGTGTCGATGTGTCATTCAGCCAAATAGCACCCAAGTTCGACAATTTCAAAGATTACGATTTCTCTACGCCTTTCGGTGGAAATACGGTCAACAACCAAACTATTTTTGATGGAAAACTTAATCAGGAGGGAAAAACAGATATCACCTTCGACTTGAAAACCAACAAGAATGTAAATGGATTTCTGAATGCAAGTTTCACAACCAAAGTTTTTGAAGAGGGCGGCGATTTCAGCATCAACAGCATCTCGAAACCCTACTCGCCATACCCCGATTATGTGGGAATGAAGATTAACTGGTCGTACGAAGGTTGGAAAAAACTGAACATTGAAGAAAACCATGTTATTAAAGTTGCCACCGTTGATGAAGACGGGAAACCGGTTAGTTTGAACGGAATACAGGTAAAAATATACGAATTGGAGTATAGTTGGTGGTACGACAGCAACGACGAAAACCTAGCATCGTACGCAGGAACAACACATTACACTCCGGTAATCAGCAAAACAATCAGTTCTGTAAACGGGAAAGCCGAATTCACCATAAAACCCGACGAAGATATGTGGGGCAGACACCTGATGCTGGTCACATCGCCAAACGGGCACACAAGTGGGCAAGTCATCTACTTTGGATGGGATTGGGGTCGCGACAGGCAAAATGGCGGCGCTCAGGTTTTAGCCCTTGTTGCCGAGAAGACAAATTACAAGGTTGGCGAAAAAGTAACCATCGGATTTCCAGCTAACAAGAATGCAACAGCGCTGATTACGTTCGAAAATGGCAACGGCGTAATTGGCCAGCAATGGCTGAAAAACCTCAATAGTTTTACCGAATATACGTTTGAAGCAACCCCCGCAATGTCGCCAAATGTGTATGTAAGCATTAGTTTGATACAGCCTCATGGGCAAACAGTCAACGATTTACCAATCAGGCTTTATGGTGTAATTCCAATCATGGTCGAAGATCCAGAAACCCGACTTCAGCCGGTGATTAATATGCCTGCCGAAGTCAGGCCACTAAAGGAATTCACCATCAACATAAAAGAGAAGAACAGGAAGGCAATGGATTACACCGTAGCGATTGTTGACGAAGGATTGCTGGATATTACAAACTTTAAAACGCCCGATCCGTGGGGAAGTTTTTATGCCCGCGAAGCGTTAGGCGTGAAGTCGTACGACATGTACAACTATGTAATGGGCTCATTCGGAAGCCGGATTGAAAGCATGTTTGCAGTAGGGGGAAGCAACAACGGTGTCGATATGTCGAAGAAGAAAGCTGAACGCTTTAAGCCCGTAGTGAAAGTTCTGGGGCCATTCCATTTAGATGCAAACAAAGAAGCTTCGCACAAAGTTGCTCTGCCACAATATGTTGGCTCTGTACGCACAATGGTTATAGCTGCAAGCGAAGGCAAGTATGGAAACGCCGAAAAAGCCGTTGCTGTACGTGAGCCATTGATGGTACTGGCTACGCTTCCAAGGGTTTTGTCGCCCGACGAAACTGTCGATTTGCCGGTTACTGTTTTTGCCATGAACGAATCGGTAAAAAAAGTACAGGTACACATCAGCTCAAATCCGAACATACAGATAATTGGACGGGCTGACACAACCATTGCATTCAGTTCAACTGGCGAAAAGAACATTTCGTTCCGAATAAAATCGGCATCGAAACAAGGGTTTGCAAAAGTAAAAGTTGAAGTTCAATCGGGAACCGAAAAGTCATTTAACGAAATCGAACTCGACGTAAGGCTTCCAAACCTGCCCGAAACAACTTCGCAATTCAAGCTCCTTGCAGCGGGCGAAAAGTGGGTTTGCGAGCAATCTGCATTCGGGATAGAAGGCACAAATAAACTGCAACTTGAAATTTCGTCGCTGCCTCCGCTAAATCTTGGCCGGCGGTTAGAATACCTTATCCGTTATCCTCACGGTTGTGTTGAGCAAACAACTTCGTCGGTATTTCCGCAACTCTATCTTCCTTCGTTGCTATCGCTCAGTGCCAACGACCAACTAAGAGTAAAGAACAATGTAACAGCAGGAATTGAGCGGCTACAACGCTTTCAACTCGCAAATGGCGGGTTTACTTACTGGCCTGGAAGTTCTTATGTTGAAGAATGGGCAAGCTGCTATGTGGGTTATTTCCTTCTCGAAGCCGAAAAAGCAGGTTATCTGGTTCCTTCGAATATGAAGAAAAAATGGCTTGAATACACATCGAAAGCAGCTTCGCAGTATTCAATTAATTCGCAGTACAGTTACAATAATTACATACAAGCTTACCGTTTGTACCTGCTCTCGGTAGCCGGCGAGCCACAGGTTTCGGCCATGAACAGGCTCCGCACCTCATCCAACCTCAACAACCAGACTAAGTGGTTGCTTGCAGGGGCTTACGCGCTTGCATCGATGAAAGATGCGGCTTACAAACTGATCGATTTCAGGAATATGACACCCGATAAACCGGACTATGAATGCTATGGCTCGGAGTTAAGAGACAAAGGAATTATTCTACAAACATTGGTTGCGTTGAAAGAATGGGATCAAGCAGCAAAAGTTGCGTTGGAAGTCTCAAAATCAATCTCTACCGATGATTGGTACAGCACACAATCTACTGCCTATTCGCTGGTTGCGCTTAGTTCGTTTGCGGTTCAAACCGGTAGCAATGACGAGATAAACTTCAAGCAAATCATCAATGGTGAAACAACAGCAATTCGTAGCAAAACAAAGTTCTACAGTATTGAACCTCAGTTTAATAAATCGGGAAACGCAACCATCGTAGTCGAAAATAGCGGCAAAGGTTCACTGTTTGTAAATGTGTTCAATACAGGTGCGAAAAAAGATGTCGACCTAACATCGGCCGAAAAAGGAATGCAGATGGAGGTTAAATACTTCGATTCGAATATGAACCCTATCGACACAAAATCACTTCAGCAGGGAACCGATTTTACAGCTATGGTGATGGTGAAAAACAAAACCGCGGCAAGGGTTAAAAATATAGCTCTCAGTCAGTTGTTCCCGTCAGGTTGGGAAATAATTAACACCCGCCTTGCTCCCGGAGCCGGCATCAATAAAAATAGCCCGTTCGATTATTGCGATTTCCGCGACGACAGGGTTTACATCTACTTCGGGCTCGACAGTTACGAATCGAAAACCTTCACCGTGAACCTGAATGCGGCTTACTGCGGAGAGTTTATCCAGTCGCCAGTGATTTGTTCCGACATGTACGACAACAATTTCATGTCAAAAACTCCGGGCCGAACAGTGAAAGTAGTAAAGAATTAATGAAGGATTTTAAGTTTCGCAACCAACCAATCTGGCTAAAGGTAATTCTGTTACTTTTAGCCGGATTGCTTCTTTTTCTGATTGTTGTTCCAATGCCAAAGTTCAATGATCCAACGTGTACGGTGGTTTTCTCGAAAGAGGGCGAGCTTCTTGGTGCCCGCATTGCCGACGATGGTCAATGGCGTTTTCCAGCGACAAAAAAACTGCCCGGCAATTACAAAAAAGCACTCATCGGGTTCGAAGACAGCTGGTTCTATTTTCATCCCGGTGTGAATCCCGTTTCGCTGGTAAGGGCGTTGTACCTCAACATCAGAAACAAGAAAGTTGTTAGTGGTGGAAGTACAATTTCGATGCAGGTTGCCCGCTTATCGAGGAAAAACCCGGCACGAACCATCCCCGGAAAACTTCTTGAAATGTGCATGGCTATTAAGCTCGAAATCCTTAAATCGAAAAAACATATTCTTGGCATGTATGCGTCGGCAGCACCGTTTGGCGGCAATGTTGTTGGTATTGAAGCAGCTTCGTGGCGATATTTTAACCGTCCGGCCGAGCAACTCTCGTGGGCCGAAGCTTCGGTTCTTGCCATTCTGCCCAATGCCCCTTCGTTGATGTTCCCCGGAAAAAATGCCGAAAAACTGAGAGTCAAACGCAATAATCTTCTGTTGAAACTCCGGGATAACAACACAATAGATCAACTTACTTACGAGCTATCCATTGCCGAAGAGCTTCCCGTGAAACCGCTTCCCCTACCCGAAATAGCTAACCATGTGGTTGAGAAATTTTCGAAGACGGATAAAGGGAAAAACGTTACTTCAACCATCGATTATTCACTTCAGCAAAAGGTTAACAACATTGTTGAACTTCACCGTTCTAATTTATCTGAAAATCAGATTTATAACATTGCAGCATTGGTTGTTGAAGTTGAAACAGGGCAAATTGTTTCGTACATTGGAAACGTTCAAAACAGAAATAACAAACACAACGAACAGGTTGATGTAGCCGAAGCGCCCCGAAGTTCAGGCAGCATTCTGAAACCTTTTCTGTATGCCGGGATGCTCCACAGTGGCGAAATTCTCCCCAATACGCTTGTTCCCGATATCCCCATCAATTTTAATGGATTTTCGCCAAAGAACTTCGATTACACCTACTCGGGAGCAGTTCCGGCTTCGCAGGCATTAAGCAAATCGCTAAATATTCCGGCAGTAGAGATGTTGCAGGATTTTGGTGAAGCTCGTTTTCTGAACCTCCTCCGCAACTTGAAATTCAGCACATTCACTTTTCCTGCCGAGCATTATGGATTGTCGCTTATTTTGGGCGGGGGCGAAACAAAGCTCATTGAACTTGCTGGTGCTTACTCCTCGATGGCAAGAATTCTGAACCATTACAATCAGCATAAGGGATATAATTCGCAAGACATTAGCCTGCCACAACTAACCGAAAAACCGGCAAAAGATAAAAAGTGGAACCAGCAGTCAATCGTTTCGGCATCAGCAATTTGGCTAACCTTCAACGCACTGAAAGAGGTCAACCGCCCATCAGAACGCGAAGGATGGAGGAATTTTTCGTCGTCGGGCGAGGTTGCGTGGAAAACCGGCACTAGTTTTGGGTTCCGCGACGCATGGGCTGTTGGAACTACGCCAAACTATGTGGTTGCTGTTTGGGCTGGGAACGCCACAGGCGAAGGACGGCCGGGCTTAACCGGCAATCAGGCAGCTGCACCAATTCTGTTCGATATTTTGGATTTACTCCCAACAAATAAATGGTTCGACAAACCTGAAAACGAATTAATTACCGTTGATGTTTGTGCAGAAAGCGGATACAAGGCTTCGTCGGTTTGCCCGCATGTAATTAAATGCGAGATCCCGGAATCGGGGACAAAAACGGCAGCCTGTCCATACCATCAACTCATCCACCTAAGTTCTGACAGACAATGGCAGGTAAATGCCAACTGCTACGATATGAGCAAGATGGTACATGATTCGTGTTTTGTGCTTACCCCGGGAATGGAGTGGTACTACCGGAAATTGCACCCCGAATACTTTGTGCTCCCGCCATTTATGAATGGCTGTACACCTTCCGAAACGTTTAAAATGATGGAGCTTTTATATCCCAAGAACCTGAAGAGCCTCTTTGTTCCAAACGAACTGAATGGGAGAAAGGGGAAAATTGTTTTCGAAATTGCCCATCGCAACATGGATACACGCCTTTTCTGGCATGTCGACGGCGAGTACCTTGGCGAAACAACCTATTTCCATCAAATGGGGATTTCTCCCGATGCCGGGCCTCACAAACTAACCGTTGTCGACGAAGAAGGCAACCAACTCACTAAATTTTTCACAGTTGTATCTAAAAAAATGAATTAGCACAACGTATATTTGTAACGAGACAAAAATAATTTGAAAACAAGATGGCATAATGCTTGCAATGTTTTGTTTTCATAAGAAATAAATACTTAAGAGAGATGAAACGAAGCTCAGTCCTTACTGTTTTTGCAATTCTTTTTATTATCATTTCGTCGTGCAGCACCGGTAAAAATGCATTGAAGAAAGGCGATTACTACGAAGCCACAATTCAATCTGTCAATCGTTTACGATCGAATCCCGACTCAAAAAATGCCAGAGAAACGATCGAACAAAGTTACCCGATGGCACTCGACTACTATCGTCAGAAAGTGGATGAAATTTTAAAATCAAGTTCACCTGATAAATACTTGTCCGTAGTCGATATTTATAAAAAACTAAATACTCTGGCCGACGAAATTTCACGTTGTCCGGCGGCACTCAATCAGGTAAAGCCAGTTGTTTATTTTCACGATCAATTAAGCAAGGCACTTGAAATGGCCATTTCAGAACAATATAATTCCGGCGTTCAATTACTTCGAAGTCAAAGTATTAATGATGCTCGAACTGCTATCGAAAAATTTGAGTGGGTAAAAAATGCAAAACCAGGGTATGCTGATGTTGACAATAAACTAGCGCAAGCCATTGAATTAGCCACTATTAAGGTCGTAATTGAACCTATACCCTATATGGGTGATCAATATACTGCTTACATAAATCGTTTTTATTCAAAACTTTATGCTGATATTTCGAAGAATTCACGAAACCGTTTTGTTAGGTTTTATCAGGCCATCGAAGCTGAACAAATGAAGATTGTTCCTGACCAGATTGTGTCGATACAATTTGTTGATTTTGCTGTTGGAAATGTATATGAGAAAGAAACTGAAAAAGATTATGTGTCAGACTCATTGGTTATAGGAACATTTAAAGATGACAAAGGCATTTCGCATAATGTTATGGGAACAGTGAAAGCAAAAGCACATATTCACGAGAGGGAAGTTGTTTCGAGAGGCGTCTTAAACGTACGGATTACGAGATATCCCAATAAAACAATTCTAGAGAACCGAAACTTCCCTGGAGAATATGTATGGCGAAACCATTGGGCATCATTTAACGGAGATGATCGTGCGCTGCCTGATGATGTAAAGAAAATGACAAAATCACGACAGACCCTACCACCGTTACCACAAGATTTGTTTGTGTTATTTAGCGACCCGTTAGCATCAAATGCCTCGTCGTTTATCAAAAATTATTATCGAAACAAATAGATTATAATTCCTCAACAACCACAGCGAAACGGTATGTTTCAGCATTTTGAGCAGGCTTGTCAGCATAAGGGAACGGAGTTACCTTAACCAACTCAACCACATAGTTGAAAATAGTGTCGCGGCTTAAATCGCAAGGCTGAAAATCGTTATAACGTAGGGTTGTACTTGTAATGTCTATACCAGAAGAAGCCCGTATCTCTACATCAACATAGCCAGGGTTACTGCAAACATCGCCAACCGGGCAACGGGTATCTTCAAAATTAATGACTTCAAGAAGCAACTTGTCAGTTACTTTTTTTTGAACTTTGTAGCTTATCCCCACACTCCCATCGGGTAGGCTACCATTGTATATCTCTGCATTGTGCGAACACGAAGCAAAAATGAAAAGAAATACAATTCCCCCAATAAATTGTAATACTTTCATGCTTAATCTAAAAAATTCTCCCATCACAAATATATGATTTTCTTTTCTTTTAAAAAACTGTCAAACAGCATAAAAACTCATTTTCTGATTAGAAAATACATTTTGAAAGAATTAATGTGTTGAGTTTAATGTGTAGATGTAATTAAAATAAATAGAATAGCGATGCTTAACGTGTTGAATTCAAGAAAATGTTCGACTAACTAAGAAAAAATATTTTTTGTTGAAAAAGATTCAAAAATTCTATATACTTTTAATCAGGAACTAAACACAACGCTTATGACGACCGATTTTTCATTATGGTGGGAAGGCTTATCAGCACTACAGAAAGTATATTGGCTAATTGCTATTCCCTTTTCAATTTTCTTTATTCTACAAACAATATTATCACTTTTTGGCGGTGACAGCGGAGAGAGCCATGGTGATGCCGACATCTCTGTGGATAGCGATACAGGAATTGATTTTCAGTTTCTTTCAATTAAAAACCTTGTAGCTTTTTTCACTCTATTTGGATGGGTTGGCATATTAACCTCATCGGGAGGAATGGCAATAGGGTGGTCGGTCTTGCTGGCTGTAATTGCCGGCTTGCTCATGATGGTACTTATGGCTACTCTAATGTACTTCATGGGGAAACTAACCGAATCGGGAACCCTCGACCTCAAGAGATCAGTGAACAAAACAGGTACTGTATACCTGCCTATCCCGCCTAAACGAAATGGAATGGGAAAAGTACAGATAATGCTTCAGGGCTTTCAAACCCTTGATGCTGTGACTGATGAAGAAAATGAAATTCCTACAGGTTCGCTTGTTGAAGTAACCGGTACTCTCGAAGGCGAAATTTTAGTAGTTAAACTGAAGTAAAACACACAACACCAATTATTTAAACAAATAGAAACCCAAAATTTTTTACCATGGAAGAATATTATGTATTAATTGTAGGGGCTATTGCCATATTTGTTTTTGTACTCATTGTATCATTTTTCAGGCGATACAAACGATGCCCCTCTGACCGGATTTTGGTCATCTACGGAAAGGTTGGAAAGGACAAAGCTCAGGAATCGCGCTCTGCAAAGTGTATTCATGGGGGTGCTGCATTTATATGGCCAGTTATCCAAGATTATTCATTTATGGATTTAACGCCCATTTCAATAGAAATTAATTTGACCAGTGCTTTGAGTAAACAAAACATCCGCGTTGACGTGCCTTCTCGCTTTACTGTTGGTATATCAACCGAACCTGGAATAATGATCAATGCTGCCGAACGGTTACTCGGATTAACAAGAGTTGATATAAACAATCTTGCTAAAGATATTATTTTCGGTCAGTTACGCTTGGTGGTTGCTACCATGGATATTGAGGAAATCAACAGCAACCGTGATAAGTTTCTGGCAGCAGTTTCGTCGAATGTTGAAGCAGAGTTGAAGAAAATTGGGTTGAAACTAATCAATGTGAACGTAACCGATATCAACGATGAATCGGGCTACATTCAAGCTTTGGGAAAAGAAGCTGCTGCAAAGGCTATCAATGATGCAAAGAAGACTGTTGCCGAGAAAAACCGTGACGGATCGGTTGGTGAAGCCAATGCAATGCAAGATCAACGTGTGCTTGTTGCTGCTGCCGATGCGACCGCTGTAGAAGGTGAAAATACAGCCAAAATTACCATTGCCAATTCAAACGCTTCGCGTAGACAAATGGAAGCCGAAGCCGAAAAGAAGGCTGTTGCTGCTGAAAAAGTTAATCAGGCCCAAGCCCTCGAAGAAGCCTATGCTGCTGAACGGGAAGCTGAAAAAGCACGTGCCGAGCGCGATAAAGCAGCTCAAACTGCCGACATTGTGATCCCGGCCATGGTAGACAAGGAAAAAGTTGAAATTGCCGCAGAAGCTATTGCCGAACAAACCCGACGTCATGCTAAAGGGGAAGCCGATGCTATTTTCATGAAAATGGAAGCTGAAGCAAAGGGTATTTATGAAGTACTTACTAAACAAGCCGAGGGATTCCGCAAATTGGTGGCAGCAGCAGGCGATGACCCGAATAGCGCTGTAAAACTGATGATTGCCGACAAGCTTCCTGAATTGACTAAGATACAGGTTGAAGCGGTCAAGAATCTTAAAATCGATAAGATTACTGTTTGGGACAATATGTCGGGCGGGAAAGATGGTAATTCACCTACTTCAGCAAAATTTTTATCTGGAATGCTTGGAGCAATTCCTCCTTATGAAGAGCTCTTTAAAATGGCCGGAATGGAATTGCCCGACTACCTCAAAGGAAAAACAAAACCTGAGGAAAATCAACCAAAGGAAGCTGAAGTTGTTGAGGAATAATCACTTTTAAGATAAGAATGAGGTTGTCGGGGTACATTTTCGGCAACCTCTTTTTTTGAATTGCAATGATGTTGAGAACACACTATTTTTAGGTCAATTTTAAAAAGAAGAAAATGATCCTAGAAGCATGGAACACAGAAAATAAGTGGTTGCATTTTGATGATAGTATCTATCTTGATGACCATTGTGAAAAAGAAGAATTAAAGGTTAATGTTCCCGGGTTTTCTTCTTCTGCGATGCTTATTTTTATGAAAGGCGTATTAATTATGTATGCCAAGCACCATTCCGAAGCTTCACAAACCATACGATCGAGGCAGGATGGAAATATCGCAATAATGTCGTTCCAACTTAATGGAAATTTTAATGTTACAGAGAAAAATTACGAGCCCTATCGTATTTTTCAAAACGACTTACACAACACTTTTTATACCAATAAACGGGAGCTAGTTTTTGAAGCACCCCCAATTTTTGAAAACTTCAGGGTGGTAATGTCTCCGGCATTTTTCGACCAGTTGTTAGCCAAATATCACGGCCGTTTTTCATTGTATGCCGATATGATTAAAAAAGGCGATTATTTTAACCTGTATGAAATGCCTCTTCCTATATCGCCTCGTATGAAGATAATAATCAGAGATATATTGTTTCATAACGTAAGCGACAATCTGCTTTCAAAGGTTTTTTATGACACCAAAATCACTGAGCTTTTTGGCTGTCAGCTTGAGCAAATTTTGTCGTTGAAGAATGATAAACGTAAAATTGAATTATCACCAACCGAGCGTAAGAAAATACAGGAAGCTCAAACATTGCTGCTGCAAAACCTGTCTGATTACCCAAGCATCAGTACCATTTCGCGTAGCGTGGCTATTAACGAGAACAAACTCAAAAGGGGTTTTAAAGAAGTATTTGGAACCAGTATATACAATTATCTGCTAACAATAAGAATATCAAAAGCTATCGAGTTGCTTGAAAACCCAGGACTAAACATCGACGATATTGCCAGCCAGTTAGGATACACTGATTCGGCTCATTTTTCAAGAGCTTTCAGGCGAATAAAAGGGGTACCTCCGGGGCAATACCGTCGTGAAATGTTCAACCAATAATGTCAGAAAGAAATGCCAATTTTAAAGCCGGGTTCCAGGCTCCAGGGTAAAGGCATATCATCGCCCGGGGCAAAAATATACTTGTGGTTTCCTAGCGGGAAATGAGCAACTAGAGTCGGCCCAAAGTACACTAAATTCTTAATGTTGAACAAAAATCCGGTTGAGATACCCGCCATGAAATAATTCAATTTTTGATTGTAGCCCTTTTCACTTTTCAAGGTGGCATGTTCGAAAAGTAGTGATGGCCCCAAATAGAAATGCTTGTATTTTTTGTTGAAAAAATATTCAGACCGTAGGTTAAGAATAGTGCTTTTATCGGAAACAAAACCATCAGGCAAATGATTTTTCACCAAATTGAAATGCCCAACAACAATGCTGTTTTTGAAGCCTTTATATCCGTACCAACCGCCAATGTAAAAGCTTTCCGGAAACTTCCCAATCCGCCAAGCCAGCAAATCAGTTTCAACGCCTTTATTATTTATTGGTTTGTCCTGGGCGCAAACAGCTGTAGCAATAAGCAAACCAATTAATAGGAAAAAATTTCTCATGATAGATATGTGTTATTACGTTTAAATCCTGAACACTTGTTTATTTACTTTCATTTGAATGAATGACAGAGAACAAGCTCTTGGGTTGCAAAACAGACTGTTCATCTGCAATTTCTATATAGAAGCGGTTGTAATTTATTCTTTTGAAATTCACATCAACTTAACACAAATGACTTTTATATTATGTTGATATATTGTATGTTGCGGGTAGTTGTGTCTGATGGAGTATCTTATGGCAATTAGAAAGGTTTTAAATAACAACTTTTTACCTGTTAAAAATTGCGTCGGAAGGGGAATCAATCTACTTTTGTATTTCTTTTTTAGGAATAATAACTTTTATAAATAACAATAAATAAGATTCTTATGAGCAAAGGAAGTTTTCTCAACGCTTCTATTGGCCGTAAATTTTTAATGAGCATAACAGGCTTATTCCTGATTATGTTTCTTATGGTACACATGTCCATCAATCTTCTGTTAATATTCGATGATAGTGGAGATTTGTACAATATTGCGGCACATTTTATGGCGACAAATCCATTGATTAAGATCATGGAACCTATTTTGGCTCTTGGTTTTGTTATTCACATTGCTTGGTCGTTAATTATTACGTACCAAAATATGAAAGCAAGGCCTGTGAATTATGCCAAAACCGAACAAGGAATAAACAGTGCTTGGGCATCGCGCAATATGCTGATCCTTGGTGCTATGTTGTTCATCTACATGGGTATTCACCTTGCAAACTTTTGGTGGAAAATGAAATTTGCCGGCGATCCGCTTCTCGAACACATTACCGTAAAAGGGGTAGAAATGGAAAACGCTTATGCATTGGTTTCTGAACTATTTAAAAACAGTGTGATCTTTTCTATCGTTTACATTTTGGGCGGATGGTTGCTTGGATTACACATTTCTCACGGTTTCTGGTCGGCGTTCCAAACCATTGGTTTGAACAACCAGATCTGGAGAAAACGTTTGTTCATTGTTGCCAAAGTTATTGGTTGGATTTTCACCATTGGTTTTGGCATCATTCCAATCTATTTTATGATTAAATTCTAACAGGAGGAATTCATACTATGAGTACTATTGACAATAAAATACCTGCTGGGCCATTGGCCGAAAAATGGTCGAAACACAAAGCGGCCATTAAAGTAGTTAGCCCTGCAAACAAGCGTAAGCTCGATGTAATTGTTGTTGGAACAGGTTTGGCTGGAGCTTCGGCTGCCGCTTCACTTTCCGAACTTGGTTATAATGTTCACGCTTTCTGTTACCAGGATAGTCCACGCCGTGCACACTCAATTGCTGCACAGGGTGGTATCAATGCCGCAAAAAATTACCAAAACGATAACGACTCAGTTTATCGTCTTTTCTACGATACCATTAAGGGTGGCGACTACCGTGCCCGCGAAGCCAACGTGTACCGTTTGGCCGAAGTTTCGCCATTGATCATTGACCAATGTGTGGCTCAAGGTGTTCCTTTTGCACGCGAATACGGTGGCTTGCTCGACAACCGCTCATTTGGTGGGGTGTTGGTAAGCCGTACGTTTTATGCCCGTGGGCAAACCGGACAACAATTGTTGTTGGGTGCTTACAGCGCATTGAACCGCCAAATTGCAAAAGGCGGCGTTAAAATGTACACCCGTCACGAAATGCTCGACGTGGTTGTGAAAGAAGGAAAAGCCCGCGGTATTATTGCCCGCGACATGGTAACCGGACAAGTAAAACGCTTTGGTGCACACGCCGTAGTGGTTGCAACAGGTGGATACGGCAACGTGTTCTTTCTCTCGACCAACGCAATGGGCTGCAATGGCTCAGCTGCATGGCAGTGCTACAAAAAAGGCGCTTGGTTTGGCAACCCTTGCTTTGTGCAAATTCACCCAACTTGTATCCCTGTTCACGGAGATCAACAATCGAAATTGACTTTGATGTCAGAATCGTTGCGTAATGATGGCCGTTGCTGGGTTCCAAAGAAAAAAGAAGACGCTGAAAAATTACAAAAAGGTCTTATCAAAGCGAATGATATACCCGAGGAAGACCGCGACTTCTACCTCGAACGCCGTTACCCAAGTTACGGGAACTTGGTTCCCCGCGACGTGGCCTCGCGCGCTGCAAAAGAACGTTGCGATGCTGGCTATGGCGTAAACAACACCGGGTTGGCCGTTTACCTCGATTTCAAATACTCCATCGAACGTTTGGGCAAAAAGGTAATTGAAGCACGTTATGGTAACTTGTTCCAGATGTACGAAAAAATTACCGATGTTGATCCTTATACCGAACCAATGCAAATTTATCCTGCCATCCACTATTCGATGGGCGGACTTTGGGTAGATTACAACCTGATGACAAACATTCCAGGTTTGTACGCGATTGGTGAAGCAAACTTCAGCGATCACGGAGCAAACCGTTTGGGAGCTTCGGCTTTGATGCAAGGTTTGGCCGACGGTTACTTCGTACTGCCTTACACCATTGGCGATTATTTGGCAAATGAAATCATGACGCCCAAAATCGACACCAAAGCACCCGAGTTCGACGAAGCCGAAAAAGCTGTTACCGGACGCTTGCAACAGTTGTTCAACATCAAAGGAAAAGAACCCGTTGACTACTTCCACAAAAAATTGGGCCACATTATGTGGGACTATGTGGGCATGAGCCGCAACGAAGCTGGTTTGATCAAAGCCATTGCCATGATGAAAGAACTTAAAAAGGAGTTCTGGAGAAATGTGCGCATTCCGGGCGAAATGAACAACGTGAACCCAGAGCTCGAAAAAGCAGGCCGCGTGGCCGATGCCATCGAAATGGGTATCCTGATGGCACAAGATGCTTTGGACCGCAACGAATCGTGTGGTGGCCACTTCCGCGAAGAATCGGTATCTGAAGATGGCGAAGCACAACGCAACGACGAGAAATTCACCTATGTTTCTTGCTGGGAATACAAAGGTGAACAAGCTGAACCTGTTCTTCACAAAGAAGATTTGGTATTCGAGAATATTAAATTGAGTCAGAGAAGCTATAAATAGTTGGTAAAATGGCAGATATAACTTTAAATAAGATATACGTTAAAGTTTGGAGGCAAAACAGTCCGAAAGATAGCGGACGCTTCGAAACGTATGAGGTGGAAAACATCTCGCAGGGCAGCTCGTTCTTGGAAATGCTCGACATTTTGAACGACAACTTGATTCGTGAAGGAAAAGATCCGATTGCATTTGACCACGATTGCCGCGAAGGCATTTGCGGAATGTGCAGTTTGTATGTGAACGGCCGTGCTCACGGGCCAGACCGCGACATCACCACTTGCCAGTTGCACATGCGCAAGTTCAAAGAAGGTGAAACCATCACCATCGAACCTTGGCGTGCAGGTGCCTTCCCAGTTATCAAAGACTTGATTGTAGACCGTACCGCTTTTGAAAAAATTCAGCAGGCCGGTGGTTTCGTTTCTGTAAATACAGGTGGTGTTCCCGATGGTAACGCCATTCCAATCAGCAAAGTTGATGCCGACGAAGCGATGGATGCTGCTGCTTGTATTGGCTGTGGCGCTTGTGTTGCTACTTGTAAAAACTCTTCGGCCATGTTATTTGTTGCCGCAAAAGTTTCGCAGTTTGCCAAATTACCTCAAGGTAAAGTTGAAGGCGCACGCCGTGCAAAAGCCATGGTTGCCAAAATGGATGAACTGGGCTTTGGTGGTTGTACCAATACCGGCGCTTGCGAGTTGGAATGCCCAAAAGCAATCAGCATTTCGCACATTGCCCGCTTGAACCGCGAGTATTTGGTTGCTAAGCTAGCCGATTAAGTAGATAAGTTATCTTTTATATCAATAGTTACAGCCTCTTCTTTTACGAAGGGGCTGTTTCTTTTTTGGTATTTGCAACATTGTTGTTTATACTGGCCGAGACGTGCAGGGTGTATACGTGTGGTTCTTATGGAATTGCATGGTTTCACATTGGCCGTCAATCGATTAGTTTTTTGAGGATCACTTTAATATTCGGGTGGATTATAAAGAGTCAACTCCAATTATGAAGTGATCCGTTTTTGTTGAACCGACAGTTTTATTATGGGCGTCATATCAAAAAAGGGAAAGCATCGCTGCTTCCCCTTTTTGTGGTGCCTCCAAGAATCGAACTAGGGACACACGGATTTTCAGTCCGTTGCTCTACCAACTGAGCTAAGGCACCCTTTTCAAATCGAGGTGCAAATATATTATTTAATTTTTTATCTCCAAAAGTTATCTTTAGAAGTTTATCCGATAAAGCATCATCGGGTAAAGTAATTGCTGATAAACATATTTAATCGACTTCGATGGATCATCATAATAACGGGAATACACGTTGTGGTGATTGGTCATGTTTGTTACATCGAGTGCCCACTCCTGGGTCGATTTCTTCCCGTTCTTTTTAAACGAAATACGTCCATCAAGCTTAAAATAGTTCTTTTCACGCTGTGAATAGGTTTTTGAATTGTCGTAAACTGCTTCTCCCTTTAGGATTGATTTTTCAAGGTCGATATATGGGTTACGCTTTCCGCCGGCCCAGACAACACGCAAATTCAAATCAATCGACATCGTATGGTTAATTGGGATCTGATATCCGCCAAGCGCATTAACCACATAGTTGGAATTGAATTCTGTGTTGTGCCAGATATTGTCGCTGCCTTTATATTTCGAATCGAATATTGACGTCGTAGCCAAAAAGTAGTAATTATCTGAAAGGTATTTTTCAAGGGTGATTTCAGCCCCGTAATTTCTGCCTAATCCATTGTTCAACAAATTGGCAGCCCGCTGCTGATGGAACTTGTTTCCCTCGTTTACCATTGAAAACGGGCTGGGGTCTTTATCTACAGGAATGGAAGTCAGATGCTGGTAATATGTCTCGATTTTTAGTTTCATATTCCGGCACACCATCTGGTCGTAGCTGGCTACAATGTGTTGTGCCTTGCTAAATTTTAAATCATTGTTGGTCTGTGTATATGTGCCTGTATTTTTGTCGTAATTTTCAACAAAATAGATGTAGAGAGGCTGAATTTGCGAATGCATTCCATAAGCCAGCGCCACCTTTGATGAAGGCAAAAGCTGGTAGGTAATGCTTAAGCGCGGGTCAATGGCATTGGTCGAGTTGTAAAAAAAGTGCTGGAAGTGAGTTCCACCGTAAAAAGTGAGCCTCTGGTTTAATTTATGTTGAAATTCGGCAAACGACTGAAGTAGGTTTAGCCCGCTTTCATGTGTGTTTATGCCTTTCACATACACACCAAAGGGTTGATCGTATTCCCGGCCGTCGACACTGTCGGCATAGTCAATAGTGTACGATTCGAACGAAGCCCCGGCTTTTAATGAATTGCGCGAATCAAACTTCCGGGTATAACGCGTTGAAAAGGTGGTTCTGACTTCGTCGTTTCCTTCGCCATAATACCGGATGTCGGGAAGGTCGTTTCCGGTGGAGTCAATTTCGGTGTCGACTCCTTGTCCCGACAATGAAACAGAGGTGAAAATGTTTGATTTTGAGTCGGGAAAGAAGCGGTGCGACAGGGCAACTACACCCATTTCAGAGCGGTTCACCGTGCGGGTGTCGTTACCCGTATCGTAACTTGTGCCTCCCTCTTCGCCCGAATCTTCAAAAATGATCCTGCTTTTACCGCCAATGGCATAAAAGGAAAAAGTACCCATCTTCTTTGTAGGCAGATAAAGCTTCATAGTAAGATCCTGGTATTCCGGCACCCCGCTACCGATATCGAAGCCAAGCTTACTCATTACATCTAGTACAGAATAGCGGTAGTTAATTATGTATGAGGCATTTTTGTTCGACGACAGAGGGCCTTCAGCACCTAACTCGAAACCACTAAAACCAATTTGTCCTACAAATTCGTGTTTTTGGTTATTCCCGTTACGCATTTTCAAATCGAAAACTCCTGATAAGGCATTCCCGTATTCTGCCGGAAAGGCTCCGGTGAAAAAATCAGAGTTTGTCAGGACGTTATTGTTTAGCATGCTTACAGGACCGCCAGTGGTTCCCAACGCACCAAAATGGTTTGGGTTTGGAATGCTTACCCCATCGAGTTTCCACAGCAAACCAAGCGATGAATTTCCTCTGATTATTATGTCGTTACGACTATCGTTCGCTGTAATTACCCCCGCAAAATTGGACGCCATCCGTGAAGGATCGCCCCAGCTTCCGGCATATTTTTCAGTTTCGGCAACCGAAAACGACCGGGCACTTAGGGCAGCCATTTCGTTGTGGACTTCACCTTTACCCGATGCCGATACAATAATTTCATCGAGATTTTCTACCTTTTCTATCAGTTCAATGTTTATAACTTTCTCTTTTCCCGACTCTAAATCGATATTCTTTTGTAAGAAAGTTTCATAGCCCATAAAACTGACCGTTAGCTGATAACGCCCAAGAGGGAGGTTTTTTACTTCGAACACACCCGATGCGTTAGAGGTTGTTCCAAACGATTCATCGCCATTGGTAAGCGAAATATTGGCTCCGGGCAATGGGAATTTCGATGTCTGGTCGGTAATTGTACCACGGAAATTTTGTTTCAATTGTGCAGAGGAGAGGAGAGAAATGAATACAAAAACAAAGAGTAAAAATTGTGTTTTCATGGTTTTATCAATATTCTGTTTAGTAATGACAATAAAAAAGTTTGATGGTCTAAAGGTGAGGCGAAAAAAATAGGAAAGAAAAACATAGTGGATGAATTGTAGGATTTGTGGAGTGATATGTATCAGCTGCAAGACGAATGGGATTAGAATAGGAGATAAAAAGGGTAAACCTATCTCACAATATCCCAGTTTTTGTTTGTGGGTTAATTCGCGTGTAATTGAAATGAAAACCTCATTGTTCCTGTTGTTTTTTTCCTACTTTTGCACACTTTGTATCATAAAAAATCAATGGAGTATCAACTGTTTACATTAAACAACGGGATTAGGGTCATCCACCAGCGGGTCGATTCACCAGTGGCGCATTTCGGAATTGTAATCAATACCGGTTCGCGCGATGAAACCCCAAAGGAACAAGGAATGGCCCACTTTATTGAGCATACCATTTTTAAAGGCACAAAAAAGCGGAAAGCCTTTCAGATTATTAATCGCCTCGAAGATGTTGGCGGCGAAATCAATGCCTACACAACCAAAGAAGAAACGGCAATTTATGCTACTTTCCTGAGCGAATATTATCATCGTACAATTGAGTTGATGAGCGATATTCTTATCAATGCCTCTTTCCCGCAAAAAGAACTTGAACTTGAGAAAGACGTTATTATCGAGGAAATAAACTCATATAACGATTCTCCTTCGGAACTTATCTTCGACGAATTTGAAGAGCTTATTTTCGATGGTCATCCCATTGCCCGTAACATTCTTGGAACACCGAAAACCGTTAAATCGTTCACCAAGGAGAAGATCATCTCCTTCATGAAAAAAAATTACCGCACCAACGAAATTGTACTTTGCTCGGTGGGTAATATCGATATCGTCAACTTTAAGCGGCTTATATCCACCCATTTCGAATTGATGCCTGCAAACAAACAACAGGCAAACAGGCAGCAATTTACAGGATACACCCCTTCGAACCGCGAAGTGAAAAAAGAAACATTTCAATCGCATTGCATTATTGGTTGCGAATCGTATGACTTGAAAAACGATTTGCGCATCCCAATGATTTTGTTAAACAACATTTTAGGAGGGAACTCGATGAACTCGCGGCTAAACATGACCTTGCGTGAACGCAACGGCATAGCCTATAATGTAGAAGCCAGTTACACCCCTTATTCCGATACAGGTATTTTCATGGTGTATTTTGGCACCGAGCAAAGCCATCTTTACAAAGCGCTGCACCTTGTTGAAAAGGAATTTGCCCTTTTGCGGGATAAAAAGCTGGGTACACAGCAGCTTTCGAGGGCTAAAAAGCAACTCATCGGGCAACTGGCCATTGCTAATGAAAACCGCGAAGAACTGATGCTTACCATTGGCCGTAGTTTGCTTTATTTCGACAAAGTAGATTCGCTTGATGCCGTTCTCGGGAAAATTGAAAAAATAACTGAAGATGATATATTTCTGGTAGCTAACCAGATGCTTGACAAAAGCAGATTGTCGAAGCTCATTTTTCTTTAATTATGGAATTTGAACAAGAAATAGACGGATATATAAAGTCTCACATCATCCCCGAGGAAGATTACTTATACGAACTCGACAGGGAAACCAACCTCTCTTTTGTGCATCCGCGTATGCTTTCGGGGCACATCCAGGGCAAAATCCTGTATATGCTTTGTACGATGATTTCGCCCCGCAGGGTACTTGAGTTGGGAACATTTACCGGATATTCTGCAATAAATATGGCTCTTGCACTTGGCAACGATGCCCTGTTGCATACGATTGAACTGCGCGATGAAAACGAAGAAATCATTTCAAAATACATTGAAAAAGCCGGGTTGTCAGATAAAATAGTCTGTCATTTTGGGGACATAAAATCCATTGTCCCTTCATTGAACGATATGTTCGAACTTGTTTTTATTGATGCCGACAAACGGGAATATGTTGATTATTATAACCTTGTATTCAATAAGGTTACAAAAGGCGGATATATTATTGTCGACAATGTACTTTGGGATGGAAAAGTTGTTGACTCTCGTGAGCAAGACGATCCGCAAACGGCCGGGATATTGGCTTTTAACGAGTTAATTAAAAACGACGACCGGGTAGAAAACGTGATATTGCCCATCCGCGACGGAATGACGGTAATAAGAAAGAAATAATCAGCTAAAAGCATGTAACTTTGCCTGGATTTTGCGGCACATGCCTGACAACATAATAAAGATTGCAGAAAACAATACGCGATGCATTATACCATAACATCAGCACAGAAAAAATTAGAAGGGAGAATAATTCTTCCGGCTTCGAAAAGCATCAGCAATCGGGCCTTAATAATCAATGCGCTGGCTTATAGTCCGTTTGATATTGAAAACCTTTCCGATAGCGACGATACACGGGTCATGGTGGATGTATTGAACTCAAACATCAATCGGTTCGATATTGGCCATGCGGGTACTGCAATGCGCTTCCTTACCGCTTTTCTGGCAAAAATTGTTGGTGAATGGGAAATCACCGGCAGCGAACGCATGCAGCAGCGTCCAATTAAAATCCTTGTCGATGCCCTTAACCAACTGGGAGCCAGGGTTGAATATGTTAATAATGAAGGCTATCCACCGTTGCGTATTTTTGGTTCGAACCTGAAAGGTGGAAAGCTTGAACTCGACGGAAGCATAAGCAGTCAGTATATTTCTGCATTGTTAATGATTGCCCCAACCATTGAAGGAGGCCTTGAGCTCTCCTTAGTCAATAAAATTACTTCGGCATCATATATAGATTTGACATTAAGGCTTATGGCCCGTTTTGGCATTGAATACCAATGGAATGAAAATGTAATTATTATTCCTGAGCAGCCATATCGCGCGATTCCTTTCACTGCTGAAGCCGATTGGAGCGGTGCTTCTTATTGGTACCAAATTGCTGTTTTGGCCGATGAGGCGAACCTCTTGCTTGAAGGCCTGGAACTTGACAGTTTGCAGGGTGATTGCACTCAGGCAAAATGGTTCGAGGACTTTGGCATCGAATCGGTGCAAGAGGAACATGGAGTGCGCATACTGAAAACAGGGAAAGAGCTACCTGCCAGGTATATCCAGAATTTTGTTGAAAACCCAGACATAGCCCAGACCTTTGCCGTTATGTGTGTTTGCCGACGGGTTGCTTTTCATTTTACAGGGCTGGAAACGCTCAAAATAAAAGAAACCGACAGGATTCATGCGCTAATTACAGAGTTGGGAAAACTGGGTGCTAATCTTTACGAACCTCAACACGGGCAACTTGCCTGGGATGGTAAACTGAACGAAACCCAATTCAATACCCTTGTTTCTATCGACACCTATCACGACCACCGCATGGCACTGGCTTTTGCCCCGGTAGCCCTAACCAACGGAGCTATTCAAATTAACGACCCCATGGTTATTACCAAATCGTACCCCGGCTATTGGGACGATTTGCAAAAGATAGGATTGAAGGTTGAAAAGAATTGAACCACAAAGACATAATCCGAAAAATTAACTTTTCTTTTTAATATCTCAGCGGTTAGTTTCAATAAACCCAATTACGATCCAACAATCGTTTTTATATCGGTAATAATTTGCTGTGCCAGAGCGTCGGCTTCCTGCATGGTTCCGGCTTCGGAATAAATGCGGATAATCGGTTCGGTATTCGACTTGCGCAAGTGAACCCAGCTTCGGGCAAAATCGATTTTTACGCCATCAATGTCGTCCACCTTTTCGTGGGCATATTTGGCTTTCATCTTTACCAGAATAGCCTCCACATCAATATCGGGTGTGAGTTCAATTTTGTTTTTCGAGATAAAATACTCAGGGTAGGTGGCGCGCAAGGCAGAACATTTCATTTTTCGCTCGGCAAGCAAAGTCAGGAACAACGCAATGCCAACCAACGCGTCGCGTCCGTAATGCGAAGCCGGATAAATAACGCCACCATTTCCTTCGCCGCCAATCACGGCATTCACCTCCTTCATTCGGGTTACCACATTTACCTCGCCAACAGCAGCGGCTGTGTAGGTTTGTCCGTATTTTTCGGTAACATCGCGTAAAGCCCTTGTCGACGAAAGGTTTGAAACGGTGTTGCCGGGAGTTTTCGACAGCACAAAATCCGAAACGGCCACTAATGTGTATTCTTCGTTAAACATGGTACCATCTTCGTTGAGGATTACCAGGCGGTCAACGTCAGGGTCAACAACAAAGCAAACATCGACTTTCTCTTCCTTCACCCGACGGGCCACATCAATAAGGTTTTCGGTTATTGGCTCGGGCGTGTGGGCAAAGTTTCCTGTAGGTTCGCAATTTATTTCCACAATTCTGTTAACGCCAAGCATATTGAGCAGCTTTGGAACAATGATTCCACCAACAGAATTTACCGCATCAACAGCCACGCTGAAATTTGCTGCTTTGATCAAGTCGGTATTCACCAGGTCGAGCGACAGCACGCTGTTAATATGTGTAGACGTGTAATCTTTGTATTCAATTTTTCCAAGCAAATCTACCGGGGCATATGTAAAATCACCACTTTCTGCAAGGGCTAGGATTGTTTTTCCTTCCGCATCGTTCAGAAATTCTCCGTCTTCGTTGAGGAGTTTCAATGCGTTCCATTGCTTTGGGTTATGGCTTGCTGTTAGAATAATCCCGCCATTGGCATTTTCGAGCGGAACAGCAATTTCGGTTGTAGGTGTTGTGGCCAGGCCAATATCTACAACATTGCAACCCTTTGCAGCTAATGTGTTTTTTACTAGAGAATTAACTATTGATCCCGACATGCGGGCATCACGGCCAACAACAATTTTTACTTTGTCTTTCCCTGCTTTTTGTTGGATAAAGGAAGCATAAGCCGAAGTAAATTTTACAATGTCGATAGGAGAAAGACCTTCACCGGGTTTCCCTCCAATTGTTCCACGGATACCTGAGATAGATTTTATAAGCGTCATTTTTCAGTTTTTAAAAATGCGAAATTAACAAAATAGACTTACAGGTGAAAAAGTTGGGCTTGTTTTATTATTTTGTTTAGAAAAGGTAGATATGACTGACCAAACATAAACTCGTTTATCGGGTATACCCCGTTAAAGATTTATATAAAATGAGAATAAATATAATTGGCTGGTGTTCTGAACTATTCAGCAATACTCAAAAATGTTTTCAACACTTTTTCAACAATGTTGATATTTTTTCCTTTGTGCTCCTTTTAAAAATAGCTACTTTTGATTCAACGAATGAACGCGAAAATGGAAATATCGAAGCACATATCATCTTTGCTAAAATTTAATGAATGCGTTATTATTCCCGATTTCGGGAGTTTTATTTCGAATTATGTACCCTCACAATTCGATCCGGCCAGCAATGCATATCTGCCTCCTGCAAAAGAAATTGTTTTTAACTCAAAGATTGTCAAAAACGATGGAGTTCTTATTAACCACGTTGCCGAGGCGGAATCGATAAGTTACACCCAAGCTTTTCAGGCGGTAGCAAAATGGGTTTCAAATGCTTTCGATACGCTCAATGACGGCGAAAAAATTGAACTATCTGAAATCGGCACGCTTCAATTCGATGCGAATGGTTCTTTTATTTTTAGTTCATCTTCTACTAGTCCGTTTGCAGCAGCTTATGGCTTAACCCCGATTAGTTTCCCGAAAATGATGAGGCCGGTGTATGTTTCTTCGTACAGTGAACGTCCGGCAGTTTCTGCAGTAAACAAACGTAAGAATGCCCTTAGGATTGCTGCAGGAATTGCATTATTGGTTTCGCTTTCTTTATTTCCACAGAAAATCAAGAAAGAATTGGGAAGTATAGGCAAGTCGAGCGTTAACCCGCTTGAAGTGCTCACCACTCCGGCAACTCCGGCAACAAAAATTGAAACTGAAGAAGTAGAAAAACCTATTGCAGCAGAAGTTTCTCAGCCAGAAAAGAATGTAGCTGTTGAAGTAAAGGGTAACTACACATTGGTTGGAGGAAGCTTTTCTGTTCAGGAGAATGCACAATCTTATTGCTCCGAATTGCAAAAAGAAGGAAACCAAGCTGAGATTGTGTTGATGAAAGATGGGCGGCACCGGGTAATTTTCAATGCTTATACTACCCGGGAAGAGGCTCTTGAAGCTATGGAAAACTACCGTGCTTCGCACCCTGGTTCGCAAGTTTGGGTCAGTACCCGCTAAAGATATCACACGCACAAGGCTTCCGTTTCGGGAGCCTTTTTTTCTTGTTATTTTATGATTTAAATCTCTGCAAATGAAAGATCCAGAAGATTGTAAAAGTATTGAAGAAATCAGAAACGAAATCGATACTGTTGACAACCAAATTGTTAAACTAATTGCCAAGCGGGCAAAGTATGTCGACAATGCAGCAAAGTTTAAAGCAGACATTGTTTCTGTAAAAGACGATAAAAGAGTTGCCAGAGTAATCGATTCAAGAAGAATGCTTGCTGAGGAACATGGTATTTCGCCTGAACTAATAGAAGATATTTACCGTGTTATGATCAAATTTTTTGTTGGAGAAGAACAAAAGAAATGGAAAGCCGAAAAGTAACTTAATATTTATAATTGACCATTTATTTTTTGCATTAACTGCTTAATGGCCGCGAATTGACTCAATAATCCTTTTAACAATAAAAGTTCCTATTTATTTAACAATCGAACCAGCTAAAAAAATCGCGCCTCATTACGATAGCGCGATTAACCAAATATTATGATAGTCGTTTTTTCTAGTTGTAAGCCAATTGTTCTTCTTTCACAAATTGGCGGTATGAAGTGTACCCAACATATTCACCT